>ERZ1026862.822-NODE-822-length-20289-cov-8.037462_pt1 | contig 20289 bp, 21 predicted proteins | sample MGYA00380161_ERZ1026862 | MGnify/ENA primary metagenome ERZ1026862 (study PRJEB33269, sample SAMEA4719797) | human gut metagenome | biome: human-associated habitat; feature: organic feature; material: feces | place: Cameroon | collected 2013-10 ... | reverse complement strand
CCCAAAAACACCCACCCAAAACCACACCCAAAACCACCCCAAAAACACACCAAAAACACACCAAAAACACCCCGAAGTCATTCCGATACCATTACGATACCATTCCGAAGAAATACCAATACCATTTCAAAGCCATTTCAAAGCCTTCCAAATACCGCCCAAATACCGCCAAAATACCACCCAAATACCACCCAAGCACCACCCAAAAACCGCCCAAAAACCACCCAAATACCGCCCAAACACCACCCAAACACCGCCCCCAAAACCTTACTTCAGTTTTTCCACCCTAAGTTTCTTCACTCTCCCCATTTTTACGCATATCGACATGAGCCGAAGGCTAAAAATGTGCGGTGTCACACCTTTTACAGCCCCCAACGCCCTACCCCGGGGGGCCACCCCCTCTTTTTTTTAGCGGAATATGCACTACCTCTGTTATCCACCGCCTGTCACTCGTAACACAAAAACTTGTTGCGGGAATCGCTCGCAACCGATGTAAAGGGTATCGAAGGCATCGCTACCATCCGTACGACTCTCAAGTTTGTCCTCCTCGGTCTCTGCCAACTTCTCGCCTCGCTTATCCTTCTTACCATTATACACGCCTGCGGTTTGAACCGACACCAATAGGTCTTGGTTCTGCGCCTCGTTAAAGTAGGGCACCAATCGAGCTTGACCTGCAAAGCCTCGGTTAATAAGTGTGTACTTCTCCATGTGGCGCATAGGGGCACCTATATACACTGGGCGCACACGCCATCCGTGCTTTTGCAACTCATGCGTAATCACCCACTGAAAGTCTTGATCGTTCACCGCATAGTTCGAACCTAAAGCCGTTGAATCGTAATAAAAAATCACTTCGTGCAGTGGGAAGGGTGCGTAATATTGGCAAAAGTCTGCCACGAGTTCGGGCAACTTGCGGTCGTACTTCACGTAGAAGCTCTTCACAACATTGAGCCTTCGTCAGTCCTCGTCTACCTGTCCGCACACAAGCCAGTTGATGTTGGCATTAAAGTCGAAGGCTATGATGAGGGGGTGACTAGCCATAAGGTCGGAGTCGAGCCTGCAGGTGTTAGCAGCTGTGCCTATGGCTTTAAAGTCGTAGCCTAGGGCATCGAGTTTGCTATGGTCGGTGGCTGTATACTTGTTGCGCGGTTGCATAGACGAGTAGAAGCCATCCTTCAGTATGCTCACCGACTGACACAGAATGCTGGTGCGAAACACCATTGGGGGCAAGTCGCGACGCATTTGTTTGATCCACGCCTCGCCAAGCACCTCGATGTTGGTGAGCGAGGAGTAGCGCCTAAATAGTGTAGCATGCTTGCGCAAGGTGCTGAGCACACGTTGCACCTCGGCAAGTTTGCGAGGCAAGTAGGGGGTTGTATCGCCTTGCGCAATGCGCCAACTCACCGAGAGTTCTTCGGCTGTTAGGGCTTCGATGGTGCTAATGAGTTCAGGGTCGAGGTCTTTTTCGTAGCGCATAAACCACGATCCTGTTTTAGTTACGGGCATATCACTTGTAATGAGCATGCCGTGGTGAAAGGGCAAGTCGCCAAACTCGCGCTGCTGTCCGCGGTTAGCAGGGAAGGTTTCGTCTTTAAGGCGCTCAAAGTTTACAAATTTGGCTTCGTCTATGTCGATGTAGTCGAAACTCTTTGAGTTACTTGTGCCCACGCGGTCTTGACTGATTATCTGACCAATGGCTCCCGTGTAGAACGAGATGACGTTTTCCCAATTATCGGGCACCACAATGGGGTCAGGCCAACCAAGAGCTCGCGGTGGACGGTGGCCAATGTCCCAATGCACACCCCGATGGTAGCCCCAATCCTCCCAATGTTGAAACATCGATGGTAAGGTGTTGGTTTTGGCACGTATGGCGGTGGGAGTAACAAAAGCAGTTGTGCTGCGTGGCATCTGCTGAAAGTTGCGCAGATTTATCCAAGCATGCAACACGCTCTTGCCTGTGCCTCGACCTGCCACTATCACGTTGGTGTGCGCGTCGATGGCACACACCTCGCGCTGCATGCGGTTAAAAAATACTTCCATAAATATGTTTATTTTGTTTGTTCATTTTTTACCGACCTTATGGCAGTGTTTTTTACCTAAAATTATGCCATAGGTCTCATACGATCTGCGCATGCGGTAAAACTTTTGGCGCACGCCTTCGCGATAGTCTATGTCTATGCCCTGACTCTGGCACCAATCGTCGATGGCTCGGTTCAGTCCATCGGCATGTATCTTGGGCGCAAGATTGCTCCATAGGTGGATGCGGAACAGGCTAACTAAGGCTGCACACATCTTGGCGTTGGCACGTCGCGATAGGTGGTGATAGTATTCGGGACGGCGATGCGCACTGTCGGGAATGACCACCCTAACGCATTTAAGTGAGTTTTTATCTTCGTTTGCGATAGTTGACGCATGAGGCACACGCTGCACCAAACGCAGCAACAAGTGGTTTTCGTAGCTTTGCGCAGGAAACCGAACAGGCTCGCCAAATGCGTGGGTAAGCCATTGGCGTAGATAAGGCTCAAGACGTAATAGCACGGTAATGTCTTTCATCAATAAAAAAGATTTTAGCTGAATAAGTAAAAGGATGTATACGCACACAAATTTACAAAAAACACTTCAAATACAATAAACACAAATACATTTGCAATAATCCTTACCCAAAACCATAGCGAGCAAACACACTGCATGCGCCATGCCTAAAAACACATCATGCAGCACTCGTCATTCAGGGTTTATAGGGGTAAACAGCCCTACTCACCCAAACAGCATCTTTCGCGCACACGCGTAATTTTTTTCGTTATCGCACTGACTACAACACTACATGCTTGATTTTCAACGACTTACATCACTACAACCCCACTACATTGTAGTGAGAGCAACTCTCGTTGTAGTCAGTTGTAGTCAAATGTAGTGAGTTTTTTGCCCTTCTCCGCATTTCATAACTCCTTAATAATCAATTATTTATAACATTGTAGTAAAATGTAGTGAATGTAGTCAAGAAATAAGGGGTCGTGAGAGAAAGTTGCACAGAATTGTGGCTTTTCTTCTTTTTTTATGAAAAAAACACACCCTCCTAATTACTTGTTGGGGTACAAAAAAAAAGCCCCCAACTCGTGGGGGCTCTCAAGCACAGTGTCAGATGCTTTTATGGATTTCGCTTGAGACACTTATCATTTTGCTACCTAACGTCTTAAACGAGTCGGAAAGCATTTTGAGTTCTTCTGTTGTAAATGCAGCGGGTTTGCCATTCACTATGCTTCCGTTTAATCTTTGCGAAAGCCATGAACGCTCTTTGCCAAAAAACCTTTGAGAAATATACGACATCGACACCGCATCTCGCACATCGGCCAATAATGAGGAAATGTCTACATCGTCGCGTTTACGACCACGCTTTAACATCGTACGGACGTAAAGTGCTGCTTCTCGCTCTTCTTCGGGAGTGTTGGCCATGGCAAATGCCTCGTCTAAGAGTTTGGTGCTTAGATTGGGGTCTTTGTCGTTTATCACGGCGTAACTCTCCTCTAATTTACGTCTGATTTCTTCCTTCATATTATAGATATTTAAACTGAGTTTCTAAAAAAGATTTCGCAAACCTTTTAGTAAAAAGGGAAGTCCTACCCCACATCCGTGGAGCAAGGCAGGACGCCCTAATTTACTTTCATTCCTTTTCTGAATACTTCTCGATTGCGTCGAACACTGCAAAGAAGAATTCTTCAAGAAATTCCGATTCGGTGAGTCTTCCGCTACTAAGCAGAGTCTTCTCGTTTCGGAAGAGGTATCTGAATTTGTTCAGAATATCCTCCCAGTCCTTTAGACTGTTGTCTGCGAAACCCATTGTCTTTGATTTTTAAGACATTGCAAAGATAATAAACAAATCGATATTACGCAATTTTTTTCCCTTTTTTTTTTGAGTTTACACATAAAAAAGCCCCGTGCTATCCTCACGGACCGCACAGGGCACACTTAAACAATTAATCCTAATCAAATCAATCAACTCATCTTTTCAGCCAGTTTCTTTACCAACTTCGCAAACTCTGTGCGAATGGTTTTACCGTCGTATTGTCTGAGCCGTTCAAACTCCTGGGAAAACTCCCAGCGTACAACTTTGTGTAGTTCGTCGAAGGCATCTAACAAGCTTAAGCAAAATTCGGAATTCTTCAACGCTGCAGCTACCAACCAATTTGTGGCAGATTCGCGTGTTAGGTTCCATCCCATTGAGCTAAAATGGCTGCTCAAGTCTGTGTCAGTTTTTGTGCTGTCGTCTTCGATGAAGACCAACACGCGACGTCGCTCGAGGTCTTTGCTCACATAGTTTTCTAAACTTTGAACAATTTCTCCAATTTCGCCTTTAAAGTCGTTGGGAGTTGCTGTGCGAAGATCGCATTTTTTAATGTCTATTACCATAATCTTTTTTGTTTGTGGGGTTTATAATGTTTCTTTGTTGAGTTCGTCCATAAGGTTTTGCGCACGCGAATAGCCCACCCAATCTGAATCGTCATCAAACTCTTTGATGGTTACCCAAAACCACATCACGCGCATTTGCACTGCGTAGACGTTGATTCGTGGGGCTACATCCATGTATAGTGTGTTCAGCCAAGTGTCTACATCCTCGCGCTCATACTTTTTTATTCTGTACTTTCTCGGTTCCATTCTTCTGGATTGTTTGTGGTTCCTAATAGATGTTCGTTGCCCTCGTAGGGGATGCACTGCTTCCATGTCGTTTTGTTTTTTATCAGGGTTTTGTTCTAAATAAATTTGGGTTTTTGGCTCTCAATTCCTTGTGAATCTTTGCCATGTATTTATTGTTTAGCCAGTTGGTCGTTCTGCCAAGCGAAGTAGAATGGTTAACTACAGCACATGCTTTTATTTCACGGGTCAGTATACTGCCATAATTCTTGGGGCGTGGCGTGCCATGCTCCCACAGCTTGGTTTCAATCTCAAATTTGCGCTTGAGGATCTTCCGCGCTTGTCTTAGCTTCATATCAAAAACTTTTTTAGGGGTTAAAAATTAGGGCGTAGATGTAGGGCTGTGTTAGGGTTGTCAGTATACCCTTGGCAAGGATAACCCGCACCGCCCGAATAGTTACAGTTGCAAAGCCCCTCTTGACCGCGTCGGCACTTGGCACAAGGCCTTGGCAACTCTTTTTCCTTTTCGTTCTTTTTCATAATCCATTATTGTTGGTTAGTCAGTAAATCCACCACTTAGTTGGTCTTCGAGTTCTATGCCATACCTTTCCACTATCTTGTCATAGTTAAAACACATAGCTTGCAACACCTGTTCTTTGTCGCGCGTATGGCCATCGCCCGTAACCACCACCTGCTTAATGCCGTGAATAATCTGTTTAAAACGTACGCTTCTCACATAACCCAAAAAGTAGTCCGAGTTCTCGAGGTATATCTTCAGCGAATCCTCAGGCAATGCCGAATCGCCCGTTTGCAAAGCTGCACGCTTGTAGAGGCTAAACAATCGGCTCTTGTTCACGTAGATCACGCGCCTTGGAGTGCCAAAATCAAAGTCTTGCTTCGTGGTGCGCAGCGTTTGCAAGGTAGCTATCTTATAGTCGGCAGTGGCAAACACCTCGCCCGTGTTCTTCAAGTAAGCCACAGCCGTCCAGAACACAGCGAGCTCGTTGCCCGTGTTCAATATGTCGTTCTGCGTCTTAATGCCATCCACGCACAAGCGCAACACCTCGGCATAGTGAAACGGAAAGTCTAACTTTGCCTCAAGCACCTTAAAGGCTGCTGCCACCTTACACCAATTCTCCACAATACGTGTGTCGATGCGTGCATAGTCGGTCATGCGATTCACCTCGTCGCGCACCAAGGCATAGTTCTCGGCAAAGTTGGCTGCAAAGTGCTTGCGGTGCTTCAACACCTCAATGGTCAAAAACGACAAACCAAACTTTTGCACCTCGCGTAGCGCTGCAAAGCGTCGGCACTCTTCGGTGGTAAACTCCGATCGAGGAAACGACAAGAACAAACAACGCGAAAACAATGCAGGGTCGGCAGTCGGCATCTCTTGTCCCGAAACTATCACACCGCTCTTCACACTCGTCATAATGCGAGCGTCAAACGCTGCACCCGACATCTTTACACGTCCCACACCGTCATACAATCCCTTCAAAAACTCTATCTTGTCAGGGCGAATGTCGTTTTTATACTCATCCAAGTGTACCAAAGCATTCGAGGCAAAAGCCACGTCGTCGTTCAGTGCCGTAGCCGTAGAGTTGCGCAAGTTCGGTGCTTTGTTGTCGCTCACAAAAAACGCCATCAGCGCAGCACCAAGTTCAGTCTTTCCCGAACCCTTAGGACCAAACAAATTCAGCAGAGGGAAGGAACGCGTGCTATCGGTCACCACATCCCTAAACAAGGCTGCCAACCAATAACACAAACCCACTATACCATTGTTGCCATACACCATTACAAAGTCCTCCATATACCCCCTAAAAGGCACATTCTGCAAGGTTTGATGAATAAACTTGCGCTCGCGCTCAAACTTCTTGCGGTCTTCCTTATAAAGTTTCGAGGCTGCAGGTATATACCAATTCTCGCCACTCTGCAATCGGCACACGCCAAACTCATCAGCTTTTCTAAACGAGCCATCCATCCACACACCATTGCCAAAGGCATAAAAGCCTGCTTGGTTCCACCCTAACTGCTTAATGAGTCGCGAGGTTTCAGTGTTCTCATAGAGGTAGGTCTTGAGCTTCATCAGCTCGCGGTCGCCTGCCATCCACATATAATTGCCTATGCTCTCAATGCGTTGCCTAAACTTGCTCAAACTCACCAAGTCCTCAATCGACATTTCTACCACATCTTCAGCACCCTTGTTATTCTTTATATAAAAGATGCGCTTAGGCTGATCAGCGTCCTTAATGTGAAACACAGGGCGCATCGTAAAGTTGCTCCACTGAATTTCCGAACCCTTGTCCGTCTGACCCCAATAACCGCCCGCCTCCTTATAGAAGCCATACTCCCTAAGGTCAATCTCGCCATTCTTGCGCTTATCCGTCTTCTCGCGGTCCCATCGCACCTTCTGTATCAGTCCACGCCAAAATTCTTTGCCCCTTCTCACCTTGTTAAGGCCGTCAAGCAACATCTCCAGTAGCGTGTCATCAACCACATACGATGCCAACGTAGCCACTTGCTTTAGCGCTGCACTCAGTCGGTCGCTCGGAGCATCCTTGTCTATAATCTTTTGCGCAGCCCACGTCACAAAGTCTTCCTCCTTTAACTCATTCAGCCTTGCGCTGGTCGTAAAAAAGTCGCCAGGGTCCTGCTTCAAGTTACCCTCTTTGCAAGGCAATTCGCGCACCGTCACGTTCAACCCCTGCTTCATGGCCAACTCACCATTGCGCAGCACATAGCCAATACCCGTGCCGTAACGCTTGCCCATGGGCACAGGGTCAGCATCATTAATAAAACACACGTTCGTAGCAGCCTTTTTCACTAACTCAAACTGCTTCTCCGTCCAATTACCGCCCAACGTAGCCACCACGTTATCGATACCCACCGAGTGCATCTTCATCGCATCAGGCGCACCCTCAACCAAGTACATGCGCTCCTCCTTGCGAGCCTGCGCAAAGGCCACGTTCATGCCAAACACCGTGTCACCCTTATGATACGCCTCGCTCTCCTGAGAGTTCACATACTTAGCAGCGTCCACATTGTCCACAAGGTTACGGGCAGTAAAACCTATCACTTCACCACGTCGGTCAACAATCGGAATCACCAACCTACCACGCAAAAAGTCATACACCCGTCCATTCTCCTCCTTGCGCTTCAGTAGCCCAAGTTCTATCAATAACTCTTGGCTCTCACCCGTCTTGCGTGCCCACTCAGTCAGCGTGTTCCATTTGTTAGGGGCATAACCCATTTTTGCCTCCTCCACATACTTCTTGCCAAATCGTTGGTGCGCATAATTCAGCGCAGTCACCGCGTCCGCATTACTGCCATCGTGCAGCAGCGAGCCATAAAACTCCGCCACCTTCTTGTTCAGTCGCATCATCGCTTCGCGCTTCAGCCGTTGTTGCTCCGTGTTAGCATCCTCAGTGGCATCGTTCTCCACCTCAATGTGCGCACGTTCAGCAAGCTTCTTCACAGCCTCTACAAACGTCAGCCCCTCGTGCTTCATCACATAACTTATCACGTTGCCTCCTTCTTGGCAACCACCAAAGCAGTACCACAACTGTCTACTTGGCGACACATAAAAACTCGGAGTCTTCTCCTCGTGAAACGGACAGCAAGCCACCAAGTCCTTACCCCGCTTCGTTAGCGCCACACCGCTCTCGCGCACCACATCCTCAAGGATCGTGCGGTCCAGCACCAGGTCAATCGTTTCTTTACTAATCATTTTCTTTATCGTTTTTTTTATGGATGCAATATCAGCGTGGCCCATACGCACACATGCAAGCAGCCATGCCCACTTGTTTTCTTATTTTAGCGGTGAGGTGGGGAGTCGAACCCCACTAATGTTCCGATTTTACAGCTGCCTATCCCATTAACAGCCTATCCCACCAAGGTGGTGCCCACGGGCTTCACAGCAGGCAAGCACCCAGAAATATATAAGCCAATGAAAAAAGTGTAAAAATCTTCACACCATAAAAAAAACAATGTGCCGAGTCGCGGAGTCGAACCGCAATTTGCAAGCGTCATCACAAACGCACACCACCACCGCCATGCCACTACTCCTTTTAATAAACATGTTAATATTCACTGTTTCGTGCAGCCCGCCATACAAGCAATAAAACCTCAGGCGCAAGCCACACAATTTGGCACAACACATGCAGCAGTCACCACGTTGCTCTGCTCACACAACCCTGCTCGGCATTACCGTTCCATTAGTTACCACACACACCATCACGCCCAGCCACATACGCCTCCACCAACTCGTGATCGCTCCAGTCAGGATGAGCATTCACCATCGCACCATAGCTACCGTTATTCTTCATCTCGGTCAGCACATGGTCCTCATAGTCCATCCGCCCAGCCATCGCAAAGCCCACACACATCACCACACCACAAACCTACCATCTCACAACATTCCAAACTTTCTTCAGCATACCAATCTCCTTTCTCTATCTTTAGTAATCCAAAACAATCGTTTCCTCAAAAATATGCCGAGTGTCCACCATAGCTAAATTCTGGTTCATCTTCTCGCCCATATCAGCCATCAACACACAATAGTCATTCTTGTCAGTATCCACTACCGTAATCCCAAAATGCTTAACCATAGCGTCCACAAAAGCCTGTTGCTTCTCAGCCTTAAAGTTTGTTCTAAACATCAACACCGTAGCATTGCCATTCATATCAAACAAAACACGCATATTTACGCGGAATCTATCCAAACTGTCTGCAATAATCACGCACGTTTTCATATATTCAATCTTTTTTTTCGTTGTTAATAATCATATAGCTCACATATAGCACCCAGGCACATCGCCACGCATAGCAGCCACCACATGCACCACCGTGCACAAACCCTATACCACTCGATGTCTTCACACCCCACACCCCCGCGCAGTCCTTTTAGGGGATATGTTGTCATAGTGTCACCGTAACGCGTTGGCACGTCACCTCCCAAGCACCATTTTTTTTCAGTTAATGTCTTCTACTTCTTACGTGCCGAACGTTTTCGTTAAGCCAAATGAGCAGAACCGAGCTTGCTCGAGTTATGCCATGGCGAGAAAACGAAGGATGAAATCCAACTCTATCTATAAAAGTCGTCCCACACGCGCAGAATCTCACTACCCAAGATAAAACGCCTACAACCAACCTTCCTATACTCACACTTAATCCAGCCCTTATTAATCCAATCATACATCGCTCTGTGCGATATACCTAAAGCCTTGCGAGCATCGGTCACAGTGTAACGCCCATCGGGCTCCACCTTTGGTCTCACATCAGTCATCTTCATGTCCTCCTTTCTTTTCTTTCATAATCTGTTCATCACTCACAGCAGCAGTGGGGCAGGGAAAATCCGCAGGTCGTGCACGTCGTTCCACAACCACACGCTTCCTCGGCATACCCTTAGCGTCAATCACCTCGGTAACCTTCACCAACCACTGTTCCCATCCACATTCAGCATTCAACCGCATCTTAGCCATATACATAGCCTGTGGACTACCTACCATCACCAGGGGCAACGAAATCTGTGTTCCAACCCCCATCGCACGCATCGTCCGCGTTGGACTCCACGTCTTCACAATCCTATTTTTTTTATCCATTTTACTTGTAAACATAACCTTTATTCTACGAATGTTGGAGGCTTATTTACGATCGAGGAGCACGTTTATGAGGCGTTCTTTTTCAGCGAGTAGGGCATTTAGAGAGGAGATTTCTTGCTTTAATAATTGCACATCTTTTTCGGTTTCGGAAGTATCAGAAGCCCCGTAATTACTGACTTCTAAGCTACCTGACGAGTTTACTTGTGCCGTGTTATGATGTCCACTCACATGCACAGAACTTGAGCCTTCTTCAGGCAACAGCATCTCCCCCTCCCCCGTTAGTAACCAATTACCATCAACTTGAGGAAGAGCACGCTTTATACGCTCGGGATCGAAGTTATTACGCGCTAACCATGTTGCTATAGTACTGATATTAATGCCCGAGACTCTAGCAAATGAACTCTGATTACCTTTCCCAAATGCGCCAATTAACTGTTTTAATTGTCCTAAATTCTTCATATTATTGTTCTTTATTTCTTATTTTATATTCTCAGCTGAAAATATTTACATTTTCATTTGGGAAATGTTTCCCATTTGCACTATATTTGCAGCACATAACCTCGTTACTTAACATTGTTAATAGTACAAAGGTATAGAATAAAGGTTATGTTTACTATAATCCAAAACACCGCGCTCCCCTACCATTCTAATGGTAAGGGAGCGCAGTTTTATTTGCATAAATTCATCTGCAATAAAAAAGGCTTTCCCGTTAAGAAAAGCCCATAACACATGCCACAATCTCACAACAAAACATCTCAACAATTCAAATAAGCAATCACCTTATCCACAGCCTCGTCAACCTTCTTATAATTACGCCGAATATAAATATCAGCCATCGGATAAGGCGAACGATGACCCAATGCAGCATCTATCACCGCATCAGGCACATCCACTTCAGCTGCCAACGTAGCCCAAGTATGCCTTGCCCAATACGATGTCAACTCAGGGAATAAACCCTCATACACCTTCTCACGCTTCAACTTACGCCCCCTTCCCTTAGCCCTCACATATACGTAGCTCGAAGGACCTACCTTCTGCAGCGCCATATTCATCCTGTGCAACCTATCATGCCAAGCACCCACACCCACACAGTCCTCACCAAAACACACTAACCTATCCCTCCCCGCATACCTCTCAATAATATCCCAAGCCACATCAGGAACCTTCATCCTACAAGGCACACCCGTCTTACTCCTCCTAAACTCTATCACATCACCCCTCCTAATCTTAGGTAGCGCCACCAAATCTACCATGTTTATCCCACACAAGTAAAACGACAGCATAAACATATCCACATACTTACGCTGCCAATCCTCACAAGGATAATCCCTCAACCGCCTCAAGTCTTGCACCGTCAGCGATCTTTTCATCGTGGCTTGTTTCTTAATCCTGAAGCGTCTAAACGGATACACATCAGCCCCCACAACCTCCTCATCTATCGCAGCATTAAACAGAGCCCTAATATTCCTCAAATGAATCCCCCTCGCATTCACACCACACGTCTCACCCATCCAAGCCTCAAAGTCCTTCAGCCACCCCACTTTAATATCCTCAAAAGTCAACTGCTCAAGGTCACAATATTTCCCAATCTTCTTAACCGTACCCTCATACACCCCTCTCGTCCTCTCATTCCTGATTCTTGCCACATACCTATTGGCGAACTCCTTGAAAGTACCCACCTTGCCCACACATCTCCCCTTAGCATCCAGGTCTAAATATTTCAGTGCAGCCTTCTTTAAGTCCGTTCCCTTCATCGAGTTCACGTCCACGCTCAAGGCAAGTTCTTCTATCGCCAGCTGCACCCTAACCATTTTCTCTTTAAGCATAATGGTTAGCTTATCAGCAAGTGGCACCCTCCTCATCACTCGTCCGTTCCCCCAATCACCCTCCATCAGAGCCACCCCTGTAGGAATCAGTCCAGTGCTTCCCTGGTTATATACAGCCAAATATAATCTTCCCCTACCATCCTTATCCAATTTCCTTAAATCCAAATACCATTTTAATTTATAAGCCATGCCAAACTCATTTTTTCAGCGTTAATAATTGTATTCAAAATCAGTAAAAACACGTTTTTTGCCCTTTTTTTGTGAGAAACCTGTGAAAAAGCCACACAAAGCGACACAAAAGTGCATAAAAACACATAAATAATTGGTCGTAATTAACAAAATATAACTGAAAAATGAGCCATATACAACAAAAAAACCGTTAGCTCTCAAGTCGTAAATCCTTGAAAACCAACGGTTTCAAATGTTTGTCGGGGCGACGGGATTCGAACCCACGACCCCCTGCTCCCAAAGCAGGTGCGCTAACCGGACTGCGCTACGCCCCGTTGCAAATAAGTAAATTCCCTTTTGCGAGTGCAAAGGTAGTAAAATTATTTCAAAGACCAACTTTTTACGCTTATTTTTTGAAGATTCTTGAACTTTATGCTGTTAATCTGTTAGAACTACATTCGTTTTCTACATTTAATAACAGCTATTCAAAAGGCAAGATTACTAAGTACCCACAAAAAATATGGGGAACTTTAATAAGTAAATACTCCTCAGTAAACCCATTCATCTATTTCTTTGCCTCTCTTCTAAGCTGATAAGTATTATACAAATTGTGCCATATACTGTAAAAACCACCAGCTAAGGACGTTACAGGGTCGAGGAAGGTATATCCCATCCAAATGGCAAAAACCGTATTTTTTTGTCCAAGAGACTGACACGTGCTTACCGAACGATTATAATAACGACCAATTATACGACCTATAGCAAACTGTATGATGCAGCAAAACAACGAAGCTATGCAAATCCCCCCAATAAGAGACAGAGAGTTATGTGTGTGCATAATGCTACGAGTAGTAACAGCTATGGCAATGCTTAATGCTACTGCCCAAAGATAAAAAGCAAGATTGTGAAAAGACACAAGCCAATCATGTAAATGGGGCAACAACCATCGCACTAACTGTGCAGCTATAAGCGGACATATCAACATAGGGAAAACACGTTGCATAATAGACCAAAAAGCTGTAAGGAAGGATAAACCCACATGTCCACCCACTAAGGGGATAAAGACAGGAACTACAACAGATACAGCCAAATTGATAAGCAAAGTATACATGGTAATATCCGCACCATCACCATGCAATTTTTGCGTGACTACTGCCGCAGACGTGGCTGTGGGACATATCAGGCAAAGTGCTGCAGCCTCAACCACCACACGACTACTCATCGTGGGCAAAAAATGCACCAATAAGCAAAGCAACGAAAAACTTCCACACTGAATAAGCAACAACCATAAATGCGAAATACGCGGTCGTAATTGTTTCACGTCTATTTTACAGAACGAAAGAAACAACATTGAGAAAATAAGCACTGGTTGTACAATAGCAACCGTTGGAGCTGCATAAGGACGTGTAAAGTTTAATACGGATAAACGCGAATACACAAGATAGGCTAATGCTCCCGTAACAATAGCTATGGGCAAAGTCCAATTCTTTACAAAACGTAATAAAAAGTTTTCGGTACTCATCACACAAAATATGTTTTATATTTTCTCTTGTTAAAAAAACTCTTTTCAAAACTTCAAAACGCCCCATTCAAAAGATTAAGAAATCGCCGAAAAATTTATCTGCGTTTTCTTTAACATGTCAAGATGCGACCAAATAATTGCATTTTGTGGTAGCGATTGTTGTGGATCTTGCTCAAGGACCTCTTTCGCTGCCTCACGAGCTAATTCCATCAAGTCTTGATCTTTCACGATATTGGCTATCTTCAAATCGAAAGGCATGCCACTTTGTGCTGTACCTTCAAGATCGCCTGGACCGCGAAGTTTCATATCTTCCTCAGCAATAACAAATCCGTCTGTGCTCTCTACAAGTACTTGCATACGTCGTTGCGAGTTTTCAGCAAGCTTATCTTTTGTCATCAAAATACAATAAGATTGTTCAGCACCACGCCCCACACGACCACGCAATTGATGCAACTGAGCAAGACCAAAGCGCTCGGCATTTTCGATTACCATTACCGAAGCATTAGGCACATTTACACCTACCTCGATCACCGTAGTCGAAACAAGAATTTGCGTTTTCTGTGCCTTAAAATCAGCCATTGCCTCTTCTTTTTCAGCAGGTTTCATTTTACCATGCACCATGCCCACCTTGTAGTTTTTGAAAACGTCTACTAACAAGTCATAGCCATTCTGCAAGTCGTGAAGGTCGAGTTTTTCGTTTTCCTTAATCAGAGGATAAACCACATAAACTTGTCGTCCGAGTTGCAACTGATAAAGCATACCCTGATACAACTTTTCGCGATCAGACTGTCGGTAATGCACTGTCTGAATAGGTTTTCGTCCGGGAGGAAGTTGATCTATCACACTCACATCCAAGTCGCCATACACAGTCATAGCCAATGTGCGAGGAATGGGAGTTGCTGTCATCACCAAAATATGGGGAGGCTTTGCATTCTTCGACCACAATTTTGCACGTTGTTTCACGCCAAAACGATGTTGTTCATCAATCACCACAAGTCCCACGTTCGAGAAAACCACATTCGGTTCAATAAGTGCGTGTGTACCCACAAGAATGTCAACACTACCATCGCTCACCCCTTGCAACACCTGTTTTCTGCGTTTACCCTTCACATTACCCGTAAGCAATTCTACCTTTAAAGGCAGTTTTTCAAGATACGAAGAAATAGAAGCAAAATGCTGTTCAGCAAGAATTTCAGTAGGAGCCATTATGCAAGCCTGAAAATGATTGTCTACAGCAAGCAAACTACATAAAAGTGCCACCATCGTTTTGCCACTTCCCACATCACCTTGCAAGAGTCTATTCATTTGGCTACCCGTAGAAACATCCTTTCTGATTTCGCGCACCACACGCTTTTGTGCTTCTGTGAGCGTAAAAGGCAAACACTCGTTATAAAAACGCATAAAGTTCTCCCCCACTCTATTAAACACATATCCATCGTAATGAAGTTTACGATTTTGCGTATAGCGCAATATGTCGAGTTGCAAGTAAAAGAGTTCCTCAAACTTCATTCTACGACTTGCTTCGGGCAAATCGGTAGACTTTACGGGTTTATGAAGTGTGTGTAAGGCACTATTTATCCCTTGCAAAGCATAGCGTTTTAGAATGTAATCGGGCAAAGTTTCGGCAATCGGCATATTCCCCAACAAGGCAAAAGCACGATCAACCAAGTCTGACATATTTCTTGAACTAAAACCTTGTCGTTTCATGCGCTCACTGGTATGATAGTGAGGTTGCATGGTTAGCGGTTGATTCAAGAAAGTCTCTGCATCTTCAAGTTCTGGATGCACAATGCTTATGCGCCCATTAAAACTATTGGGTTTGCCAAGCAATATATAGTTGTGGTTATATTGCAGTTTTTTGTCGAAAACTTTTATGCTGTTAAACCACACAAGTTCGATATAGCCAGTACCGTCCGAGAAAGAGGCAACCAAACGTTCACGTCGTCCAGTCCCCTCAATAACCTTCGAGGTAATTTGTCCTTTCAGCACCACATAGGGCATGCCGTCCACCAAGTCACGCACTTGGTAGATTACGCTACGGTCTATATATTTATAGGGGAAAGTATACAATAAATCACGAAGGGTGAAGATACCCAAATCTTCACCCAACGTTTTAGCTCTTAAGGGACCGACCCCTTTAAGATATTTAATATCTGTTTGAAGCGGATTCAGCATTATTGTTTGCTAAATTTTCATGAAGCACACGCCCTAACATGGGCGTTCCTTCAAAAAAACATCTATCAGCCTTTAAACTTTAATACTTGGTTCACAGAACTGTCAAATCCAGCAAAAAGCATATCGTGTTCAACCTGGTCAACAACAGCAGCATTATCAACCAAGCGACGTGCTATAGCAAAAGCAAACAAACGTGTAGCTGCAGGTCCTGCAGCAGTAATAAGGTTATCGTGTTCAATCACCAGAGCCTCGCGATGCACAGTAGCACCCTCAAGATATTGTTCGAGTCCAGGGTATACCGTTGCATGTTTATCTTTCAATACACCCGCTGCACCGAGCACCATCGGAGCTGCACAAATAGCTGCAATAAGGATTCCATCACTAGCATAATTGCTAATAACCATGCGGATTACAGAATTCTTATACATAGTTTCTGCACCCTTTGAACCACCAGGCAACACTAAAGCCTCGCAGTCAACAATGTGATTTTTGCGGAACAAGCTATCAGCTTTAATAATAATTCCGTGCGCACCAGTTACCACACGTTTTCCAGTAACACTGAGAGTTTGCACTTGCAAACCACAACGGCGCAAGATATCGATGGTACCAATTGTTTCAATTTCTTCGAAACCATCAGCAAGCAATAAATAAACCATTTCCTTCTTTTTTCGAAAAATGTTATAGTTATATGTAATTTAGGTTCAAATCTTTAGAACCGTGCTTATTTTAAGCAGTTAAGATACTCCTTAATCGTTTCTCTTAATCCCAAGTAGAGGGCGTCACAAATTAGTGCATGACCGATACTAACCTCGTCAACCCAAGGGATACAAGCGTGGAAGTATGCTAAGTTTTGCAAACTAAGGTCGTGTCCGGCATTTAACCCCAACCCTATTTCGCGACAATGACGAGCAGCCTCTATAAAAGGGGCAATAGCCTTTTCTCTGTCCGTAGCATATTGCGAAGCATAAGGTTCAGTATAGAGTTCCACACGGTCTGCCCCAATTTGTTTGGCATAATCAGCCATTTCTTTATCGGGGTCAATAAAAATGCTTACTCTAATACCCGCATCCTTAAAACGTTTTACAATCGGTGTAAGAAATTCAATATTATTCTTTGTATCCCATCCGTGGTTCGAAGTCAACTGATCGGGAGCATCGGGCACCAATGTAACTTGAGCAGGCTTAACTTTTATCACAAGATTGCAAAAATCCTCACTTGGATAGCCTTCTATGTTAAACTCTGTAGAGAGTTGCGGTCGCAGATCAAAAACATCTTGATGACGAATATGTCTTTCATCTGGTCTGGGATGAACCGTAATGCCCTGTGCACCGAATCGTTCACAATCCAATGCCACACGTACCACATCAGGATTATTACCACCACGCGCATTGCGTAAAGTGGCTATTTTATTAATATTTACACTTAACTTTGTCATGTTAATTGATCGATAATCCAAACGAAAGATGTAAATTTGCGCTTGTTAGTTTTTTGTTTGATACAAAAGTACGATTTTTTATAATTCCGCGTACACCTCTATATCAAAATTTAAGATTCTAACCCTAACAATTAAATTATTTTAGCCTGATATGAATTATTCAAATCTCAAATTTGCTTTATTCGGCAACATATATCAAACTAAAAAAAACCAATATGTGGCGCGTATTTTTAAGAAACTTGAAGAATTAGGTGTCCAAATATGGGTAGAGAGCGACTTTGCCGATTTCATAGATCACAACTTAGATGTAGTGCTAAACAATGTTGAAATATTCAGCAAGGAAAAACTTCCCCAAGTTGATGTAGCTATTTCGATTGGTGGCGATGGCACCTTTTTAGGCACCGCAGCCTTAGTGGGTTCAAGCGGTATACCCATTCTTGGCATTAACACTGGACGCTTAGGATTTCTTGCCGACATCTCGCCCGAGAACATCAACACCTCGCTCGAAGCACTTTGCAAAGGCGATTATGTGATAGAAAACCGCAAGGCATTAGAGGTAATGAAAAATGGGGTACGATCAGACTTTTACCCCTTTGCCTTAAACGAAGTTGCCGTGTTAAAGCACGACAATTCTTCGCTCATCGAAATCAATACCTACGTAAACGACAATTTCTTAACCAACTACCTGGCTGACGGACTTATCGTGTCAACCCCCACAGGTTCTACGGGCTATTCGCTCAGCGTAGGTGGTCCTGTGTTAGTACCACAATCGGGCACCTTTTGCATAGCCCCTATTGCACCCCATAGTTTAGCTGTTCGCCCCGTTGTGGTTAGAGACGACGTTGAAATAAAAATGGAAGTACGCAGTCGCACCAACAACTTTCTTTTAGCTTGCGATGGTCAGAGCGAAAGCTTAAACCATGCAACCACTATCACTGCGAAGTGTGCTCCCTATGCCGTTAAAGTTATAAAAATAGCACACAAACACTTTTTTGAAACACTAAGAGACAAGATGATGTGGGGTGCCGACCACCGCGCATAAGGGTGGTTCTAAAATGCGTCTACGCAAATTAGCCATCAACCCTTAATTTGCAAACTTAGACATCTCCTATCACTTACTCATGCTCTTCTTTCCCTTCTCTATATGACACGCCCTATTCCACAAATCATACACTACCTCACCCATCTGCTCAAAGGGCATAGGTTACAAACATTTCTCAACACCATAGTGGGAGTAGCACTTGTTTTTCTCGATTTGGCCTTTGTTTGGACCACCAAATTGGCAGTCGATGTAGCTACCCACAATAACAACACCATCACCCTTACACAAGCCTTTGGGCTTATAGCGCTTGTCATGGTGGCACGCATACTGTTAAGTCTTTCTTCGCGATGGATACGAGCTATTTTAGGGGTAAAGGCTCAAAACAGTATGCGTCGACACATATTTTCGAAGTTGCTCAATAGTGAATGGACTGCACTCAAAAAATATCACACGGGCAACCTCACAAACCGCATTGAGCACGATGTAAACGATGTGGTAAACTTCATTACAGAAAGCATCCCATCGCTCATCACCACACTCACACAGTTTGTGGGAGCCTTCTTCTTGCTCTTTTTTATGGACAAAACTTTGGCTGTGATTATCGTATGCATTATTCCCGTTTTCATCGTCAGCAGCAAGCTTTATGTAAAGAAAATGCGCAAGCTCACCCACGAAGCACGCGATGAGGATAGCCGCATACAATCTCTGATACAAGAAACCCTACAACACGTGCTTGTGGTAAAAACCTTGCAAAAAGTTTCTTTCTTCATTGAAAAACTCAACACACAGCAAAGTTCACTCCATAATGTGATTTTACAGCGCACACGCTACTCTACAGTATCATCGAGTTTGCTAAACATTGGTTTTGGCACAGGCTATTTTGTAACCTTTGTATGGGGCACCACCAGTCTTTCGCAAGGTCTCATCACTTATGGCGCCATGCTTGCCTTCATACAGTTGGTAGGACAGATACAAAATCCTGTGCGCAACTTGTCTAAATTTGTCCCCATATTCATCACCTCGTTTACTGCAGCCGAACGACTTATGGAGCTTGAAGACATATCGCAAGAAGAGCAACAAGAACCGCTCATTCTTAAAGGTCCCGTAGGACTTAATTTAGATAAAGTAAAATTTCAATACACAAACAAATCACGCTTAATTTTCAACGATTTCAACTACACATTTCCTGCAGGAAGTGTAACAGCTATTGTGGGTAAAACAGGAGCAGGGAAAACCACCCTTATTCGTTTGCTATTATCACTCATCAAGCCTTGCGAGGGCACCGTGTCTATGGTCGATGCTTCGGACAAATCCTATACAATGAAAGCCAATATGCGTGCAAACTTCTCGTATGTACCACAGGGAAATACGCTCTTTTCGGGAACCATCCGCAGCAATTTGTTGCAAGGTAACCCTCATGCAACCGAAGAAGACATAAAAACAGCCCTCTATTTAGCAGATGCTGAGTTTGTTTATAAAAAGAGCAACGGATTAGACACCATTTGTGGCGAATCAGGCGATGGACTCTCAGAAGGACAAGCCCAACGCATAGCCATTGCCCGTGCCCTTTTATCGAAAGGCAATATCTATATTTTCGATGAGGCAACCTCTTCACTCGACCCTGAAACAGAAGAGAATGTGCTCAAGCGCATTATCACCCATTACCCCAACCGCACACTCATTTTCATCACCCACAGACCTTTAGTTCTGAAATATGCTGATCAAAAGTTAGAGTTGTAAGCGTATTTTTTGACACAAACTTTTTAATGTATTGTTATAATGGATTACCCCGTTAGGTAAGGTGTTCAAAATCTATAATATTTTTCTGCATGGTTTTGATAAAAATTGATATCGTAAATAGTTGATATTCAACAAGAATAAATGCAGAAAATGCC
>ERZ1026862.819-NODE-819-length-20348-cov-11.622284_pt1 | contig 20348 bp, 15 predicted proteins | sample MGYA00380161_ERZ1026862 | MGnify/ENA primary metagenome ERZ1026862 (study PRJEB33269, sample SAMEA4719797) | human gut metagenome | biome: human-associated habitat; feature: organic feature; material: feces | place: Cameroon | collected 2013-10 ... | reverse complement strand
ATTAATACTTCTCTTCATTAGCAAAGAAAAAATTAATGTCTCGAAATTAATGTCCACGAATTAATGACAATTAATGTTCTCCCTCAAGCAGCGTAGCTGCAAATAATAAAGTTTTTGTTCGGGACACCTTTCCCTTGGTTTCCCATTAGAGTTTCGATACATCTCCGTCTTACCTCCGATGATTCTCCGTTCATTCTTCGATCAATCTTCGATCGATCTTCGATTCCCGAACGGAGAATGAACGGAGGATGAACGAAGGATGATCGAGAACCGAACGAGAACCGATCGAGAATCGATCGAGAATCGATCGAGAACCGAACGAGAACCGAACGAGAACCGAACGAGAACCGAACGAGAACCGAACGAGAACCGATCGAAGAGCGATACGGAAATATACCGTCGGAATAAACCCAAAAAAGAGTTTAAAAGCGCATGCTCTTAAACTCTTTACAAACAAATTCTATAAATGCGTAAATAATTACTTTACGTTTCCTACTTTAATCAAATACTCGGCAATCTGCACGGCATTGAGAGCAGCACCCTTACGAATCTGGTCACTTACAAGCCAAAGGGTCAAACCATTGGGATTTGCCAAGTCCTTACGTATACGACCTACGTAAACAGGATCTTTGCCTGCAAGGAAGAGAGGCATGGGATATTCCTTCTTCTCGGGATTGTCCATCAACACCAAACCGTCGCCCGAAGAAATGGCTTGCTTCACAGCCTCAACCTCAAGGGGTTGTTCTGTCTCTACCCAAATAGCCTCAGAGTGTGAACGGAGTGAAGGCACACGCACACAAGTAGCTGAAGTTACTACATCTGAGTGCATGATTTTCTTTGTCTCGTTATACATCTTCATTTCCTCCTTGGTGTAACCATTCTCTTGGAATACATCAATTTGAGGAATTACATTGAAGGCAAGCTGATAAGCAAACTTGTTGACTGTAACAGGGTCGCCTGCCAAAACCTGACGATATTGCTCTACAAGTTCGTCCATTGCAGCTTGACCTGCACCACTGGCAGCCTGATAAGAAGCTACGTGTACGCGCTTGATGTGACTGAGGTTTTCAATAGCCTGCAAAGCTACAACCATCATAATGGTGGTGCAGTTGGGGTTGGCAATAATGCCACGAGGACGCTCAAGGGCATCGGCAGCATTACACTCGGGCACTACAAGGGGTACATCCTCGTCCATACGGAAAGCTGAAGAATTATCGATCATCACGGCGCCAAACTTGGTGATGTCGGCTGCATACTCCTTAGAAATGCCAGCACCGGCAGAAGTAAAGGCAATGTCTACACCCTTAAAATCGTCGTTGTGCTGAAGGAGCTTCACCGTATATTCCTTACCACGGAAGGTATACTTGGTGCCTGCGCTACGGCTTGAACCGAAGAGCAAAAGATTGTCGATGGGAAAGTTGCGTTCGGCCAATACGCGGAGAAATTCTTGGCCTACGGCACCACTGGCGCCTACAATAGCTACGTTCATTTCGTTGATTTATGTATTTTATTGCCGCTGCAAGGCTTGTTTACTTTCGCAATGTTGCCACACAGCGTTGCTTGATTGCAATTTGTTAGTGACTTTATTATTTTGGTTGCAGAACGTAAAACACATTCTTTGGCTGCAAAATTACAATATTTTTTGTGAAAGATGGGCTTTTTCGGCTATTTGTGTACAGAATAAGGCATTAAATGATAGTTTTTTTGCAATTTTGCAAACGTAATTGTGCATTATGCGGTGATAACAGGCTGCAAGGTGTGCTTTTTACATCTCCAAAAAACTGAAACTCCCAAAAAACATACCCATTGATTACAGACCCTACCTGGATATTCCTCATTGTATTAGGCATCATACTTTTTGCCCCGATGCTGCTTGAGCGTTTGCGCATTCCCTCGATTGTGGGAATGATATTTGCTGGCGTACTAATTGGTCCGCATGGCTTTGGTGTGCTCGAACGTGATGGCAGTTTTGAACTTTTTGGAAAGGTGGGATTGTATTATATCATGTTCTTGGCATCGCTCGAAATGAATTTGCAAGATGTGCAACGCATTAAAGGCAGGGCGATAACTTTGGGACTATTGAGTTTTGTCATTCCTATGGCGATTGGCTATGCTGCCAACACCATGCTCTTGGGTTATAGTGTGGCTGCAGCGACTTTGGTGGCTGCTATGTATGCCTCGCACACCCTTATAGCCTACCCCATTGTGATGCGCTATGGTTTGTCGCGACTGCCAAGTGTGAGCATTGCCGTGGGCGGAACCATTGTGGCAGACACCCTGACCCTATTGGTGCTTGCCGTGGTGGGCGGTATGTTTAAAGAGCATGTAACGGGCTTGTATTGGGTGTGGTTGGTCATAAAAGTGGTGCTATTGGGTGCCCTTATTATCTATACTTTCCCGCGCATCGGACGTTGGTTTTTCCGTCGTTACGATGAGAGCGTGGTGCAATATGTGTTTGTATTGTGCTTAGTGTTCTTGGGCGCAGGACTCATGGAATTGGTGGGTATGGAAGGTATTTTGGGTGCCTTCTTGGTGGGTATTGTATTGAACCGATTGATTCCACCGAGTTCACCCTTAATGAGTCATATTGAGTTTGTGGGCAATGCGCTATTCATTCCTTATTTCTTGATAGGTGTGGGTATGCTCATTAACTTAGGGGCTTTGGTTAACCACGATGGCGCTATATTGGCTGCTTGCGTAATGGTGGTAGTGGCTTTAATCAGTAAATGGAGCGCTACATGGGTCACACAAAAGGTGTTTAGAATGTCGAGCAACGAACGTCGTTTGATGTTTGGACTTACAGGCTCACGCGCTGCAGCTACCTTGGCTGTAGTATTGGTGGGTTACAAAATTATTCTGCCCGATGGTAGCCGACTCTTGGGCGACGATGTGCTAAACGGTGCCATGGTTTTGATTTTGGTAACGTGTGTGGTTAGCTCAATGATTACGGAGGGTACCTCACGCAAAATGGCTACACTCTCTCAAAAGAACCTACCTACTATTGAAAACGGTAAAAGTGAAGAGAACCATGCCATGTTGCCCCCACAGGATGCCCCCGACCGCATACTTATTGCCTTGCGCTATCCCGAAATGGTGAGTCAATTGGTAGACCTTGCACTGATGTTGCGCACACCGCATTCAGTAGCTCCGCCTATTGCCCTAAATATTGTGTTAGAGAACGAACCTTCGGCACGACAAAATGGCGAAGAACAATTAGACCGTGCGGTAAAACATGCAGCAGCTACAAATATTCGCATTCAAAAATACCAACGTTGGTCGGTGAATGTGGCGAGTGGCATTTCGCACACGATTAAAGAGCGCGACGTAAGCGACTTGGTTTTGGGTTTGCACCAAAAGGCACGCATCTCCGACTCGTTTTATGGTAAACTGAGTACCGACCTTTTGACTTCGGTAGACCGTCAGATTTTTATTTTACGCGCCAATATTCCACTCAACACGGTGCAACATTTGCACATATTGGTTCCTCCTAAGTCGGAATTTGAACAGGGTTTTGCACAATGGATGGACCGCATTGCGCTTATTGCTCGTCAACTGAGTTGTGGCATTACAGCATATTCCACAGGTGACACGCTGACCGCAATGGACAAATATTATACGCAGACAGAAAAAGGCATTCCCTTGCTCTGTGAGGAGTATCACTCATGGAACGACCTTGTGCCTCTTGCTCATCAATCACGACAAGACCACTTGACGGTATTTGTATGTGCCCGACGTGGCACCGTGTCTTATCACAACTACATCGACCGTCTTCCTGACCAAATGGAACGCTACTTTAGCTCAAGAAATATCTTGCTGGTATTCCCGAAGAAGAATAAGTGTTAGAGGGGAAGGAGAAGGCAACCCCTAAACATAATGCATAAAAAAGGCTTGCGATTGCAAGCCTTTTTTATTGCAATTCGCAAGCCTTATCTATTTATTTGCAGCAAGCACAAGGCTTAAGCTGCTTAAAGAAATCGTTACCCTTGTCATCTACAAGAATAAATGCGGGGAAGTCTTCTACTGTAATCTTCCAAATAGCTTCCATGCCGAGTTCGGGATATTCCACACACTCGATGCTCTTGATAGAACTTTGAGAAAGAACAGCGGCTACACCACCAATCGTACCGAGGTAGAAACCACCATGCTTTTGACAAGCCTCAGTCACAACATCGCTACGGTTACCCTTAGCAATCATTACAAGACTTGCGCCGTGATCTTGGAACTCGTCTACATAGGGGTCCATACGGTTAGCAGTGGTGGGACCCATTGAACCACAGGGATAACCCTCGGGAGTCTTTGCAGGACCTGCATAGAGAATGGGATGATCCTTGAAGTAAGCAGGCATTTCTTCGCCAGCATCCAAACGAGCCTTAAGTTTGGCGTGAGCAATGTCACGGGCTACGATAATGGTACCCTTGAGGTTTACGCGGGTGCTTACAGGATATTTAGAGAGTTCGGCACGAACGGCATCCATACCCTTGTCAAGGTCTATTTCAACACCCTTGCCACCTTCACCCGGATTACGAAGTTCTTCGGGAATAAGTTCGGTAGGATTCGCGTCCATCTTTTCGAGCCAGATACCGTCTTTGTTAATCTTCGCCTTGATGTTACGGTCGGCAGAGCAACTTACACCCATACCAATGGGACAACTCGCACCGTGACGAGGCAAACGAATTACGCGAATGTCGTGTGCAAGGTATTTACCACCGAACTGTGCACCAAGACCAATCTTGTGTGCCTCGTGGAGGAGTTTTTCTTCGAGATCGATATCGCGGAAAGCACGACCTGTTTCGTCGCCTGTAGTAGGCAGATTGTCGTAGTACTTAATAGAAGCCAACTTCACAGTGAGCAAGTTCTTTTCAGCACTTGTACCACCGATAACGAAAGCAATGTGGTAAGGAGGACAAGCTGCAGTTCCGAGTGTCTTCATCTTCTCAACCAAGAAGGGAAGGAGTGTACCCTCGTTCTGGATAGTAGCCTTTGTCATGGGGTAGAAGTAGGTCTTATTAGCAGAACCACCACCCTTTGCAACCATTACGAAGCGATATTCGTCACCTTCGCAAGCCTCGATATCAATTTGTGCGGGGAGGTTGCAACGTGTGTTCACCTCGTCGTACATATTGAGCGGAGCATTTTGCGAATAGCGAAGGTTGTCTTGGGTAAAGGTATTGTATACACCCAGGCTAAGTGCTTCTTCGTCCTCGAAGTCAGTCCATACACGCTGACCCTTTTCACCGTGGATAATGGCGGTACCAGTATCTTGGCAGAAGGGAAGGATGCCCTTTGCAGCAGTTTCGGCATTGCGAAGGAACTGGAGTGCTACGTACTTGTCGTTTTCAGAAGCTTCGGGATCAGAAAGAATCTTAGCTACCTGCAAGTTGTGTTCGCGACGGAGCATAAATTCAACATCGTGGAATGCTTGTTGTGCCAGTTGAGTGAGGGCTTCTTTTGAAACTTTCAAAATGGTTTTACCTTCAAACTCACCTGTACTTACGCCTTCTTTACCAATAAGGCGATATTCTGTGGTGTCTTTGCCCAACTGAAACATGGGCGCATACTTAAACTCAGGAGTTGTTGCCATAGTTTTTATCTGTTGTAGAATACAATATTTTCTTTGTCGAAACAAAGTTAGTGCAAACCGAATGCATAGCAAAATAAAAAACCATATTTTTTTATTTTGCTATGCTGAGGTGCAGCCTAACTTCGCGAAGCAGAGTTAGTGCAAACCGAGCACAATACAAAATAAAAGGCCAAAGACTTTTATTTTTATTGTCGAGGTGCAGCCTAACTTCGTGAAACAAAGTTAGTGCAAGGTGAGAGAAGGACAAAATGAAAATCAAAAAATTTTCATTTTTTCTTCCGAACCGCAGCCTAACTTCGCGAAGCAGAGTTAGTGCAAACCGAGCACAATACAAAATAAAAGACCAAAGACTTTTATTTTTTGTCGAGGTGCAGCCTCTTGTCGTTAGAAACGAAAAATTAATGTCTCGAAATTAATGTCCCCGAATTAATGACAATTAATGTTCACAAAAACAAGCAGCGAAGCTGCAAATATCTAAAATCGTGCAGAAAAATTCGTGAATATCGACAACAAAATCCGATATTCTTGCTTCGCGTTTTATTTTGAACATTAATTACCATCAATGCCCATTAATTGTTCCATTAATACTTTTCATGTACATTAGCAAAGGAAAAATTAATGTCTCGAAATTAATGTCTCCGAATTAATGACAATTAATGTTCCCCAAACTAGCAGCGTAGCTGCAAAATAAATCCTCGCTATGCGAGTTACAAATCGAACATTAATACATCCTCCTATTTTTCTCTTACCACCTATTTTCCTCGTCTATAAAAAACCGAAGGCATTCCGATATCATCCCGAAGGATTGCCATAGCCAAGAAAAAGAGAAAAATTTGACACTCGCTGAAAGATATTCTTACACATCTTTATCGAATAACAGTAAACACATTGCCGGATAAAAATAAAATAATTTTAGGTTTTTATTTGTATTGCGCAACTGTTGCACTAACTTTGCACCCACATAGAACTCTTTCAAAGAGTTTAACTGCACTTATACTGATGTTAAATTTACCTCTTATATATAAGGCTTTAGGAACGCTTTTACAACTCGAAGCCCTCCTTATGGCCATCTGTTTTGGTTTGGGATTCATTTTTGAAGAAACCCATCACCTCACCTTTGGTCTGCCCGTTTTGGCAACCTTTGTTGTGGGCGCACTTCTGTTGTTTTTTGGCAGACATGCCGAAAACCGTATGGGAAGTCGCGACGGCTACCTCATTGTGTCGTTAACCTGGGTGGTATTCTCACTATTTGGTATGTTACCCCTGCTTATTGGAGGCTACGAACCACGTGTGGCTGCTGCCTTCTTTGAAACCATGTCTGGATTTACCACCACAGGAGCTACCGCACTCTCGAATATTGATGCCTTGCCCCGCTCTATTTTGTTGTGGCGCAGCATGACGCACTGGATTGGCGGTATGGGTATTGTGTTCTTCACCATTGCCATTCTTCCGAATATGGGCGGTGGGGGCATTAAACTGTTCTCTGCTGAAGCTACGGGCTTGAAAATAGGCAAACTACACCCACGCATTAGCACTACGGCACGATGGATGTGGAGCATCTATTTATTGCTCACTATATCGTGTAGCGTGGCTTACTTCTTGGGCGGTATGAATATTTTTGACGCAGTTTGTCACGGATTTGCAACCATTGGCACGGGTGGTTTTTCAACACATTCCGAGGGCATTGCGTGGTTCCATTCCAATAAATTGCAATGGATTTGCACGCTGTTTATGTTCTTGGCAAGTATAAACTGTACCTTGCTCTATTTATTCTTTATTAAAAGACGTGTGCGCGATGTTTTTCACGATGACGAACTACGTTTTTTCTTAGGACTTTTCTTCACTGCAGCCTTGAGCATTACGTGCATTTTGGTATATACCGAACACATGGGTTGGCTCGATGCTTTGCGTAGCGCATTCTTTAACACGGCATCCGTGCAGAGTACCACGGGTTTCACGGACGAGAACTTTATGCAATGGCATCCCACCACGTGGATTATTCTTTTGATTATCAGCATCACAGGTGCTTGTGCAGGGTCTACGAGTGGTGGTTTAAAATGTGTGCGTGCGCTCATGGTATGGCGCCTTTCGAAAGCCGAATTTAAGAAGATGTTACACCCCCATGCCGTGATTCCGGTGCGCATTAACAACACGGTTATCACGTCTGACATGGCTCGCACCGTCTTTGTATTTTTCATCCTCTACTTTGCCTTAATCATTGTGGCGGTATTCTCGATGGTGGCATTAGGACTACCCTTGTTCGATTCTTTTGGTCTTGCCATTTCGTCGTTTAGCAATGTCGGTCCAAGTTTGGGTTATGTGGTAGGACCTTTGGGGTCGTGGGGTGTGCTGAGCGATAGTGTGCTGTGGATTAACTCCTTCTTGATGTTAGCAGGACGTTTGGAGGTGTTCTCACTGCTCCTACCCCTTACTGCTGCTTTTTGGCGTGACGAATAAATGCAAGTTTATTTATTTTTTTTTGGTAGGAAATGTAAAAACACTTAACTTTGCGCAATCAATACCTTTTTTTCTAAAAAAATCACAGAAAACAGAAAACCATAATTATGGACAATAGAATATCAAACATTACAGAGCAACAAGAAGAAGAACTGCAGTTAGGTCCACTCCTTAAGCTTTGCTACCATTTGTGCCTGAAGCATTGGTGGTGGTTTGTGCTTTCGTGCATACTTTGTATTTGCCTTAGTTGGTTCTATCAGCAACGCCAACAGCGCATTTTCCAACGACAATCCGTAATGCTCATCGAAGACTCCAATAATAGTAGTGGAGGTGGTTTTCGTGGTGGTAAACGTAATAGCAACATGAACACGTTGCTCGAACTGAATGGTGTGAGCGTAGGCGATAACTTGAAGAACGAAATTTTTATTCTCTCTTCAAAACGCTTGATGTCGCGCGTAGTTGAAAAACTACACCTCGATATAGACTATACCACAGACGAAAATTTGCACGCTGTGACACTCTATGGCAAGACTTTGCCTTTCAACGTGCTCTTTGAGTCGGAATATAAGGGCAAGATGGCTCAAACATTCGACGTGGTTAAGAAAGATGGCAACACCGTTATAATTAAAGGGTTGACCGACAAATTGGGCAACAAACTCGCTGACCGCGAGGTTACACTCGGACAAATGACAGCTACGCCCTATGGCAAATTGTGCATTGTGCGTGGTCCTGCCTTTGGCAAATGGGAGAACGAAGAAATTCACGTGAGTCGTTTGTCAATGGATAAAGCTTCTGCGCGTTTCATGAAAGAGCTCACTGCTAACGAGTATGACAAGGAAACTTCGCTCATTGTGCTCGGTGTAAACGATGCAAATACCAATCGTGCCGACGATATTTTGAATACACTCTACAACACTTACAAAGAGGACGTTGTAGAAAACAAAAACCGCGTGGCACTGAATACGGCGAAGTTTATCGATGAACGTATTCAAATTATTGGTCGCGAACTGAGTAGCGTAGAAAGTCAGTTGGCTTCGTTTAAGAAACGCAACCAATTGGTTGATTTCGACAAAACATCGCAAGCTGTACTCACTGAAACACAAACTGCTCGTCAACAAAGTTTGCAGGCTGAGACACAACTCAACGTGGCTCGCTACTTGAACGACTATTTGCACAACCATGGAAATGGTCATGACTTGATTCCGGCATTGAATGTGGGTGAAGCTTCGTTTAACCAACAGATTGCTGCCTATAACGACCAAATGAACAAGCGCAACCAAATGGTTGCTAACACGAGCGAAAACAACAATGTGGTTCGCGACATGGATCGTCAGCTTGTTCAAATGCGTCAAGCTATTAGCTCTTCTTTGCGCAGCTATGTAAACTCTCTCGAACTGCGTTTGCGCGATGCAAAAGCCAACGAGAATATGCTAAATGGACGCATTTCGGGTGCCCCCGATCAAGAAAAGCAAGGTTTGGACATTCAGCGACAGCAATCGCTTAAAGAAGCACTCTACACTTACTTGCTCAATAAACGCGAGGAGGTAGCTTTGCAACAAGCTATTAACGAAGCCAATGTACGTTTGGTCGAAGGACCTATTGGCAACAAGCAAGTGAGTCCGCGCAGCCTCATCATTGTATTTATTGGCTTTATCATCGGTTTGTTTATCCCTGCATTCATTCTTTGGATTCGCTTTAAACTCGATGTGAACGTACATGGTCGTAAGGATATTGAAGAGGCTACAAGCATTCCTATCCTTGGCGAAGTACCTCGATTTAAGAATAGCAAGAACGACAATAGCTCGCTCATTACGGACATCGAAAGCGATGCGCCCGTAGTTGAAGCATTCCGTATATTGCGTTTTAGCTTAGGCTATATGCGTCACGACACGCAGGTTATGATGACGACATCTACTACACCTGGACAAGGAAAGAGTTTCGTGTCGCGTAATATGGCTGCAATTCTTGCAATGGCAGGAAAACGCGTGATTTTGGTAGATGCGGATATTCGTAAAGGTACATTGAGCCACACCTTTGGTCATACCTTTGGTTTGACGACTTACTTGTCTGACGATCATTGTTCACTCGATGATATTATCCGTCCCGACGGTTTGGTAGAAGGTGTAGACTTTATTCCTGCTGGACATCAACCCCCTAACCCCTCTGAGTTGTTAATGAGCGACCGTCTTGACCATTTGGTTGAGGAATTGCGTAAACGCTACGACTACGTAATTATTGACACCACACCGATGTTCTCAGTAGCTGATGCTAATTTGGTAGCCCGTGTCACTGACACTACGCTCTTTGTGATTCGCGCAGGAATGCAAAATCGTGACATCTTGCCCAATCTCGAAAGACTCTACCAAGAAGATCGCTTTAAGAACTTGTGCATAGTGCTTAACGACGTTAACGCCGAAGATTCCTATAAATCACTTGGTTATGGCTATGGTTATGGATACGGTTATGGCTATGGCGCACAAAACAAAAAGAAAGGATTGATTAGACGCATCCGCAGAAAATAAAACACAAAATATTTTAGAAGTTTTTTAAAAGAAACGGATTGAATATTCACACAATGAAAATTCAATCCGTTTCTTTTATTTTGTGGAGAATAGAAAAGTGGATAAGGGTTTGCTTATTTGGAAACATCTCGCTATCTTTGCATAAAATAGACAACAATTCTACATCACATTTAAACGATATAATCTACAACATTCAAATAAAATAGCCAAGGAACAACATACAATAATATGAATAAAAAAATCATACAAGTCATCTTAAGCGATGAGGCAGAAGATTTCATCAGACTTCAACCACTTAAAGCACAACAAAAGATTGCATATAACATAAGAAAATTAGAAAGTGGAGTTAGAGATAAAGAGCTCTTTAAAAAATTAGAAAATACAGATATATGGGAGTTAAGGACGTTGTTTAACGGCACTTGCTTTCGCCTTTTTTCATTTTGGGACACGGAGCAACAAACATTAGTTATTGCTACACATGGAATCATAAAGAAAACGCAAAAGACACCCTCTAAAGAAATAGAAAAAGCTGAGCAAATAAGAAAAATATATTTCAATGAAAAGAACAAATAAAATAACAAATATGAAATTTAGAAAAGCTGATTATTTGATAGATGACGTTTTGGGCAAAGTTGGTACAAATAAAAGAGACGAAATAGAAAATCAACTTAAAGAAGACGTCAATGCCTATTTTATTGGTGAAGCTATTAAAAAGGCACGCATTCAACAAAACCTTACACAAGAAGAATTGGGTGAGAAAATTGGGGTCAAACGTTCACAAATATGCAAATTAGAAAATGGTAAATGCTCCCCAACCTTATCCACTATGAGCCGAATTTTTCAAGCATTAGGATTTGCCACTGCTACCCTTGATTTAGGTATTGGTGGTAAAGTTGCTTTGTGGTAATACACACAAGGGGAACTCTCATTTTTTACGAATGAGTCTTTTTCATCTCATCTTGTGGACAAAAGTATTTTGGTTTTCTTTTTGCATTGCGCTCAATTTGCACTAACTTTGCACAAAATTTAAGTTGTTATGACAGAAAACAAAACCAATCAAAATAATCCTAACGAAGAGAGTATGGTGGTTGATGGCCGCAAACTCTCTATCGAAGAATATCTTGACCAAGATGAAAAGAAGGATTTGCTGCGTTTACTCACAGCAGGTTCTGTTGACGATGGTAAGTCTACACTTATCGGTCGTTTGCTCTTTGACTCTAAAAAACTCTATGAAGATCAGCTCTCTGCCTTGGAACGTGACTCTAAGCGCGTAGGTAATGCAGGTGCTGGACAAATAGACTATGCTCTGTTGTGCGATGGCTTAAAGGCTGAACGCGAACAAGGCATTACGATTGACGTGGCTTATCGCTACTTCTCTACCAATAAACGTAAATTTATTATTGCTGACTGCCCGGGACACGAGCAATATACACGTAATATGATTACAGGTGGTTCTACTGCGAACCTCGCCATTATCCTTGTGGACGCTCGAACAGGTGTAATTACGCAAACACGCCGTCACACCTTCCTTTGCTCATTGCTCGGCATCAAACACTTGGTGCTTGCTGTGAACAAGATGGACTTGGTAGACTTTGACGAAAAGGTGTTTAATAACATCGTTTCGGACTTTGAGCAATTTATCCATACCTTCGACATTCCCGACGTACGTTGCATTCCTCTTTCTGCCCTTGAAGGCGACAATGTGGTAAGTCGCAGCGAACGCACTCCTTGGTATGAAGGTCCGTCATTGCTTGAATTCCTTGAAACTGTTCACCTTGGCAACGACCATAACCTTAAAGACTTCCGTTATCCCGTACAATATGTGCTCCGTCCTGACCTTGACTTCCGTGGTTTCAGCGGAAAGATTGCCAGTGGCATTGTGCGTAAGGGCGACGAAGTGATGGCATTGCCCTCAGGCAAACGTAGTCACGTTAAACGCATTGTGACTTATGATGGCGACTTAGACTATGCCTTCCCCCCTCAGTGCGTAACCTTGCAGTTAGAAGATGAAATTGATATCTCACGCGGTGAGATGATTGTACACCCCGATAATGTACCTAACGTAGGTCGCCATTTCGAGGCTATGTTGGTGTGGATGGACGAACAGCCTATGGATGTGAACAAGTCGTTCTACCTGAAGCATACCACAAATACCTCACGTTGCCGTATCGACCACTTCGACTACAAAATCGATGTGAATACACTCGAAAAGAGCGATGTCGACCACTTGGAACTTAACGAAATTGGTCGTGCTGTAATTGTAACGTCTAAGGAACTCTTCTTCGATGCCTATAAGGACAACAAGCCCACTGGTGCGTTTATCCTTATTGACCCTATTACAAACAACACCTCGTGTGTGGGTATGATTCTTGGTCCTGTGGCTGAGAACGATCTTCACACAGACGAGGCACTCCCCACACTCGATCTCCCGAAATTGGGCATTGCCCCCGAACACTACGATGCCATTGAAAAGGCTGTGAAAGACCTCAGTCGTCAAGGCATTGAAGTGCGCATCAAAAAATAATGTGCTAATGTGCTAATTAGCCTATGTGCCTATGTGTGCGATTGTGAATATTCATTCTGCAAAACGCATAGGCACATTCGCTAAATCACATTAGCACATTTTCCACATTCTCCCCACATGGTCTCTTGCACCTTTTTCACGCTCAACTGCAAGACCTTTTTTAGCAAATTAGCACACTAAACGCATATTAGCATTTACACACAATGAAAGCCCTAAAAGAACGTATCCTTCGCGACGGAAAATGCTTTGAAGGAGGCATTTTGAAAGTTGACAATTTTATCAACCATCAGATGGACCCCATCTTGATGAAGTCGATGGCTGTAGAGTTTGTACGCCGTTTTGCACGTACCGACATCAACAAGGTCATTACCATTGAGGCAAGTGGCATTGCCCCCGCCATTATGGTGGGCTATCTGCTTGAACTCCCTGTGGTTTTTGCCAAAAAGAAAACACCCAGCACCATGGAAAATATGTTGACCACTCAGGTATTCTCGTTCACCAAGCAGCGTTCGTACGACGTGTGCGTGAGCAGTGACTACCTTTGCAAAGGCGACAAAGTGCTCTTTATCGACGATTTCTTGGCAAATGGCAATGCTGCTAAGGGTATGATAGACTTGGTAAAGAAGGCTGGTGCCGAACTCGTTGGTATGGGTTTCCTCATCGAAAAAGCCTTTCAGCATGGTGGCGATGAATTACGCGATATGGGCATTCATGTAGAATCGCTTGCTATCATTGAAAGTCTCGATAACTGCCAAATCAAAATAAAAGAAGATGGCCACAACAGATAATACAGCACAAACACAGTCTGAAACTGCTAAGGCTGGACTTATTTATGGTCTTGAAGACCGTCCACCTTTGCGCGAAACGCTCTTTGCAGCAGCACAACACTTGCTTGCCATCTTCGTGGCTATTGTTACCCCACCGCTCATCATTGCCGGAGCTTTAGGTTTGGGACAAGAAGACACCAGTTTTTTAGTTTCCATGTCGCTCATGGTATCGGGTGTAGCCACCTTCATTCAGTGTCGTCGCATTGGCGGCATTGGTTGTGGATTGCTTTGCATCCAAGGCACAAGTTTCTCGTTTATTGGTCCTATTATTGCTGCAGGCTTAGCAGGTGGACTTCCTGCCATTTTTGGTGCCACAGTAGCAGGTTCGGTAGTCGAGATGTTCGTAAGTCGCATACTCAAGTATGCCCGTCGTGTCATTACCCCCTTGGTGAGTGGCATTGTGGTAACCCTTATTGGCATGAGCCTCATCAAGGTAGGCATCACAGCTTGTGGTGGAGGCGATATGTCGGCTCCCACCTTTGGTTCTTTCCAAAACGTAGGTATTTCTGCCTTAGTATTGGTGCTTATCGTGCTCTTTAACCGCAGCAACAATCGTTTTTTGCGCATGGGCTCTATTGTGATAGGTTTGGTCGTGGGCTATGCCGTAGCATGGTGGCTCGGAATGGTAGACTTTGGTGCTGTAAAGAGCTATGGCGGTATAAACTATCCTAACCCCTTCCGTTATGGTCTTAGTTTCGACATCTCATCTATCATTGGCTTAGGTTTGGTTTACCTCATCACCTCTATCGAGGCATACGGCGACATTACAGCCAACTCTTTAATTTCGGGTCAACCTGTTGAGGGCGATACCTTTATGAAACGTGCTGAGGGTGGTATTTTGGCAGATGGTTTCAACTCTATGTTAGCAGGTTTAGCCTTCTCGTCTTTCCCCAATAGCATCTTTGCGCAAAACAATGGCATGATTCAGCTCACGGGTGTTGCAAGCCGTTATGTAGGCTATTTTATTGCTGGCATGCTTGTGTTGCTTGGCATATTCCCTGCAGTAGGCATCATATTCTCGCTCATGCCTCAACCTGTATTGGGTGGTGCTACCTTGCTTATGTTTGGTACAGTAGCCGCAGCAGGCATACGCATCATTGCTTCGCAAACCATTAACCGCAAAGCCACTTTGGTTATGGCAATTAGTTTCTCACTCGGTTTGAGCGTAGAATTAGTGCCTGAAATTCTTAACCAATTACCCGAAACCATTAAAAGCATTTTCTCTTCGGGTATTACTACAGGTGGTTTAGCAGCTATCATCTCTAATTTGGTGATTCGAATTAAGGAGTAAGGAGTTATTTAAGAAAGGAAGTTAGAGGAAGTTATCACTTCGTTTTAGGAGTTAGAAGGAGTTAGACGAAGGACGCCTATTCCTCTGAATTCTCAAATGGAATGATAACTTCCTTTTTCTTCTAACTTCCTCCCCCACCTTCCTCTAACTCCCCCCTCAACTTCTTCTAACGCCCTCAACTTCTTCCCCCAACTCCCCCCATGAAAGCCCTTTTCCCCATTCTGTTTCTTATTCTCACGTCCTTACTGAGTTGTTCTACCGACTCAGACAATGACTTGTATGCACACGAACGTGCATTCCTAAAGTTCTGTCCTGTAACAGGAGTCGTGCCACTTTATACGGCGGTAAGAAATAATGGGCAATTTTGCACCATACGTTTAGGCACAAATACCTTTCTTTTTCAAGGTAGCAATGGCGCCACAGCCACCTACCCTCTCTCTGCCGACATTAAGGCATACGGCATGCCACAGTGCATTGCAGGCTTTGTTGTGGGACATTCCATACAGCCCGACATGAATATGCAATATCCCTTGGTGGCATACGACTTGGCATGCCCTAACTGCTATGAGCAAGCACTTATCACACGCAACCTCTCGCTCAATGCCCAAGAAGAACTAACTTGCAGCCGTTGTCACCGTGTGTACGACCTCACAAATGGGGGAATCATTAAACAAGGCAAAAAAGGACGTCGCCTCTATCGTTATCGCAACGTGGGCTATAGCGAAAATCAAGGTGGCTTATTAGTTATTATGAATTAAGGATTATGGGTGGCTCTAAAAATTCTGATTTTAAAATTCTAAAATTCTGATAGTTGCTTTGCACCCTCTCGCATGTGTCTTTTTGTCAGTTCACTCAGTCACATAGCCCGCTATGCTCCTTCGTTCACTAACCCCAATACACACACGATAGGGCACAAATCAACTTATCAGAATTATTAGAACCACCCTTATGACAAATACTCTTTTTTTATATATTTGCAGCAGAAAGCCCCCAAATCACACATAGAAAATGAAATCACAACTTATTCCCCTGCTATCCATACTCCCCCTTGCAGCCGTTGCCCAACAACAAAAGCCCAATATCATTGTATTGGTAGCCGACGACTTGGGATATGGCGACCTGTCTTGCTATGGTGCCGACCGCATAAGCACGCCAGCTGTAGATAGCATTGCAGCGAACGGCATACGTTTTACCAATATGCATGCCTGTGCCTCTACCTCTACCCCCTCGCGCTACGCCTTGCTCACAGGCGAATACCCATTCCGTCGCCCAGGAACCGATGTAGCAGCAGGCAATGCGGGCATGATTATCAAACCTACACAAACCACCGTAGCCGACCTCATGCACCAAGCAGGATATGCTACCGCAGCTATTGGTAAATGGCACTTAGGTTTAGGAAGCCGTACTGCCGAACAAGATTGGAATGGGGTGATCGACCAAACACCTAATAATTTAGGGTTTGACTACCACTACATAATGGCTGCCACAGCCGACCGTGTGCCTTGCGTATACATAGAAAATGGTCGTGTTGCACACTACGATGCCTCAGCACCCATTAGTGTGAGCTATCGCCAAAACTTTGAAGGTGAACCTACAGGTAAACAAAACCCCGAACTCCTTACCAAACTCAAGCCCAGTCACGGACACGATCAAAGCATTGTGAATGGCATATCGCGCATTGGTTATATGAAAGGAGGAGGCACCGCCCTTTGGAAAGACGAGAATATAGCCGATAGCATTGTGTCACACGCCATTGGTTTTATCGATTCACACCGCGCACAACCCTTCTTTATGTACCTTTGCACCAACGATGTTCATGTGCCTCGTATGCCCCACGAACGCTTCCGTGGTAAAAGTTCTATGGGACTTCGTGGCGAAGCCATCTTACAGTTCGATTGGAGTGTAAAACAAATTACCGAAGCCTTGCGCCAACGCGGACTCGACCAAAACACGCTGCTTATCATTACCAGCGACAATGGTCCTGTGCTCGACGATGGCTATGTAGACCAAGCCGTTGAACTCTGTGGCACACACCGTCCGGGTGGACCTTTCCGTGGAGGGAAATACAGTGCCTACGAAGCAGGTTCTGCTGTGCCCTTTATCGTGTATTGGCCCAAGGGTGCAGCCCAAGGCAAAACCTCAAATGCCTTAGGTTCGCTCATCGACATCCCTGCCACACTCTCGGCTTTAGTTGGCAGCAAACTTCATGATGGAGATGCACCCGACAGCCAAAACCATCTTTCTACTTGGTTAGGACAAAACAACACCCCACGCGACTATGCCGTGAGCATGGCATCGAACCGTAGTCTTACACTGCGCACACAAAACTACAAATACATCTCTCCCTCTGAGGGTGGTCCGATGATTCCATGGGGGCCCAAGATCGAAACAGGCTATCGCCCCACCCCTCAACTCTTCGATCTCAGCAAGTCTGAATACGAGCAAACTGATATCTCCAAAAAGAACCCCAAACTCTTGCAGCGCCTACAACGCATGTTGGGCAAGGTGCGCCAGAATTAAGGAAAGCATAATCCGCAATGCCCCATAATAGGGTGTTGCGGATTTTAAAATACGCCCCACGCCCTAAAACCCACGCCATTTACAAAAACCAATTCTAAAGATATACAATATACCCCACACTTTATACAATGCGCTTTTTTATCTTTCGCAAAGATGCAACAACCCCATATCTTTGCAATAAGATTGGCTGCACCTCAGCAATTCAAGCAAGCTTGATTGCGTTCGGTTTGCACAATCTTTGCAAACAAAAAAAAGCACATTATGAAGAAAAAAGTAACTATCACACTTACTGCAATCCTCGTTTGCATGTTGTTATTAGGCGGTTTTAAGGTATACAAAAGCTGCAGAGCGCTACTCCCCGAATCTACCGACAACCGTCATTATGAGAATGTTGAAAAAAGAGCAAATGCCGCTATGAAGTTTATAAAGCGCCACGACCTTAGTCGCAACTACTGCCTTTTTGTAGACTATAGCATCCCAAGCGGCACTCCCCGACTCTTTGTATGGTCGTTCAATGAAAATAAAGTAGTGGCTGTAACCTACGTAATGCACGGACCAGGCATGGGAAGCACTGCCGAGAAACCCGTATTTAGCAATAAACCTGGCAGCAACTGTTCAACGCTCGGCAGATTTAAAGTAACCAAAGAGCATGGTACTAAATCAGTGCACAGTTATAGACTAAGAGGACTCGACATTGACAATCAAACCGCCTATTGTCGTGGAATCTTGATACATAAATCTACATGGGTAGATATGTTTTGTTCAAAAAAACATATACCTTTGCACGCACGCAGTTGCCAAGGTTGTGTCACAGTGTCGTCAAAGGGCATGAATTATCTCGAAAACCTTATTAAGAGCGAACGCAAACAACTTTTGCTTTGGTCTTACTGCTCTAAATAACTCTAAAAAAAACACGTAACAGATGGAATGGCTTAATATCTCTACCTCCATTGAACTCGTCAGAGTGCAAACCGACGATATTGTTTTTATTCAAGCAGACGGAAACTACTCTGACATGTATCTATTCAATGGCAAACCACATACAATGACGTTTAAACTCAAATTCTTTGAGGAAGCCTTTTTGCATTTAAAAACCAATTCCTTTGTGAGAGTTGGCAAAAGCCTTATTGTAAACAAAAAATACATCTACGTCATCAATATTAGCTCACAAGAACTACTACTTTCGGGTTCACGACTCAACGTAGAATTTAAGCTCAAAGCATCGAAAGACGCGCTGAAAGACTTAAAAGAACAAATTGAACAAGAAACCAAACTCGAGCACGAAAAAAATATTACTGCTACAGGAGCCGACCGAGAAAAAAAGAAAAAATAAAAACGCTTTTTAATAGCATCACACTATGAACAAAATACAAGACAATATAAACGAGAAGCCCATCATCATCATCGATGAAAAGCCTGAGGACATTACCAATCAGCAAGAGGGCGAAGTACCCGTAATGACAATCGAAAACGATAGCAATAGCGTTGAAAGCTCCACAATGCTAAGCATTGCCCCTACAAGCCGAAAAAGGGGGCTGAGCATTGCAGTCACTGCGCTCATATCCCTCATTACGCTCATCGTCTTAGCCTTAGGATATAAATATTATCGCACCTACATCAACATAGGTGTGCCCGTTTCTGTGAAATCGGCAGAGAACATTGCCAAACTACAACTACAAAAGTCCTCCCCCATTGTAAAACCCGAGGTCATTATGACGAGCGATTCTATATTAGGTGTAGGTATAAACCTCTACGAAGTGCGCGGACTTAAAGCCGAAATCTCATTCACACAGCCCGATACTACCCAGCAGGACGTATATCTTTACAGCCGTTGCAGCGATTTCACAAGCTACGACCCACAAGAGAACCATTACATTGGCAGCCTTGTGGTGCAGGGCAAAGAACTAAGCTCGGATGTAAGCAGACTTGGATATTGCGCCATGGCAAACAACAATATCGTGATAGGTGTGGCACGAGACGAAAAAGTAAAAGACTACTGCATAGAACACGGAGGAAGCTTTTTCCGTCAATTCATACTTGTCTCTAACGGAGTGTTACCCTCTAAGTTCTATTTACATGGCAAGGTAGAGCGCAGAGCCATCGGTCGCATTAGCAACAAGCTCTACTACATCGAAACACACAACAAAGAGGCTCTTTGGGCATTTGCCGATGCCCTACGCGAATATGGCTTCACCGATGCCATCTACATCACAGGTGGAACCGACTATTGCTTTTATCGTTCTGCCGATGGCAAAGCACACCACATTGGCGACCTAGCTAAAAAAGACAAACCCCATAAAGGCAAAGGCATCGTCCCCTGGTTAGTTTTTAAAAAGAAATAAGGTCCGCACACGTAGGGTGAGAAATATCAAAAATATTCTGTCGGATTCTTGTCGTCGATAGATGGCACGTAGACACTCCAAAAGTTTGTAATACTTAATACTTAGGGGATTACCCCGTTAGGTAGGGTGTTCAAAATCTATAATATTTTTCCGCATGCTTTTAATGATGTTCTGATATTGTAAATAGTTGATATCCAACAAAAATCGTAATATGCAACCCCCTAATTATGTGTCGTTATAATGGGTTACCCCGTTAGGGGTGAGATAAGGTAGCCAGGTATGTG
>ERZ1026862.818-NODE-818-length-20357-cov-7.046055_pt1 | contig 20357 bp, 19 predicted proteins | sample MGYA00380161_ERZ1026862 | MGnify/ENA primary metagenome ERZ1026862 (study PRJEB33269, sample SAMEA4719797) | human gut metagenome | biome: human-associated habitat; feature: organic feature; material: feces | place: Cameroon | collected 2013-10 ... | reverse complement strand
CTGAACATAATAGACGGGCTGCTTGCCCATTGACAAAGTCTTTAGAATCATATCTATAAAACCTTATAAGCATCACAAGGCATTACGGATATAGAAAATAAATTTAATAAAAAAAGAGTTTTGAACGAACTCTATTAAATATTTTTAACTTTTTTTGATTTTAAAGTGTCAAACTCCCGAGCATCAACAAGCAAATCTTCACCAGCCATCTGCCTGTTTGTGTTGATGCGTACGAATGCGTTGTGAGCAGTGAGTTAGGCAGCCTTGCCAAAGGTGGAGATTCCTTTGAGATGCTTAGCCAAAACCTCCCAGGATTGCATTTGGGAATCGGTGAGCTGCTTGTATGCCCGGGAGATTTTGGATAAACTGTTTCTTTGCACCTTCTGGTTGGGAGAATATACTTTTGATGGGTAGGAGCGAACAGAAAGGATAGTCCCGCCCGATGTGCTTCGGGCGGTGCCATCCTTAGCGGAGCCTGAAAAGTCATTGAATGCAATTGATGGCAGTGCTTTCATTGTTCTCTACGAATTCTGAAAGCAAAGATATTATATATCTAAACCATTGAAACATAATTGGTTTCTGCTGCTTTATCTTGCGCTAAGTTGCCTAATAATTAGTGTAGCACTATTCTTGCAAATCGATTATCGCATCAGAAAATATCGAAAAATGTAGATATTGATTGAGTATTTTTGTTAAATTTGTAAAAATTTTGGATTTATGGCAGTATATGTTAAAGCAATTCCGACTTTAAGGGGCTCGGTCGCAGAACGATTTGAGAAGATGTCTGAGGAGAATATCCGCAGACGTGCCTCTGTTAGCTTCTATAAGGAAGCTGCCAATTCCTATGCTATTTTGAAAAAGAAAACTGTGAAGAAGTAATTGTGGGGTACTTGTTGAATAATTGTCTGTATGACAGATTGTCATCAGATATAATCAATCAATGCCAGCCGTATAGTTGTGAGAAGGACGCTGACATTGATTCTTTTTTTCATGATAATACAAAAGACAACTACTCAGATTATCAAAATGAGATGATGGGGTATTCCCATTGCTTCTATACCGATGTAAGCGAATATAATTCAACCCATCCGGAATCACCACGAAAGCCTGAATTGGTATGCGCTTTCTCTATATCCAATTCTGCGCTACGGACTGCACCTCTTCCGAATCCTAAAAGGAATAGATTCAATAAACTCATTCCAAATGCTAAGAGACGCTCGCAGTATCCTGCTATCCTGATAGGCAGACTCTGTGTGTTTGATAAGTTCAGACATTTGGATGTCGGTCGTGAAATGATGGATTTGATAAAAACTCTTGCTATTAATCCTGACAATACATCAGCCGCCAGATTTTTGGTTGTCGATGCCGTAAATACTCCTAAAGTTCTCGAATATTATCGTAACAACGGCTTTGATTTCCTATTTTCATCAGATGATGAAGAAATGAATTGTCTTCATAAGGCATCTTGCCCTACAAGGTTAATGTATTTCGATTTGATTGTTCTTAATCAGCAGTTATAGAAATAATTGCATCCATTGAATGATACTGCGACCTGTATCCGGTCTTTGCGTCCAGCAGCAGATACCTCATATGCAGCTGCTTCATCTCCAATACCGGTACGGTATCGGGAATGAGAAACTCAATTACCGTGCATTCTCCGGAAGGGGCGGAATTTGAGAGACAATTCCTCATTAGCCCTGGGTTGCGGCCACATCCAGGCTCTCCAATCTGGAACTTACCCAGCACCCTGTATCTCACTGCATCGTTCGTTCCGCACAGAGTCAACCTGAAACGCAACCTGAGCAATCCTCCATCAACTGCAGAACAATCCAGATAATCCAAACTGAATATCGGAAACGGCTCGAACATCATCGGCTCCGGAATATGTTCATTGCCCAACTGTGCAAAGCCGTGATACGCCGACACGAAGAGATTGTAGCCGCTGATGCTGTTCTTCTGCCCAAACGGTGGACGATGCGAAGCAACACCTCTGGCCATCTTTCTCCAGATTATCTGAGTTTCGTGAGGAAGTCCCTGCCAAGACTTGATGGCCCTCTTGTGAAGTTCAGCCTGCTCCATCTGTTCAGCAGTTCCTGCAAAATCCGAATACGCCTTGCTCCGGAAATAGCAGATGCCATTCCGGTGATAGAAGGTCACATTGCCGACCGAAGACCAGCAATCAGAGAACTGCGTATTTGGAATATACTTGGGCATATCAGGAGGGTATTGTGGCTACAAGTCTTAAGCACATAGGTAACTCGGAGGTGTCTTGAAGGATGATGAGGCAAACATTCAATGCAGTTACAGTTCCTTCAAAATCAATGTAAAGATACTCAAAAAGTAGCAGATTATCAATAATATATCAAGTATCACTTAATTTATCACATAAGAAAGCAGACGTGCGGCAGCACGACTGCGCACAAAGAAGAAATATAAAACCCCTGCAACTTCCTTCGGGCGGGTGATGACGTTGAAATTCGAACCAACGCTGAAGCGGGCGTCCATCAGATGGCCTGTGCTGTTTGGGGCCGGATGCAGAGACCCCGCCAGCCACAGACTCGCGTTCCTGGACGCGCGGCTTTGTGAAGAGGTTGAACGCACATAGGAAGCTTTGCTTCCGCCATAGATAGCATCAGAGGATGATGCCGACAGGCAGCATCTTCTGATACCGCACTGCCCTAATAGGAAAGTCTGTGGACGTTGCCAATCTGTCGGCAATGGCCACTGTCTTTCCGGGCGTTTGCTCGGAGCGCAGACATGAGGGTCTGCGCGACTTCCTGAAGGGAAGGCACGGAGTCTTTCTGCGCGGAGTCAATAGAGTGAAAGTCCCGTAGCCGCGACAGTGGCGGAGGGGCTGGAACCAAGCTGGTCTTACGGAGCGGCAGCGCAGGAAGACGAGATTGACCGCTATGTTGTTATTCTATCAAATTTTGTGTCCGACTTTAATTGATAGTTCTTAATGCCTTCTTAGTTTGAAGAATACGAATATTGTCATTATTTTCAAATTTGGTGATATTTTTCTATGGTTATTTATCGTTTTCGGGATTTATTTTGTATTTTTGTTGCTGCTTAGCTAGCCCAGATTCCAAATCATTGGTCTATCGTTATTTCGGTACTTGGGTTTGGAAGAAGGGTTGGGTGGGCAGACATATTGAAGACGTTACTTGACGTTTTTCTTCTGTTATCAAACTTGGCAATTTGATGTAATCGAAAAAGAAGAAACGGCAACGGGAGCGTCCACTTGTGATGACGTTTGAATCGCCATGTCTTCGGGCGTGGAGTTTATTCATATCATCCCTGACGTGGGCTAGCTGCGTTGCTTATCCTTTTTCGATGGCAGCCAAGGCCTGATAACGGGGTGAGCAAGAGTAAGACTCCCACGTCTTTTTTTTGTATCCGTTCGGATTAGGGCGTCGCCGGACTATTATTTAGACTCAATGAGGCGATTTTCCTTGATTGTTATCTGCTTTCTGCTTGGCACTTCCCTATTTGCCCAGCAATATAATAAGTATGATTCTTCTTATAATTTCAAGAAGGCTATGGAGTTCCTTAAAAATGAGGATGACGAGTCTGCATTAGGGTCTTTCAGGGATGAAGTGAGGGAGCATAAGGACAATGGATATGCATATTTGTTCATCGCCTCAATCCAACTGCAGAATGATAATTATGGAGATGCCTTGTCTGCAATAGAAAATGCAATCAAGTATATCCCCAAGAAAGATAAGGAATACAAATCATTAGCTTTCTATAAACGTGCTGGAATATATGTAGCATTGGCTGAATCTGATAAGGCATTGAAGGATTTCGCATCTGCCATTGCCATCTACGAGGATGAAAATTATTATCACGAAAGGGCTCAGATATATTATAAACTTGAGCAGTATGATTTGGCCGATAGAGATTATTGGATGATGCTTTCACTTGATGCGCATAATGCGATGGCCTATATGGGTCTTGGAAGGAATCATATCGCAAGGGGTGATTACCAGTCAGCGACCGAACGGTTTGATTATGTGATTTCTTTGTATCCGGAGTATTCTTCCGGTTACTCATTCCGTGCTGAAGCAAGAATGAAATTGAAAGACTATTCTGGGGCTTCGAGTGATGTGGCCAAGGCGTTGAGCATTGATGGAGATAAAAAAGCATTCCATTTGATGCAAATGCTTGCTGATTCTTCTTTCACAAACATTAGTGTTAAAATCAAATCATACGCTGTTCAGGAACCGAACAATGATTACTGGCCATATTGCCTTGGGATAATCAACGAAACGACTCACAGATATAAAGAAGCGATTGAGTTCTATCTAAAATCAGTGAAATTGGATGCCGATGATATCGTATATGCGCGATTGTCATCTTGTAGTGAAGAATTGGGTGATTGGAAAATGGCGATGTCATATATTGACAAGGCTATAGAACTTGATCCGAAGTATTTTGAGTATCAGTTGGCAAAAGCTGATATTTACTACGAGTCTGGCGATATTGAATCCGGTGTTGTTGTTCTGGATGGATTCATAGATTCCAATCCTGATTACTATTATGGATATTATAGAAGAGGTTGGTTCAAGGACAATCTTGGTGATGTGGATGGTGCGATTGCGGACTATACGACAAGCATAGACCTGAATCCTGAATACACTTATGCTTATATGTCCAGGGGGAAAATGTATTTGTTGAAGGGAGAGACGAAAAAGGCGGAGAGTGATTTCAACGAGACTATCCGAAGAGACACAATACCAGAGAGCAATTCAGCAGTTGAATATGCATTATTCTACCTCGGACGAAATGATGACGCCAAGGCTTGGATGCAGAAGGTTATTGATTCAGATCCTGACGAAGCCGGAGTTTATTATGATGCGGCCTGCCTGTATTCGCTGATGGGTGAAACAGACTATTCAATATCATATCTGGAGACAAGCTTGCAGAAGGGTTATAAAAACATTCATCATATTATGTCTGATGATGATCTTGATAATATCAGGGGTGAGCAAAGATATCAGGAGCTGATAAAAGCATATTCTCCGGATAGAGGTGGAGATGATAGCATCAACAAAGATTACGAGTACGTTGAAAAAGTAACTGAAGTTCCATTTACTCGTTCCGGTGGTGTAACAAAGGTAAAGTGTGAAATCAATGGTTTGCCATTGCACTTCGTGTTTGATACAGGAGCATCCGATGTCTCACTTTCACGAGTTGAAGCCACCTTTATGTTTAAGAATAATTACATCTCATCAGAAGATATCATAGGGAAGGCAAGATATATCGATGCCAATGGTGATATCTCAATCGGTACAATCATCAACCTTCGTAATGTATCTTTTGCAGGATTGGAGTTGGAGAATGTCCGTGCTTCGGTTGTTGACAGCAATAAGGCACCTCTTCTTCTTGGACAGAGTGTTTTAAGCCGCTTGGGGAAAGTGGAGATTGATTATGAGGCGAGTGTACTGAGGATTACTACTAAAGAAACCATAAATCAATGAAGTATAATACATTATGATTAATCTTGAAAAGGGGCAGCGTATAAGCATGGATAATAGCTTAACGCTTGTAGGTGTAGGTCTTGGATGGGACCCGTGTGAAACACCTGGAGTTGATTTTGACCTGGATGCGTCTGCATTTATGCTTGGAACAAGTAAAAAGACTCCCAAAGATGAGTTCTTTGTGTTCTATAACAATCCGAAATCGCCTGATGGAGCCGTTGCATCTTCTGGAGATGACCTTACTGGTGGCAATAGCGATGGCGGTGATGATGAAACTCTTACGATTGACCTTACAAGGGTTGATTCGTGCATTCAAGAAATAGTCTTTACCGCGACTATTCATAAAGCAGCAGAAAGGAGACAGAACTTCGGTCAAGTTCGTAATTCCTATATCAGGATTTATAATGCAGTCACCAACACAGACATCGCAAGATATGACCTTGATGAAGACTTTTCAATTGAGACAGCCGTTGAGTTTGGCCGTCTTTATAAAAGAAACGGTGAGTGGAAGTTCGAGGCCTTAGGACTTGGAACTAAGGATGGCCTTCAGGGGCTTGTTAATAAATATTGTTATTAAACGACCTCTCTCTATGATAAATCTTGTTAAAGGACAAAATGCGAAACTGAGCATGGATGTGTTCCATGTTGGTCTTGGATGGGATGTGCAGGAAGATAATAATGGATATGATTTTGATCTTGACGTCTCTGCCTTCATGATAGGAAGAAATAAGAAACTGTTGAATGACAATTATCTTGTTTTTTATAATAGTGAGGAACCGTTTAGAGTACTGACATCTTGTCCAACTAAACCCGAAAAGTATGATTCAGCCAAATATCCTCCATATACTGACAATGATGGAAATCAGGTTACATCATATGAACACTGGAGGCGCAAAACTCGTCCTATATCACCGGAATATTCTGTTATAGGCTCCATAGATGATATGGATGGACTGACATCAGAAAACGGAGACGATGAGACGATGGATATCGACCTTTCCAAAGTAAATCCGGAAGTAAATGAGATTGTTATAGCTGTTTCTATCTACGATTATCAGAATAGAAATCAGAATTTTGGACAGGTTGAAAGAGCATATGTCAGATTATATAAAGCTGGACAAGAGGCTGATGGTGAGGGAGAGTATATTTACGATCTCACTGAAGATTTTTCAGCGTGTGCATCTGTCGAATTTTGCAGGCTTTATAGGCATAATGGGGAATGGAAAGTTCAAGCTCTTGGTCTTGGACATCATGGTGGACTTGAAGAATTGTTGGCAAAATATCAGTAGTTATGGCAATAAATCTTGAAAAAGGTCAGAGAATCAACCTTGAAAAAACAAATGGTTCAAAACTTACCAACTTCTGCGTTGGATGTAATTGGGGTGCAATAGAGACTACCAAATATAAGGAAATCGTTATCAGTGAAGGATTCCTTGGTTTAGGGAGGAAGACAGAAATGCGCCCGTACAAGGAAGAAATTGATGTTGATGTGGATCTCAGTTGCGTTATGGTAGATGCAGACGGTGAATTTGTAGATGGTTTGTATTCTTCTCTTTACAGGCCGGAATTCCTGCAGAGATACGGTTTTCCGAAAGGGAAGGAACTCTCTCTTGATGGTGCTCTGAATTCAGCAGGTGATGATACTGAAGGAGATAAAGGTGGTGATGACGGTCTTGATAATGAGATCATATCTGTAAATCTTGACAAGGTTAGCCCTCGCACCGAGCAAATCTTTTTCTTCTTGAATATCTGTTCTCCTAACACTATTGACTTCTTGAAGATACCGTATGCAGCTATTCGTATGTACGAAGGAACTCCAACCAAGGTGAATGAGGTCTTTGCAAAGTATGATGTCGCCAGGGAACGGCAGTTTGAAGGAAAAAGGGCGTTGATAATGGGCAAGCTCTATAGGCATAATGGAGAATGGAAATTCGCAGCAATAGGAGAAGCGTTCAGCGATGACAATCTTTGCCTTACAATGAAAAGAATTCTTCGTGATTACACCAAATAAAGTGAGTTATGGCAATTAATCTCGAAAAAGGTCAGAGAATCAACCTTGAGAAAACTAATGGTTCCAAACTTACTAACTTCTGCGTCGGGTGCAATTGGGGTGCAATTATCAAGAATACGTTTTTTGGCCTCGGCTCCAAGGTGGTGGATGTTGATCTTGACTTGAGCTGTCTGATTTTTGATGCTGATGGTAATCCGGTAGATCATATCTATTCACCTCTCTATCGTTTCAGAGATAGAAATAGAAACCTTGGTCTTCCAAACGGTAAACTTGACTCAATTGACCGCGCACTACATCACACCGGAGATGATACCCAGGGTGACCAGAATGGTGATGATGGACTTGATAATGAAATTATTACGGTTGACTTGAATAAAGTGAATGATAATGTTCATCAGATTGTATTCTTCCTGAACATTTACAATAATGAGGACTATGCCGGCGACTTTTCAGGCATTCCTTACGCATCCATCCGTATGTACGAAGGCACACCGACAAAGGTTAAAGAGGTGTTTGCACAATATGATGTTGCGACCAAAACCGAATGTGTCGGAAAGAGGGGCTTGATTATGGGTAAACTCTATCGTAGGAATGGTGAATGGAAGTTCGCAGCCATCGGTGATGCATTTGAAGACACTTCAATAGTCCATACAATCGTGAGGGTAATGAAAGACTATTCTAAATAACTAATAAACAATTAAATACAATGAGAAGATTACCAGTTTATCTCCTTCTTGATACATCTGGATCAATGTATGGAGAGCCAATCGAGGCGGTAAAAAACGGCGTTCAGGTACTCGTATCTACCCTTCGCCAGGATCCTTATGCGCTTGAGACCGCATACCTCAGCATCATTACATTTGACAGCTCTGCTAAGCAGGTAACTCCACTTACCGAGCTTGCTGCCTTCCAGCAGCCTACAATCGAAGCAAACGGATGCACTGCTCTCGGTGAAGCTCTCGGTCTCCTAGCACAGAAGGTTGATACAGAAGTCACCAAGACCACAGCAGAGGTCAAAGGTGACTGGAAGCCTCTTGTGTTCATCATGACCGATGGCGTTCCTACCGATGACATCAGTAAGGGTCTTGCTGAGTTCAAGAAGAGAAAATTCGGTACCGTAGTAGCCTGTGCTGCTGGTGCTGGCGCTGATACAAACACCCTCAAGCAGATTACAGAGAATGTTGTAGCACTTGATACAGCTGATGCTGGCACAATCAAGTCATTCTTCAAATGGGTATCTGCATCTATCAGCACAGGTAGTATGAAGGTCGAGGAGGCTGGTCAGGAGATTGGTTCTCTCAGCGAGCTTCCACCTCCACCTGCAGAAGTTAACATTGTCCTCTAATCATTATCGGGTCTACGGACTCCTGTACTGTTATACAATCAAGTATTAAGAGGAATACTAATGAGAAGACTACCAGTATATCTGTTGATAGACACATCCGGATCAATGACCGGAGAGCCTATTGAGTCTGTGAAGGTTGGTCTCGAGGCCATGCTCTCCAGTCTCAGGGGAGATCCATTTGCTCTTGAATCTGCGAACATCAGTATCATTACGTATGATCGTGAGGTAAAGGTTATACTGCCTTTAACCCCATTGGAGGACATTCAACTCCCTGAAATAACATGTCCGGAAAGCGGTCCAACTAACATGGGTGCTGCGCTGAAGACTCTTTGTGAGCAGATTGATAGCGAGGTTCATCTGAGCACTCCGACACAGAAAGGTGACTGGATGCCACTTTTATTCCTTATGACAGATGGAAAGCCATCTGATATCATGGAATATAACGAGGCTATTCCGGAAGTCAAGAAAAGGAAGTTCGCCACTATCGTAGCCTGTGCAGCCGGATCTAAGGCGAAAACAGAGCCTCTTCAGCAACTGACTGACCAGGTATATACTCTTGATACAATGGACAAGAGTTCGTTCAGCCAGTTCTTCAAGTGGGTATCAAGCTCAATCGGTGTAGGTAATCGTAGTATCGGCGCAACAAGTGACCTGATTCTGCCACCACCTCCAGAGGAGGTCAACAACGTATTATAATATCAAGTATGGAGTGCAAACTGAAGGGATATGATTTCAAGGCTCTGGAGATTATTCTGGAGCCTGGTGAGATGTTCTATGCCGAGAGGGGCGCACTCATCTATCTTGAGTCCGGAATAGACAAAAGCGTCGAGTTCGGAAAGACTGCCGGCAGTATCATTCAATCAAAACTTTCTGGAGAGGCATTGTTTCTTGTGAAGTTCAATAATACATCCAACGTCAGGAAGAAAATGGTAGTTGCCGGCAAAGTGGGAGTGCTTCCCATTAAGATTGACAACACGAGAGTCATGTGCAGGCGTGGAGCATATATCGCGTCTACAACAAAGATGAACCTCGGACTGAAGATATCCGTTTCATCTGTCCTTGGAGGAGTAGGCCTTCTTCAAAGGATAGATGGCAACGGTACAGTCTTCCTCGATAGCTACGGAATGCCTATCGAGGTTGACCTTGGATACAATGAGGCCATAGAGTTTGATGAAAACAATCTCATAGCTCTTGTAGGAATAGAGGAGTGTCAGCTTGATGCATCCTGGTCAGTTGGCAATATGCTCCACGGAGAAGGCCTGAGCCTCCTTCGCATCACAGGACCTGGTAAGGTATATATTAACCCTACTAACATATTTACGACAAGAGTATAAACAAAAACATTATATATGAGAAGACTCCCAGTATATTTCCTAGTTGATGTCTCTGAGTCAATGGTCGGCGAACCAATCGAACAGGTTCAGGAAGGAATGAGAAACATCATTCAGGAACTGAGAACAGATCCTTATGCACTTGAGACAGTTTTTGTCTCTGTGATTGCTTTTGCGGGAAAGGCCAAGAGTCTTTCCCATCTCACGGAGCTGTACAAGTTCTATCCTCCTACTTTCCCTATCGGAGGCGGTACATCTCTCGGAAGCGCAATGAATTATCTCATGAATGACATGGACAGGTCGCTCCAGAAGACTACCTTGGAAGTAAAGGGAGACTGGAAGCCTATCATCTTCCTTTTCACGGATGGAACTCCGACTGACAACCCGTCTTCGGCTTTCCAGCGCTGGAATAAGAGTTACAGGAGCCAATGTAATCTGGTTGCCATTTCCATAGGACAGAACATAGATACTGGAATTCTTTCTCAGATTACCGACAATGTCCTAAGACTAAATGAGACCGATAAAACCTCGTTCAACCAGTTCTTTAAGTGGGTCACCGCATCCATCAAGACTTCTAGCATGGCCGTATCCGATACTGGGAAGGATGAACTGAAGCTTGCCCCAGTAGATGGAATTAATCTGGAAAAGGTTGAAGGAGCCGAGAGTGTGAAGGTAGATGAGAACTTTGCAGTAATCATGGGTAAATGCCAGAGTATGAACAAGCCTTATCTCATCAAGTTCGCAAGGAAAGTCAAGGGAATGACTATGAACATTAACGGGGTTGAAGTCGCATATGAGAATATTCCTGTAAGGTACTTTAAGTTGATAGGTGGATACCCTATCAATGAGGAGGAATACAAGTCTCTCTCAGATGGCAATGGCAGATTGCCTAAACTTCATACTTCTGAGATGCTTGGAAATCCAACCTGTCCATGCTGTGGCAATCAGTTCGGAATGGTGATCTGTGAATGCGGCAATGTCTTCTGTGTTGGAGAAGACGGGCACGCCAAATGTCCTTGGTGTGGAATGGAAGGTACACTCTCATCTGTCGGTGAGGGCGGTATGGATGTAAATAGAACAAGAGGCTAGTACTATGTCACTATTCAATAAAGATAAAGACAACGAACTGATGGATTCCATAATCTTTGAGAAAGTTGGCGAAGCCTTTCAAGGCAATGTGTCAAACCTATTTGAGAAAGTGCAGGAAATCGGCGTCACCTTCGCCTCTGAGGCAGAGAAAACTGATTTTTTGAAGTTCGCAGTCAAGAAGATTTACGAAGATTATTTGAACCACTGTATGGATAAAGAGAGAGTATGTACCACTATGGTATCAGACCTGAGACTTCAGGAGAGTTTCAAGAATGTGACAGCAAGAGAGCCGTACTCGGCATCTTTCACTATTCCTGAAGGTATCGTAGATGGCTTTGATGTCGAAATCAAGGAGAATTCCGTTAATGGGCTTTCCGGACAGAAAGATGGAAACACATATACTCTGTCTGGAATACCTTTGCTTGAGAACCCTAAGGAACCACAGGAAGTAGAGTTGATCATCAAGTATAAATATAAGGGATGGGTAGTCGGGAAACCTATTCTAGAGACTATCGTTAAGTTCGCTGTCAATGCTAACTCAAGAGATCTTTGGAACAACAACCCAACTCCGGAGGATATTGAATACTACAAGCCTGATCAGGACTGTGCATACGTAAAGGTAGAAGCAAAGGATGGTGTCGATCAGAAAGACATCGTAGCAGCCTCAGTGCGTGGACGTTCACATGCACACGAGAATCCCGGCAAGCCAAGAGACGACGACTTCAAGGTTTCATACTGCGAGGAAACTGGCTGGTATGTTATGGCAGTCGCAGACGGAGCCGGCTCAGCAAAGTTCTCTAGGCAAGGTTCCAAGATTGCATGCGAGACAGTCCAGTCATACTGCAAGTCATGTCTTACCAACTCAGAGAATCTTGAAGTTGCTATAGCCCGTTTCAACGAAGAGAATTCAAAGGAGAATAACGAAGATGCAATAAAAGATTCTCGCAAAGCAGTTGGCGACCTCATTTATGGAGTCCTTGGAACAGCTGCGGTAAAGGCCCATAAAGAGATTGCTGCTGAGGTTGACGCATACAACAAAGCAAAAAAGGAAAAAGCTAATGAGATTGCAGAACAGGCAAAGGCACTCAATCCTGATGCGGATGCTCCTGTAATCCCTGTTGTAGAAGCTCAGATGAAGGATTATGCAACTACGCTCCTTATTGCAATATGCAAAAAGTTTGAGTTTGGTTGGTTCGTTGCCACCTGGTGGGTAGGTGACGGTGCAATCGGACTTTATAAACAGGGCGAGTCAATCAAGATTCTCGGTGAGCCAGATGAAGGTGAGTTCGGTGGACAGACCAGATTTGTCACGATGCGTGATATCTTCACAGATGCGACTTCAATATACAAGCGTCTTAGATTTGAACTTGTTCCTGACTTCACGGCTCTTATGCTTATGACTGATGGAGTTTCTGACGCAAAATTTGAAACTGACGCAAATCTGAATAACATCGAAAAGTGGGATGCTCTTTGGAACGATATCAAGAGCGAGAATGAGGACAAGTGCAAGGTTGAGCTCACTGACGACAATTCAGAATCACAGTACCAGCTTATGCAGTGGCTGAACTTCTACACTAAGAGCAACCACGATGACAGAACAATAGCAATCCTTTACTAATATGGCAGATTATCGTTCAAGGAGATTTCTTATCGATGCTATCGACGAGCGTCTTGGCAGTGTGGAAAAGGAGAAAAAGTTCGACATCTGTATGATTGTTCTCGGAATAGTATTGATTTGTTGCGGGTTCATAATAGCAGTATCCCTCTCGCAGGCTTACCCCAAAATCATTATTCTCAGCCTGATACTCTCAATGATGGGAGTCGCCCTTAGCTATGTAATGACTAAGGAGTACATCGCAGACTGCAAAAAAGCAAAGAGACATTAGGATATATGGCACAAAAGATAACACTTAGAGCATCTGACGGATCAACCGTAGAGTTCCTTGACGAGATCAAGGGCTCAGGCGCAATGAAGGATGTTTACTTCAGCCCGGATAAATCGTACGTTGTTGGTTTCTTCAGAGACAAGCAGGATGCCAATGCTAAGGCTCGTCTTGAGGATATCACCGGAAAGTTCAGGGAAAAGCTCTTTAACCAGGAAGGAGGAGCATACTGGGAAGACTTCTTCTGCTGGCCAACAAAGATGGTTGACTGGAATGGAAAGACGGGAATAGTATGTCCTACTTACCAAGCAAAGTTCTTCTTCAAGGGTGGGCCGTTTGATGGAAAGGAGAAGGAAGGAAAGTGGTTTGCGTCAGCAAAGCTCTGGAACAGGTTTGTTCCAGCTGACCAGAAAGGAGACTGGCTCAAGATGGTGAACATGTGCGGAAAGATAGCACGTGCCGTACGAAGAATGCATGCAGCTGGTCTGGCACACTCTGACCTATCATACAAAAACGTTCTCGTAGACCCTCTTACAGGTAGTGCTGCCATAATAGACTGTGACGGACTTGTCGTTCCTGGTAAGTATCCGCCTGATGTCATGGGAACTCCCGACTTCGTTGCACCGGAGGTGCTAGAAACCAAAGGACTTCCTGTAAATGACCCGAAGAAGAATCTCCCCAAGATTTCTACAGACAGGCATGCATTAGCTGTGCTCATATATATGTACCTGTTGCATCGCCATCCTCTTAGAGGAGGCAAAGTTTGGGATCTGGATCCTGCAAAGGATGAAGAGCTCTCAATGGGCTCGAAGGCGCTCTTCATAGAGCACCCTACAGATAAGACCAACCGACCTAAAGTTGACCAGCTTGCCAAGTCAGAATTACCTCATGGGGATATTACAAAGCTTCCTTATACCATCACCGGTCCTTATCTCAAACCGTTGTTTGATAAGGCTTTCATCGATGGACTCCATAATCCTTCTTTAAGGCCATCTGCGAATGACTGGGAAGACGCATTAGTTAAGACAACGGATCTTATGATCCCTTGTTCTAATCCTAACTGTCAGGAACATTGGTTCGTGTTTGATAATACTACCAAACCAAAATGTCCGTTCTGCGGAACAGAATACCATGGCGATCTTCCTGTTCTGAATTTCTATTATTCACACAGGGCCGGAGCATTTCATCCTGAGAACTATCGACTCATGGTATATAACAATCAGAGTCTATACATGTGGCATGTGAACAGGAATGTAATCCCTAACGAGAAGATTGCACCTGAAAACAGAAAACCAGTAGGTGATTTCCATTTCCTCCAGGACAGATGGGTCCTCATTAACAGAAAACTCAACAACATGTGGGACTACACGGATGCGAATAACAAAAAACAGATAAAAATCGGGGAGTTTGTAGAACTTAAGGAAGGAACCAAGATCCTTCTTGATAAGAATGTTGAACATGGAGGACGACTTGTTATCGTCCAGTTAGTACACAACTAGGATATGGCAATAAAGGATCAGAGCTCAGGATGCTTGAGCTACAATACCATAAATGGTACATGCCAAAGGACAGGAGTTAAGCCATCCTTTGACTATCACTCTTGTGATAATTACAGCAAGAAGACCTCCATCAATCTTGAAAAAGGAGATCCCACTCCTGTACCACACCCAACAATGACTACCACTGGACCAACACAGGCACCAGTACCGCCAGTTCAACCGTCGGCTAATAGTTCAACCGGGAGCAAGGGAATGTTCTCTCATCTTTTTTCTTTTAACGGAAGAATCAGGAGGCTAGAGTATGGACTTACATTCCTTGCACTTTACCTATACGAACTTCCTATGGAGCTCATAAGTGAAGATGATCTATCAGCCGGTTTTGCCATAGTCTGGCTGCTGCTTCTAATTCCAGTTCTTTGGATTTTTTATGCTCAGGGTGCCAAAAGATGCCATGATATGAATAACTCAGGGTGGTACCAGTTGATACCATTCTACGCGTTATGGATGATTTTCAAAAAAGGAGACTCTGGTTCCAACAACTATGGTGACGACCCTAAAGCATAGTGGATTATGTATTATATCATCAGGAACGGACAGGACTTCGGTCCTTACGACATACAAGTGCTGGCGGCATATGTCAGGACCGGTCAGATTCTAAAATGTGACGAGGCCAGAGAACAGTCCGCCGGAGAGTTGAATAGCGTCGGCTATTTCCTCAAGAAGAATAAGATCAAAGCACGTGTTCAGAACAAAGGAAATGTATTTTCCCAGTTAAAGGATATCGGTTCCGAACTGATCTTTCCTAAGAAGACGATTGCATCTCGTTCATGGGCAAAGGATCGCACGCTGCTGATTCTCGCCGCAATCGGTTTGCTCCCTACTTTGCTCTGGGTTGTGCCGCTTTGGGATTGGGGAGTACATTATTTCATCTCTCTCTATTTTGCGGTAATATGGGGATTGTTCTTTTACTATTTATTCAAGACGAATCAGGTAAGTTTGAAGGCAACGCTCATTGTGTTCTTCTTGGAGCAGGCTTTCATTTTTCTTGCATGGAATGTCCTGGGAATCCCAAATCTTAATCCTTTCTATGCGTTCACAAAGAGCGTATTTCCTGTCAGCATACTCGGTTTCGTATTTGGCGTAGGAATAACGGAGGAACTGGCCAAGCTCATTCCGCTGCTAATCATAGCCGGCATGTCCAAGAAACCGCTCATTCCGCAGACTCTAGTATTCTATGGCCTTATGTCCGGAATTGCATTTGGCGTCTTTGAGGGTGTGGAATACCAGTTGAACACAAATGTCAACTTGGAATACACACAGTCATTCTTTTACAATATTTCACGACTTACAAGCCTTCCTTTCATGCATGCGGTATGGTGTGGAATAGCAGGATACTTCATTTCTTTTGCAAAGCTCTATCCTAAATATAGGATATCACTCTATGCTCTTGCCTTGCTTGTGCCTGCAATTCTTCATGGCATCTATGACAGTCTGGTTGGAGTAAATATCATATTTGTAGTTCTCGCGATTGCTGTAGCCTTTGTAGGCGTGATTATGCTTATGACTTATCTCAAGCAGGGAGTGAACTACCAGTCAAAGTTAAGGAACTAGCCTATGGGAGAATGTAGATTTTGTCACAAAGACGCCGGTCTGTTCAAGAGTGAGCATGAGCAGTGCAGACAGCAGTATGAGAATGACTGCGCACAGCTCAAAAGGATTATTGAGTCCTGCTTCTCTGCTAAGATTGACTTCTATACAAAGGCAACGGAAGTAAACAATATCATGTCGAGAGGCATTATAAGTGATGACAACAAGGCTAAGTTATTTACACAGCTGCTAGATGATGCAGTTGAGAATTACCTGAATGACGGTGTTATCGATGATAACGAGTATAAGACCATAATTCGCTTCATTCAGTTCTCGGGGCTCCCTCAGACGGTCATCAATGCCAATCACTCACTTGACAAGGTCGTACAGGCACAGGTTCTCAAAGAGATTCTGAGCGGTAAGGTACCCGCGCAGAGATTCTCTGTTGCCGGAGGCTTACCATTCATGCTCGAAAAGACTGAAACACCTATTTGGTTATTCAGGAATGTTACGCTGCATGAACAGAAGACGATTCGTCAGACTGTCGGAAGACATAGCGGATTCAATATTCGCGTGATGAAGGGTGTATATTACAGGACCGGAGGTTTTAAAGGAACACCAGTCGAAACTACATCCATGCAGAAGGTGGGTATAGGAATGGTATGTCTGACGACCAAGAATATCTACTTTTCTTCTCCAGAGAAGTCTTTTAAGATTCCTTATGATAAAATTATCAGCGTCAATTCATACTCCAATGGGATAGACTTGCAGAAAGATGGAGCTCGTGAAAAACCATTTTTCTTGGAAGGCGTAGATAGTTGGTTCTGTTATAATGTTATTGCAAATCTTAAAACAAAGTAATATGGATACAAAACATCATTATTCCGGTTTAACCGATGCGCAGGTTCTTGAGAGCCGAGCGAAATGTGGGTCGAATATTCTTACTCCTCCTGCAGAGGAATCTGTCTGGGAGAAGATTAAGAACTGTATGCATTTCTGGTTGCTGAAGGTTGATCTTGCAATCTTTGTTGTTGCAGCAATCCTTGCCTTTGGTCTTCCTGCAATAGGCGTTAATTCTCATCCCGGTCTTTGGGTCGCTCCTGTTCTTGCTTTTGTGCTTTTCTTCCTCACTTATCTCGTAGCCTACCTTGGGGGAGAATGGAATGAAGAGGAGAAGTCATTTGACATTGATTCTTTGTTCACGATTCTGCTGTTTGCTTTGTTGTTATCTGGAGCTATAGCATTCTACAATGGAGTATATGGTGGAGTTGAGGGATGGAAGCCATACCTTGAGCTTGTAGGTATTGCAGCCGCAGTGCTTCTCGCTACTTCTGTCGCCCATATACTTGAAGCGCAGAATGAGAAGACATTCAAGAGTTTGAATACGGTAAACGATGACACTCTTGTGAAAGTTATCCGCAACAACAACGTATGCCAGGTCCCTCGAAAAGATATTGTTGTCGGTGATATCATTTTGTTGGAAACAGGTGAGGAAGTTCCTGCCGATGCGGAGCTGCTAAGCTGTATGAATCTGACAATGAATGAATCATCCCTTACAGGTGAGCCTCAATGTGCAAAAACAACCAATCCTGATGATTTTGACAAGGATGCGACTTATCCTTCCAACCATATAATGAAAGGTTGTACTGTGATGGAAGGAGACTGCATCGCAAAAGTATTCGCTGTTGGAGATGCAACTGCTTGTGGCAAGGTGTTCGAGGCTGCTCAGGTTAGGGATGGCGAAGCCACTCCTCTCAGCAACAAACTGGACGAACTTGCCGGCCTTATCACCAAGACGAGCTACATTCTTGCAATTCTCATCGTGCTCGGCCGTCTCGTCCGCCACGCTATCATTGTGCCTGGAACAAGTTACGGTTCTCTTGCCGGCTTCCTCATTGGTTCGCTGGTTTTGGCATCTCTTATATTCTTCGGCCTTAACAAAAAGAAGAATGATGAGAATGATGAAAGCATAGAATTGTATCAGGTACTTGCTTTTATGATCTTACCTATCGTTGGAGTTCTATTGTATTTTGCATTTGGCACTGCAAGCGGAACTGATTGGCCGCAACTTATCCAATATGCTTTGAATTCCGTTATGATTGCGGTCACGCTTATTGTCGTTGCTGTTCCTGAGGGGCTGCCAATGGCTGTCACCCTGAGCTTGGCTTTCAGTATGAAGAGGCTGATGAAGCAAAATACTCTTCCGCGTACTATGCATGCGTGCGAGACTATGGGTGCTGTATCTGTTATATGTTCTGATAAAACTGGTACTCTAACTCAGAACCAGATGAAGGTGGTAGATACTACATTCCCAGAACTTGGTGGTCAACCTCTTGGAGACGACAAGGTGTCCGCCTTGCTGAAGGAGTGTATATCGGTAAATACTACTGCCAACCTTGACTATGCTGACCCTAATAAGATAAAGGCCATTGGTAATCCTACCGAAGGCGCTCTTCTTCTTTGGCTTAACAATAATGGTGTAAATTATCTTGATATACGTGAGTCAGTCACTGTCATAGATCGGCTTCAGTTTACTACCGAACTTAAGTATATGGCAACGATTATCAAGTCTGAGGCTACTGGAAAGCGTACTGTTTACGTGAAGGGTGCTCCTGACATTCTTATGGGCCTTTGCAATTTATCTGAGAGTGAAAGAGCAATTTACAATACCAAGCTTGCGGAATATCAGAGCCGTGCAAACAGAACTCTTGCATTTGCATATAAGGAAATTGAAGAGAAGGATGACGTCTTTACAGATGGTAGACTCAATATAAGCGACTTGATTATGCTTGGCGTTGTAGGTATTGAGGACCCTGTTCGTACTGATGTCCCTGCTGCTATTGAGGATTGCCTTAATGCCGGTATTCAGGTAAAGATAGTTACAGGCGATGCTCCTGGTACAGCAAAGGAAATCGGTCGACAGTTGGGTCTATGGAAAGCAGAAGATACTGATGAGAATATTCTCATCGGAACAGAACTTTCTGCTATGTCTGATGACGAGCTTAGAAGTCGTCTTCCTCGTGTTAAGATTATCTCCCGAGCCCGACCAAATGATAAGGAGCGAGCAGTGCGTATTCTGAAGGAATTGGATTATGTCGTTGCTGTAACTGGTGATGGAACTAATGATGCACCTGCACTTAATGCTGCTAACGTTGGTCTCTCAATGGGTGATGGTACAGCGGTAGCAAAGGAAGCGAGTGATATGACCATCCTCGATAACTCATTCAGTACTATTGCCAATGCAGTTATGTGGGGACGTTCTCTTTATAAGAATATCAAGAGATTCATTCTTTTCCAGATGACAGTCAATGTGGCTGCATGCCTTATTGTGCTTATCGGCGCATTCATAGGAGAGGAATCGCCTCTTACTGTCACTCAGATGCTCTGGGTTAACCTCATAATGGATACTTTTGCGGCCCTTGCTCTTGCCTCATTACCTCCTACTAAGACAGTGATGAAAGATAAACCACGTTCTGTCAACGAGCACATTCTTAAAGGTATGGGTGCCGGAATTCTGGGTGTCGGAGGAATCTTTACTGCAATTCTTCTTGGAATCTGTATCTTCTTCCAGCACACAGACATTACTTGTCTGACCGATGTGTTCACCGGCAACTTTGTCTGGGGTACTGGTTTGGGATTATCAGATTATGAACTTGGTTTGTTCTTCACAATTTTCGTCATGCTTCAGTTCTGGAATCTCTTTAACGCTAAAGCATTTATGACGGGATCTTCTGCATTCAAGGGTCTAAACTGGAAGAATACGAGACTCTTTATCATCATTGCAGGAGTCATTCTCGGCGGTCAGATTCTGATGACTGAAATTCCCGGTTTGCAGGAGATGTTCAATGTTGCAAATGGAGGTCTGAAGGTCGTTGACTGGTTAATCATCATTGCCGCAACATCGCTTGTTCTCTGGTTTGGAGAGATAGTAAGGCTATTCAAGAGAGATAAAGCCAAAGCGTAAAAATTTGCTATCGGGGTGGGCATTTCTTTATGAAGCCCATCCCGATTCTATATTATGCCGTTTTTATGCACTTTTTGTGATACTTTCACTATTAGTGCTAATGATTTGTTATCTTCCTGTCTTTGACACTTTAATTTTAAGATATGAAGGCCCCAGAGCGCTGTAATG
>ERZ1026862.806-NODE-806-length-20577-cov-39.899766_pt1 | contig 20577 bp, 19 predicted proteins | sample MGYA00380161_ERZ1026862 | MGnify/ENA primary metagenome ERZ1026862 (study PRJEB33269, sample SAMEA4719797) | human gut metagenome | biome: human-associated habitat; feature: organic feature; material: feces | place: Cameroon | collected 2013-10 ... | reverse complement strand
TTCCAAGAGCAATCAGGCTGAAATGCAGAACATCGTGGTGAAGATGAAGGATGAGCTGGAACAGATTAAGGAACAGGTGCTGAATGCTCTCTAATTTAATGTGGAAAATAGATTTGCTTTACTAATCATAAAGTTCAATGTTCAAAATTCAAAGTTCAAAGTAAAATGAAGAACGGATTATTGATTTTCAGCGCCCCATCGGGCAGCGGCAAGAGTACCATCGTCAACTGGTTGATGAAAGAGCACCCAGAGTTGAAGTTGGCTTTCTCTATCAGTTGTACCTCTCGTGCCCCTCGCGGCACAGAGCAGAATGGAGTAGAGTATTTCTTCCTGTCTCCAGAGGAATTCAAGTCCAAGATTGAAGCAGATGAGTTCCTGGAGTATGAGGAAGTTTACCAGGATAGATTCTACGGCACCTTGAAGTCGCAGGTAGAAAACCAACTTGCCAAGGGCGAGTCGGTAATTTTCGACGTAGATGTAAAGGGTGGCGTCAATATCAAGAAGTTCTATGGCGAACGTGCCCTGAGCATCTTCGTGCAACCTCCTTCGGTAGAGGAACTGCGCCACCGTCTGGTAGGCCGCAACACAGATGCCCCAGAGGTAATCGAGCAGCGCCTTGCCAAAGCGAGCTACGAGTTGACCTTCGCTCCTCAGTTCGATCACGTAGTCGTAAACGATGACCTGGAAAAAGCTCAGCAGGAGGTTTATCAACTCGTAAAAGCCTTCTTGGCTGCAGAATAAAGGCCAAAGCAGCCCGCTTTGCTAATCATAAAGTTCAAAGTTCAATGTTCAAAGTTCAAAGTAAGAAGGTAGGAATCTTTGGCGGCAGCTTCAACCCCATCCATACCGGCCACATCGCATTGGCGAAAAGCCTTTGCGAGAAGGCGGGGCTGGATGAAGTGTGGTTCATGGTCTCCCCCATGAACCCATTCAAGAAAGCTGCTACCGACCTGCTCGATGATCACCTGCGCCTGGAGATGGTAGAAAAGGCTCTGGAGAATGAACCCCAGCTGAAGGCATGCGACTATGAGTTCCGCCTGCCCAAGCCTTCCTATACCTGGCACACCCTGCAGGCCATCAGCAAGGATTATCCAGAATGTGAGTTTACACTATTAATAGGCGGCGACAACTGGGCTGCATTCGACAAGTGGTATCACCACGACGATATTCTTGCCCACTACCCTATTGTAGTCTATCCCCGCCAAGGCTCCTGCATTGGCGAAGTGCCTGCCGGCGTTACCATCGTAGAAACCCCACTGCTCAACATCAGCAGTACGGAGATACGCGAATGCATCAAGGCTGGAAAAAGCATCGAAGGTATGGTTCCCGAATGCATCGAGAACCTCGCCATCAAAAACTATCAGGCGCTCTAGGTCTAAAAAGAGTGCCCAACATCTATTCTCTAAAAAATAGCAAACATCATCAATAGAAAGCTATGAGTTGGAAAGAAATCATCAAGAACTGTCTTAGTCTGGCATCAGCCCCAATCAGGCGCAATGCCAACTTCTTTGTGTCCATGTACATCCTGGGCATGGTTAGTTCACTCATCACGATTCCGAAGAACGGAACGCTCTACGAGAACATGTTCCTGGAGCTGTTCCTGGACCTCTATATCGTGAGCGCCATCCTCGCCGTCTTCCCGAAGAAGGTGCGCAGGGGACTGCGTGCCATATTATACATTATATTATATGTCACGGCTGCCGCCGATACCTACTGCTTCGTGAATTTCGGTTCCACACTCAATCCTTCTATGCTGATGCTGGTGGGAGAAACCAACAGTTCCGAGGCAAGCAGCTTCCTCTCTGCCCTCATCTCTGTCGAAGTGCTCTTCAGCAGCGTAGGCTGGATTCTGCTCCTGGCGCTCCTGCAGATACTCATCGTCATCTTCCGGAAACGGCTCATCAAGATCTACGTCTTCCTCGTTACCGTACTCGAATTGGCATCGCTCAAGAAACGACTGATGGCTATTCCGCGAATGACGGCAGCCATGCCAGCCACCTTCGGCATCCTCTGCCTGGCTATCCTCATCACTTCCATCTGCACCTCCTGGCACAACAAGGAGGCTTACCACAAACTGATGTCAGGAAGAACCATCGGAGAGGTAGAGCACACCCTTACAGAGAAAGATCATGCCGTACTCTATCTGCCAATCTACCGCCTCCAATTCAGCATCTATGCCAACCAGCTGGCAGCGCATCAGATTACCCAACTGATTCATGCTGCCCACGAGGTGAAGGTAGATAGCTGCAGCTTCCGCTCGCCAAACATCGTGCTGATCATCGGCGAAAGCTACGGTCGCCATCATTCACAGCAATATGGCTACTTTATGAAAACCACCCCAAACCAATCGGCGCTGGAGAAATCGAAGAAACTCACCAAGTTCACAGATGTCGTGACCTGCTGGAACCTCACCAGCTTCGTATTCAAGCACATGCTCTCTACCTATGTGGTAGGCGACAAGGGAGAATGGTGCGACTATCCGCTCTTCCCGGAGGTATTCCGCAAGGCAGGATACAACGTAACCTTCATCACCAACGAATTCCTGCCTCAGGCTAAGGAGGCGGTATATGACTTCAGCGGCGGCTTCTTCCTGAACAATCCGGAACTGAGCAAGCTGCAGTTCGACCACAGAAACACCCAGCTGCATGCACTGGACGATGGATTGCTGAAAGATTATGATGACAGCCTGAAACAATACAAGACCGACCATAATCTCACCATTTTCCATCTGATGGGTCAGCACGTGAACTACAAGCTGCGCTATCGCCAGAATCAGGCTAAGTTCTGGGCAAGCAGCTACGAAGACAAGCGTCCTGAGCTGACCGATGCCCAGCGCAAGGTATTGAGTCATTACGACAACGCCACCCTCTACAACGACTCCATCGTGGCAGAGATCGTGAAACGATTCCAGAAGGAAGATGCCGTCATCATCTATGTGCCCGACCATGGCGAGGAGTGCTACGAGGAAAACCGTGGCTTCATCTGCCGCAACCACTCCGCCAACATCGACTGGAAGCTGGCACACTATGAGTTTGAGATTCCTTTCTGGATCTACTGCTCAAAGAAATACATCCAGAAACACCGCGCCATCTACCGGCAGATACGTGCCGCCAAGGACAAGCGGATGATGACGGATGCCCTGCCGCACCTGCTGCTGTATCTTGCCGGCATAGAGACTCCGACCTACAAGGAGGAGAACAACATCCTGAGTCCGAAATACAACGAGATGCGCCCCCGCATCCTGAAGAACTCTGCCGACTACGACAAGCTGCGGGATGAATATCTCAAGACGCAGGCTAAGCAGGAAGAAAAGAAGCAAGACAAGAAAAAAGATAAGAAACAAGGTAAGAAACAAACAAAGAAAGGAGTCAGGAAATGAATCAGAACATACTTTCCAGAAGTGCATGCAATGCATTGAGAGGACTTGCCATCATCGGCATCTTCCTACACAACTATTGCCATTGGCTAGGTCCGATTGTCAAGGAGAATGAATATCAGTTCTTCCAGCACAACGCCGACTGGCTGCTGCAGGTGATGGCGAATCCCGACATCAACCTGCCTGTCCATCTGCTGTCGTTCTTCGGTCATTACGGAGTGCCCGTATTCCTCTTCCTGAGTGCATACGGACTGGTGATGAAGTATGAAGCCAAGCCTCATCTTTCTGCCGACCAGCAGGCTCAGATGTACAGCATTTCGGGCAGGAAGCAATCCTGGAGTATCAGCTGGCGCGAACCTCTGCGCTTCATCCGCTATCACTATCTGAAGCTCTTCAAGATGATGATCGTGGGTTTCATCGCTTTCACGATGATAGACTACATCACTCCGGGTCCACGCCATTACGAAGTGCTGGGCATCGTATCGATGCTGGGTATGTTTAACAATGTATTGCCAAATCCCGACAACATCATCTGGCCAGGACCTTACTGGTTTTTCGGTCTGATGCTGCAGCTTTACATCGTATATCGACTGCTGCTCTATCGCCGCCACTGGGGATGGACGGTAGGATTGATGCTTCTCTGCATCGGCATCCAGCTGCTGCTGGGCTTTGACAATCCCGAGAGCGAGGCGATGAACCGCTACCGCTATAATTTCATGGGCGGTATGCTGCCATTCGGTCTGGGCATTCTCTACGCCCGCTATGGCGAGAAGATTCTGATGACCTTCCATTCTCCTGTAACCAATATCTTCGGCTGCGTATTCTGCATCTCGCTGATCTACAGTCTGAGTCTCAATATGATAGGATGGACCTTCGTACCATTCTTCATCTGTCTGCTCAGTGTGCTTGTAGCCGATTTGTTGCAGGAGGTAAGCTGGCTGTCGGGCATCTACAAGGTTCTGGAATGGATGGGCGTCATCTCAGCCGCCCTCTTCGTCACCCATCCTATCACCCGCAAGATATTCATCCCCATCAGCCGTCATGGAGACATCTATGCCGGCCTGCTCCTCTACATCATATCGAGCATCTGCCTGGCTTGGCTCTTCACCCAACTGATGAAGAAGATTCCAAACCCGAAATATTAAAAGAAAATCATGAAGATAAAAGATATAGAACTGGCGAATATCAGTAGATATCGCGGTGAATTGATGGGAGCCGCCATGCTCTTCATCATTCTCTTTCATGTAGCACTGCCTAGAGAGGACGCTTTCTTCGGATTGCGCCGCATGGGCAATGTAGGAGTAGATATGTTTCTGTTTCTCAGCGGCATCGGCCTGTGGTTTTCCTGGATGAAGAATCCTTCTGCCAAGCATTTCTTCATCCGCCGTTACCTGCGTATCTACCCGGCGTGGCTCATCATCGCCTGTCTCTACTACATCCCCCGATTCCGGGGAGGAGACCTCGAGGCGTGGATCAACCTGATAGGCGAGATTACCATCAACTGGAATTTCTGGCGATACGACGAGCTTACCTTCTGGTACATCCCAGCCACCATGATGCTCTATCTCTTCGCCCCAGCCTATATGGAACTCATCAAGCGCCACCCCATCTACAAATGGCTACCGGTGGTGATGATCATGTGGTGCATCCTGGTGCAATACGTCACACCGATTCATCAGGCTGTAGGCCATCTGGAAATCTTCTGGAGCCGAGTACCTATCTTCTTCATCGGCATCAATATGGGCGAGATGGTGCGCCAGAAGCAGACACTTGATGGGGCCAGCATCTGGATGATATGGCTGATGTTCCTGATGACGCTACTCGCAAGCATCTTCCTGGAACAGGAGAAACACGGTATGTTTCCGCTCTTCCTGGAGCGCATGCTTTACATCCCGCTCACCATCACGAGCATCCTGCTCCTGAACCGCATTTTCCGCCGTACCCCAGGATGGTTTAACCGCAGCTTTATGCTGGTAGGAGCATTGAGTCTGGAATGCTATCTCATCCACATCCACTTCGTGCTCCATTATATCGAGCCTCATCACTTGGGATACTGGCCAACCTTCATCCTCTGCATCGCCATCACCCTGCCACTCTCCTGGATTTTGAGCAAGATTGCAGAATGGATCTCAAGGGAACTATCTAAGATTATTAAATAAAAAGAATCATCTAAGATTAAATAAAAAGAAGTTTTTATGAACGAGAATGAAATAAAAGACAGCAAAGGCTTCGCTGCCTTAATGCGCCTGATCCGCCCGAAGCAGTGGATCAAGAATATGTTTATCTTCGTGCCCCTCTTCTTTGGTGGTGCCCTGTTTCATACAGATGCCCTGCTGGCGGGTCTGATTGCTTTCTTTGCCTACAGCTTTGCCGCATCGAGCATCTATTGCTTCAACGACATCCATGATGTGGAGGCAGACCGCCGCCATTCGGTGAAATGTCACCGCCCTATCGCATCAGGAGCCGTAAGCATCAGGCAGGCTTACGCTTTGATGTTTCTGATGCTCATCCTCTCAATGGGGGTATGCAGTCTGCTCGATTCGTGGGAGACGATGGGAATCATCGCCTTCTATTGGGTCATGAACCTCTGCTATTGCGCCAAGCTCAAGCAGTATGCCATTATCGATGTGTGCATCGTGGCTTTCGGCTTTGTGCTCCGCTTGCTGGCGGGTGGTGTCGCTACGCACATCATGCTCAGTAAATGGATTGTGCTGATGACCTTCCTCATCACCCTCTTTATGAGTTTTGCCAAGCGCCGCGATGACGTGCTGCGAATGGAAAAGACGGGCGAGGCTCCACGCAAGAATACGAGCCGATACAACCTCACCTTCATCAATCAGGCTATCACCATTACGGCATCAGTTACCCTGGTTTGCTACATCATGTACACGGTGAGCCCTGAAGTAATAGAGAATTTCCATACCGAATACCTCTATCTTACCAGCGTATTTGTATTGGTAGGTTTGCTGAGATACATCCAGATTGCAGTGGTTGACCAGAAAAGTGGCGACCCTACGAAGATTATTCTGCGAGACCGAATCACCCAGTTTATCGTTCTCGCCTGGTTACTCTCCTTCCTCATCCTTATCTATATCGTATAAGAAAGAGTTAATCCAAAAGAAGAACAAGAAATGAAGAAGAAAATATATTGTTTCGATTTCGACGGAACACTGACAACGAGCGATACCTTGCTGGAATTCATCAAGTATGCCAAGGGCAGAGGCCGCTTCCTGATGGTTTTCCTGATGTACAGCCCACTGCTGGTATTGATGAAACTGCATCTTTATCCCAACTGGAAGGCGAAGCAGCAGATCTTCGCCCACCTCTTTGCCGGCATGCGCATCGAAAAATTTGATGCACTCTGTCGTGGCTTCGCTGAAGAAAGCCAGCATCTGCTCCGCCCGAAAGGCATCACCCTGATGCACGAAGCACTGGTGGCAGGAGCCCAGGTTTTCATCGTAAGCGCCAGCATTGACAACTGGGTTCGCCCTTTCTTTGATATCCGCAACCTGAAAGGTGTTCAGGTACTCGGCACCCAGATAGAAGTAGAAGACGGCAAGCTGACGGGCCGATTCAAGTCAAACAATTGCTACGGTAAGGAGAAGGTGCACCGCATCGCAGAGGCACTAAAATCTTTCGAACGTTCAGAATATGAGATAGAAGCCTTTGGAGATAGCCGTGGAGACAAAGAGATGCTTGCCTTCGCCGACAAGGGACACTTCAAACCATTCCGAGAATAATAAATTTCCATTTTACAGAAAATAACATGAAAAGAAATACAGACCTCGACTTGATACGAGCCATCCTCATCATTCTCATGATATTGATTCATATTGTGAACTTCGGCAATGCATATCCACATCTGAAGACAGGCATTCTCTCGTTTATGATGCCTACCTTTCTCATCATCACGGGTTATCTTGTCAATATCGAGAAAAGTCCCAAGCAAATGGGAATATACCTGATGTGTCTCGCCCTACCCTACGTTATCATGGTATCCGGTTTCTCTGTACTTTCCTATTTCATGCCCGTAAGAGATGGCATCACGGAATTATCCTTCTCACAGATTTGCGAGAAGATATTTGTCACATCTATAGGTCCTTATTGGTTTATCCAGACGATGATTATCTGTGGCATTCTTTATTATATCAGTTTCAAGGGGGCTACTTGGGAAAGCCTCAAACAAGGAAAAACGACGATGAGTACCACTACAAGCCTCTTCATCTTCGCCACCCTACTCTTGCTGGCGTCCAAGACACCCGCTCTTTCGCCCAGTGCCGCAGCCTATTATTTCATCGGTACAGCAATTCGCCAATGCCATATAGAGTTTGGCAAGATATTCCATCCTTCCCCTGCAGCCTTACTGCTCTGGCTCAGCTTGCTGGGCTTAGAGGAATGGTACGACTGGGGATGCCTGGCTGTAATCTTCTCCTGCTGGTGCTGCATTTCGTCATTGATGTGGATACATAGCCTCATCACTCGCATTCAAGGCAAAATCTACATTCAAAAGATAGATAACACCTTATTATATATAGGTCGCAATACGCTGCCCATCTATCTCTTCCACCCCATCTTTACGATGGCTGCGAAGTTCTACCATCCCCTCTTTGCCTGGGATCCGAGCGAGATCTCGTTTGCAGCCGTCACCATCCTCCTTGCCATTACAGGCAGCCTGCTTATTGCCAAGATGATGGAGAAGACCAAACTGGCATATCTCTTCGGAAAAGGGAAACTATTAAGATAAATCCAGGCAGATTAATATTTTGTAGAAAGAATATTTGCTAGAAACAGGAAAAAGGCGTATTTTTGCACGCCGTAAAAGATAAAACAATGAATATCAAGAACAAGATTAATAATATGGATGATGCCAGACGGGAGAAGCTGGGCGAAGTCATCAGATTCGGAATCGTAGGCGGACTGGCTACGGTGCTGCAATATGTCATCTATCTGGCTATGATGCCGGTGCTGAACCATTTCATTCCACAAATGGGTGATCACAGTCTGGCTACCACAGCCAACACCATCGCCTACATCGTGAGCTTCATCTTCAATTTCATCGCCAGCACCCGATACACCTTCAAGGTGAAGGCAAACGCCAAGCGAGGTGCCGGCTTCACCCTCTCACATGTGGTAAACTATACGATGCAAACTGTCTGCCTCAACCTCTTCGTTGGTCTGGGGCTCGCCAAACAGTGGGCGATGATTCCTACCCTCTGTATCTGTATCCCCGTTAATTTCCTATTAGTAAGATTCTTCCTGAAGAAATAAAAGAATCTTCAAAACTCGAAAGAGAAAGACTAAGAGAAAGACTAAGAGAAGATTCCTCTCAAAACTTGAAAGAGAAAGAAATAGAAAGATATGAAAAAGATATTCGATATTTTCAAGATCAAGAAAGAAGAAAGATGGCTCGCCCTGGGCATTTTTCTGGCACTTGCCGTTCTGAATGGTGTAGTGATAGCCCGCTATGCCAGTCATTTCACCCTCATCACGGATGATTATTACAAGAATTTCATCCGTCACTTCTGCGTATCGGGCTTCGACCCGCTTACCTACTGGGTATTGAGCGACTGGAATGCAGCATACAATGTATATCGCCATCCGCTGCTCGCCTTCTATATGTATATTCCTTACCTCATCAATATGGGTCTGATGAAACTCACAGGCTACAACTGTGCCCTTTTCATCGCGGTAATCATCCAGATATTCTGCGGATTCTATGCCACCCTCTTCCTGAAAAGAATCTTCCGGGAGGTAATGGATCTCGACAAGACGGCATCTCATATCCTCACCCTGCTGTTCTTCTCCTTCGGATATGTGATGGTCACCTGCATCGTGCCCGACCATTTCGTCATCTCCATGATGCTGCTCATCCTGGCACTCTACGTATCCGGTCTCAGAATGAAACATCACCATCCGCTCAAGATATGGCAGAGCGTGGTATATTTCATCCTTACAGCCGGCACATCGCTCAATAACGGATTGAAGATTTTCTTTTCTGCATTCTTCGTAAACGGAAAGGGATTCTTCCGCCCTAAGCATCTTCTCCTGGCAGTCATTCTGCCAGCAGCCCTGCTGTGGGGATTCTGCAGATGGGAATACCGCGTCTTCGTATGGCCTAACGAGATGGCACGCAAGGAACTGAAAGCCAAGAAAGCGGCGGAGAAGAAAGCCAGACAGGAGCGTATGGCACAGATCAAGCATACCCGTGATTCGCTGACAAACGACTCCATCAAAAGAGGCTTGAAGATTATCTCTGCCCAGGAGATAGCCCTGAAAGCCAAGAACGACAGCATTCGGAAGGCAAAGGAACTGGCTAAGAAAGAAGCCAAAAAGAAAAGGGGTCCTAAGCAAGGTGCCCCTATCATGAAAGGTGAATTCATGAACTGGACGGATGCCACAAGCTCCCGAACACAGTCGATCATCGAAAATCTGATGGGCGAATCTATCCAGCTGCATCAGGATTATGTGCTGGAGGATGAATTGCGTCATCGCCCGATGTTCGTGAAATACCGATACACCATCAATTATATTGCAGAAGCTGTTATCATGCTACTGTTTGTTGCCGGCATCTGGGCGGGCAGAAAGAGCAAGTATCTCTGGCTGGTGATGTCGTATTTCGGTCTAGATATGATGCTGCATATCGGACTCGGCTTCGGTCTCAACGAGGTATATATCATGGCGGGGCACTGGATATACGCCATTCCGATAGCCATCGGTTTCCTTCTGAAGCAAAAACGACAGCAGCCAAACCAAGAGCTGCAACCCCGACAGCAGCTCTACAGCCGTTGCCTAAAAGGCGTATTGCTCGTCCTGGGTCTGGCACTGCTGATATACAATGGTATTCTGATTATCGGATATTTCTGCTAGGAAGAGATCAAGCGTGCTTATCTCTTCCAATCATCTTGCGCCATCTGCGAGCCATCGCCTTGAAGATGCTGGAGAAATTACCATATCTCAGATTCAGAAAGAGTTCTTCCAGGGAGCGTGACATCTTGATGAATGGGTGGCCCCAGGCATTGATCTTGTACACCCGCTCCTTGAAATCTACGTTTTCCACTACATATTTAGGATGTTTCAGCGGAAACTCCAGTTCATGACGCTTCATGGTGAAGATTCTGCGATAAGCCTTGGGAGTCGTCTTCATGCTGCCCGAGAAATGGGTAGAGTCATCAGAGAGACCCAGATTATTGATCAGATTCCTGCATGGCATGATGGCAAGACTGGAATTCAGCAGCATCGAAGCCCAGAAGATGCTTTCATAAAACTCCTTTCCACTATGGGCATGATCCCTGCACATCGGGATGAAGTCCTTACGGAGCCCACGCTGGCGAACCACCGATTCCAACTGTCGCATCGCCTGCTTATCGCGCAGAAAGGCATAGTCACCCTCCCATTTGTCCACCACACGGCGCCACGAAGCCCATCCCCAGATAGAGAAGACAGAAGTAAAGAAATAGCTGTCCTCGCAGTCGGGTGTCACCTCATCTTCATTGAATCCGGCAATCATGGCAATACGCTCATCGTGCTCGTAGCGGTCGAGCATCTCCTTGCAGAAAGGGAAGAAAGATTGTGAAGGCACATCGTCATCTTCCAGCACGATACACTTATCCACAATCGAGAAAGCCCATTTCTGTGAGAGATACTCAGATGGATCGCATCCCTGGTTCTTAGTCTGATAAGATCTGTGCACCTTACACTCCCAATCAATATTCTCATCTGATGCTATCTGCCGGCATGCCTCGATACCCGGCACATCCCGCTCACCTCTTGCTCCATCCTGATAGAGGAACAACTGGGCAGGACGAGCCTTCTTCACCTCGTCAAACACTTTCTGAAAATTGTCGGGACGATTGAAGAAAAGCATCAATACGGCGACATCAATCTTAGCTGGCTGTTTCATATCTATGATATTCGTTAACTATACACAATTGTCGGAATCTGTCATCATCCGTTTTTTGGGAGACAAAGATAACCTAAAAAGCAGACAATGCCAAATAAACCGCCACAAAAAAACAGCCGGAATGAAATATTTCCTCATTTTTCTTCCCACAATCAATTTTTTACACTAACTTTGCAGCCAAATAAGAATAAAACGATGAAGAATATTTTTAAAATCAAGAAAGAAGAAAGGATTCTTGCACTTGTTTCGATGCTGGTATTCGCCAGCTTGAATACCGTGCTGATCCATTCCTATCCTACAAGCTTTTTCAAGGCTGGTAAACTGGGATTTTGGAGTATTTTCTACAAGCATTTCACGGTATCCGGTTTCGATGCCTACTCGTATATCTTTCTTTCCAACGAAAAGATATACTTTGAGTTGTCACGCCATCCGCTCTTTGGCGCCCTACTCTATCCCGGAGCCTGTCTCAACGACTGGCTGATGGGCTGGACTCATCACAACTGTGCCACCTTCATCATGGCAGTGATGCTCGTCATCAGCGCCACTTTCTCTGCCGTATTCTTCTTCCGCATCTGCCGGGAGCTCATCCAGCTATGCCGGTTGGATGCCTACATTCTCACGGCATTCTTTTTCTCCTTTGCCTCCATCATGCTCACCACGATGGTACCCGATCATTTCTGCTTTTCCATGCTCTGTCTGCTGGTCAGCATCTATATGGTGGGAACCTGTATGGCGCAGGGCAAACAGCTCAAGGCATGGCAGGCTAGTCTGCTGTTCCTTACCACGGCAGGAGTATCGCTGAGCAATGGCGTAAAGACCGGTATCATGTCGCTTTTCAGTAATGGCAGAAAGGTATTCTCCCCCCGATTCTTTGCCATCGCCTTCATCCTCCCGCTCCTCATCATGGGCGGCAGCTTTTACTATCAGAACGAATACATCGTCAAGCCTCAGCAGGAAAAAGGCAAGGAGATAGAAAGAAAGCTGATGCCGAAAAGACCCGATATTGCCCAGAAGAATGCCGTTCACGATGCGTGGATGGATGCTCATCGAGGCAAATCGGTATCCGATATGCCATTCCTGAAATGGACCGATGTTTCTACCCCACGAATGGAATCCATCGTAGAAAACCTCTTTGGAGAAGGCATCCAGCTGCATCAGAAGGAACTGCTCAAAGACCTGAGCGTATCGCGCCCAACCTTTATCCGATACGATTGGGCCATCAGCTACCTCTTCGAAGCATTCGTTTTCCTGCTCTTTGCTGCCGGTGTTTTCTACAGCAGACACTCCCGCCTGATGTGGATGTGCCTGAGCTGTGCGGCATTCGATGCCTTCCTTCACCTGGTGCTCGGTTTCGGACTCAACGAGGTATATATCATGGCTGCCCACTGGATGTTCGTCATCCCATTCACCATGGGTTATGCATTCAGAGAGGCTCAACCCAAACTGGCAAATGCGATGAGAGGAGTCACTCTCTTCCTCGCCATCTACTTCTGGGCATACAATGCCACATTAATCATCACGCATTTCTTATAATCCAGGGAGGGATCCCATATGGGTCTTCCCGATAAAAATATAAAGAATATGGACTTTTACAAAGAAATCAAAGAATATAGCCAGCAGAATCTGCGGGCATGCCAACTCAAGCAGCTGGCTATTCTGGAAGAAATAGACAAAATCTGCAAGCGCCACAAGATAGAATACTGGCTGGATGGCGGTACCCTGCTCGGAGCCGTACGCCATGGCGGTTTCATACCTTGGGATGACGATATCGATATCGGTATGTCGCTGGAAGATGAAAAACGATTCGAGGAGATTGCTCCCAAGGAACTGCCCGACTGGCTCTACCTGCAGACCCCAAAATCGGATCCGGGAAGCAAGGAACCTATTACGAAGATCCGCGACTGCAACTCTCTCTATATCGAACAGGGCGATGATTTCTGCCAGCCTTATGTAAAGGGAATCTTTGTGGATATCTTCCCTTTTGTGGATTATCCAGACATTCCCCGTTCGTGGATCAAGACCTTGACAAAGGGTATCTCCAAGAGTTATTCTATCCTGAGCCACCGACACACTTACTCTCTGCGTTCCTTTGCAGAGTTCTTCTATTTCGGAGGCAAGTATTGTCTGTGCAGCGCATTATGGAAGATAGTAGGATTGTTCGGAAAGAAGACCCGATATTCTGATGTTCCTTTCCTGAATGGCCGAGGTATCTCATTCGATAAGAAGGCAGTCAAGCCATTAGGTACCATCAAGTTTGAGGGCAAGGAATTCCCTGCACCATGCAATCCCGATTCCTACCTCACCGACCTCTATGGCGATTATATGAAGATTCCACCAGTAGAAAAGCGCGAGTTCCACTCGATATTCATCCTGCCAGAACTAAGGAAAAGGAGTTAAAGAATTAAGGAGTTAAGGAGTTAAAGGAGTTAAAGGAGTTAAGACGTATGTCTTGTTGTTAAATAACTACACAAAAAGCAGCACGCCCTGAAAGGGCAGAAGCTCCTAGCCCAGGGCATCGCCCTGGGGATTTATTGACGCGAGCCTGCCGCCCTGTAAGGGCAAAAGCTTTCAAGTACCAAGTAATATACAAAGCTTTTGCCCTTACAGGGCGTCTTGTTGACTACTATTATACCCAGGGCGATGCCCTGGGCTAGGAGCTTCTGCCCTTTCAGGGCGTGTTGCTTCTGGTTCTTTGTAGCCTTTCAGGGCGTGTTGCTTCTGGTTCTTTGTAGCCTTTCAGGGCGTGTTGCTTCTCGTTCTCTGGGCCTCAGCCCGTTCTTAAACCACATGCAAAAACTCAATCTATCATTTACTGTAAAGCCTGGATGGTATGAGCCAGACCATCCTTTAATAATGTAATCGGCTTCCAGCCCAGAGCTTCCAACTTATCCGTAGCAAAAATAGCCTTGGTAATAGGAGTGGTATTGCCATGACTGGCATCATCGGGAATATCAAAGACCACCTTTCTGCCAGCCAGATCAGCAACAGTTTCTGCCAAAGTCCTGATGCTTACATTCGACTCCTCATTGGCAATATTATACGCCTCGCCGTTCCCACCCTTCAGTAGGATATAAAGCAGCGCCATCGCACAATCCACCACATAAGTCCACGAACGGAACGCCTCCCCCTTACTCTTCAGTACGATATCCTCGCCACGCAATACATTGCGGATAAACTGGGCATAAACACGATTATCGTTCTCTGTAAAGAACGGACCGTAGATATGACTCGGACGGGCGATGGACACCTCAATGCCATACTGATGAGCATAGCAGATACAAAGCGTCTCAGAAGCACGTTTTGCCGAAGGATAGCACGCCCTCACCGTAGTAGGATCGATATACCCGCTATAGCTTTCTTCAAAGACACGACCGTCGCCCTCGCCATAGACTTCTCCGGAAGATACATAGACCAATTTCTTCAAGCCGTGCTGCAGTCCAAAGCGCAGCAGATTATCCACGCCGAAGATATTAGACTTCATCACTCCCACAGGATCCTCGCTATAAAGCTGTGGACAGGCACCGCCAGCAGCATCCACGATATAATCGAAAGAGATATCCACCGACAAGGGAGCCGTAACATCAAAAGGAAGAAAATGATAATGTCCGGAATCAAGATACGCCGAAAAGCGCCTGTTAGCCCGCTCTTCGTTACGACCCGCAGCATAAACCTGATAATCCAGTCCCTCATGCTGCATCAGCATATCTACCAGACAGCCACCAATCAATCCAGTAGCGCCCAGCACCAGGATATTCTTGCCCGAAAGCTGCTGCCATGGCAGCTCAAACGCAGCCAAAGCCGCCTTTACATCTTCATTATATAGATTTGTCTGTTTCATCCTACTATCTATTTCCTTCTATTATCTATTTCAACTTATTATATCGGCAGAGCCTATTATCTATTTCAGCCACTCATCCTTGGTGGTATGCTTCAATGCCTTAAACAGCTCCACATCCTCCGTCTGGGTAAGCTTCAATCCGTTTTTCTCAGATCCCATCACCAGGTGCTGGTTATCCACTCCCAGCTCAGCCATCAAGGTACAGGATGCCACCGTGCCGTCAATACCCTTGGCATCAGCCTCGGCGTGCGCCTTCAGCAAAGTGCCGAGAGGATAGGTATGGGGAGTCTGGGTGCGGACCAGTCGCTCGCGTGGGATGTCGATATTCTTCACGCAGTCATCCACCTTCTGCATGATAGCCTCCTTGCAGATCATACCCGTAATGGCATAACCATACTTTCTGCACTTCTCGATATTCTCGGTAATGATTCGCTCTGCCACCAGCGGGCGCACACCATCGTGTACCAATATGATATCATCCTCTGCACATCCGGCATCACGCAAGCCCCACAAACCATTGCGGATGGAGTGCTGATTGCTGTCACCACCCTCGAAGATCCACTTCAGCTTGGTGATGTTAAACTGGTTGGCATATGCCTGCAGTACCACTTCCCATCCCTTGAGGCACACCACGCAGATGGCGTCTATCTGAGGATGGCTCTGGAAAGCCTGCATGGTATAGATGATAACAGGTATGTTATCAATCGTCATAAATTGCTTTGGGATATCCTGTCCCATACGGTTACCAACACCGCCTGCAGTTAATAATGCAATATTCATAAAGTTCGTATTTTAAGATTGTCTATTATATTGAATGTTATTATATGAGAAGATCAACGGATAGCAGAAGGCACGTATCTTTGCCATCAAGCCCCGCTGAAGCTTGCTGTAGTATATCCTGTCACCATGCTTCAGACAGAGGAAGCAGAGGCAGAAGAGTGCCAGCAGATTGTGATGCATCATATAATAGCTCATGCGATGTGCCAGCGCAAACTTTGGCTCCCGGGTATGCTCATATATATAGGTATAGAGCATCTGCCAGTTGGGCTGCTGCTGCAATCTGCGATAATTGGCGATACCATAGAGGTAAGGCTGATAGGTAGGGCGGGCATCCACCTTCTTGCCTGCCTGCTTCAGTTCCTCATGACAGGCTGAAGCCAGATTCGTGCGATGCCAGTTCAGAGGTTCATCTACCATCACGATACCGCCGTGCAACTGGGCGCAGATGGCAAGACTCCAATCGTACATGATATTCGGCAGCCAGTATTCACTTGTCTGGATAAACTCCCTGCGGAGCAGCATGGTATGTCCGGCAAATCCGCAGAAGAGCAGCGCCTCCAGGCTGTACTGAGGATTCACAAGATGCGTATGCTCCCTGTCGGCACCACGCAGATGGGTAGAAAAACAGATGTCATGATTGCCGATGGCAGCCACCTGCTTCTCTATCTTGGTAGGAAACCAGACATCATCCTGATCGCTGAAAGCCACAAAATCGCCCGTTGCCTTCATCGCAGCCGACTTGAAGTTCTGATTGAATCCCAGATTGCTGGCATTGCGCGAGAAATGTATGATAGGAAACTTCTCGGCATAGGCTGTGCATATCGCCACCGTATCATCCGTAGAACCATCATCCTGGATGATGATCTCCTTCAGGGGATAGGTCTGCGAGAGTATGGAATCCAACTGCTCCCGGATATATTCGGCACCATTGTAGGTGCCCATGATGATTGAAACTGTCTTATTTGTATTCATCCTTCATTCTGATTTATTCTGCTTATCTCTGATTTTTTCAGCTTTATTCATATGAACCCATCAAGGTTACTTCTTTCCCATTTTCTTCTTCACGAAAGCCATACACTCCTTCAGGATGGCAGCACCGGCAATACGCATCACCAGATAGTACAGCACCACAGCCATCAGAATGCGGCAAAGCAGGAGCAGCCACAGATTGTGGATAGACTGCGTGGCGAAATAGGTAGCCGTCATCACCGCCAGGGCTGCCAGCGCAAACGGCAGGATATCCTTCAGGAACATCCATACCCGATAGCCTATCAGGCGACGGGAGAAATACTGCCATACGAACAGCCAGATGATGTTCAGCAGCACGTAGGCGATGACCATCGCGCGGATGCCCCAATGCCATATCAGAATCATCGTCAGAATCTGAACCACACCCAGGGCAAAGGTCACCCCAAAATAAGTACCCGACTTACCGTTGCTCACCACCAGACTCGACATGAGCTGGCTCATCGGAATGATGGCACCACTCACACAGAGAATCTGCAGCAGGAAGGCACTCGCCAGCCATTTTTCGGTGATAGCCAGGACGATGAACTCCCTAGCCACCATTCCAAATCCCAGCATCAGCGGGAAGGTGATGAATGCCGTGAAGCGGATCAGCTTGCGCAAGGCTTCCAACTGGCGTCCCGGCTGCTCACGAAGATCTACCAGCACAGGCTGAGCCACCGAATCCACCATTCCCTGTATCACGCTGTAAGCCTTGATGTTCCACTGCGAAGCCTGGTTGTAATTACCCGTATCATGCGCCGTGAAGTAATGACCCAGCAGGATATTCAGCACATTGTTGTTGATATGCGTGGTGATGGTGGAAGCCAGCAGTTTGCAGCTGAACTTGAACATCCTGCGGATAGGTTCGAAATCGAACCGCAGACTCGGGCGCCACGGAGAATAATGCCAGAACAGCGCCGTATTCACGATGCTGTAAACGATGGTCTGGGTAGCCAAAGCCCAATAAGACATGCCGCAAAACGCCATGATCACTCCTACCACACTCGAAAAGAGCGTGGCGATGATGCCCGACTGCGCCCTCTGCTTCACCATCATGTGCTTGAAGAGATAAGCCGACTGAGCCGTACAGAGGCTGGAGAATAACAGCGACAGGAATGCATACCGGCAAAGAGGAACCAGTGCCGGAGTATGATAATAGCCTGCTATCAGAGGGGCACAGAGAAAAAGTACCAGGTATAGAAAACCACCTACAGAGATATTAAACCAGAATACGGAGTTATAGTCATTATCTGTAGGTTCCTTGATATTCGTGATAGCCGTGATGAAGCCCGAATTCTGCAAGGCATTGGCTATCAGAGAAAAAACAGTAATCATAGCGATCATACCATAATCGCTTGGCGACAACAGTCTGCCCAGGACGATGCCGAATACCAAACCGATAACCTGCATCGCCCCATTGTTCATGGCTCCCCAGAAGAGACCCTTTGCTGTTTTTTCCTTTAATGTTTCTGCCATTTAAATTTATTTTTTCTTGCTAAAACCATGCGAACTAGCGCTTGAAGAGACTCCTCACCACAAACCAGGTATGCACCAGAACCGTGGTGACTATACCATAGTTGCTGCGCATCACCTCGAAACGCTCCTTGAGCGAAGCCTTGTGGTTCTGCACCGACATGCCACCATCCAGATAGTTGGTGATGACTGCATGCACATTGCGCAACGGAAGATGGCGCTGCTGAGCCGCCTTCATGATGCGAATGCACCAATCCACATCCGCCGAAAGGCGATAGTGAAGATCATAATGGATTTGGCGGGCGATATCCGTGCGGGCATAAAACGACTGATGACAGACGAGCATACCCCACTTGAACGAGCGCCAGTTCAGCTTCTCGGGAGGCGAAAGACGGCGATGGCGCAGGAATCTTCCTTCGTCATTCACAATATCGGTATCTCCATAAAGCACGCCCGGCAGGTTCTCGCCCTCGCCTACGCATCCCTCCACATACTCCAGGGTATCGTCGGAAGGAAAGACATCTCCCGCATTCAGAAACACGAGATAGTCGCCTGTGGCATGGTCGATGCCCTTGTTCATGGCGTCATAGAGTCCCTTGTCAGGTTCCGAATACACCACGATTTCGTGGGCATTCTCTCCAGCCTTTGCCCTGTTCTGGTATGCCCGTACCATAGCCAGGGTCTTGTCCTTCGAAACACCATCTATGATCAGGTGCTCGATGTTGCAGTAAGTCTGCTTATTGACACTATCCAACGTACGCTGCAACACCCTCTCAGCATTGTAGGTACAGGTTACGACGGTAAACTTAATCATATCCGGTAGTTTTTAAAGGCCATCGCCTGATTATACACCTCAACATATTTCAGCGCCACCGCATGCTGCGAATAGTTATGCATCACCTTCTGCAGGCACGCCTTCTTCAGATTCTCACGGTCGGCTTCTTCCAGCACCCAGTGGATGCCAGCCGCCAGATCCTTGGCATCGCGATAGTTTGCCACATATCCGTTCTTCTGATGATCGATCATCTCCGGTATGCCGCCCACCTTGAATCCTACGCTCGGCACGCCGCAAGCCATCGCCTCCATGATGGTATTCGGCAGATTCTCCGACAGGGAAGGAAGCACGAAGACATCGGCAGCATTGTAGATATCTGCGATGCGCTTGTCATCACTCACATAACCGAGCGAAACGATCGGGAACGAAAGCTTGCCTTCGAACTCCTCGCTGTGTCCACCCAGGATAGCCACGCAGGTGTTCTCCCTCATCTCGGGATGCTGCTCAGCCATCAGCCGGCACGCCTCAATCAGATAATCCATGCCCTTATAAGGATTGGTGGCTCTCTGGGCAATAAAGAGGATGATGCGCTTGTCCTGCGGCAGCTGCGTGCGCAGACGGGATTCCAGCTTGTCCTGCGGACAATATACATGGGTATCTATCGGATTGGGAATCGTCTCGATGCGATGACCCGCCAGGAGTCCGCTCAACCAGGCTTCCGCAGCCAGCCATCTGCTGCAGGTAACAAAGGAAAGAGCCCCACTGTTATACACCTTCTGCTTCTTCTTCCATATCTTAGCCGACAGATCGTTCTTTCCCCCGTTTCCCGGCAGATACTTGCAGTTGCCGCAGCCATTGTTGTAATGATGGCAACCCAGGGTAAGATGACAGATGGATGATGCCGGCCAGATGTCGTGCATGGTCCATACCACCGGTTTTCCGCTGCTGATGATCTTCCGGATGGTCTTCAGCGAAAGCATACCCTGGTTGATCCAGTGCAGATGGATGATGTCAGCCTCCCTGAACTCTGGCAGGGAAGTGATGTCGAATCCCGCATTGGCGATATCGAGTGCAAAGAGATTCTTCTTGGAAAAATGAAGGCGGCAGAAGATGCACCAGCGCTCCCACAGGAAATTCCACTGCATCCTGAGCGAGCGTGGCAAACCTACCACGGTAATATCATCGGTCACTTTATCGCGCACCAGCATCTTGGCCTTAACACCATTGTTGTTAAGGGCATCCATCAGGCGGTTGGCAGCTACAGCAGCTCCGCCCGCCTTCTCACTTGTATTTACTATGAGTACTCTCATGATTATCCTTTAAATTCTGCTTGCAAAGATAATGTAAAAATTTGAGTTAGCGAAGAAAAAGGAAGACTTTTCTGAGATAAAGAGAATGTTTTTTATGAAATGATGGGAATGGATATA
>ERZ1026862.805-NODE-805-length-20580-cov-41.370767_pt1 | contig 20580 bp, 16 predicted proteins | sample MGYA00380161_ERZ1026862 | MGnify/ENA primary metagenome ERZ1026862 (study PRJEB33269, sample SAMEA4719797) | human gut metagenome | biome: human-associated habitat; feature: organic feature; material: feces | place: Cameroon | collected 2013-10 ... | reverse complement strand
TCTGCTCCTGATAATTTTCGATGACCATATTTGTTGTGCTCCATTTTCCCCCGAGTTTTCTCGAAAGCACATATCTTTTTGTTGCAATTTCATACTCCCACAGCGCACAGTCGGAATTGTCCTCGGTAATTTTCCTCCTGATACGTTCTTCTGCCAGTTCTCTTTCCAGTTCTTCGATTCTGGCATATAATTCCTCTTTTTCCATCATACGCTGTCTCCATCACTTAAAAAGGACCCGCTCATCGCGGGTCCCTCGATTCTATCTTCTGCCTTCTTCTGTATCGCTTGTTGTGACCACGCTGTGTTCTTTGATATAGTCAACCACTTCATCGATGGTCGTAAATGCCAGCCCTACGTAGCTGTCTGCTGCGCCATAGTAAATGGCGATCTTGCCGCTCTCGGAATCATGGATGGTAGCGCAGGGGAAGCATACATTCGGTACAAATCCTCTCTCCTCATACCACTCTTCCGGTGTCAGCAGGAAGTTCTCACAACGATATTTTACGATGGACGGGTTGTCAATATCCAGGATCGCTCCACCGATGGAATAGACATAACCGTTACAGGTTCCGCTCACACCATGATAGAACAGCAGCCACCCTTCAGAGGTCTCAATGGGAGCTGCACCGCCACCGATCTTCAAGGACTCCCACCATTCGGAAGACTTGCCCATCACATGTCTGTGTTTGCCCCAGTATAGCATATCCGGGCTCTCACTGACAAAGATATCTCCGAAAGGTGTATGTCCGCTGTCGGAAGGACGGGACAACATCATGAAATTGCCGTGTACTTTTCTTGGAAACAGTACAGCGTTACGGTTAAACGGAAGGAACGGATTTTCAATTCTTACAAAAGTCTTGAAATCTGTCGTTTTAGCAATACCGATGGCTGCACCGTAAAAATCCTGACACCAGATGATGTAATAGGTATCTTCTACCTTCACCAGTCTGGGATCGTAAGCGTAGATCGGCATAAAGGGCTTGCCTTCTTCATCTACGAACTGAATCTTATCTTTATCAAAATCCCAATGAATTGCATCTTTGCTGCGTCCCATGTAGATATAAGGAATACCGTTGACCTGTTCCCCACGGAACACGCCGATGAATTCATCACCGTAAGGCATTACGGCACTGTTGAAGATTCTGGCTACTCCTTCTATGGGATTTCTGCCAATGATAGGGTTCTCACTATATCTCCATACCGGAGCACCGGTATGTCCTTCGGGTTTATCCTGCCAGGGTACATTAGGTACTGCAGGGCTGATCATCTTAACCTTGCTCATTCAGGTTACCTCATTTCTGTATTATTTATCTTGCTTCCTGTTTTAAGAACTCTTCATTTCTGCGGATGAGTTCACATCTCTGTGCCACACACTCCACGCTTCTTCCGGGATCGGAAGGGGTGTTGAATACATAATCCACAAGCTTATCTATGGTAGTAGTTGCCACATGCATGCGGGTATCGCTGGATGCATAGTAGATAAAGACTTCCCCCTTCTCATTCGCGATCGCGCCATTGGTAAATACTACGTTTGAAACATCTCCCACTCTCTCTTCCCCTCTGGGACCGATCAGCAGACCCGAAGGCTCTGCGATCACCTTTGCCGGATCCTTTAAGTCCGTGGCAAAAGCGTAAATGACGTAACGTAAACCGGCTGCGGTATTACGTACTCCATGTGCGATATGTATCCAACCTTTGTCTGTTTTGATGGGGGTAGCTCCCGCACCGTTTTTCGCTTCGGTAATGGTGTGATACTTCCGCAGACTGGTCATACGCTCTTCGTCGATGACTGCATGGGTGATATCATCGCACAGTCCGAAACCGATTCCTCCGCCGCTTCCGGTCTCGATGAAATCATCCATCGGTCTGGTATAGAAGGCATATTTACCATCCACGAATTCCGGATGCAGCACTACATTTCTCTGCTGGGGAGAACGAAGGGTCTTTAAATTCTCCAGTCTCTCCCAGTGCTTTAAGTCTTTGGTTCTTACAATGCCTGCAGCCGCTACTGCTGCGGACAGATCATTTACGGAGGTATCCTTGCTCTCGGAGCAGAACACACCGTAGATATAACCGTCTTCATGCTTGGTGAGACGCATGTCATAGACATTGGTCTCTTCCGGGCAGGTATCATCTAACAGGATGGGATAATCCCAGAAACGGAATCCGTCGATACCGTTGTCACTCTCTGCCACACCGAAGAAAGACTTTCTGTCGTTGCCTTCGATACGGGCTACCAGATAATACTTGCCGTTTAATTCAATGGCACCGGAATTCATGACTGCATTGATCCCCAGCCGCTCCATAAAATAGGGGTTGGTCTTGGGATTGAGATCATATCTCCAGGTCAGGGGAATATGTTCTCTGGTCAGAACCGGATATTCATAACGGTCATAAATACCGTTGTAGAAATCAGACTTTACATTTTTACGGGAAAGCAGTTTTTCCTGCTTCTCTTTTTCTATGTAATAACGCTCTAGCATCTCTTCATAACCTCCATGCACATTCTGCCATTATGGTAGGGACATTTCCAGGGCTCCACGATAGGACGGTCAGGATAGGGATTTCCTTCCGGATCCACTTCCCAGAACCATTCGGAACCGGCTCTCTTATCGATCACATGATCCCGGATAAATGCCCATTCCTTCTCAGCGGCTTCCAGGTACTCCGTCTTCTCCGGCTCTTTTTCGTAGCCGTTTAAGAAACCGATCACGGTCTCCGCCTGTACCCACCAGACTCTGTGTACATTCACGACACCTCTGTCACATTCGTTTGCCAGAGAGTGTCCGTCGAATGCCACCTTATAGATCTCTGCGGTCAGGTCTTTGGTGATGGCATACATCTTCTGGGTCAGCTCGGGATCGTCCAAAACCTTGCAGCCTCTGTCGATCAGCCATGCGGTCTCGATATCGTGACCGTAGGAATGCAGATCCAGAATACTGTTGTAATGCTTGTCAAAAAATACTTCCTGTCTGTGGAGTTCCGGATTATAAACCTTCTCAGCGAAGACATCCATGATCCACAGAAGGCGTCTGCGCACCTTTTCATCACCGGATACCCGGTAGAGCTCGGTATAGGCTTCGAATACATGAAGCAGTGTGTTCATAGTCTTGTCAGCCAGCACACCGTTCTCTGACAATTTCTCGTTGGATTCGGGCTTGAAATCTCTGGTGAATGCTTCCAGGTATCCCACCTCATCCATACAGGTAGTTTCGATCAGGGTAAACAGCTTTTTTGCCAGTTCCAGGGCTTCCGCATCTCCACTGGCCTCATAATAAGAGGACAGTGCGTAGATGCAGAATGCCTGATTATAGGTATGTTTTGTGGTATCCTTCGGGGTTCCGTCATAGTTTAAGGACCAGTAGATACCGCCGTATTCTTTGTCCAGACAATAGTCTTTCAGAAAAGCGTATCCGTGCTTTGCCTCATCAAGCAGACTTTCGTCTTTTAACAGTGTATATGCATTGGAGAAGAACCAGGTGATCCTGCTATTCAGGATACAGCCCTTTTCTGCTTTTTTATCCAGGTTCAGATCGTAATCCAGCCAGCCGTAGTAGCCGCCGAACTCATCATCTCTCATGCCTTTCCAGAAGGGAATGATCCCCTCTGTCAGGTGGTTTTTAATTTCTTCCCGCATTTTCATGGTTTCTGTGTTCATCATGTTCCGCACTCTCCTTTGTATTAACCTTTGACAGCGCCGGAGGTGATTCCACTGTAGATCTGTTTCTGACAGAGCAGGAATACGATCAGGGCAGGCAGCAGAGACATCAGTACACCTGCACAGATCAGATTGTATTTGCTGCCAAGAGGTCCGGTAAAGGTATACAGGGAGGTTGCAACCACACCGAGAGTTCTCTTGTCCTGCAGATACAGACTGGCACAATAATATTCATTATACACGCCTACACCCTTTAATACCATAGATGTCACGATAGCGGGCTTCAGAAGCGGAAGAATGATCTTCCAGTAAATGGTAAAGTAGGAAGCTCCGTCAATAAATGCGGATTCGTCCAGCGATACCGAAATATTTTCCATGAACTGGATGAAGATGTAGATGGAGATAACATCCGTACCCATACTCATAATGATGTAACCATACAGATGGTTGATGAATCCGAGGTTACTCATAATCTGGTATACAGATACCTGCATGGCAATTCCTGGAAGGAGGGTTGCGAACAGGAACAGGCTGCGGATCAATCCGTTGCCGGGGAACTTGAATCGGTTCAGTACATATGCAAGCTGTGTTCCCACCAGGATGGATCCTAACAGTACAAATACCAGGATGATCGCTGAATTCAGATATGCTCTACCCATGTTGGCGCGGTTAAATGCGTCAATAAAGTTCTGGAAGTTCAGCCAGCTCTCCGGCAGGGTCATTACATTGGTGCTCTGGTACTCTGCGTCGGTCTTGAACGCCGTGATGACGCAGGATACAATGGGCAGCAGCGCCACGAAGGAGAAGAATACCAGGCTGAAATACTTAATAACGATCCAGATTACAGCGCCTGCGCTGTAATGTTTGCGGTTGGTTTTCATCTTTGCCATCTTACACTGCCTCCTTCTTCCATCTTCTCTCTCTTCTGAGACGTTTTCTTCTGGTATATTCCTCATTGTCCGCATCGGAACTTCTAAATACCAGTTTGAAGAAGAGCTTCTGCAAAATTGTTGCTGCAAAAATGATCAGTAACAATACCACAGCCATGGCAGATGCCAGACCTACCTGCTGGTTGGTATGTGCGATCTTATCCATCAATACGAAATACGTTGCGGTTCCGCCGCCACCCTTGGTGATAACGTAAGGAGGATCGAAAGCACTCAGGGAACCTGTGATAGACAGGATCACGTTCAGCGTAACGATGGTCTTAATGCTGGGTAAGATAATATGTATAAACTGTTGGAATTTATTGGCACCGTCCAGCTCTGCTGCCTCATACATCTCGGAGTCCACGGACATGATGGCACCGATGAAGAGTACCATGTTGTTGCCGTAATAACGCCATACGGAGGAAGCTACCAGAGAGATATTGTTAATGCTCTTGTCTTTCAGCCAGAACGGAAGACTTTCTAAGTTAAATCCACACCACTGTAATACGGTATCGAATACGAATCCTCTGGTGTAGAAGAATTTGAAGATAAATCCAATGGCAATACCACTGATCAGATAGGGGAAAAACATGAATCCCTTGAACATATTGCCAAACTTGGTCTTAAAGCTAAGAATCGTTGCCAGGTACAATGCAAGTGCCAGCTGCACCATTGCTCCTGCCATGTAATAAAGGCTCAGCTTCAAAGCGCTGAAGCATTCATCTTTTTTAAATACATCGATGTAGTTCCGAAATCCTACAAACTGTCTTTTGTCTACCGGGGTAGCATATTTCATTTTATAAAAACTGAATTTTACCATCTCTCCAAAGGGAAGATAGGTGAACACGAACAGCAAAAGCAGGGGAATGATCATGAAGGACAGTATGACGATGGTCTGTTGTCCGTTCCTGCTCTTTACCCATTTTTTCATGCTGAAGGGTTTTTTTGTTTTCTTCATTGTCTCTGCACTCATCGAAATACCTCCATACCCTTCTCTCTTAGATAAGAGGGAACCGGATAAAAGGTTCCCTCTTACTTCAGAAGATTAAGTTAGTCGCTTAATGTTTACTGCTTGATGAAATTACTGGATCTCGACGCCACAGCTCTCCTGTGCGGAAGTCCACTCTGCATTCCACTCGTCGATGATCTCATCATAGGTCTTGGAGCCATCTGCTGCACACTCTACCAGCTCCTGCAGCTTGGTCTCACCGTTATTGTTGATGTTAAGACCACTTTCAGCGTTCAGTTCATTTAACAGATCCTCTTCGCCTTCGATCGCAGGATCATCCACTACGAAGTCGATACCCTTGAATGCTGCGTAGAAGTCCGGTAATCTGGTATCCTTGATAGCAACGGGAAGTCCGCCACAATCATAGGAGAAACCGGATTCTTCTGCCATGAACTTTACGAAGCACAGAGCTGCTGCCTGATTATCTTCGGTGGTATTAGCATTGATACCAAAGCTGTAGTCAGGGCCTACGGAAGCTGCCTGCTTACCACTGGTCAGGGTAATGGGGAACGGCATATAAGCGATATCATCGCCGTGATCGCCGGCTTCCTTCATCTGAGGAACTGCCCAGGAGCCAAGAACCATGCATGCGATCTGACCATTGTTGATCATACCCTTACAGCCTTCCCAGTCGGTGGTGGAGTAGTCTTCCTCGGTAAGTCCTTCAGCAACTGCATCGTACATTACCTTGTATACATTGTAAGCGCCTGTTCCGTCGCCGGGATCAGCAAAAGGATTAGCAGTATGTAATAACTTCTGGTTCATGTAAGCGCTGTCGCCGGTAGCACTGCCGCTGATAGCGGGATCCCACTGGCCGCCCATTGCCCAGCCTGCTGCGTAGTTGGTGTACATAGGAATGATAGAGCTGTCATACTCTTTGATCTGCTTTAATGCTGCGATGAAATCCTCGGGAGTCTTAGGCATCTCAGTGATTCCTGCTGCTTCGAATACTGCCTTGTTATATACGATACCACCGCTAACACCTGCGGTGTAAGGAACGCCGTATACAGTGCCTTCGTACATCTGGTTGTAGTAGTTAAGCTGTCCGTCCATCTCAGTAGTAGTTCCAAGAGGAAGGAAGTATGTGCTTAAATCAGCCTTGTCAACTGCGGGGATCATCATAACATCGCCCCAGTCGCCGCCCTGCAGACGAAGCAGCGTATCACTTGCATAGTCGGTGATACCTTCAATATCAACAGTGATGTTGGGATACATCTCGTTGAATGCATCAATGTAAGTCTGGTAAGGAACTGCTGCGCCGTCCTCTAACAGGTCGGTACGGTTAGTCAGGACCTTAATGGTCGTGGTAATGTCGGTGTAATCCTCACCCAAAGTAAGCTCTGCGTAATTCAGACCGGTTGTCTCGTCTGCTTCCGTAGCAGCCACGGTGGAAGCCTCTGCTGTTGCAGGTGTGTTGCTTGCGGTGCTCTCAGCTGCACCGTTGTCTGTGCTTCCACATGCTACCATAGACAATGCCATGACAGATGCTGTGGAAAGAGCTAAAAACTTTTTCATCTTCATAATGAAATCCTCCTTAATATTGTTTGTTACATTTGATAGCGTTTACTGTTTTGTAACTTAATTTAATTATACATAATCACATTAATTAATCATCAACTATTCTTGTTTTTAATCTCTTATTCTTGTCTTTTTCGTTATTATCTTCTATTTTCACAAGATTACATTATGTATTTTGTATATTTTGCACTACTTTAGTTATTGTTTCTGCTTAATTTAACTAGTTATTTAAGTTAATTTTGCTTTTTCTGTATTATTTTGCATTGAAAGAAGTTAACAAATCGTATATAATGAGTGCAGGCTAAATTAATTTTTGCAATAAATAGATTTAAGAGGGCTTTTTTATGAACATTTCCACCACTTTTCTTAACGCATTAAAGCACACTTCCTCTGATGTGGAGGGACAACGTTCCCCGGAGATCCTCCTGGGACAGATCTACAAAGTATCCCTGGAAGAAAAAGGCTTTTTACTGCCTCTGGCCGGTGGAGAATTCCGCCTGTTAGATCCCTTTTATTATGAATGGAACCCCTTTCCTTCTTATCTGCTGCTCTACACCTTAGAGGGTAGTGCTCTCCTTGCCACTCAGGGCAGCGAGGTGGTCCTGGATCACGAGCATCTGTTGTTCTTAGATTGCAGTCAGGGTTTCTCCCTCCGGCTGTTGCAGGGAAAGTGGCGCTTTCAGATGTTTTTCTTAAGTGGAAGGGAACTTTCTTCTTATTATAGCATATTTGAAGCTTATTTTACCTGTTGTTATCCGATTTCCATCGGTTCCTGTGTCTCACAGCGCATGCAGCAGCTAACAAAATTTCCCTTTACTCCGACCCCAGCAGAGCAGCTGCAGATTCATAGGGAGCTGACCGGCATGTTCACCGAGCTGGCATTGTCTGCCCTGTCCGTTTCCCGGGATGCGAAGCCCATTCCTGCTTATCTGCTGTCCATGAAAGCGGATTTTGAGGAAAACTATGCAGAAAATCACTCTTTGGAATACTTTGAGCAGGCTTTAGGCATCAGCCGCTACCGCCTGTGCCGGGAATTCTCCGCTGCTTTCCATATTTCTCCGCTCCAGTATCTTCAGGAGAAAAAAATAGAAGCAGCCATATCGCTGCTCCTATCTACCGATGATCCGATCCACGAGGTGGGCTCTGCGGTAGGCATTGACAACACCAATCATTTCATCCACCTGTTCAAAAAGCACACTGGTGTCACACCCTTTGTCTACCGGCAGAACGCGCCGCAGTCTATACGTGAGACACGCTGTCCTTCAGTACCAGGCGGCCTTCCACCACGGTGACTCCCCCTTTGAAATTATCACTGGTGATCTTCTTGATCATATTATGAATAGCTCTTCTCGCCATCTCTCCCATATCTACTTCATAAGTAGTAATACGGATATCACTGAGTCCGGGATACAGGTAATTATCAAAGCCGACCACTGAGATGTCCTCCGGTACACGATATCCGTTCTCTCTCAGTTTCTTGATCAGAAAGCTTGCGGTCAGATCGCAGTTGCATACGAATGCGGTAGGCATATCCTTCGGAAGCTGCAACATATTCACCGTATCAATCTTGCCGGTCTCAATATGACGATCATCCAGCACCCATTCCTTCTTCTGTTCCAGTCCCAGCTCTAAAAGAGCCTTTTGATAACCGAAATATCGGTCCGTAATGCTCTCGGTGGCCAGCAGGGTTCCCACATAAGCGATCTTGCGGTGTCCCATCCGGTACAGATAATATGTCAGCTCATAGGTTCCGTAGTAGCTGTTGGAGATCACGGAATCACTGGCTTCTCTGCCGTTATAATAATCCAGATAGATCACAGGGATCCCAGCTTCTGTATTCAAATGCTGCAGGTAATCATCCATCATTTTACCAATGACGATAATGCCATCCACCTTGCGTTCCTGTACCAGCTTCGGCAATCTGCCATTCTCTTCCTCTGCCATTCCGATGACCTCCAGCATGGTAAAGCATTCCTTTGCTGTGGCTCTGGTAGCTACCGACTGATACATCTGCCAGTAAAAGGACTCATATTTATCCAAAAATCTCTCAGAGATCAAAATGCCGATATTGTAGCTCTTCTGGTTCTGACTTTTTCTTGCCGCTGACGGCTGCTGATAACCCAGTTCTTCCGCGATACTGTGGATTTTTTCCCTTACTTCCTCACTGACGCCTTTTTGTCCGGACAGTGCTTTTGACACTGTTACCGTGCTGACTCCTACCCGTTCTGCGATATCTGCTAATTTTACTGCTTTTGCCATAATTTCGTACTCCTTATCGCTATTTTCACTGTCATCTCCGTTAAATCATCAACCCTACCTAAATCTTAGTAATCTGAAAATCTTTTATCAAGGCATGCTCCTGCCCAGTTTTACGCCTCAGTCAAATGGATCAGCCTGCTGCGGTAGTCACCCCACAAAGGTGCTATTAACATGCCGGCCTGCATCAGCACATCACCGCCGAGTACTTCTCCGGTCTCCTCTATGCGGTAGCGGTTTTCCGGTGACAATCCTTTCAGACGCACTCTTCTGCTGTGGAAATTCGGTCTTGATAATACCTGTACATAAGTTACCAGCGCTTCCTTTTTATCCTTGGAAGCTACCATGTAGCAGTCGTAGCTGCCGTTTTCTAAATATGACGCGATCCGCCAGTAATCCCCTCTGCGGATCAGATCGTTGTACTTGTGATACATAGCGGTCTGTGCAGGGATCTGCTGCCTGTCCTCCTCAGGAATCTTCGTGATATCAAGCTCGTAGCCGAAGGTGCCTGCCAGTGCCACATGACCCCTGGTCTCAAAAGGTGTCACTCTTCCCAAGGCGTGGTTGGGGCAATCCGATACATGGGCTCCCATAGTGGATAACGGATATAGCAACATCGTGCCTTCCTGAATCTTCAACCGTTCAATGGCATCCGTATCATCCGAGCACCAGATCTGCGGACTATAATACAGCATGCCCGGATCGAATCTTGCTCCACCACCGGAACAATTCTCTAAGAGCAGATGAGGAAATTCCGCAAGCAGTCTCTCCTGCAGTTCGTATACCCCCAACACATATCTGTGGTACAACTCTCCCTGACGATCCGCAGGCAGTTCCACGCTGCCCAGATCCGACAGCTGACGGTTCATGTCCCATTTCACATATTCGATATTGGCGCTGTGCAGCACTGCCGCCACGCTTTCAAAGGCATGATCTCTGACTTCCTTACGGGACAGATCCAGCACATATTGATTCCGGCACAGGCTTCCCGCACGTCCCGGAATGGCGATTGCCCAGTCAGGATGCTCTCTGTACAGATCCGAATCCGGCGAGATCATCTCCGGTTCGAACCAGATACCGAACTTCAGTCCCATGGCATTTACCTGATCCACCAGAAGTTTCAGACCTCCCGGCAGCTTCTGCTCATTGACCTTCCAGTCACCCAGGCTCGTGCTGTCATCATTACGGTGTCCGAACCAACCATCGTCCATGACCAACATTTCGATTCCAAGCTTTGATGCCTGCTTTGCAATCTTTAATAATTTATCGGTGTTAAAATCAAAGTACGTAGCTTCCCAGTTATTGATCAGGATCGGACGCTTTTTATCCCGGTATTCTCCACGGATCAGATGCTCGCGGTACATATCATGATAATGATGTGTCATACCGCTAAGCCCCTCTGAAGAATAAGTCATTACTACTTCGGGCGCAGCAAAGCTTTCTCCCTGCTCCAGTTTCCATACAAAATTCTCCGGATGGATCCCCATAGTCATACGGATGGAGTCGAACTGTGACAGCTCTGCCTGTGCCAGGAAATTACCGGAATATACAAAATGCATGCCGTAGACTTCACCGGTATCCTGCGTTGCATTTTCTGACAGCAATGCAATAAACGGATGCTCCTGGTGGGAGGATTCTCCTCTGACAGACCCAACGCTCTGCTTACCATGCATCAGGCTTCTCCTCTCCATCTGACGTTCTCTCCCCCAGGAACCGTGCAAGGTAAGGATGTCATACTTTTCATCCGTGCAATCCAGATCCAGGCAGGCAGACATAACTTTTGTCAGATAAATCGGCTGTTCTGCTGTATTTTTCAGGATTACACTGCGGGTGATCACATCTACTTTTTCAAATGTAGTATAGATCAGTTCTGCCGTCAAACCGGTCGTCTGGTCCTCCAGGTGCAGGATCAGGGTGTCGCAATCCTCCTCTCCCGGAAAAGTAGAAGGCAGCCCGGGAAGCGCGGGCTTCCCCTTTACGATCTCATGGGAGACGTAATTTAGCTGCACTCCCACATGTCCTCCCACGGTCCGGATGGAGACAGCACTCTCTCTGTAGTCTCCTAACCCGTTCCCCGGATACTCCATAGGGAAAGAGTCCAAAAAAGAGACCCGTTCTCTGTTATTTTTGGAAGGAACAAAAGGTGCTTCTCCGGTGCGCATCAGATATACCGGTGCCGGTGTGCCTTCGGTATACTGCAATTTCTGCCCGTAATATACATGCCCCACAAAATTCTCCTCATCCACAACAGCCATGATGTAGCTGGTGTGTTCTGTATCCAGCCAAAAGGTTCTGTCCTGTTCTATGTATCTGATTGCCATACTTTTACCTCTTTCTTTCCGGAATAAAAATTTTTCTAAAAATCAGCATCCGCTTTCCAAAAATCGTCATTTCCAAACTTCTCCGAGCGGCAAGTGCGCCCCTGTCTTTTATGTTTTCTGTTGATATATCTGTCACAAATGTAAAAAATCAAACGGTGCTTCCGTTTCTGCCTTCAAAAACTGCATCAGCATCAGTCCGCAGCGCATGGATACCCGCTCTTGTCTCAGGATCCGGAGTACCTCCTGTCTGTCCGCCAGGATCACCTGAATATCCTCAGTGTTCTCCATCTGCTGTCCCACCTGCTCCGTCACCGTGCCGAAGATCATACTACCGCTCTCGTCCGTCAGCCCCTGCGCCAGGAAAAAGCCTCTGCGGAATGCCGGCTCCCCGCCTTCATATACCTTCAGTTCCCACCCGGTCTCCTCGATCATCTCCCGGCAGGCAGCCTCCGAAGCCGTCTCTCCCGGCTCGATCAATCCTGCTGGCAGTTCATAGAGATAATCGTCCATGGGGTAACGGTACTGCCGCACCAGTACCAGATGTTGTCCATCCTCCGTTACCGCATAGACCGCCATACCTTCGGGGCGCAGGCTATGAGTCTTATGTTTGATATTATCCTCACCATTGCGGGAAGCAAAATAATAGTGAAACGGCGTCCCGTCCCGCCCCAGTGCATCGATATGATACAGATTTAAAAACGGATTGTCCGTCAGCTTTTCTATGCCCCGGTAATGTTTTTCATCCTTATTCCGCATTCAATATTTCCTCCAACAGTGCCACCGCCAGTTCCGGGTTTTTCATGCCATCCGCCAGTCCTACCGCTGCCGTGTGCTCATACCAGCCGGTCTTTTGCACCCAGACATTATCTTCCAGCCAGATCCCTGCCACGATCGTCTCTCCCGTCATGGTATTTAACACTTTGATCTGCTGATCTTCATATCTGTCCAATAGCTCCTGAGGCAGATAATCCCTTAAATCCACCAGATAATCCGTGCCGCCCATGAGCTTCAAAAACTCTTCGTCAGAAAAAAACACATCCACCGACCGGGTCATGAACAATACCTGGATCGTGCTGAGATTCGTGGAATCCACATCGGAATCCGAGTTCGGATCGATCCAGATCGTATAATTCAGGTTCACCACATCCCGTTTGGATATCACACCGTGTTCCCGCAGGAAATCCGTAAAATAATCCGGACCGGTGGCTTCGATGTGCTCTCCGTCCGTATTCACTGCCATGACTCCCATGACGAAGCTGGTCTTGGTGGCAAAATGTACGATCAGGAAAATAACAATAGCGATCCCCGCTGCCACACCTATGGTAACCCACAGATAATAGTCCATAAAATACTGCCATTTTTCAGAAGGAGACAGTTGTTTCCATTGTTCTTTCTGCCGGATATGATCTTCCTTTTCCAAATTGCTGTCTCCCCTCCGTTTCTCGAATCTTCCGTCTGATAATATCCTGCTTTTAGTTCTATATCAGTCTTTAGTATATCAAACTAATTTAATCTTGTATAGCAGACTTTTTAATATATTTTAGGTTCAATTTTGTTAAAAATAAACAGAAAAAGCCCTGCCATGCACTCAAATTAACATGGCAGAGCTTTGTGTTTTCTATTTGTTCGATCAGATAAGAAGAGGAAATGCTTTAGCGGTCCATCTCCGCAATACGTCCGGTGGACTTGTGCTCCTTGATGATCCCCTGGATCTCCTTTAAGTCGGTGCACAGCAGGTCACCGGGGATGGTGTTCTTAAGTGCGCTGATGGCATTGCCATATTCCAGTGCTCTCTGATACTCACCGGGATGTGCCAACAGTCCGTACAGGACACCGGAGATATAAGCGTCACCGCTTCCGATGCGGTCTACGACTTCGATATCGGTGTAAGGTGCTTCCTCATAATAGGTATCATCCTTGGCACTGTAGATGATGGAACCGAAGGTATGACGCTTCGGACTATGTACGATACGCTGTGTGGATGCCACGATGGAGATCGGATACTCCTCCGTGAAGCTCTTCATAATGCTCTTGGCATCGCCTTCCTTCAGGAAGGTCAGACGCGCCGTGTCCTCGGAGCAGAAGAAGATGTCCACATAAGGCAGAATGGATTCGATGCATTCCTTCGCCTCGGCGCCGGTCCACAAGTTCCCACGGAAGTTCACATCGAAGGAGATGATGGCCCCCTGTGCCTTGAAACGCTTAATCATCTCAATGGCGGTTGCTCTCAGCTCCGGGCTGAGAGCCAGTGTGATGCCGCTGGTATGGAAGCAGCGGGTATCGCTGTAGATCTTGTCATCATAGTCATCAACGGTCAGCTTGTTGATGGAGGTATTCTTACGGTCATATACAATACGGGGCTTTCTGGGGTAAGCACCATTCTCATAGTAGTACACGCCCAATCTGGCATCCTTGTCATCATCGTATACCAGATAGTCATCGCTGACACCGCAGAGACGTACACGGTTCTTGATATATACACCCAGGTCATTGGCCGGAAGCTTGGAAATGATACCGCAGCGCAATCCCAGCATTGCCGCACCGGTGATGGCATTCAGTTCTGCACCTCCTGCCTGCTTGCTGAAGCTGTCGCCTCTGGTGATACGCTCATTATCGGGCGGTGATAATCTCAGCATGATCTCTCCCAGGGAGAGCAGGTCAAATTCCTTTTTCTCAGTCAGTTCCATAATATAAACTCCCATCTGCATTTTTGCCAAATGTTGTATCGGAATCTCTCCGGTATTCCTCACAGTGCGCCGTTGAAACCCCTTACATTTTCTCTTTACATTTGTACTATAACACAAATATATGGCGTCGGTAAAGGTGCCAGACATAAATTAAAAATTTAACATAACACATCGCTTGTCAATTAAAATAAGGCTTGTTATACTTGGATTGATCATATTATGCTTGCTACTATTTATTATTCATAGAAAGGATCTTTTGGATGAAACATAAATCATTTTCTCTTCCCTCCTGGCTGCTCCCTCTGCTTCTGATGCTGCTTGGCAGTACTCTGCGGCTAGCCTGCCTGGGAAGTGTTCCCGGAGGAATTCATCAGGATGAAAGCTTCGTAGCATGGAATGCCTTTGCTCTGCTCCACGAAGGAATGGATTCTGCCGGTCATGTCTGGCCGGTATATATGGCAGACTGGGGCGACGGTCACAGTGCCCTGTATGTCTGGATGCTCATTCCCTTTCTGGCATTGAATGGAGGTCATATCAGTCCCATTTTGAGCCGTCTGCCTCAGGCAATCGTAAGTATTTTTACTCTCTGGGCAATATATTGTCTATTAAAGCGTATGTTTGACCGCAAGCTGGCCACCTGGGGTCTCTTTTTGCTTGCCATCTGTCCCTGGCATATTATGATGTCCCGTTGGGGTCTGGATGCCAATCTGGCTCCCGGTTTTCTGATCTTCGGCCTGTATTTCTTCGTCAGAGGCATAGAGGACAAACGTTTCCTTCCCTTATCCGGACTATTTTACGGTCTGAGTCTCTACTGTTATGCCGTCATCTGGCCGATCGTGCCCCTGCTCCTGTTATTGCAGATCAGTTATGCCTTGGCTTTTCGAAAAATACGGATTGACCGGTACAGTGTAAGTGCAGCACTGATTCTGGGGATTCTGGCAGTGCCCCTGCTCCTGTTTGTCTGTGTAAATTCCGGGATCCTGCCGGAGATCGCGCTGCCTTTTATGACTATTCCGAAAATGGGAGGCTATCGTGGTTCCGAAGTGGCTTTCTCTCTTTCAAAAATGTATCAAAATCTGCGGACGGCTCTGTCTCTGCTGTATCATCAGAATACCGGTGCCCCCTATGACATTCTGCTTCCATGGGGGCTTTTCTACGATATCGGCCGTGTGTTCATTGTGGTCGGAGCAGTCTCTCTGTGTATCTGTGTTGTAAAAAAACTGATACAGCGGACGTTTGCCTGGGAGACTTTTTTGCTGATCCAGCTGATCGGCGGAGGTTTTAACTGCCTGATCGTGACTGCCATACTTCACCAGATCGATGCTTTGTATATTCCTTTGGTTCTGTGTGAAGCCTGGGGGATATACACGCTGCTGCAGGCATTGCAAAAGTTGCGGCCTTATGTGTCCACCGTTGCAGCCTCATTGTCTGCCCTATGCTATCTGATCTGTCTGATACTGTTCCAGCGGGACTATTATACCGAATATCGCGCACTGGCGGATGCCTATTTTGCCAAAGGTGTCGGACAATGTGTGGAATACGCTTTACAGCAATGTAGAGAAACCGGTATTTCCACGATCTCCGTGGAAAAGGGTGCGCAATGGCCAAGGCTCCTCTTCTATACGGAAACCCTGCCTTCCCAGTACCTGGCTACGGTTATCTATGATGTAGCTCCGGCACCTGCTGCCTTTACTACATCTGGCAATATCCGGATCAATACCCGCATTAACTACGATACCATTGGTTCCGACAGTATTTATATCATTTATTACACCGACGAAGCTGTTTTCTCGGCGGACTTCACCCTGACACCTTTTTATGACTGGTATGTTGCTGTTCCTAAATAGCCTCCATGTAATCAAAATAGTCATCTTCGCTGGCAAATAAGATATATTCGTTCTCCACATATCCCATGTATCCGCTGGCTGTTACATATCCCTTCATCGTAAAATACCTCCTTATCAGAAGCCTTTTGTTTGCTGTTCTGATAAGAAGGTATCTTTTTTAATGTCCCATAAAAATCTCTTAATTTTCCTGAGCCGGCAATTTTTCCAGCACCAGTTCTTTCATTTCTTCCAATAATTCCTCGGTTTTCCCCATTAGGAGTTCCGCATCGGTCTCTACCAGTCCCGTTTTTTTGTATTTATAGGTAAAAAACGGGTTGCCGTATGCGGTGAAGCTCATTTCCTCACCATGTTTTTTCAGAAACGCGGGGATCTTCAGCGGGTCTATGGCTGCATCCGGTCGGAAATTAAAGGTGATCCGGCCGTTTTTGCCCTTGATCTCCGTCATATCCAGTGCGTGTGCCGCCATGCGGATCAGTGCGATCCGCAGCAGATTATCCACTGCCTTGGGGATATTGCCAAAACGGTCTAACAGCTCATCCTTCATCTCATCCCGCTCTTTCAGCGTCTCAATGCCGGCGATGCGCTTATAAATATCCAGTTTCTGCGTTTCATTCACAATATATTCCGCCGGAATATATGCATCCACATCCAGGTCGATCACGGTGGTGAAATCCACCGTCGTATGGATTCCCTTCAGATTCTGCACCGCCTCATTCAACATTTTGCAGTAGAGGTCGTATCCTACGGCTTCCATGTGGCCATGCTGGCTCATCCCAAGCAGATTCCCGGCCCCACGGATCTCCAGGTCCCGCATGGCAATTTTGAAACCGCTGCCCAGATCTGTGAATTCCTTGATCGCCGCCAGACGTTTCTCCGCCACTTCCTTTAACATTTTGTCCCGCTTATACATCAGAAAAGCATAGGCATTCCGGTTGGAGCGTCCCACGCGGCCTCTGAGCTGGTACAACTGGGACAGACCCAGATTATCCGAGTCATGAATGATCATGGTGTTTACATTAGAGATATCCAGCCCGGTCTCTATAATAGTAGTGGACACCAGCACATCGATCTCTCCGTTGATGAAATCAAACATGATCCGTTCCAGTTCATGCTCCTTCATCTGTCCATGGGCATAGGCCACATTTGCTTCCGGCACCAGTTTTGCGATCTGTGCCGCAATATCCGCAATATTATTCACACGGTTATAGACATAGTAGACCTGTCCGCCCCGGGCCATCTCTCGGACAATAGCCTCTCTGACCAGTTCATCGTTGTATTCGCAGACAAAAGTCTGAATCGGCAGCCTGTCATTGGGGGCCTCCTCCAGCACGCTCATATCCCGGATACCGATGAGGCTCATGTGCAGGGTACGGGGAATCGGTGTTGCCGTCAGGGTCAGCACATCCACGTTCTCTTTTAGTTTCTTGATCTTCTCCTTATGAGCCACGCCAAAACGCTGCTCCTCATCGATGATCAAAAGCCCCAAATCCTTGAACTTCACATCCGCCGACAATACTCTGTGAGTACCAATGACGATATCCACCATTCCCTTTTCCAGATCTTTTACTGTCTTTTTGATCTCCGAAGATGTGCGAAAACGGCTCATCAGGGCAATATTGACCGGGAAATCCTTCATTCGCTGCACAAAAGTGTTGTAATGCTGCTGTGCTAAAATGGTGGTAGGCACCAGGTATACCACCTGTTTGCCCTCCTGTACTGCTTTGAAGGCAGCGCGGATCGCAATCTCTGTCTTACCATATCCCACATCTCCGCAGATCAGACGATCCATGATCCGATGGCTTTCCATATCCGCCTTGGTGTCAGCGATGGCATTCAGCTGATCCTCTGTCTCTTCAAAGGGGAACATTTCCTCGAACTCCCGCTGCCACACCGTATCTTTTCCAAAAGCATAGCCCTCGCTCTGCTGTCGGACAGCGTATAATTCCACCAGATCCTTCGCCACGGCGCTGACGGCACTGCGTACCTTCGTCTTGGTGTGTTCCCATTCCTTGCCGCCCAGTTTGTTCAGCTTCGGCTTCTTCGCTGCATCGGCGGAGGCGTACTTCTGAATCACATCCAGTCCGGTGGCCAGAATGTACAGATTGCCGCCGTCCCGGTATTCGATCTTGAGGTAATCCTTGACGACCTTGTCTACCTCTACCTTCTCGATGCCCTTATAGATGCCCAGTCCGTGGGTCTCATGTACCACATAATCCCCAATCTTCAGGTCGTTGAAATCATTGATCTTCTGCCCCTGATAGAGCTTTTTCTTCTTTTTCTTACGCTTCTCCGCTCCGAAAATATCACTCTCGGACAGCACCACGAATTTCAGCCAGGGATACTCAAAGCCCTTGTTCACATGCCCGTAATAGGTCAGGATCTCTCCAGGCTGTACTTCCCTCATGGGGTCTTCTGTGTATACTGCTGTCAGTCCGGCATCCTCGGTGTTCCGCAGATCCTCCGCCAGACGTCTGGCTCTGGTACGGGAACCGGACAACAGCAGCACCCGGTAGCCGTTCTTTTTATATTTTTTCAGATCCTTGACCAGGGCTTCAAAGCTGTTGTTATAAGGGGCGATGTTGCGGGCAGCAATATCCACATGCATTTCTTTCTTGAAATATCCGTACTTGGTCTCCATGGTAGCCAGGGTCACCACGGCATTTTTCTCTAAAGTAGCCGCTACCTGTTCCCCACTGTAGAGAATGTTCATCTGTCCCGGCAGCACATAACCTTTTCTGGCACGTTGTTCCATGCTCTCCCGGAATTCCAGTTCGATGGCATCCGCCTGTTCCTTCACTCTCGCCGGTTCATCGATGTAGAAGACAAGAGAACGCCCCGCCATATCTGACAGCAGTTCCGGCATGGTTACCGTATTTTCATAAAAATAACGGATGTAGCCTTCCAGATTGATCTTACTCTGGAACTCCAGCAGCTGCTCTTTCAATTCGCTGACCTGTGTGGCGATCCTGTGGGCTTCCTCCGGCTGGTGGGCATCCCGGAAGATTTTTTCCTGTTTGTCTGCTTCCTTTTCAAGCTTACTGATGCCCTTGCGGATCTGCTCTTCCGACAGTACAAACTCTGTAGCCGGGTAGACCGTGATGCTCTCCAGCTTCTCAATAGAACGCTGGCTTAAGATATCGAAGCTGCGGATGGACTCCACTTCATCCCCCCACAGTTCGATACGATAGGGATTCTCCTCTGTCAGATCAAAAATGTCCACAATGCCACCACGGATGGAGAACTGCCCCGGGCTTTCCACCTGATAGGCTTTCTCATATCCCATAGCCACCAGTCTGGATGCCAGTTTGCTCTCGTCCAGACTGCCGCCCCGCTCGGTGTGGATGATGTCCTTCTCCTCCCACAGCACCTGGGGTGTCATCAGTGCCGCATAGGTGGTGACAATGGTGACGGGTTTGCCTTCCACGACTCTGCGTAGGGTCTTGATCCGCTCCTGCACCAGCTGATTGCCGTGGATATCCGCCTGGAAAAAGATCAGGTCCTTCGCCGGATATAGCATGACATTTCTGTCATAAAAGCGGTATTCCTCGTAGATCTCTTTGGCCTTTAAGTCACTATAAGTAACGATGACCTTGTATTTCAGGCCATCGCTGAGTCCGTAGATCATATGAAGTTTCTGGGAGTCCACACAGCCGGACAGAGCTACGGTTCCTTTTCCCTGTCTGGTCACTTTCCGGATTTCATCATATTCCGCCAGTTCTTTCAGTGGCGCAATCAGTGCCTGCATCGTTTTTTCCTCTTACTATACAACCGTTACGCTTTCTTACTGTTAAAATGGTTCATGGCTGCATCCGCATTCTCAGTGATGATCATACGGATAGCTTCTGCTGCGGTCTTCGCCGCTTCATCCATGATGCTTCGTTCCTCCGCCGGAAAATGTCCCAGCACGTAGTCTGCCAGATCGAAGTTCTTCGGCTTCTCTCCCACGCCCATACGCACGCGGATAAAAGTATCATGCCCTAACATTTTGATGATATTCTTGAGGCCGTTATGGCCACCGGCGCTGCCTTTTTTGCGGATACGGATCTGTCCCACATCCAGACTGATATCGTCGGATATCACGATCAGCTCCGCGGTGTCATCCACCTTGTAATAATCCACGATCTCCCGGATGCTCTCACCGCTCAGATTCATGAAAGTCTGGGGCTTCGCCAGGATCACCTTCTGTCCCGCCACGTAACCCTTGCCGATCAGCGCCTTATGCTTGCTCTCCATGACGGCGATATTTTCTTCTTCTGCTAATCTGTCTATGACATCAAAACCGATATTATGTCTCGTATTCTCATATTCTTTGCCGGGATTCCCCAGCCCTGCGATAATATACATAGCTTTCTCCT
>ERZ1026862.804-NODE-804-length-20587-cov-6.346922_pt1 | contig 20587 bp, 31 predicted proteins | sample MGYA00380161_ERZ1026862 | MGnify/ENA primary metagenome ERZ1026862 (study PRJEB33269, sample SAMEA4719797) | human gut metagenome | biome: human-associated habitat; feature: organic feature; material: feces | place: Cameroon | collected 2013-10 ... | reverse complement strand
CCTGCTGTTCCTGCTGTTCCTGCTGTTCCTGCTGTTCCTGCTGTTCCTGCTGTTCCTGCTGTTCAGGATCATTGGCATCAACCTGCGCGGCCGCAAGTTTTGCTGCAGCACGTTCAGCACGCTGCTCTTTGGTTAATCCGGCCATAAGCCCTCCACTAAAAAAAGGGGCCGAAGCCCCTCATGGTTGATGGTTTTCAGCCAGCAATAATGACGCTGTGACGCGGAACTGGCGCAGCGACACCCCACGCCAGACCAACTTCATAACGGATTTGGCGATACTGGCGGTACAGTGCCACCTGGAAGGTAATGCCTGATACCGGGTCGGTAACGTTCATCACATCATCCGCAGTATCCCCACCTTGCGGCATTGCCGGGGTGCGAGATGCCAACAGCAGCGCATTACGGTCAAACGCCATATTCGCCACATAACCTGCACCACGGGTAATAGCGGTGTTATCTGCCAAATCCTGACGCAGACCAGGCTGAGCAAGGGTGATAGTACTTGCGGTCGCAGCTGCAACTACATACTTGTTGTCGTCGCCAGCAAAACTCACCACATCGCCAGCGGTGAAAGACCCTGTGCCAGTATCAATGGCAATGATACGATCGCCTTCAGCTTTTGCTCCATTCACCAGGTAGCCCGCGGCAGCCGAGGCCGTGTGAGTTTTAACGCCGGCGGAGTTATGGATATTAAAGCCTTCCAGGCGACCCAGCGTGCCTTCACGCAGCAGTTGTTCCGTCCCGGCTTCGTTCACCTTAAACAACACTGACTGTTTGCCGCGCAGGTTTGCGATAGCAGCCGATCCGAGAACCATCTGGAGATCGGTAGTCGGTGAGCCGTTGTCCTCCAGCACTTTACGGGCCAGCGCGGCATCACTGAGGTCTTCCTTGATACCGAACGGCGTAGTTCCCGGCGTGCCAACCTGACGCGATGCGTTGAAGTATAGCGCCCCAAGATCTGCGTCAACTTCGTTCGCCAGTGCGCGGAATGCCTGCTTGAACTGGTCAGCAAGGATGGTGTTGTAAGTACCAGCCGGACCGAGGGCCAGTTGCTCTTCACCATTCCATTTGACCGGAGCCATTTTGGATTTAGTGATTTTGACATCAACGGTACCGATGTTCTGATCACCCGTGTTAGGAGCCGAAGGGCCCGGCACGATGTCTTCAGTTACTGCTACCGGGGCAACTGGTGCGGTAACCGTCTGGTCTTTTGCTGCGGCATCTGCTTTGGTGTTACGGGCGACGGCAGGAATAAAACCTACCTGCTCGCGGGAAACAACATCCAGAGCGGTATAGATAGTCGGGATCAACCCGGTCAAAGTGTTCGACATGATTCATTTTTCCTTAGAGATGGGTTTGGGTTGGCTGAGCTATCCAGCTCCGGCGCCCGCCGCCATCCGGCGGCAGGCAAAAGAGGACTAATCAACGATGGTGACACCGTCTTTGAGGGCATTTTGTTTGCCTGCAATATCCAGCGAATCGAATGCATCACGCTTCATGGTTTTCTGCCCTGCCTGATGCTGAGACTGACGTGAACCACCGCCGTTATTGCCACTGGATTTCAGGATGTAGTCTTTTTGCGGGTACTGCTCCACCAGAAATTCCAGCGCTTCATCAAACGAGGCCAGCTCTCCTGGCTTCGAGCGGGAGTAAATTTTGTTGCCTGTGCCGTCATAGGCGACAACTTTACCCTCTTCGACCTTAAACGACTGACCGAAGCGGGCCTGAAGCAGATCGGCAGGGATGGCGATTTTATCGGTGATAAATTTGGAACCGGTGAAGCTACCGCCGATCATCGAATCGTACAGTTGACTTTCCAGCGTTTTATTTTTGTTGTTGGCCTCATCCAGTTGTGCCTGGAATGATTTGGTGATATCCGCTTTCACCTGGTCAACAGCACCCGCGTCGATCAGTTTTTTCTGGTCGATTTTGGTCATCATGTCCAGCGCTTCAAGAGCCTTCGCCGGGTCACCGATTTTGGCGAATTTCGCCAGGCTGGCTTCAGCTGCTTCTTTGGCTTCACGATGAGATTTCGCCTCACCGTTCAGAGAAGAGATTTTTCCAACGGCCTGCACAGCATCGAAGCCGATCTCTTTGCCGTCGTCATGTACATAAACGGGAAGACCGTTCGCATCAACTTCTGCATAGCTCTTGCCGTTTACTTCAACTGTTTTCAGTTTCATGTGGTTACCTTTTTGTTGGCCATCCGACCGTTGCGCCGCTCACCATCCGGATCACGGCAATAAAAAAGGCCGCCCGGAGGCAGCCTGTTGTGAAATTTAGATAATAAAAAAGGCCGCCTTAGCGACCTTGATAGTGGTATTCGTAGTGATGCAGTTTCCCGTCTATTACTATCCTTTCTAGCGTATATATCAGAATATCCTGTTCGAGATCACAGGCATCAAATCCGTTATTAAACAATGGGGATGCATCAGAAACAGGCTGCGGAAATTGCACTCGTTCTAATGGCACTCCGTAGTCATCCGTGTGAAGGGATACGGACTCACCATCTCGAGGCCCACCTTTTAAGAAAATCTTCATGCTAAAGGTCTCCTGAGCGATCATAAGCAAGTGTGGTGGCCGGTGCTGCCACGGCATTCTGATTCTTCAGAACGGCGGGGACTCACCGAGGTGAGTCTGGTTTCCGGCTTGCCCGTTTCTCACGGGACGCTTTGGCGCGCAGGTCAGCATCCTGCATTCACCACGAATTTACTCTATCACACTCTGGCGTCCTTAAACGCCTGTGCGTCACGGTTGCGCAATTGGTCAAGCGTCAGCCACTCGCCCCTGTCGTTGTAGAACTCATCGGGAGACATGCCGCCATCACGAATCAGCCTGGCGCGCGTTTCTCCGACAATCTCAGCTTGTCGCGTGAACGACTGCCGGGAGAACCAGTCCTGGTAATTCGTGTCAGCCGGAACCTGTCCATCCATGCTGGCACGCGAGCTGTCCTTGATTTCGCCGACTTTGATACCCAATTCCTCGGACGATTTCAGGATGTAAGTTTCGGTGCTCCGACAGCAAAAGTGGATTTTCCCGGGTCCCTGCAGATACGGCACCTTATGGCCGACAGGCTTGTTATCCAGGGTGTACTTGAGACGATCGCGAATACGACAGTCTTTTGACGTTTTATTGTCGAGTGTGGACAGCCACTGTTTCCCCTTCAGGATGTCGTCGTTAGCATCCGCAAAGCTCTTTCGCGCCGTTGCCGCAAGATGCCCTACAGCTGTTTTGGCAATGCTGCCGGCGTTGGCCCTGCTCATCTGCAGCGCGCCATCCTGATAGCCACGGTTAGCATGACCACGCACCTTTCTGGCGATTTGTTCATGCGTATCGCCCAGCAGGAATCCCTGCCGCACCGTGTTACTGATGCGCGTCATGCGATCGGCTTCAAGGCTATCAGCCCATTCACTGAGCAGGCGCCCCTGAAATGGCTGTGCCATCGCCGCGGCATACACTGCATCCGGTGAAATACCCACCAGCGGGTGAAGCGATAACACATCATCGGGGATCGCAAACTGGAACAGGCTCAGCTGAAAGCCTGCTTCGTTCTGAGCGAGTTGCTGCAGTTCATCAGATAGTCCGGCGTACATTGACTGCACAGCCTCGCGATTGAGAGCCCTGACACTACTGAGCAGCGCTTCCAGTCGCGAGACGGTAAAGCTGTCCGCATCCAGGCTATCCATCGCCACCAGCAATCTGGCCGTCAGTTCCGCATCGCTGTCATTCAGGATTTTTATCATCCTGTTTGCAACGCTGGTGCTGTACCGCGCAATCCATATCGCATGCGCTATCGATTCATCCTGAAGCTTGTCATTCGCCGTTGCCATTTGCACCACCCGGGTTACTCAGTCCGCCGGCCAGCGTGACCTGCTGATTCCGCAACTCGTCGATTACCTCTTCGGGCTTCGCATCCGGATCAATAAATTTGAGGGCCTGCAACACGCGAACAGCATCGACCTGACGTATATCACCACCCTGGCGGAGCGCCTGCAAAGCTGTTGCAGCTGCGGAATCAAACGTCTGGGCTGAAACATCCAGCTCGGTGCGTACGTCGACATTGCCGCCTTCTTTCTCACCCAGCCATTCCGCCATGATCTGCAGAATGTTATCGAGGGCGTCCTCAAGAGAGCTCGCCATCGTATACAGAGGGGAGTTTTCCTGCATGCGCTCTTCATTGGTCTGATCAACGGATTTGGTAGAGGTATTCTCGGCACGTAAGAGTTTTGCCCCGGCCTGCCGCATCTGATCTTCCAGTTTTTCCAACGACGTTTCACCAGCTTCAATCGCAGCCCCGGTATGCTCGACATATTCCAGTCCCTGGCGCTGACGGTCATCGAAACGAGTCGCAGAGGAAGCACCTATCGTCAACGTTTCGCCATCAGCCAGACCGTAAGCCACCAGCAACGGCACGCGAGCGACATGAAGTATGTTGTCCTGTTCACTCTGACTCTGCCAGTGCTTGATATTCAGTAAGGCGAGATTAAGCAGTGGCGGTGATCCACGCATGAAACCAGTGCGTTTCGTGTAGAGCGTTACCAGCGTAATATCGTTACGGCTGGTTGCCCATTCTTCGTGAAGCGTCCATTGCGCGACTCCATTATCGCCTGCTTTGCGGCGGTATATTTCAACCTTGCCGGGCATGATATGCCGAATTTGTTCAACCTTCGTCTGCCCGTAGTCATCTCCATCAACAATGATTGATTCACGAATACGCAAATCTGTGAGGATGACCTTTCCGCCTTCAACTTTCGACTTCCAGCCTATGACCTGTCGAGGGTTCAGCATCGTAACGTATGGCCTGCTCCCGGCTGCTATTTCATCAGCTTTTGTTCTTACGGACTGAGTATCCACTCGTGGATAGTCCACCAGCGCATGAACCAGACCATACTGAAATCCGATGCTAAAGAATTGCTGCGCCCACACATCAAGGCGATTGCCTTCCATGTCGATGTCAGTAGATAGCTTTCTGATGCTTTCGGGCGCGCTTTCGCTCAATACCGTAGGTTCAGCAAATACGCGCCCTATGTTTTGTTTGATCGCTTCTTCATAGGCAGGGAGCAGAGTTGCAACCGCTAATCGTTCTTTGTAGCTTTCAGGGTCTTCATTGGGCCATTTCGGAAGATACAACTTCCCCTGCCGGCGCATTTCCAGCGTGCCGCCCATCAGCGCATCATTAATATCCCATGCCTCAACCATGTCGTTATAGTCGAGGTTGGGCGTTGAAATATCAGGCATGGTTTTACATCCGCAGTTGGGTGACTTTTCCAGTCGGTTTGATGATCGGGAATTGCTTCACAATGAAATACCCGCCGGCATCGTTGGGGTGATCGTTATCCGCCGTTTTATCCGGCTCACCGTTGTCACCCCATACCTGCTGTTCAAGTGATTCCGTGTAGACCGGACATCGCTTTACATTCACTTTGTAGCGACGTTCACCATTACCATTGCAGAACATGGCGTTCATCGCGTTGATGCGGTCTTTCACTGGCGGGTTTGATGCATTAACAACCACATTAAAGCCGGCCTGCTTAAGCTGAGCGATATCCGTGGCGCTGGCATTGCTGGATTTGCGGGAATCGCCGGAAGCGTCCGGGTAAATATAAATTTCCCGAACTTTGCGATAATCGTTGCCGTCGTAGAGCCAGAACCGCTCTTTGATGATGCGGATCATGTCAGGGGTGTCGTAAGCCTTGATGATTTCAGTAACTGCACAGGGAAGCCCAAAACGCAGCACATGAACAATTCCGGCCATCTTACCGACGTTAAAATCCATACCGATATACAGTGGCTCTCCGGGCTGCTCTTCCTCATGGCAATTATTCAGCTGACGATCAAACTGATGGTAAATCGTCCCGCTTGTAAGGTTGGTGAACTGGCCACGCAGATAAGCCTTGATCAGCTCCGGCGGATATGACTCCATCAGTGACGGGATGTAGTCCGCCGGCAGGTTCTTTTCGTTGTCGAACGTCGAGGCCTGCACCAGGCCGTACAGCGTTGAGAGCGAAGGCTTATCGCGAACAGCCTTTGCGAACTGCTGATAAACGAATTTAAAGCCTTCCGGCGTCGTTGTGACGTCAATTCCGTTACGCAGGCCGGGCACCTTGTAACGCATACGCGCGATGATTTTTCGCCAGGCTAACTGCGCCTTTTTGGCGGGCATTACGTCCAGCTCATCAATCAGCGCGTTACCGATTTTAAAACCAACGATGGTTTGCGGTTTCTCCATCGAGCGGCAAATTGTCGTGCCGCGATACTGGCGCCCCGCGTAGAAGTGGACCTCTTTGTTCCCCTCGTTGATTTTGACATTCAGCCCCCAGTCGTGGGCCACTTCCTCAACAGTGGGATAAAAGATGTCACGGATCTGCGGATACGTTGGCGCAAAGTAACCCTGGTTGATTTTGGGGTGTTCCCACATCCCTTTGCAGATACCGCCGCAACCGACCCATGTTTTGCCAGAACCGAAGCCGGCGACGTAGGCCTTAAACTTGTACTGCATCGCAAGGAATTTGGCCTGAGGGATGTTAAGCGTCGGTGCTATCGCCATCCTCTTCCCTCACTCGTGCATCGACTACGTTGATATTGATTGCAACTGGCGTTGGTTCGTCATCTTCCGGGTCAGCGGCCAGTTCTTTACGGAGCTTGTCGATCTCCAGCTGCCGGCGCTCGATTTCAATCTGCTGTAGACGCTGGGCGAACTCGCTATCAGCCAGGCCGAGCCGTTTCATCACCGCCTCGTACATTCGCTCGCGGATAATAGCGGTTATCTCAACGCCATTCTTCCCAAGCTTCACACCGGAATAGGCAAGCGCAGCATCCGGTGCCAGTTTGCGCGTATCGGCGAAGAAAGGCTGGCCGATGCCATCACCATTGCAGCGAGGGCATTCCGGGTTAGGTGCGCTGGTGTGGTCGTAACCGTAGCCGCCAACATCGACGGGCTCGCGACGTTTTCGCTCAAGCGCTTCGAGTCGCTTCTCTTCGTACTCCACGGCATCACGCCATTGATATTGATGACCGAAGCCCCAGCAATAGCGGCAACTCCCGCGGCGATACTGTGATAGCTGGTTGGCGTCGAAGGTGGCCAGGCGCCACATCTGCTGAAGCACTTCATCAGCACTTCCAAGCGTGCGCACAATGGATGCTTTCTGCTGCTGCGCAATGGCCTGCGCAATACTAACTTTTGCTAACAGCCTTGCTCCCTGCTCATTCGCTGTCTTCTTGCTGTACCCGGCACGGATAGCGGCCTGCGTGGCGTTGTTGTCCTTCAGGTATTCCGCGACAAATAAACGCTGTTGATTGGTGAGGCCATCATCATCCACCAGCTCTTCTGCGCACTTTTCCTTTTGCGCAGTGCGCAATTTCTTCTGCGCAGGTTTTTGCGCAGTTTGCGCAGTGGGTTTCTTGATGTATCGGCGGGCAGTAGCGTAATTCAGTCCCTGCGCTTCACACCAATCCTTCGGTGATACGCCGGTTGCGGCATGATCGGACAGGAACCGTTGCTGAAGCTCGCCCCAGTCCGGTTTTGCCATAGATTACTCCGTATTCTTTCGCACTGGTTCCGCCTTCACTTTCTGGCTAATACCGTGTTTAGTGATGAGCGCGGCTATCTTTTCGTAATCAGGTTCGCGCTGGAACATCAGACAGAATAAAGTCAGTGTCTTGACGTAGAACGGTAGCCACCAGCGGCTTTTTACTTCTATTGAAATCGTGCATACCGGCATAGGCTCCCCCCATTCGATAACCATTAAAAAAGCCACCCGCAGGTGGCATTTGTGATGATTACTCAGCCGCGGTATCAAACAGCGCCAGCGCCTCGGTCGATTCCTGAACAGCTTTGATGGTTCTTGCAACCACTTCCGATTCAGTTGTCACGCGGTTGTACTGCTGGATGAACAGCTGATATTTGAGCTGGCTATCCTGGACGAATGCAATCGCCTCTTTTGCGGCTGCTGTGTCGTAGTTCAGGGTGGAAAGCAGATTCAGTCGAATCTGTTCTGCAGGTGTGATTTCTGCCATGAGTTATCTCTGTGCGATGTGGGGAGCATTATCGAAGCCACTAACACAGTGGCTTCTGTAATATCCTCACGTGGGGATGAAGGCTGGATTATCCCTTAGTGGGGTTAACAGTCAGCATCTGACCGGGCAACTGCGCGGCATGCCCACATACAAGCTTCCTGCATTTTGGTGCGCGCGATTGCCAGGCGTCTTCGTAAATCCTAAGTACCTCTAACCCTTCAACAATTCAGCTGTGTATTCGATGAGCCAAATTTTTGGTGCCAACCAGAGCTGCACGAGGTTGGAAATGTTCGCCAGAATCCCGACAACAAGAAGCGACCCCGTCAATGCAGAGGAAAGTAACGAAAAGAAACCAAGCGTCTCATTATCATATGATTCATGCCATTTCAGCGCCCTGCGGAATAACAGGATGCACCCGAGGAGAAATAGCGACATAAATAAGATCCGCATGCCGTAAGCCGCTGCCTTCCACACCATCAACTGCCGGATGATGTCAGGAACCTGAGCCTGGCTAAAAGACACGGCAGCATCAACCCCGCTCGCGGCTCTCTGCAAAAGGTCGATTAGAATTTTATTTGCTTGTTCGTTCATTTTTTCTCCCGCGGACAGTTCGCCAGCACTGCTTTGTTGTGCGCCAGGATGTCACGCTTGGTCTGACGGTCCATCACGTCAATATCGTGTTCGGTCAGGTAGATGACTCTCACCCAGCTGCAGGCCGTATCAACGACTACCGGGGCGGGTAAATCTTTCGCGCAGCTCCCGATCAACATCGTCATCGCCCATACGCTTAACGTCTTCCTGTACATCACTGGCCCCTTTCACAACTTCCGCCTTACGTTCTGCCGCGGCGACGGTGGCGGCGGCGTTCTCTTTGGTACGCTGCTGATCGGCTTTGGCTTCTGCCTTACTGGCCCCGCGAGCATGGCCGATGCCGAACGCGCCAGCGATAGCGCCCAAGATGACGACCACCAGCCCAGCAATAATTTCAAAGCTCATTGCTGCGGCTCCTTCAGTTCGTCGGCCTTTTCTTTCAATGCTGGCTGGCGTACGTATTGCGATAGCACGGCCAGCACCACCAGCGCCGGGCTAATCAGTGCAACGATGTTTGGCGGCAGGATGTTTTTGATATCCGGCGGCAGCATCGCCCAGGCGTGCAGCGCAGCATCCGGGAACGACTGCGCCCACATGCCAACCAGCGCGCCGATAGCTCCCAGCTTTACAGACCACGTTTTCAGCAGCAGGCTGGCATGCCCTACGAACTCCAGCCGGGTATATTTGCGCAGAAGTAACAGAACGAGCACAGCCACCAGCACGAGCAAAGCGAAAATGATCATCTTCACAGGACACGCTCCTTAACCCAGCCGTAGAGAAAATCCTCGTTGGCTTCGCGGCCCTCCGCCAGTTCGAGATATCTGGCGCCCTGGCTGCAGTTCAGTGCTCTCAGCAGCACCTGCTCGCCTTCTTTCCCGCGGGCAGAAAGATACCCCTTCAGAGCGGTGATAGTTCGGGGTCCAATCACGCCATCCGGGATAAGGTCGGGATAAAGCTTCCCACGCATATTCATTGCCGTCAGCCAGCGCTGAAAGAACTTACTGGCGACGCTGGGCCCCATGTTCACGCCAGTGTCGCAAAGCTCATCTGCCAGTAACGTAGACAAACTCGCCACCTGGTCGAACCGGGGACCGGTCCAGTAATCGCTCAGCAGGATTTGCTTTGCTGTTTCCCTGGGCAGGTTCCGCATATCACCGGTGTAGCCATGTGCACGGGCGGTGGTTTGCGTGATGCCCCAGCGGGTCGGCCCGCCTTTATCAGAGGGGTGATCGACATAACCACCCTCTTTGCCGAGGATCCCCTCGATAATCTGGTCTGCTGTCATTGTGCTTTCACTCCGGTGATTCGTTCCCAGAAATACGTGAGCGCTACGGAACCCATAGCACCACTGATACCGGCAGTGGCCAGTATCATGTAAATGCTCAGTCCGCTTTCAATGCTCACCAGGCCAGCAATAACGCCGGTAAACCCTGAAACCACCATTTGGGCAAGAGCATTGATCAAGCTCCATGTTGCCTTGCTCTGCTTCACATCTATCAGGTAGCGGACAAGTCCACCCCAGCAAGCAATGATCAGCAGAACCAGCCAGGACATCCCGGCAATGCTCTCTTTGTCTTGCATACGCTTAGCCATAGTTACCGCCTCCGATGAAAGATCGGGAAGCTGTGTGTGAGAAGGTCAGGCCCGTCCGGCTGGATTTAACAACGAAGCGTGTCGATGATGATTCCCGCGAGCCTGAAATGAAAAAGGCCCGCCGAAGCGAGCCCAAAACGCAGAAAGCCCCGGCGTTGCCGAGGCTTTAAATTTTTTCTTCAACGGTGAACATACAATGCCCATCGTTAGAACAAATTAACACGAATTCGGGAAAAGTAAATATCTCACCGCGTTATTTGTTTGAGTTGCGCCTCTGCCCACGCCTCCTCTATATCGAATTTAGTGATCAATACATCGAAGAACGGTTTAACCGATTTCTTCCAGGTGTCCAGAGTGATGGTGTCCGTTATCTGGCAAATGGCCCTATGCACAGCAGTTGAGAGGATTCGCTCATACCCGCGACCGCCACAACGTTTACAGTTACCCATCACAGGCACTCCCTGCTTCTCCGTCTCATCCTGGTTCACTACCTTCCCCCGACCGTGGCAGTCGTTACAGGCGGCGCTAACAGTCCCTTTTCCCTTGCACTTTTGGCAAAGCACCCGGACCTGCTCCCGGACCGACTTCACCTCCTCCCAGTATGATGGATAGATCCCCTTTGTAACTTTGACCCACTTCGGCGGTTTGCCGTCCGGATACGTTACTTTGTTGGTGAACGCCACTGCGTCGATGAATCCAGCCCCATTGCAGCAGTCGCATGTTTTTTTACTGGAAGCACTGCGGGAGTAATCCTCAAAGGCGTACTCAGCGAGGATCCGTATAACCCGGAGTTTTACGTTTGGCGAGAGCTTTCGCAACGCAGCAACCTTATCGCATTTTGTCAACGCGTACTCAGCCAATAGTCCGATAGCTCGATCCCGGTCATTGTTGCTTATGCCCATCTTGCCCAGGAAAGCGCTATACCCCATCGCGGCACGTTCCTGGGTCATGCCCATTGCTGCCATGATGTCGGTGCCGGTCAGTGAATCAGAGGAGGTAGCACGCGGAGAATCGCTAATCATCGTGGATTTTGCGAAATGGTATTTCACTGTGTTTTCAAGATTCACGCTGCGGCCCTCTTTGGCTGTTTGGTTTTGGTCTGGTTCAGGTTGTGCTTTGCTACTGGCGGCATACTGGCGCGCTTAACGCTCTCGGTTTGGTACTGCAAGAAGTGATCGAGGGTCATAGAGATTCCCCAATGATGATCTGCCCTTTCTCGCCCCATATTTTGGTGATGCGGCAATCCCAGACGTGTGAATCATCCTCATAGAGGGCGTCCATTAGGGCTTTCAGCATATTGTCGCAGTCGGGCTTTGACTGATGTGGACGTCCTGCGTATTGCGCCCTCTTTTTCTGACTCCAGCTTTGCGGCATAGGCATGACGAACGTGACGTGAGCGCCGGACTCTGGCAGGTGAATGTTGCGAAGACGAGCTTCATCACAGAATGCCCGGTAACGCATTACTGCCGGACGCTGCTTCCACTTATCAGCTCTGGTCATCCTGGGTTTGCCGATGGGCGTGATATCGTAGATTTTCATGATTTGATAAGTCCCTCTTTCCGCCAGATTTCCAGGGTGCGCATTACCCCCTCCGCGTGCATCAGGCGCAATTCGTCGTAGGTGAAATCGGTGGTTTTGGTTCTGCCGTCGATTACGTCATGGCACCCGTTGCAGGCGATCGCCGCCTGAGTATCGTCAGGCTTGCATCCAGTTCCGCAGGTACCCGCCAGGCGGTAATGCGCCAGTACGCTGGTTTCAGGATTGCCATTGCAATACCCGGGAATACGTACCGTGCATTCGCGGCCTCGGGCCGCTTTGCGAAGGTTCGCCATACTCACTCCCACATCCTGTTACGCCAGCGAGAGTCTGCCCGCGGCGGATTTTTGTCCTCCACCAGCTGCGCGCTGACGGTCCATGTCATAAAGTCAGGGTTTAAGCTTCGTTCGACTTTTACGCCCCGCTGACGATATCTCGCTACCAATTCTTCGGCCTGCTGTGTTGTGCATTCGAGATGGTGAAACCATGAGTGTTTCATCGGCATCACCCCGCGAAGCTTAAAAGCTGGTTGGCGGCGTTCTCAGCTTCCTGCAGGCTGTTGAACGAACGAGAGAGGATCCATCTCCAGAGAACATCGAGCGATGCTTTGTACAGTTCCTGGAATTCGCATTCGTCCATGCTGGCGAAAGAAATACTGCGGGGGTGTTTTTTCAGCGTGCCGTCCGGCAGCTGTATGGCGTCATAGTGGCCGGCTTCAACGATGACCCACGCCCGGTAAGCATCGAAGGATTTGCAAATACTGATATAGCCGGATCGCTTCTCAGCTATCCGGTCGAGATATTGCCCGGCGGCATCAAGCAACGCCGATTCACTCCCGCCATATGCAGCAAGGTATTTGGCGTAACCTGTGATAAGCCTGCGCTCGTTAGACGAAATCGCCCCGCCGGTAGGTTCCCAATATTCAAAGCCGAGATTGAGTAAAGCAAAGTAACGGCGGTGAAACGCCGGATTGCGGACAAGCTTATAATCGGCTTCCAGAACGGATCCGAGCTTGCATTTTGATTGCAGAAAATCACTGGTCTCCGGCGTCGCGGGGATCAGGATACCTTGAGATTGTTTTATTAAGTGCAATTGCGCCATGGCTTCTCTCCGTGGCGCAGTAGGTAACGGTTGTTCAGGCCGTTGATTTCATATTATCAGAAGGTGGGAGAACTCGGTAGCCGAGGCGATGCAGAAAACTGGTCATTGCGTTGAGATTAAATACTCCCTCGTCCTCAAGCAGTGGTCGCATAGAAGTTATACCATTTGCCGTGTATACCAGAACCCGGCCTGCTGCCCTGATGCTGCCAACAACTTCACCTGTAGAACGTTTAACCAGATCGTAGTACTCATCACTCTCACTGCGCATCCCTACCTCCCGGAAGTAAATCTTTATACTGTTTATTTATACAGCATAAATTAATGTTGAATCACTTACATGTGAAAATTACACGGTACGAGGGATATGATGACAGATGAAGATCGCCCTACAAGCCCCTATTTTCAAAAGAGATTATCGAAATTGAAAGTTTGGGAGTTTTGTTTAACTTTCATGGCTAACGGAGTTAAAAGCTTTGCGCGGTTGTCGACGGCATATTTTGTGTATCGTACAAGCCCCTATTTCACTCGAGCAAATGGAAAAGGCCAATTTCAGAATTTAATTAATTTCAGATGCATTGGTGTAGCAGAAAAAACTACTGAGTCATAAGATGCACATTTTGTGTAGTGTGCAACCCCCTATTTACCAGGACAAAAAAGAAAACCCGCCAGCGCGGGTTGAATTGATAGAAGTTTATTAAGCAGCCATTCCCTTCTGTTGACATAGATCCGGCAGATTGGCCCTAACCAGCGCCTCAGCGAACGGGGGCGGAACGGCATTGCCGCAGCGTGCAACCTGCTTATCCTTCGCATACTTCACCCCGCGGTAATCCCGATCGATGATGTACCACTCCGGAAAGCCCTGCGCCCGGTACAGCTCATGCGGCTGAAGCATACGCATGCCGATATCAACGATTCGGTAAGTTACCCCGGCGATTTCCACCAGCCCGGTACTATCGGCTCCGCAGTACTCTTTCAGGAACGCTAACACCTGTTGCGCGCGCTCTTCGTCGTAATGCTCAACAGCGAGAGTGGTTTCAACTTCCCCGACGTGCTGACCACCAGCGGTAATGGTCGGCATCGGTGCATCAGTCCGCTGTCCGTCACGGCAAGTACCACGTAACTTAACTAGGTGAGAAGCAACAACGGCGTGGTGATTGCCAGTTGTAACCGTATGCGCAGGAGATTCCACAGAACCGCCATGATGCCCGGTATTGTTCACCATAAGATGCGCCGCAACTACTGCACGATGGTCAACTGTCGTCACTGCATGTGTCGGTTCATCCAACCCAACACCGGGTCCGGTGTAATTTCCTCCGTAGTGCTTCGCCAGGAACGCGCTCACCGTCGCGAATTTGTTTCCGCCGGCGGTAACAGTCCCCAGAGGCTTGTCCAGTTGCAGCACGCGCGGCTCCTGCCCTGGGCGCTCGCCATATCCCATCTGAATCAGCGTCGGCGTCACCAACTGCGATTTGCCGCCACCGCCCGCCGTGATAGTTGCATTTGGCACGTCCGCCCGGTGGCCAATGCTGGCTCCAAACTGGCGGGCAATGACTGGCGCCACAATGCAAGCCCTGGACTCTTTCAGGATGGTGTGAGCAGGTTTATCAAGCGGGCGCGGTTTAGCCTGGTATTCGCTGCCACCGTTGCCAGCGAGGAACGGGACAAGGCCCGCCTCAACAATCCCCAGCGCATGACCATTCCCGCCCGGGCGCTTGGACGTGCCAGCCGTCACCGTTGGTACCGGTTCGGTAACTGGCTGCCCGGTGGCGCCGTTACGAAACTTTGTCAGGTGTGGTACTGCGACCGCAAAACCGTGGGTTTTCGTAATCGTCTGCAGCGGTTCAGAGAGAGCCTGCCCCCGGAAGCAATCGTATTTGCCTTTAGTGGTAGTGTGATTGCACTTCACGATAAACGGCGACGCGTTCTCGATAACAAAGCGTTGGATGCCGCGTGCGATCCGCTTCAGCGTATTCTCTGCCAGAGACTTTTTGCGGTTGAAAATGCTTGGCGCTGGAATTGACCAGTCGATGCATTCTGCAGCTGTGCGCCATGGTGCCAGTTTGCCAGAAATCACCGCCGGCGATTTCGGATCCCCGTGAGTAGCTGCCGGCCAGACTATCGGCTGCCCGTCCCGTCGCATAACCATGAAGAAACGTTTTCGGATAGTTGGCGCGCCGTAGTCGCAGGCGCGCAATTCGCGATAATCGACGTCATAGCCCAGCCCGGTAATCAAACGCATCGCCTGTTCGCTATCCGTCGATAACTCTAAAAATTCGCAGCATTCCAACAACGCAGGGTGATCCGCAGGAACTCCGGATGTCAGCATGCCGACGAATGCCAAGAACGTTTCGCCAACGCGGTCCGGATCCGGACGCATTTCCGTCGCCAGTAGTGGCCCCCACGTTTTAAACTCTTCAACGTTCTCAAGCATCATTACCCGCGGGCCAACATCCAGCGCCCAACGCAGAACAATCCAAGCAAGCCCACGAATCGCTTTTTCAACTGGTTTAGCCCCTTTCGCTTTGGAAAAGTGGCGGCAATCCGGGGAGAACCAGGCCAGTCCGACACGGCGGCCGGCAGTCGCAACCTTAGGGCGAACCTCATACACAGATTCGCAATAGTGCAACGTATCAGGGTGGTTCGTTGTGTGCATAGCAACGGCGTTGGGGTCATGGTTAATCGCAATATCAACGCTGCGCCCAATCGCCATCTCGATGCCCGTACTCGCCCCGCCGCCGCCGGCAAAGTTATCAACGATGATTTCGCTCTCTCTCACACGTATTTCTCCATGGCGCAGGCCAGCGAACGGGCCGCGGCGATAATTGACGGTACCGGCATTTTTTCGAGCCACATTCTGTTGATATGGTGCTGCAGTCGTTGCTTGTGGTGCGCCTGGAGAATCCCGGCGCTTTCAACTTGAGACAGAACCATTGCAACCTCGGCGGGCCAAACGGTTTCAGGAACATCCACCAGCAACAACTGCTCCAGCTCCAGAATTCGCTTACAGGCATATTCCAGTGAAGGATCCACTATTTCACCTCCTGCGGGGCGGCTATCGGTTTACCCGCAGAAATTACTTCTTGCACATCCAAAACACGCTGAAATACAGGGCTGCCAAGCAGGCTGTAATTCATCCCAACAGCAGCTTTCGGCACCAGGCCAAAACGCTTCATGTCAAAGTCGATGACAGCCCGATGATCGCGGAACAGCCCCAAACGACCATGCCGGACAATCTCGCCAGTCGCTTCTGCTTCGGAAAAATACCGTTGGACAGTAGCGCGGCTCAGCCCCAGCTTTTTCATTGCCTCGGTGGTCGTAAGGCGCCCCTGATGCCTGGTGATCCGAATCACTGCGCGGACGTACTCCCGGCGCTCAACAGCAGAAGATGCTCTAGCCATTTTTTCCTCACTTAACGACGCGCAGATGGCGGACGTTTTTGCGATAACTATCCCAGTCGAAGTTCACCCACATGCCGCCGTCCATCTGGAGACGGTCGAGAATGCGCGCGCCGAGGGTGTCCGTCAGAGATTCGTAGTTCAGGTTCGTCAGGATGCCGACCGGACGCATCTTCGACAGGCGGCGATCGATAACCTGGTTCAGAATGACCTTTTCGCCGCTGCTGCCGCGCTGAATGCCTACTTCGTCCAGGATGAGCAGATCTACCCGGCAAAGGTCGTCCAGAAGCGAAGCCTCTGACTGCCCGTCGTCGTAGCACTCGCGAACACGTAGCATCAGGTCAGGAATAGTCACCACCAGCACAGAGCGACCACCAGCCAGCAGGTGATTTCCGATTGCGGCCGCCAGATGGTTTTTCCCGGTTCCCGGCGCTCCGCTGAATACGAAACTGGCGAACCCTGAACCGAAGTTCTGTGCGTAACTTTTCGCCATCGTGAGCGCCCGGCGCTGACCATCTCCTGCCACCTGGTAATTTGCGAACGTGCAGCTCCGATGCAGATCTTGAATTCCCGCTCGTCCGAATATTTTTTCAGCACGGGTACGCTGGTTTTGTTTTTCCAGTTCTTCGCAGCGTTTGCGCCCTTCCTCGGCCTGCCAGGTTCTCCACTCCTCTACACTGCCAAACTTAGGCTCTACACCCGGAGGGATGAGTTTTTTCAGCCGCTCCAGCGCACTACCAGTACCAATCATATTTTTCATCACTACCCCCTGAACCCACTCGGAATTAATTTATCTGGCTGGGATATTGAGTTCGGATCCCGTTTACCGGTTGGTACTTCGAAGCTCCACAACTCCTCGTAGTGCTTTGAGGGACCGAAAAACGTGGACGCTTGTTTCACGTACTCAGTGTTGAGTTTTCCGGCAGCAGTGACGTAATCCGCATATCGTCGAACACCATCGGTAAGCTCCTGCGCTGTTGCGCCTGATTTAATTCGAGCAGTCCAGGCTTTGAACGCATCGACCTTGCTATTGCCTCCTGCGCGCTTTGGGTATTCCCTCCAGGCCAGTTCAAATTCCTCCGGGTAACTGCTTTTCGGCTTTTCAGATGGAGCTTCATCGGAGGATCCACCATCTGGGGGGGTGGCGGAGCCATGCCCCGAAAGATCTTTATCTTGTTCTTGTTCCTGTTCCTGTTCCTGATCTTGGCTTCGAAGCCCCTTCGAAGCCCCTTCTGGCGTTGGGCACGATTCGCGTTTGACATTCAGATGAAAATCATCCTTATAACGCTCGTAAAATAATGAAAGAAAAGGGTTTTCTGTAAGTGACGCATACTCACTCCTGACCCCCGCACAACGGTTGTCACCTGGCTTTAATGCCTTGCCTACCTGGTAGGCGGCCATTTCATGCACCCAGACCATCTCTGTGTCCTCGTCATAGCTACAAAACCCCGCTTCGATGGTGCTTTTAAGCCCCTTCGAAGCCCCTTCTAATCCCAGCCCTGTTTCATGGGCGATATAGAGAATTGGCAGGTAATACAAACCGAGCATGTTTGCGTGTGGCGAGGTCATGAGATAAAACGAGACCACCTGCGCTTCAGCGCCTTTTTTCCGCAGTTCCCGACCTGTTTTCCCCAGCCAGAATTGCGGTGCGACTGTTGCATAGTCACGCATAGATACCCCTGAACTTATGACGTTGGTTTATCGGTCTTGTCTGCGTGTTGAAAGACAATATCAACACACTGAAAGACACATTTTTGACAGATGGATACGCCGGGGCCGGCAATGAGAACGCCTGCAACCTCAATATTTCTCGCTCCGCAAAAGGAGCATTTATGGGTCGCTTGGGCGTTTACCTCAGTCTTTGTTCCTGACATACTTACCTCGCAATTACCTCTTCGTTTTTGCACCAGAAAGCCGTTGGTGTTACAACACCGCGGCTTTCGCCTTTTTGATACCCGACATTACAAAACCCCCAGCATTGAAGTGACGATGGCCATCAGTGGCGCCGTTAGTTCTGGGTCAACCCGGAACATCTCGACAATTCCCTCGCTCAGTTCTTTCAGCTTTTGATGACGTGGAGCTCCCATGGCAACGGCAACCTTCGCTTCGCTGGTCTCTTTCTCCAGCCGTGCCAGTCGGGACATGAAATTGTCTTCAGGCAACAGGCGGTGGCGAAATTCCAACGGGAGGACGGCCATGATGGCTGGCGTCAGAAGACGCACATTCGCGCGATACTTTTCAGAATCGACCTCGTTATCCAGGTAACGGAAAAGCTTCTGGCGGGCGCGGCTGATGTCCGCGGGAAATTTAATTTCTTGCCCGCCCTGCTGGCGCCACTCATCGATGATGTATGCCGAAACAACATCCTGACCTTCAGCAGCGGCCCAGGCGCGAACGGCAGAACGAATGCCGTCGTGATCTGCCACTTTCGCCTGATTTCGCTTTATCAGAGCGCCGGGGTTGAATCCGGTATTTTGTTGAAAGGAAAGTGTTTGCATGGTCATCCCACCAGATTTTGTGAAGACAAACCGTCGTTTGGATTTGGGTAAAGATCTGGGCGAAGTTCATGCGGAGTAACGCCGGTTACCCGGAAGATCTGGAAAACCCGAGACTGAGGAACGGCTCCCCCATGGCGATGCTTCCAATGGCTAATCGTCATAGATGAGACGTCCAGTTTTTCTGCTAGCTTCGTTGCGTCACCAGCGATCTGTATGGCTTTTTCTAATGCGTTCATAAACCACTCCATTAAAGTTACAGAGGGGATTAAACATTATGTTTATTTTAATGTCAACTTTATGAATGTTGAGCCGGTAAACATTTAGTTTAAAATCGTGATATATGAGAAAAAATACGCACCAGTCCGACAACCCACAGGTCCAAAGGCTCAATGAAATAATTGAGATGAAGCGCATATCCAAAGCGGATATAGCGAGAATTTGTGGTGTAAGTTCGCAATCGGTTAACAACTGGTTTGTGCGGGGAGCGATTGGAAAGAGCTCTGCCATAAAGCTCGCTGATGCTCTTGGCGTAAGCCTTGAGTGGGTTTTAGGTCAGGACGTCGATGCAAATGATGGTTTACGCCCGGACGAGAAACGGTTGCTGGAACTCTATAACCAACTCCCCAACGAAGAAGAGCAACAGAACATGCTGCGGATCGTATCTCTGCGTCTCAAAGAGCTCGATGAGCTGTATGCGAAGTACATGGGGCGAAGGATTAAGGACGATGCTGAGTAGACGGGTTACAAACAGAACTGCTAGGGGTGTGAAGTGATAAATTCTACTGCTAAAATTGCATATGCTTACATTTCTAGAGATCATCACTCCATTCATGAAGATAATTTTTTAGCTCCAACGCCATATCTATTTTTACCAGATAACGAAACGACACTACACGTCACTATTGAATTCGGCCTTATCGGTCTTAATGACGATCATTTTTACTCATTATTTACAAGATTCTACGACTCGCAAGGAAATGAAGTTGGCTACCCTAACGACATAACCGAACCCAATAAATATGCGACTTTTTTTGCTAAAACTGGTGAGTTTGCTCTCTCCACTTCTTCGACTGAGAGGTTTAGAGTCGTGGGTAGCGGATATTACAAGGTTGAAATCACATTGTATGAGTATGGCTCTGAATACAAAGATAAAGATTTAACAACTTTATGTGATTCGGCAAATATTGCTCACACATATGATATTTATGTCGCAATAGCATCAGAATGGAGTGAGTGATGGGTTCCATTATAAAAATAACTAAATATAGCAAAGCTTCCCACCTTGCAGATCGAGACACAAGCCCCCATTATAATGATCATGATGGCGGCGATGGAGGAGGCGGTATGCTTGAAGTTAGAGTTGCTAAATTAGAAGCTAACGTTGAAGACATTAAGGCTAATCTTGCTGAAGCAAGGTCGGACATTAGAGGTCTGGTTAGCACAACCTCTGCAACCAAGACAGATGTTTCGACGATTTTACAAAAACTTGTTGATATAGATGAAAAATTAACCAACAAGGCCGGCAAAGATTTTGTTGATTCTAAGGTTAGCAGTTTAAAAGCTTGGATGCTTGGTATCCTATTTCTTTCTATAGCAATGCCTGTGATTACTCTTCTTGTAAATCTCTATATGAAAAAACCTTAACCCGGCCACCGCGCCGGGTTTTTATTATCCGAACCTTTTTGGCAGCTACAAAACGTCAATAGCCAACTCTAAAGCCTGATCGACCTGGCCTCCCTGCCACAACACTTGAATCATCTCTATCAGCGCCTCTCTTGACGGCTCTTGCTTCTCAACCAGTAGTGACCTGCTCCCCGTTGATTAGTACACCCCGATGTTAGTAATGTCTTCATAAGC
>ERZ1026862.800-NODE-800-length-20606-cov-13.227288_pt1 | contig 20606 bp, 18 predicted proteins | sample MGYA00380161_ERZ1026862 | MGnify/ENA primary metagenome ERZ1026862 (study PRJEB33269, sample SAMEA4719797) | human gut metagenome | biome: human-associated habitat; feature: organic feature; material: feces | place: Cameroon | collected 2013-10 ... | reverse complement strand
CTTGATTATTTTGGAGTTTATGCGACTTCGTCGCAATCTTCTGCAAACTTAGAGGCCATTAGGATTTCTCTGCGTCGTACGGCAAAGAGAAATTCTAATGACCTCTAAGTTAACGGGACAGTACTTTTTTAGATGATTTTGAGAAACGATATATCATATGTAGCATGACATATTGGGATATAATATTATTATGTGTCTCAACTATACCTTGTGCATTGATAATACGATTTACGTTACTCAACTGTTTTAGGATTGCATTAGTAGAAGCAATTACTGTACTATCGCCTGCTGTAAGTATTTCAACATTGCTTTCCAATAATTGCGTCTTAGAGTTTGCCTCAAAAATTCTTCCTTTTAACGTAAAGATTTCGTTTTGAGAAAAAGATTCTATTGCAAACAGTTGAATAGTTAATAGTATACTTATTACTTTATAACTCATAGGTATAGACTTCATAATGCTTTAGATTTTAGTTTTTCTTTTTCATTTACTAAAGTTTCGCTTATGAATATAAATTCATCATGCGCCCTTTTAATTATACATTTTATACAGTTTATGGAACTTTAGATTACCATCAACAAGTACACTAAGAAATATAAAAGCCAATAGCCACAAGCTTCGACGCGACTATTCATAGAAGCTTATGCGACTATTCGAAAGGCGCCATTCGAATAGTCGCGTAAGCAATAAGAGACAACCGCTATTCAGCAGCAGAAACAACGTCGTCCCAGCTGATGCCGAGGAGCCTCATCTGACGAACAAACTCAGGGAGAGTAGTTGTCATAAACTCCTTTTTGCGAGATTTCTTAATCTCTCGTGCTGCACCAGGCGTGACGAAATAGCCCAAGCCACGCTTGTTGTAGATGATGCCATCGCGAGCCAGCTGGTCGTAGGCTTTTACTGCGGTATTGGTATTCACCTGCAGCATCACGGCATATTCCCTAACGCTCGGTATGCGATCGTCGTCGACATATTTGCCTGCCAAAATCTCGTCGCACAGTCGGTCTGCCATCTGGATATAGATGGCTTTATCGTTGCTAAATATCATACGTTGAGCCATTTATTGTTAATAACTTGCATGCGGGAAAACAGTCTGTAGCTGCCCCAATACATCAATGCTATCACCACCCATGCTATGGCTATGCATAAATATGCAAGAGCGAGGGCTGAAGATTCGTCGAGCGAATTGTCAACAGAAGGGAAACAGAGTACGCGAAGTATCATTATCACCACAAATCCTATCACCACCTGCGAAGCTAAGGTAAGGAGCCATGCGTTGCGACGGAACAGGGTGCCGCAGAATATCCAGAAGGCATAGTTGAAGGCAAGGAATGTGAAATAGCTCAATGATTCCGTGATGCCTACCAAGGTAAAGCCATTAGGGAACAACAAACAGCCTTTTATTATCTCGCCATTGATGTCATTATAAATAGGAGTAAACAGAGCGGTAACAGATTCGACCACCACGCTATAGTCGGGACCCTTGAGCAATATGAACGACAAGAAGAGTTGCATGATGTCGGCAAAAGCCAATGCCACAAGAAAGCATAGCGGATAGCCTATCATAACATGGAGCAGGCGAACCAAGAATTTCTCCAGATTAGAGGCTGGCAGACTGAAAAATGCTATGCGCTGCTGCTTGGTGGCAACGTTCTTGAATACAAACGAGGCGCCCAAGAAAATGGCGAATAAGTATACTGTCCATGCAAAAACTGAGAGTTTCATGGCGATACCTTTCTTGAACCCTAACATCACATCTTCAGGATAGCGATTCATATCATCAAAATATAATGAGATTATGGTGGCGCAGAACAAGAAGGTTAGGGTTAAAGCAATACCTATAGCAAAACGCATATAGTCTTTTCGCCCGGTCATCATCTCCAACTTCAGCAACTTTACGAAGCGAGTTTTATCAAATGTAGTATTCATAATAATCTGTATTTTTAAAGACCTTTGTAAATAGCATTAAACAATAGTTCGAGATTTATCTGCGTCTCGTCGTCGCCTTCGCCACGTAGTGCCATCACGGCGTTGCCCTGCAATGTAGGCTCGGCATAGATAACCGTGGAGTCCATCTCTTGCGGAGAACGGAACTCGAATTTATACTTCTCGCTAATCTCGGCAGTAGAAGCGTCCATCAGCATCTTGCTCTCTGAGAGCACGAGGATGTGGTCGAGCAGCGACTCTACATCGTGCACCTGGTGGGTGGAAATGATGATGGTGCGGTCGTCGGTCATGCTATTTGCCACCACCCTACGGAATTGCGACTTCGACGGAATATCCAAGCCGTTTGTTGGCTCGTCCATAAAGAGGAAGCGAGTGTTGGCAGCAAGGGCGAAACTCATAAAGACTTTCTTCTTCTGCCCCATCGACAATTCGTTGAGCTTGTTGAAGTTTGGTAACTCAAAGTCGCGCAAACAATTGTCTAACACTTCGCGACTAAACGCCTCGTAAAATGGTGCATTAACCCTTACATATTCATCGAGAGATATCTGAGGCAAATCAAACTCCTCGGGCACGATGAAAATATCGCGGAGCATGTTTGGATTGCGCTCTTTGCTATTAAGCCCCTCTACATACACATCGCCATGATAAGGAGTGAGCAATCCGCTGATGAGGTAGAGCAGGGTCGACTTGCCTGTGCCATTTTTGCCCAGCAAGCCATAAACATTGTTAGCCTTGATGTCAAGACTGAAATCTGTGAAAATGTTGCGCTTAGTACCAGGGTACTTAAAGCTGATGTTCTTTACTTGTATCATATTCTTCTTACATTATGGTTTCTTATGTTATGCTTTCTTACATTATGCTTCTTTATTGTTGTAATAGTGTACTACAATAATAGTACACCGCAAAGATATGACATTTACAAATATCAGCCAAGCCTTTAAGCCTAAAACTTTAAATATTAACGCATTATTAACATTGACACATTAATAAATATATAATAGAGCACACCCATTAAGGGGTATATAAAGGAGCTTTAGCCAGTTCTACCCTGTCGCTATTTTGCGCGAAGTGGTATTTTTACCCCATTTCGCGCAAAATAGTGAGTCGTTATTTTGCGCGAAACTATATTTTTACTATATTTGCAGCAAAATAACGACATCATTATGGCACAGAAAATTATTGGAAGAGAGAAAGAAATCAAAGAGATTGAAGCTCTATATCAAGCTAACAAGCCTGTTTTTGCAGTTGTCTATGGCAGAAGAAGAGTTGGAAAGACTTTTCTTGTAAGAGAATTGTTGGGTGATAAATTCAATTTCTATCATACAGGTTTATCTCCATATGAATTGAAAGGCAAAAAACTGAAAGAACAACAACTCAGCAACTTTTATTCTTCGCTAATAAAATATGGTAGTGATATCAACAAGGTGCCAACAGACTGGCTGGAGGCATTTAACGCCCTTATCGCCTTATTAGAAAAACAAGGTACCAATAAGCGACAAGTTATTTTCATAGACGAAATGCCATGGATGGACACACCACGCTCTGGCTTTATCACAGCTTTGGAACATTTTTGGAATGGATGGGGAGCAGGAAGAGAAAACCTGATGCTCATAGTATGTGGTTCGGCAACATCGTGGATTTCTGATAAACTTCTCAACAACAAGGGAGGTCTCTTTGACCGCACAACAGACGAAATAAAGCTGCGCCCATTCACATTAGGAGAATGCGAAAAGTACTATGAAGCCAACGACATCGTGATGTCTAAATTCGACCAATTACAATGCTATATGGCTACAGGTGGAATACCTTATTATATATCAATGTTACAAAAGGGCAAAAGTTTGGCACAAAACATCGACCGCCTGTTTTTTGAGACAAACGCCAAGCTCAAGCTTGAATTCGACCGACTATATTCTTCGCTCTTTACTAACGCAGAAGAGTGTAAGAAGATAGTGCGACTTTTGGCTCAAAAACAACAAGGATATACAAGAAAGGAAATCTTGGAACAAACAAAATTGGTTGATGGTGGTGGATTTTCAGCAACATTGAAAACACTTGAAGTAAGTGATTTTATTGCATCATACGTGAAATATGACTATCCGAAGAGGGAGGTTTACTATCGACTCACAGATTTCTATAGTAAATTCTATCTTTCTTTTATTGATGGAAAGAAAACCACAAACCCAAGTTTTTGGCAAGATAATTTCAACGCACCATCTATAATAGCTTGGCGAGGCTTTACTTTTGAATCACTCTGCATCTGCCACATACCACAAATTAAGCAAGCACTTGGTATAAGCGGTGTACAGACAGAAGCAAGCCCTTGGAAGAGCAGAAAAACTAAAGATGGAGCACAAATCGACTTAGTAATAGAGCGTGCTGATCATATCTGCAATATCTGCGAGATAAAATTCTGCGAAGACGATTTCTCTATCAACGCAAGCTACGACAAGAACTTGCGTCATAAGCTTAGCTGCTTCGTGGAAGAAACAAAATGTAGAAACACTCTCCACATGACACTCATCACCACATACGGATTAAAATTCAATGAGTATGCAGGTAGAATACAGAAAGTTATAACTATGGAGGATCTATTTAAATAGCGTAAGGGGGATTGTTTTTCCCCTTACTTAGCCACCAACGCTTCGCACAACTTGCGCTGCAACACACGGGCGTCGAGTACAGACATTTCGCAATCCATGATGGCGAAGGCAAGCTTGTGGCCATCGGTGCCGTCGCAGATGCCCGCGAGCGAGCTGATGCCGTAAGGATGAGAGAGGGTGCCTGTCTTAGCCTTTATCTTGCCACGAGTTTTTGGTCCTGTCATTTCGCGCATCAAAGTGCCGTCGGTGCCTGAGACTGAAAGGTTGCGCTCAAGAGCCTCACGGATATCGGGGTCGCGATAGCCATAGTCGAGAACAGCAGTAAGCGCACGAGGCGAAAGATGATTGTGGGTGCAAAGACCGCAACCATCGTGGATGACGAGCGACTTGTGGGTCATGCCAACTTCATCGTGAAGGAAACGACGGAGGTAGGCAACACCTGCTGTGGCAGGATGCTGCTTTGGGTCTACCCTATTGCCTATGGTATAGAGCATGGCTGTGGCCTGGGTGTTGGAACTATTCTTCCACATCTTCTTCACAACCTCGTCTATGGCGAGGGTGTCGGAATGCACGGCTGTCATTCCCTTAGGAATTGGAGCCTGAACAATCTGGCTATCTCTAACGGCAATACCCTGTGAACGGAGAGCCGACTTCAGGGCTGCTATGATGCGAGTGTCGCCCTTGTAGAGCAAACCGTATTTAGAGAACGAGAGGTCCCAAGGATACCAATGAGCCTCGCTCTGCACAGGCTGTTTTGCCACAAGGTCAACTATCATTTTGCCACCAATTTTCTTTACTCCCTTTTGGCTTAGAGCCTTGGCAAAATCGTTGAGGTCGACAGGTTGCAGCTGAGGGTTCAAACCGCCACTAAAGGCTACATCGCCATTCAAACAGCCATCGGCAGCCACCTTGCCACGCATAAACATAGTGGTGTAGTAGATATAGTTGCATCCCATGAGGTGCAGACCTGCGATGCCCGAAAGGAGCTTCATACACGATGCCGACGACATAGCCATATCTTCGTTGCAACCATAAACGGGCTTCTGGGCTGTAATGTCGTAGACCATAAAGGCAAATTTGCCATTAGGGCGAGGACGAAGACTAAACTCCTTGAGTCGCGACTGCAAAGCGGTGTCGACAGGCAGATTGTTAGTAACGGCAATAGTGTCGGCAGCAGGCTTATCGCTTTTGCTGTTTCCACATTTTGCAAACAATGATATAATAAATACTATCAATATACCTATGCCCAATACTGCAGCAGCAGAGAGTAAAGATAGTAGCAGGAATTTATATTTACGCATTTTCATATTGCAAAAGTACGCATTATCTTTTTATTGTGCAAACGATTGCTACAGAAATACGAATATCAACAAAAATCAAGACTATCTACAGCAAAAGAGCTATCTTTCAATCACATTTGATGAGGGAAAAGAGAGTGGAATAGCATCGTCAAAGTTTAAAGAATACTAAAAGATTTTCATTTTCTTGAAAATCCTTTTAAAATGCCTAAATTTGCAATGTCATTAGAAATGATGGCAAGCATAATTAGGAAGCAACAAGGCTTTGTTCTATCTGAGAATCTGGACAATTCGCAGTACACAGGAACGACAGCCAAGGTTGTTTGTCTAAATATGTATACTCATATCCATCCCGCTTCTGTGGGATGGGTATCTCTATACATTCGCTCTCGAAGTTTTAGTTAATTTTGCAACCGAATTATCATCCCAATCTGCATAACATGAATTCATATTCCGGAATCGTCATAGAAGAAGGCAGAAGGTCTGAACAATTTTCAGACTTTACTCCCATACCTTGCAAAGGATTCAACATTCTTTGTAAGGCAAAACGCTATGGCAGATGGTGGGTTCTCAAGGGACTAAAGGAACAATACCGCCAAGACGAAAACTATAAAAACCTACTGCACAAGGAGTTCGACATCCTCATATCCCTGCAGCATCCCAATATCGTATCAGCCTACAGCATGGAAGAGATACCAGAAATGGGAACCTGCATAGTGATGGAATGGATAGACGGTATCACGCTCGACAACTGGAACGGCACGAAAACGGAGGGAGAAAGCATCTTCCTCCAGCTACTTGATGCCGTGCATTATATCCATGCCAAGCAGATAGTACACCGAGACTTAAAGCTTTCAAACGTCATGATCACCCACAACGGCAATCATGTAAAACTTATCGATTTCGGACTTTCTGATACCGACGACTTTGCCATTCTCAAACAGCCTGCAGGCACATCGGGCTACATATCTCCAGAGCAGGCCATCTCCAGAAAGGCGGACATCCGCAACGACATTTTCAGCATAGGTTGCATCCTCGAGAAGATACTTCCAGGCAAAGCATATACTGCTATCATCAATCGATGCAAGGCTCCAATAGCCCAACGATATGCCAATGTTGACGAGCTAAAAGCTGATTTCATGGCTCATAGAAACTGCCAGTTGCCAGCTGTAAAACGCATCTCTATCATTGCCTTAGCTTGTATCATCCTATTGGTTTTCATCACTTATCCTTTGCTGCAGCAACAGGATAACCGCTCAAGCAACGCCCCGGCAAATACAGAAACTAAAAAAGATAGCGTCATACGCCAGCAAGCCAACAAACCTACCCCACATTCTGGCAGCAAACAAGCCCTACAGCCTGTCGCTGCCGAGCCATCTACCACATATCAAGCACAAGCAGCCAAACTCATATCCAAGGGCAAAAAAGCTATCGACAAAATGTGGAAAGAATCAGGCATAGACACCATCCATTCTGTCGAAACCAAGAGCGAGGCATTCTATCAGTTTGTCGATAAGAGCAATGATTTCATCACAACCACTTATCCACAGACATTCTCAAAAGATATCACTGGCAACAGGAAGACGGATATCATCTATGAGCTTTCCTCCTATACCACAGAGAGATATATAAGACCCACCTTGGCGAGTTTTCAATCTTCCAAATAACGCTCCACTATGATGCCGTCCTTCTTGCCTATGGCATAAGTGACAGGATCCTCATCTCCATGTTTCCAGGCATGAAGATAAGCCGGTTCATGGTTGATGAAGTGATGGCATTCAAAGGTATCATCTTTCGTCAAACGAGTATTTGCTGACGACAAGACCTTGAATCTTCCATTCCCCTGATAACTGACGATGCAGATTCTGTCGGGCAGCCAAGAAAGCTTAAGCTGTTGCCCCTCATAAAGATCATCGCATGAGATTTCCTTGCCCATAACCATTTGGCTCTGCTGTTCTCCCGCCTCTTGCGACAATCCAAACTGCTCGAAATCCGCATAGCCGAGAAATTTCGCCAAGACGTCCTTGGTAAACTTGCTTGCAGAAACCCCTTCGCTCACATATCCCCAGAATCGACGAAGCGTAGAAGCACTCACCCTTTGTTGAGTACGCTCCTCTACCTTTTCGCTTAACCATGTGAAGTCGCGAGGCACAACCATCTTGCGCCCCACCATCTTTTCTATCATTTCACGTAACATCTGTTCCATATGGCAAAGATAGCGAAACATATCCAACCAATACTCAAAAGCTACGATTTTTCGCAAAAAAACTATTCTATATTAAAAACTTGGAACAGAATGGAACGCAGGGTAAGCAGAAAAAGCTACTATTTTTGCAAAAAAATCAGCTCACTATGAACAACTTTAGAAAAGATTTCTTATTTTTGCAGTGCTGTTATAAACAAACAGCAGACATATTAAGGAAACAACCATGCTTGGTTCGTACTGAGAATCTGGACAATTCATTGTACACAAGAACGAAGACAGAAGTTGTTCACCCAACCGTGTATTATTGTATCCATCCCACTTCGGTGGGATGGGTATCAACATATACCCATTGGTGTGAGCTGATTTTCATTCTTTGTGTACAGGTAGTCCAGAACCTTCAGAACAGAATGAAATTGGTTCGCACCTTTTTTTGTGCCTAAGATGAAACAACAATAACCTAAATAAAATTGACTCAGAGGCAATATGACAATACTACTAATCATATTGATAGGAATCGGAGCATTTGTACTCCTCGGCATTATTGGCTGGGGAATACAGCTATTGGGATTTCTCGGAGAACTATTGGGTGAAGGCATCATGGGATGTATAGGATGCTTCGCCAAATTCTTCTGGGTAATTCTTGTTATCATTATATCTTTAGCGCTGATATTTTAATCAGTTCTCTTAATCTTAAAAACAATAACCACTATGACATATTGCAAGAAATGCGGCGCAACGCTGCAACCAGGAATGAAATTCTGTACTAAGTGCGGACAACCTATCGACTTACAACCACAGGCTCCAACACAGCCATATGGTATTAACAATCCTCAACGTCCTCAACCGCTGAAAGCCATGGCTCCCCAACAGCCTATGAAGCCTCAACCAATGAGACCTCAAGCACCGGGTATGCCACAAAAGCCTATGCAGCCTCAGCGACCAGTAATGCCGCAGGCTCCACAAGCTCCGCAGGGTCCACAGGCTCCACAAGCCAGCAAGGGTATGTTTACCAATGCCGTGCGCTCTGTAGCCAACGCCATGACTGGCGGTGCACTCAATCGCCAGATTGCAGAAGAACAGAGAAGAGCTGTTAACCAGCAAGCTAATGAAAGCCAGTCAGAGATTCGTGAGGCAAGAAATGCGCAGCAGCAGGCAGAACAGGCACAGATTGCTGCCGAGAGAGAGGCTGAACGTGCACGCGACCGCCGTAGCATGGAAGCTGTGGATGGTGTTGACGTAGTTAGAGGCAGAACCATCTGGAATATCCAACCAGGAGAAATCGCTCGCAAGATTAGTGAACGAGAACTTGATGAAATAGAAAAGCTGAAAGGTATCATCGTACAGGAAGGTTGCACCGCCATCATTTTTGCTAATGGTGAGTTGGTTTCAACCCTCTCTGCAGGTGCATACCTTTTTTATAAGTCTGTGGAAGAAGAGCAGGAAGCTATCAAGAATGCAGTAGAAAAGGCTGAGAAAGATATGGCTGAAGCCGAAAAGCGTGAACGTGACCTCAAGCGCCAGACTGAACCTACCTTCCGCCAGCTCGGCATCGTAGGAGAAATAGGCCGTGGCTTCAATTGGCTCGGTCGCATAATCTTCGGCGAAAAGAAAGGTGAGCAGAAAGAAAAAGCCAAGAAGCGCCAACTGGATTATGCTCGCATCTTAGCCCGCATCACCCAGCCTCCTATCCTATCGGTCTATATCGTCAGCAACCGTTTCATCACCCTCACGTTCGGTGGAGCAATAAACGAGGATGGCGAACTTGCCTTCCAGCCATACACCATTCCGGTAGGCATCCATGATGTACAAATCGGAGTATCTCTCCAAATGAGCATCAGCGATATTCATACCTTCGCCACCAATTATCTTTCCGACCGCAACAGCATAACAACAAGAGAAATTCAGCAGATGCTCAATGGTACTGTTGAAACCCTATTGCGCCAGGAACTTCGCAACCAGAACTACGAGTCTGCAGGACTGTTAGCAGAAACAGTAAATATTCTGAAAGAGAAAATCCACCAGACCATCAACCAGCAGGTATTCGGCATAGAATGCACACAGGTTCTGAATATCACCGTCAACAATCAAGACTTTGAGCGTTTCCGTCAGGTAGAACGCCAGCTATATAATACCGAGAAGGAACTCGACTTCATGCACCGCACCGGAGAATTCCGCAACCGTATGGAAGTAGAGGCCAACTCCCAGAAGATTTCTTCTGCACAAAACGCCGAGGATTTGCGCCATGCCCTTCAGGGTATCAACAAAGACCAGTTGCTCAACGATGACGAGTTGGAGGAATTCGTCCAGATGCTCGAAAGTCAGAAGCGCATCCGCCAGGCTAATACCCAGGAAGAGGAGTTCGAAGCCTTGGAAGACCTCCGCAAGAACCGTCTGGTAAAGCAGGAGGAAATGGAAGTGCTCGAAGATGAACTTGCCCACAAGAAGATTCCTCGTGAGGAAATCACGGAAATCATGCGCATCCAGAGTCAGCAGAATATCGACACCGCCCGACTCAAAGCAGAATGGGCACTCGACGATTCGCGCACCGACCACGACTGGGAACGTGAAGATTTGGAGCGTCGCCGCAACTGGGGCATAGAAGACGAAGAACTTGAACGCCAGTGGATGCAGGACGATAAGGAATACAACCGCGACTTCGACCGCAAGGTGAAGGAGGAAGATTACGACTTCCAGCAGATGATGCGCCAACGCGAGCTGGATAAGGAAGACCATCTGCTGGCACGCAACGAGAAACTGGAAGACGACCGCCTTGCCTTTGAGCGCAACCGCCAGGAAAAGTTGGACGATGACCAGTTGGAAGCCAATCGCCATCAGCGCCAGATGGACAAACTGCAGCAGATGGCTCAGATGCAGGCACAGCTCGACCAGCAGAAATATCAGCACGAAGAAAACGTAGCCACCATTCAGAGCAATGAGCAGATGAACCGTGACAACCATTTCGCCAATATGACTGCCGACCAGATTCGTGCCGCACAACTCTCCCACCTCACCGGTGATGCACAGGTTGCTATGGCAAATGCCTATAGCGGCGAGAAGGAAGCCGAAACCCTGCGACAGACTGCAGCAGAAAAAGAAGCGATGATGCAGCAGATGCTACAGATGCAGCAGCAGAACAGCAATGCTCAGATGGAAGCCATGATGAAGATGGCGGGCATGATAAAAGATACAGCCACCGGCATCAGCGGAGCCCAGCAAAGTCAGCAGCAACAGCGCATCAACCAGTTGGAAGAGGAAAACCGCCGACAGCAGGAGCGAGTAGATCATACTCAGGATGTGGCTATGAACAATATCTCGCAGGTAAGCGCTGCTGCCGCCAACAATCTTAATGCCTTTAATGGCGGACTTGGCGGAAATACAGCAGGAAACCAAGCAGCTCCTCAGCAGACTGCTCCACAGCAGGCTGCTCCTCAGCAGGAGTTGATAGAATGCCAGTGCTACAACTGCGGACATACCATCCACATTGTTCCTGGCACTCCAAACTGTCCAGATTGTGGCGCACCTTTCCAATGGTAACCACACTCTCTTGAGAATGCAACAAGAAGTCTAAACATATAAAGTAATCAGACTATGAGCGATATAAAACTTGATGGTGATGCGGCTGTGGTAGGCGGAATCCATTCCGACTCCCACAATACGCAAAACAACTATAACACCTCAACAACAACCAATACCACCAACAACAATACTGTTAACAACCAGACAGTATATGAGGCACAGAAGACTCAGACTGAGATATATCAGCAGAATGAGACTCTCTTTCTGCAGGCTGTGCAGGAACGGCTGGTGGATGGTAAGTTGGATAATCAGAAGTTGGCAGAGCTCAACCAATTGAGCATCCAATGGCATATTGCTCCCCTAAGAGCCAACCAGATTATTGACCAGGTACGCCAGAACATCAATATCATGCGAGGCAGCAAGGGCAACGAATTCCTGGCAGAGCAAATTCTGACCGAGGTCTTCAATGCCATCCAGACCAATCATATCGACATCTTGAAACGCAAGTTCAATAGTCTAGAGCAGTTGGCACGTGTGATGACGAATGATAACAACATCCAGTTCTACTATCATCTGTTGCTTGCCTCGATGTATCCCGACAAGTGCGCCCTTGCCTTCTTCGGTTCCCGTACCGATAACTACTGGCAACTATTCTGGGCTCATGTAGCGTTTATCAAGACCGGCAATATCGACAATGCCACCGTGCTTCTGCCAAGAATGGGTGGCTTCGGTTGTCCGCAAGGCGACATAGCCCTGCTGATGGCTCTTGATAATCTTGCCGACTATCATAAGAATGGCAAACAGGATTACTACAGTCAGCAGACCATCCAGTATCTCGACCAGGCCGTACAAAACGGAATGAGCGAACCGCTAAGTGCCCTATGGTATGCTGTGAAAGAAATGTTGGAGGATAAGCCTCAGCCAGAAGAATGGTATCAGTTCTATTGCGACACTACCCTTTCGGAATTCATCCCGAAGGAAAAAATCAAGATGGCTGTACCACCTCAGATGCCTACACCTCCTCCAATGCCAAAGTTTAATGCCCAAAACGTGAAGCTCAACCAGATGCAAGGCTTCAATCCTCTGCAGGCTGCCAACAATATGGGACTGGGAAGCGTCAATGCTATCAGTCAGCAACCTCAAATGGCAAGTATGCCGGGCGGTGCTACTCCTCCTCCAATGCCTGGAGCTGCACCAATACCTCCAATGCCGGGACAAAGCAAGGCTGCTCCACAGCCGGAAGCCGTGCATATGGCATCAGAAGCAAGAACAGCTGATGAGCCAATAGACCAGCCCGACCCCTTGGAAGACCACTATGGCATCATCCTGACAGATGGCAATGCGCTGGCAAGAAAATATGGTTGCACCATCCAGGAGGTATATGATGTATTCAACGACTTCATACAGAATGCCTACGACCAGCAGATGTACTGGACATTCCTCGACATCGCGCAATATGGACTTGATTCTACCCACGAAACTCCATCCTGGATAGAATGCAATGAAGCAGTATCTCGCTGCATCGCCGACAACAACCTGACAGCTGGTCCCGACCTACACCTATTTATAATAGGAGGCGACGATGTGATTCCTATTCCTCGCGTCGAAGACCCATGGCCGTATGGCAGCGAGCCAATCCCTACCGATACCTGCTATGCCTTCGAAGGCACCTATATCGTAGATTTGCTGGACAGTCGCGATTCTGACTTCACCCTAGGTTGCGCCCGCAACAATGTGGCTCGCCTGCCTTTGGAAGACGGTCAGCTCGATACGGATATCCGAAGCGACATCGGTGCTTACTTCAATATCAGCGGCATGTATGGCGGCGGTATCCCTGTCGGCAATGTTCTGATGATCAGCAACAGCGAGTGGATTCCTGCCAGCTGCACAATGACCCAGCACCTGCCGCTCCTTTACAATACCGACGACCCAGAGCTTATTCGCAACGGAATGTATATCAGCCCGAAGCTGCTTACCGAGGATGAGGAAAGCCTCAGCATCTATTGTAAGTCTTTGGACAAGGCTGATATGCTGATGTTCAATCTTCATGGTGCCAACGAAGAGGGTATGTGCGGATTCTATAGTGAGGATGAAGCTTTCAATCCTTCGCTCCTAAGCCAAGGCAGGGCAAGAGTCTTCAATACCGTGGCTTGTTTCGGTGCCCGATATGCCGGTTACAAGCGCGACGACTCCATGTTGCTCAGCGCCCTCTACGGAGGTGGCGTATTGCTCTATACCGGTTCGCTTATTTCTGTTCCGATGTTCTCTAATGAGGAAACCGACGAAGCCCGCCAACTTCTGTTGAATCCTGGCACAGGTAGCGAGGTGCTGATGCGCCTCTATCCGCTCTATCAGTTTAAGGGTATGACGGGCGGAAAGGCGATGCTTCAGGCTAAGTGCGATTACTTCAATATGTGCCGACACGTAGAAGATGACTGTTTCTCTATGAGCACCGCCCTGATGTTCTGTCTCTACGGCAACCCGATGCTCCATGTCCGTCGCAGGGAATATGTGGTGGAATCTGCTCTGCAGAACGATGCAATGCCACCAGCTCCTATCAAGGCTAACGGTTATCCACTCAAGAAGACCATGCGACAGCGTCTGCTACAGAAGGATAAGAGCAACCAGTCGCTCATCGACCAGATTCGTGGCTATGTAGACGAGAATCTCAATGCCATCCGAAATATGGTAGAGCAGCATCTGTACCAGCAACTGGGCTTGAACCCGGAAACGCTTGATAGCATCGACCAGGTCAGCCGACCTACCATCGACGGCAATTACGAAACGGGATATTCATTCAACTATCACAACGCAAGCCGCCAATATGGAGCAGACACCTTCGTTGAAGTAGATGCCCAAGGCAAGACAAAGCGAATCTATACAACGAAATAATCTACCCTCCCTTCAAAAAGGGACTATATAGCAAATAACACTAATAATAATTATAAAAACTGACACATATGGGATTTTTTGGTTTTAAATCTTCTAAGGAAGTAGAAGAAGAGAAAAGACAGGCTGCCGAAGAAGCAGCGAGAAGAGTGGAACAGAACAACCTGACCAACCTCAGCAATCTAAGCAAGGGAAGCCAAGTAAACTTTGCCATCCCTTACTTTGATGTCTTCGACCCACGTTTGCAAGATTATGGCGTACCGGTATCTGTACATGGTGCCGTGGTATATGCCATCGAGGACATGGATCTCTTCCATAGTGTGAACCGCAACGAGGGCTACAGCGACGAGACTTTCAAGAACAAGCTTCGTGGCCAGCTCACCAAGTTCATCAAGAGTGTAGTTAGCAATGCGCCTTCTGACGCTCAGATTCCTGTGGTTCAGATTGAACGCAAAATTTTTGAGATTAGCGAACTCATTCAGCAGCGTGTTACTCCACAGGTGGAGAAGCTTTTCGGCATCACCATCCGCAGCCTCGACATCACAGGCATCAACGTGGATAAGGAGAGCCGTGGCTATCGCGAACTCAAAGCCCTTACTGCCGACTTGGAGAAGGAGCGTATGATGGCTCAACACAATGCCCAGATTTCCAACTTCAACCTCAACAACGACCTTCAGCAGGATATGCTCAAGAAGCAGTCGGAGTTGAATCTCGATGCCATGGGCAGAAGACAGGAACTCGACCTTGGCGGTCAGGAGGAGTTGCAGCGCATGAACTTGGAGAACCAGCGTGAAACCATGCGCATTCAGCGTGAGGAGATGCAGCGTGCTTCTCGTCTTCAGACCGAGCAGACCTTTATGGGTGCTCATCAGGCAAACCTCAATGCTGGTGTTCTCAATAATGCTACCGACAATGGTATCAATGCCTTCCGCCAGCAGTCTATGGGAGGTATGAACAATATGGGCCAGATGGGTGGAGCGCCTCAGATGCCAGGTCAGAAAGGCATGGGTGGTGCGCCTCAGATGCCAGGCATGGGTGCCGCAGTTCCTCAGGTGCAATATTTTATAGGTATCAATGGTCAGCAGTATGGTCCATGCGATTGGAACAAGCTCCAGCAGCTCGTTCAGCAGGGTCAGCTCACCCAGCAGTCATACGTTTGGAAGAACGGTATGCCACAATGGGAGCTTGCAGGCAATGTAGCAGAGCTCGCCCCATTGTTCCAAGGCACCGCCCCACAGATGCCGGGAATGCCTCCAACTATGCCGGGTATGTAATTTCCCGGCACCTATAATACAAACTAAAACATAACTTTAAATCTGTGATAATATGGGATTATTCAAAAAATTAGTCGGTGATATCGCAAAGACTGTAGGTGAAAGTCTGGAAGAAGTTTCAAACGAAGCCAAAAAGAGTTTTCAAGAGGCAAGCGAAGATATAAAAAAGAGCATCCAGGAAGCAAAGATGAATCAATTAAACTCTGATGATTCTGACGACGATGATGACGACGATGCTGTTGACGACGATATCAGAATCCAATTAGGTACTTTTGCAAACGGCGTTTTAACCATCGACGAGGGACATACAACTCTCGACGAAGATTCCTTGGAGGGTTATAAGAAAATTAGAAAAGTTGTCTTCCCTTCAACCCTTAAAGAAATTGATGGATGTTTTTTCAGTGAGCACGGACATGAGGATTATCTTGAAGAGGTAGATTTTTCAAAGGTTCATCTTTTGAAGGAAATTCCAGACTGTCTGTTTGAAGATTGTAAAAGACTTCAAGAAATAAACATTCCTGAAGGAGTAGAAACAATAGGTAGTGAAGTGTTCGATTCTTGCACCAACCTACGCAAGATAACATTTCCAAGTACTCTAAAGTCGCTCCAAAGCACAACCTATAAATGTAAGAATATCGAAGAATTGGATTTATCTAAGGTTCATCTGTTGGAAGAAATTCCAGATAATTTCATTGGTGAAAATTGCAAGATTGAGACACTTGTCATTCCTGTAGGAGTAAAAATTGTGGGGGATGAATTTGCCTCAAGCAAGAGCATCAGAGAGGTATATGTGCCTTACACTGTTGAAGAGATCGGCACTCTCAATAATGACGAATACGCACCTGATGTGTATATCTACACCAACAAGCTCACGGATATAGAAAGTCTGTGTGCCTATATTAAGACTCTGTATGTACCAGAAGAGTTATATGTCTACTACGCCGAGCTTCTAAAGGAAGTTGACGATACAGAAGTTCGTCTTCGTAAGATGCCAGCAGACAAGCTGGATTTCTATGGAACACCTGTTCCATCACTTACCGAAGTTGACGAAGAAGACAATTCTGCTCCCATTATGTCAGAACAGGATCAAGACATAGAGACACCTCTTGTAGAGGAAGAAACAGAGGATATCCAGGAAGAAACCGAAGATATTCCAACAATACAGAAGTCTCCAGGCAACCTATTCTCTGATGGTCTTGAGGAGCTCATCAATTCTGTAGCAGAAAGCGATGAGCTGACAGACAAAAAGAAGGAGATTGTCTTACGCCGTGCTGTTAAGGAGGGAGAAGATCCCGACGAGGTAGAAATGATACTTGAGGCAAGATTCTACGAGAAACATAATTAATACGTATAACAAATATAATAACAAATAAAATTTATCTACTATGTACAACGAGAAATTAGAAGCACTCATCACTGCAGCATTGGCAGATGGAGTATTGACAGACAAAGAGAAGGATCTTCTCTTCAAGAAGGCCGAGGCTATGGGCGTAGACCGCGACGAGTTTGATTTAGTACTTGATGGTCGTCTTGCTAAGCGCAAGAAAGAAATGGAAGCACAGGCTCCTCAGACAGCTAAGCCTGCTAAGAAGGAAGGTGCAATTCCACAAGAACTTGAGGACCTCATCAAAGAGTACCTTACCGACGGCATCATCTCTGCCAAGGAGCGTCAGGTGCTTTTGAACAAGGCACAGGCTCTGGGATTGAATGTCGACGAGGTTGATCTATACATCGATGCACAGCAGCAGAAGGCTGATCAGGCAGTAGCAGCTGCTGTGAACAAGCGTCGCGGCAAGACCTGCCCTTACTGCGGTAGCTCTGTTCCTGATTTGACCGACAAGTGTCCTAACTGTGGCGGTAACATCACACCTGAGGCAAGTAACGAGTTAGAAGACATCTTCGAGCACCTCGAAACAGCATTAGTTAACTTCAAGTCAGGAGAAGATGTAGAGAAAAACAAGGCCGAAGTAGAGCGCTATGTTCGCAAAGCAAGAATGTATTATGGCAACAACCCAAAAGTACAACACTTGCTTGAAGAGGTCGAGATGGAATCTGAAGCTGCAGAAGAAAAAGCCAGAAAGAATTATTGGATAAACATTCTGATTAAATATAAGTTTATAATAATAGGCATCATCATCGCTATAATAATTGCCGCTTTCTTCACGATTCGTGCAAATAAAGCCGAATTTGATGCAGGCAAAACAACAGAGCTCGTTAACGAAGCCATCAAACAAGGAGATTTGGGCAAAGCAGAAGCTCTGATAAGTGCATACACAAGCCATGAAAATCAGCGTGAAAGAGATTTAGGCAATGTACGAGAATCTCTTAATGCAGCTTATCTTGAAGCTGGAGATTTTGATAGAGTATATAACAATTTAAGTACGCTTGGTGACATGGGTGGCATTACTGATAGAGCCCAGGAATACTACGACCTTACATGTAAGTGCATTGACGTTCTAAAAAAGAAAGGTAATAGTAATTCTGAAATAAGATCATTTATAGATAGAAAATGTGAGGCATACGAAGAGGATGCATACTATAAGCAGTGGAATAAGGATAGAGTTATAAAGCGACTATATAAATATGCCGGAGTATAACGTAATCTGACATAATAACAAATTTGGTGTCGTATTTTAATATACTGCATCAATAAAAACTATATATTATGAAAAGAACTATAATTTACGTATTCGGTCCTAAGCGCCTTTTTTCTCAGTATTTCTCGAATACTGAGTTGAAGCAGCAGGACGGTGGTTGGCTTAAGATTGGTCAGACTTCGGAGGCCGATGACAATAGAGACAAATGGGAATGCGCTATGGGGCGAATCAATCAAGAAGCTCGTACGGGCATTCCTGAGGTGTGTCAGCTTTTCGATGTGTTTGAGTATCCGGAAATGAGCGGTAATGTGGATGACAGAATCCGCAACTTGCTGACCAACGATATGTATTGTTTGGAGTGTTCAAAGATGCATAACCAAAGTATCGACAAATACGAGATTAAGGCAGGTCGTGAGTTTGTTTATGGTGTAACTCGCAACCAAGTGCTCAATGCTGTAGCAAAGTTTGAGCGTGACCTTATCTTGGATTACTATGGCAAGGATGGTTTCGAGGACTTTATGGAATTGATAAAGCACAATAATTCAGGAGAGCTACCTTTCGAGCCTGTAACTGAAGGTGAATCTACTGACGCTCCTGCTACCAACAACGAAGCACCAGACGCCAATGTTGTTTGGTGCAACACCATTTGGGAAAAAGTCATTGCAAGAGTAAAAGACAAAGTGCAATCACACATTAAGAACCCGATGGGGCGCCCATATATCGGTTTTAAGTCGCCAAATCACGAAGGTTTTGCTTATGACTGTGGATACAGCGTTCGCTACAACACAGCTAGAGTTTGTATATACACCACAAGTGGTGAGGAAGCTAAAGGCAAGATGCAGGAATTCATTGCCAAGAATGATGTACTCTCTCAGTTGCCAGACTTGAAGCAGAGACCTGGCGCAAGACAGAATGGCAAATGGATGTGGCTAATTACTGATACGTTGGAGAAATCAGATGACGTGTTGGTAGACTGGTTTGCAGAAAACATCTTAAAATTGTATAACACATTTGAATTAAAATCCAATCAATAATAACTGAACAAAAGAGGCGGTCTTCATGGTCGCCTCTTTTGTAAAAGGTTATCAACGACAAAATATGTGCAAGTTACGCGAGAAGTGCTTAATCTGGTGACCAGAGTATCAAATAGTGATGGACTATAGCGGCGACAAGGAAGAGGAGAAACAAGTAACAAAATAAATATGGCAAATAAAATGTCTTTGTGTATTATCAAATACACCTATACTCGATATGTAGGGGTGGATATCGAAAAATATACTCGGGGACTATTCGAGTATGCGAAGGAGGCGTTTGGGGAGTTTCGACCACAAATGTCGGAGCCAGGAACTATACCTGATATGCCTGACTATTTGGATATCGTGCTCTGCAAAAAGGACGGCATCAACTTCAACGAAATGGATATCGAAAGACGTGCCTTCAATATTCCGATAGACTTTCAGCTGGAAGGATTGGTCTTGGAAATCGACATTACAAACTGCGATGGCACAAAATACAAGAAGACACACCAATTTGTCAGAAGGAAAACTACAAGAAATAAGATAGACCCCGATAAAGATGGTCTACCAAAACTTAGACCTAAGATTGACTTTCACAAATTCTTAAAATAACCATCCCATGACATACGAGGAATTCAAGCAATTGGCTGAGCACCCTCAGCATCGTGACATCCCTTCCATCTTCAAGCTCGAAGCAATAGAAACGGAAGAGCTGGAGGAGAAGAAGCGTTCGCATTATCCGAAATATAAGGTGAGCACTTATTGTCCGCAAGCTTTTGCCACAACCCTTGAGGAGGCTGAGAGACTGATGCACCAGGATGTGCAGTACCGCAAGAAGATGAAGGAGGAAGACGACTATCCGCTGGATACCTTCTGCTATTATATCTCGGAGATTCCGATGGGACTGTTGCACTACGACCGCGAATGTCTTTCGGAAAGAGTGTATGACGGAGAGGGAAAACTGATTGACCAGTCTTACTGCTGTTCGGGTTTCAGCATCTACTATCCTGGAGTCTGCGATTCGCCAGCATACAACCGACATCCCGACGAGACCTTCAGAGGCAGAAGCGCAGAACAAATAAGATTTCAGAAGGGCGACATCGTGGAAATATATCGTGGCGATGAGGTGAAACTTGCCATCATTGTCGGTACTCCGCTCACCACGGAATGGATATGGGAGAGAAATCAGGCTGCCAAGGATAAAAGAGGATTGGATGAACTGCCATACGATGAAACGGACGACAGCTATACCGTGATAGATG
>ERZ1026862.799-NODE-799-length-20617-cov-67.329199_pt1 | contig 20617 bp, 15 predicted proteins | sample MGYA00380161_ERZ1026862 | MGnify/ENA primary metagenome ERZ1026862 (study PRJEB33269, sample SAMEA4719797) | human gut metagenome | biome: human-associated habitat; feature: organic feature; material: feces | place: Cameroon | collected 2013-10 ... | reverse complement strand
CTCCGTTGGAGAGGCAAACCGAGGTTGCGAACGAATGACGGCTCATGTGCCAGGAAAGTGGCTTGGTGATACCGCATTTCTTTCCCAATCTTTTGAGCGAACGCAGACAACTTCTATAAGGTGGTACAGGAAAGACTCTGCCATCCTTGCACAATCCACGATATTTCTCCATTATCTGCTTGGGATAGTCAAGCAACTTGATGTCGGCTTCCGTTCCTGTCTTCTGTCGGTGGATAACAATCCACTCGCCATCGTCAAAAAATGTCTTGATGTTCTCTTCCTTCAAGTTGTACAGGTCAATGAATGCGAGACCTGTGAAACAGCAGAATAGATACAAGTCACGCACCAACCCCATATGTTTTCTGGTGATAGGAGTTTCCATCAACAGGTGAATTTCTTCTTTTGTCAGAATCTCCCTTGTTGTTTCCTCGTTCTTGTACTCGTATCGTCTGAAAGGGTCTTTGACGAGCCACTCGTTATCAATCGCCCGAAAAATCATGGCACGGAGATTACGGACAAACACCATTGCGGAATTTATCTTCAGTTGCTTGTCTATTCTAAGGAATGTCTCATAGTTCGTAATAAACGGCAGGGACAATTCTTTCAAGGCAATGTCCTTTACACGATAATGCGACTGCAAAAACTCGCCCACGTAAGCACAACCGATTCTATATTTTGTGAATGTGCTCAAAGATTTCATGCCAGCCTTGTATTGTTTTTCCATTTCATCCCTGCTTTGCTCATAGACTTTCATCAAGGTATGGCAGCGATACTCCAATCCAAGAAAAGCGTTCTTAACCTTGTCGGCAGAGACAAAGTTGTCTCGATCTATTATCTCCTGATAATGCTTGCTGATACTCACACGCATTTTGTCCAGTTTGCGGTTCACCTCCAAGGCTTGCATACTTTTTCCAGTCATGCGTCCGCCCTTGGTGTCCCACAAATTGGGATTCACAGTCATCTTGCAACTGAACTGTGCCTGTGTTCCGTCCACTGTGATACGTCCCATAACTGGAACAGTACCGTCTTTCTTTACTACCTGTCTTTTGAGGTAGAAGATAATTGAAAATGTACTCTTCATAACGTCATTCTTTTTTGCGTTCAAAATTAATACATGAAGAGTCTTTTCTTGCTACGCATTTCACGGCAGAACACGGCAAATTTGGTTCGTAACCAAAAATCTTACGTTGCTCATCAGTAACTCACTATAAATCAGAGCATTCAAATTCAATTCGTAACCTTCCTTATTCTTCCGAACCTCAACATTCCCCATTTGGGGTATAGGTTACGGATAGGTAACGTTCCTCTGTCTCATCTTGTCGTATTCCCGTCTTCGTCTGTCCTCGCCACTTTTAACCAAAATGAGGAAAGTAACTGATAACCAGTAAACTTTCCTCATTCTTCTCTCAAACACTTTTTATATGTACTTTCTCATAAAAAAAGTGTAACTTTGCAGCCGAAATTTTGGAGAAGGAATATCAAGGATTATCATTTTCGAAGCATTTGTCTTAACTCCTTTAACTCCTTAACTCCTTTAACTCCTCATAAAACGATGAAAATAGGTAATATAGAATTTGGGCCTCAGCCCCTCTTCCTCGCTCCGATGGAAGACGTAACGGATATTGGCTTTCGCATGCTCTGCAAGCGATTCGGAGCTGCCATGGTTTATACTGAGTTCGTATCGGCAGAAGCCTTGGTGAGAAGCATCAAGAGCACCGTCAGCAAGCTTACGATAAGCGATGAGGAACGCCCTGTGGGCATTCAGATTTACGGCCGCACCACCGAGGATATGGTGGAAGCTGCCAAGATCGTGGAACAGGCGAAGCCGGATGTGATTGATATTAACTTCGGTTGCCCGGTGAAGAAGGTTGCCGGAAAGGGTGCGGGAGCCGGAATGCTCCGCAATATTCCGCTGATGCTGGATATTACAAGAGAGGTGGTGAAGGCGGTGAATGTGCCCGTAACCGTGAAAACCCGACTGGGTTGGGATTGCGAGAACCTTATCATCACCGAGCTTGCCGAGCAGTTGCAGGATTGCGGAATCCAGGCGCTCACCATCCACGGCAGAACCCGAAGCCAGATGTACACGGGTGAAGCCGACTGGAGCCTCATCGGAGAGGTGAAGAACAATCCTCGCATCCATATTCCGATTATCGGCAACGGCGATATTACGACCCCAGAAGAAGCCAAGCTTGCTTTCGAGCGTTACGGCGTAGATGCGGTGATGATTGGCCGCGCCACTTTCGGAAGACCTTGGATTTTCAAGGAAATACGTGATTATCTGGATAATACGGGTGCAGCCCCATTAACCGTAGATGAGAAGATAGACCTCCTGGAGGAGCAGCTTCGCATCAACGTGGAGCGCATCGACGAGTACAGAGGCATTCTCCACACCCGTCGCCACCTGGCCGCCTCCCCTATCTTCAAGGGCATCCCTGATTTCCGCCAGACGAGAATCGCCATGCTGAGAGCCACTACCGTGGAGGAATTGAAAGAGATATTGAAAGAATGCCGAGAGAGAATCAAGGCGATAGAAATCTAGACTTGCTTGCGGCGGATTCAAATGCGCCGAAAGCATAAGATAAAGGGAAAGGGAGACTCCAACCATCATCGCTGGAATCTCCCTTTTTATTTATTCGCAGTTAACAGGTTAACAGTTAACAGCTGTTTTTTCTATACTTCCCCCTTTAAAACAGGGGAATTTACTTCTTCAATATCGAAGCACCTTCGAGCAGGGCTAGTGCCTTGTTCTCGTTCTCCTCCATGATTTCTCGCTCTCCAGGACCCTTGTCATTGATGCCGCAGAGGTGCAGGATGCCGTGGATGATGACGCGGTGAAGCTCATCATCGTAGGTCTTGCCAAACTGCTCGGCATTGGTGCGGACGGTATCGAGCGAAATCACGATGTCGCCGTTAATCACATCATCCTCATCATAATCGAAGGTGATGACATCGGTATAGTAATCATGACCCAGATACTCGTTGTTCACTTCGAGAATCTTCTCGTCATCTACAAACATATAGCCTATCTCTCCCACCTTGCGACCATGAGAGGCAGCTACCTTGCGAATCCAGGCACTGGTGTCGCGCTTCTTGATCTTTGGCATTTTCACGCCATCTACATTGTATGTTATCATACGCTTCTTCCTCCTATTTTTATTTTATTTTTGGTAAAAATTCATCTACTTCTCTTCCGAAGAATCTCAATTCCCGGACCAGCGTTGAACTGATGCTGCTGTATCTTGGGTCGGAAAACAGCAGGATGGTTTCTACGCCGCCCAACTGCCTGTTGATATCCGCCTGCTCTCTTTCGTACTCGAAATCCTTGGCTGAACGAACGCCGCGAACCAGGAACTTGGCTCCCAGGCGATGCGCCAGGTCGATGGTGAGGTCATCGTAGGCAACCACCTCCAGGCGGTAGCCCTTGGATGCATCCTCCGCATCTACCAATTCTGCACATTCCTTCGGGAAAACCTTTCTGATATCTTCTACACGCTTCGAGATTTCCTCGCTGGCGTGCTTCAGCTTGCTCATCGCCACTGCAATCACGAGCTTGTCGAACATGGGCAAGGCACGCTCGGCGATGTTCTGATGTCCTATCGTAAATGGGTCGAATGTACCCGTAAATATCCCTATCTTCATGTTTTTAAAGTTCACTCTTCGTTCTTCACTCAAACAGGTCGCCCTGCATGATGTTGCTTCCATACGGATTCCTGCCCAGATGCTCATAGGCAAGCTTGGTGGCCATTCTGCCTCGTGGCGTGCGCTTGATGAAGCCTTCCATGATGAGGAATGGCTCGTAAACCTCCTCCACGGTGCCGCCATCTTCGCCGATAGCCGTGGCAATGGTGCTTACGCCCACCGGACCTCCACGGAACTTGTCGATGATGGTGGTGAGAATCTTGTTGTCTATCTCGTCCAAGCCATACTGGTCGATGTTCAGCGCCTTGAGCGCCACCTGGGCTATCTCGAAGGTGATGGTTCCGTTGCCCTTTACCTGGGCGAAATCCCTGACTCTTCTGAGCAGCGAGTTGGCAATACGAGGGGTTCCACGCGAACGGCGGGAGATTTCTACTGCCGCCTCATCTTCTATCGGCACATTCAGGAGCATGGCACTTCGCTTGATAATCTTCTGAAGCGTCTCAGGGTCGTAGTATTCCAGATGCAGATTGATTCCGAAACGGGCACGGAGCGGAGCCGTGAGAAGTCCGCTGCGGGTGGTGGCTCCCACCAGGGTAAACGGATTCAAATCTATCTGGATGCTTCGTGCCGAAGGACCCTTGTCTATCATGATGTCGATGCGGTAATCCTCCATCGCCGAATAGAGATACTCCTCTACCACTGGCGAAAGGCGGTGGATTTCATCGATAAAGAGCACATCGTTAGGCTCCAGGGAGGTAAGGATACCCGCCAGGTCGCCCGGCTTATCGAGCACAGGGCCTGATGTAATCTTGAAGCCCACGCCCAGTTCGTTGGCGATGATGTTACTCAGGGTGGTCTTACCCAGTCCCGGAGGACCGTGCAAGAGGGTATGGTCGAGCGGTTCGCCACGATACTTGGCAGCCTCAACAAAGACTTCGAGATTATCCACCACGCCATTCTGTCCGCTGAAGTCGGAGAACTTCAGTGGGCGCAGTGCTTTCTCGAATTCCTTTTCGGCAGGCGAAACCGTCTGTTGTCTTATATCAAAATCTTCGTTCATTCTATGACTATTATCGATAATATGGGTGCAAAGTTACACATTTGTTGCGGAATTAAAGAAGAAAAGCCGAATTATTTTGCCTCAGATTTTGCACAATCCAAGAAGATTCGTGCAGATTCGTAAGCTCGAACCAACAAAAATGTTATAATTTGATATTTTATTATTAAATAATTTGCTTATTCGGTAGAAAAGACGTACTTTTGCACCCAATATTGAAAGCGAGGAAAGAAAGAAAAATAAGAGAGATCTTCAAAGAGGTCATCAATAAGAGAGAAATATCAAGAGAGAAATATCAGGACTTTAAAAAGAAATAGAATTATGCTAAAGTTTTTTCAGGGGCTCAGCCGATGGCTGGCTAATTACACCTCTATTTTCGTAATAGGTGTAGCAGTATTCACATTCTTCTTCCCACATACCTTCGACTGGGTGCGCGGAACTACTCAAACCGTCATTCTCGGCATCATCATGCTCACCATGGGCTTGACCCTGACCACCAACGACTTCAAGATTCTGGCTCAGCGCCCGCTGGATGTATTCATCGGAGCCTGCGCGCAGTTTATCATCATGCCGGGTGTGGCTTATACCCTGGTGCATGTGTGGCATCTTGACCCGGCACTGGCACTCGGCATCCTGCTGGTGGGTTGCTGCCCGGGCGGCGTTTCGAGCAACATCATGAGTTATCTGTGTCATGGCGACGTGGCATTCTCGGTGGGAATGACCTGTGCTTCTACGATTCTTGCGCCTGTAATGACTCCGCTGCTGATGAAGATTACGGCTGGCGAGATTATCCATATTGATGCTGTGGGAATGTTCATCAACATTCTGATAGTTACGATTATTCCTGTGGCCATCGGCTGCGCCTTGAATTATATCTATGGCAAGAAGGATTGCTTCCCTACCATCCAGAGTCTGATGCCGGGCATCAGCGTAACGTGTCTGGCGATGATTGTGGGAGGCGTAATTTCTACGGTTCACGATGATTTGGTGGCTCGTGGCTTATCGCTTTTCCTCTGGACTTTTGCCGTGGTTTTCTGTCACAACACCCTGGGTTATCTTCTGGGTTGGCTTGCAGGAAAACTGGCGGGTTTCAATACTGCCAAGAAGCGTACCATCAGTATTGAGGTGGGAATGCAGAATGCCGGTCTTGCCACGGTTCTTGCGGGTAATTTCTTCGCTGCCCAGCCTCTCGCCGTATTGCCTTGCGCCATCAGCTGTGCCTGGCACAGTATTTCGGGCACCATCCTTGCAGGAATCTATCTGAAATGGGATCGCATGCATGAGAAGAAGTAAATGAATCCGGAAAGGATTCATGACTTCTTACAGAAGCAAATATTGAGCAGCACGCCCTGAAAGGGCAAAAGCTCCTAGCCCAGGGCACCGCCCTGGGTAAACATACAACCAACAAAACGCCCTGTAAGGGCAAAAGCTTCGTATCAGAAAGCTTTTGCCCTTACAGGGCGACTTCGTTATATCCCCATTATACCCAGGGCGGTGCCCTGGGCTAGGAGCTTCTGCCCTTTCAGGGCGTATTGCTTAAAGCTTACCGCTAGGCAGGGTACGGGTTAACAGGTTAACAGTTAACAGCCGTTTTTTCTATAGTTACACGAGAAAAGCACTTGAATTCTTCACTCTTCGTTCTTCACTCTTCACTTAACCTTCCCTACTTCCCCGTGGTCAGCAGCTTCACGGCACGCTGAACTATCTCGTTGGTCTCGTTCCAAACCTGGAAGTATTGGCTCATATCCCAAATATCCCTTGCCACAAGCGCCTTCAACTGCACGGCAAGGTATTTCTTCGTCTGAGTCAATTCAGCCTCATCCTTCGGCTCTATCTTCTCCTTCTTGCCCTCGGCAATAATCTCATCGATGAGCGAAGACGGAACCTCGTAAGTTGCCAGGAACTTGTTGAAATCCTTATACTGATTCTTCAATTCCTTGCGATGCGCATCGATGAACTTCAGACTCTGGTTGATGACGATGCTCTTGGCTGCCAACTGGCGATGCATCTTGGTGTATTTCGTTGTGTCCAATGGCACGAAGTAATCGGGCATGATTCCGCCGCCACCATAAACCACACGATGCTTGCGTAATGTGTAATACTTCAGGCTATCAGAAAGATGGATGCTGTCCTGGTTGGTGAACTCGCCGTGCTTGTATCGCTTGTCGAGATCCATCGCATAATCCAATCTGTCACCCTTCTTATATGGTTTCTGAATGCATCTGCCGCTAGGCGTATAATAGTGGGCGATGGTGAGGCGAATCTCGCTGCCATCATCGAAGGTGAGCGGACGCTGCACCAATCCCTTGCCAAAGGTTCTGCGACCTACCACCACGCCACGGTCCTGATCCTGGATGGCTCCGGAAACAATCTCGGCGGCAGAAGCAGTAAACTCGTTGGTGAGCACTACTACCTTGCCCTTGCGCCATCTGCCGTTCGCCTGCGCCTTGTACTCCTGGCGTGGAGCGGCACGACCGCTGGTATAAACAATGAGATCTCCCTTTTCCAGGAACTCGTTGGCTATCTGAGCCGCCGTCTGAAGATAGCCGCCGCCATTATCCTCCAGGTCGAAAATCAGGTCTTTCATACCTTTCTTCTTCAGCGAATCCATCGCCATGGTCACCTCCTTATGACTGGTCAGACCGAAGCTTCCCAATCGAATGTAACCGATGCCCGGACGAATCATGTAAGCCGCATCCATCGTGGTTACAGGAATCTTGTCGCGCTTCACCTTGAAGGTGAGCTTGTCCTTGATGCCACGGCGCACGATGGTAAGATTCACCGTGGTTCCCTTAGGACCGCGGAGGCGCTTCATGATTTCCTCCTTGCTCATCTTCACACCCGAAATAGCCGTATCATTCACCGCAACGATGCGGTCGCCAGCAATGATACCCACCTTCTCGGAAGGACCGTTGGTAACCGGCTGGATAACGAGCAGGGAGTCATCTACCATATTAAACTGAACGCCGATGCCGTCGAAACTTCCGTTCAGCGGTTCGTTCATCGCCTTGGTTTCCTTGGCTGTGGTGTAGGAAGAATGAGGGTCGAGCTTTTCGAGCATGCCTCTGATGGCATCCTCCACGAGCTTGTTCTCATCCACACTATCCACATAGAGGTTGGTGATGGCGATTTCTGCCCTACCCAACTTCTCTATCGGGCTATTCTTGCCCATCTTAATGCGCAGCTGGGCACTGGCAGAAGTTACTGCCAGGAATGCCAGGAACGCAAATAAAATTATCTTCTTCATTTCCTTAAACTTCGTTCTTCACTCTTCACTTCACTTAATCCAGCGGTGCTGAATCTTCCTCCGGAATATCCTCTTCAATCACCAGGTTGTCGATGATGAAGTTCTGACGTTCCATCGTATTCTTACCCATGTAGTACTCCAGGAGCTTCTGCACCTGGTCGGTCTTGTGCAGGGTTACCTGCTCCAATCGCATATCCGGACCGATGAAATGGGCAAACTCTTCTGGCGAAATCTCTCCCAAGCCCTTGAATCGAGTGATTTCCGGGTCAGGACCCAGCGCCTTGATGGCCTGCTGGCGCTCCTCGTCGCTGTAGCAGTAATGCGTAATGAAGTCGCCCTTCTTCTCCTTAGGTCCCAGTTTGGCATCAGCATCCGCTATGGCTTGCTTGTTCTTGATTTTGGTTCGCTTGTTGCGCACTCGGAACAATGGGGTCTGGAGCACATACACATGGCCCTTCTTGATGAGGTCGGGGAAGAACTGCAGGAAGAAGGTGATGATGAGCAGGCGGATGTGCATTCCGTCTACATCGGCATCGGTAGCCACAATCACCTTATTATATCTCAATCCGTCCAAGCCATCTTCTATATCCAGAGCAGCCTGGAGCAGGTTGAACTCCTCGTTCTCGTAAACCACCTTCTTGGTCAGGCCATAGCAGTTTAATGGCTTTCCTCGCAGCGAGAACACCGCCTGGGTGTTCACGTCGCGGCTCTTGGTGATGCTTCCGCTGGCAGAATCACCCTCGGTGATGAAGATGGAACTGGCTTCCTTCTGCTCGTTCTTGGCATCGCTGAAGTGGACGCGGCAATCGCGCAGCTTGCGGTTGTGCAGGTTCGCCTTCTTGGCACGTTCACGCGCCAGTTTGGTAACGCCAGCCATCGCCTTGCGTTCGCGCTCGCTCTCCTTGATTTTATTCTCCAGAATCTCTGCCACGTCCTTGTGGATATGGAGATAGTTATCCACCTCCTTCTTCAGGAAATCGCCCACATACTTGTTGATGGTTTCGCCGCCATTCGGAGTCATCGTGGTGCTACCCAACTTAATCTTCGTCTGACTCTCAAACACGGGTTCCTCTACGTTCAGGGCGATGGCAGCCACCAATCCGTTTCTGATGTCGCCATACTCATACTTGCCGAAGAACTCCTTGATGGTCTTGGCTATATGCTCCTTGAAGGCACTCTGATGGGTTCCGCCCTGGGTGGTGTGCTGGCCGTTTACGAAGGAATAGTATTCCTCGCCATACTGGTTGGTATGGGTAAAGGCTATCTCGATGTCTTCGCCCTTCATGTGGATAATCTCATAGAGGCCCTCGTTGGTCATATTATCCGTAAGGAGATCCTTCAAACCGTGACGGCTGAGGATGCGGCGGCCATTGTGCATGATGGTAAGACCGGTGTTCAGATAAGTATAGTTGCGGAGCATGGTTTCCACGATGTCGTCGTGGAAGGAATAGTTCTTGAAGAGGGTGTTATCCGGTTCGAAGAAGATGAAGGTACCGTTCTCATCCTCCGTATCCTCGGTAACATCGCTCTGCAGAATACCTTTTTCAAACTTCAGATGGCGCACCTTGCCGTCGCGGAACGACTTCACCTCGAAATGAGAGCTGAGGGCATTCACCGCCTTCACACCCACTCCGTTCAAGCCCACACTCTTCTTGAACGCCTTGCTATCATACTTACCTCCGGTGTTCAGCACGCTCACCGCCTCAACGAGTTTTCCCTGCGGAATGCCTCGGCCGTAGTCGCGCACGCTGACACGCAGATGGTCTTCGATGTCGATTTCAATGCGGGTGCCGGCGTTCATCTTGAATTCGTCGATGGAGTTATCCACCACCTCCTTCAGGAGCACATAGATACCATCCTCCGGCAAGTTACCGTCGCCCAAACGACCGATGTACATACCCGGACGGGTTCGCACATGCTCCATATCGCTCAGATGTCGGATGTTGTCGTCGGTATAAGCCACCGGCTGCTGCTCCTGCTGTTGCTGCTCCTGCGGGGCATTCAATTCGTTATTATCTTCTGACATAAAATCCTCCTAGTTATAAAATTTAGGAGGAGTTAAGGAGCTATGATTCAAAACCATCTGTCTTAACTCCCTAACTCCTTGACTCCTTGTTTGTTTAATTATCTTATTGATTACTATTCAATAATCTTCTTGATTACTATTTAATAATCTTCTTGATTACTATTTGATAATCTTCTTGTAGCATTTTCTGCGCTTGTGCATCACTGGGGTCAAAGCTCCCCACTGTCCCTGCACGCCGGCATTGGTTTCCAACTCAACCTGGGTTTCACCCCATTCTATGCCGTACTTCTGGTACCAAGGAATCAGGTCGGCAAAGAGAAGTGCATTGGCACCCTTGGCACGATATTCAGGGAGAATACCGATGAGGAGGAGGTCAACGATGTTGGTCTTGTGCTGCTTGATGGCTCTCAGCACGTGGAACCATCCGAACGGCAGCAATCTGCCTCGGCGGCACTTGCGCAAGGCATGAGCCAATGATGGCATCGTGATTCCTACACCTACCAGCTTATGTTCTCCCCCCGTCCAATCCTCGATACAGGTGATGAGGTTGAAGTCGAGGAAACCGAGATACGACTTGATAAGCTGGTCTATCTGCTTCTGCGAGAGTTCGGAATATCCATAGAGATCCTTGTAGGTATCGTTGATGAGATCAAAGATTTTCTGACCCATTCCGCCCTGGAAGATATCCTTCTTGGTAAGCTTGCGCACATGCAGATTGTAACGTTTCTCTATCATCATCGCAATCTTGGCGTACTTCTCAGGCACCTCATCCGGCACCATAATCTTGAACTCCACGTACTTGTTATCCACCTCAAAGCCCTCTAAAGCCTCGATGTGCTCTGGATAGTAAGCGTAATTATAGATGGTAGGCATGGTGCCAAGCTGGTCGAATCCCCAGACGAGCATACCCTCAGGGTCCATATCGGTAAATCCAAGCGGACCTACCACATCCTCCATGCCTTTCTCGCGGCCATATTTCTCAACGGCATCCAGAAGAGCCTTCGAAACCTCACGGTCGTCGATGAAGTCAATCCATCCGAAGCGAACGGATTTCTTTCCCCACTTGTTGTTTGCCTTATGGTTGATGATAGCAGCAACGCGACCTGCCAGCTTTCCATCCTTATAGGCAAGATAATACTCTGCCTCGCAGAACTCGAACGCAGCGTTCTTATCCTTGCTCAGGGTATTCATTTCGTCGCTGAAAAGATTAGGCACATCGTATTCGTTGCCTTCGTAGAGGTCGTAGTGGAAGTCGATGAACGTCTTCAAATCCTTCTTACTTTCGACCTTTTTAATTTCTATTAATGACATGATTTCAAACTAGTTTGCAATATTATAGGATGCAAAAATAGCAATATTTCGCCAAACGACCAAATATTGCTATCTTTATTTTCAGTTTTTTAGGGGTTCAAGAATGATTACGAGCCACAAAGTGGCTTATATCACCCGATTAGTGGTGGTTTTGGCGGAATCATCACTTGATGAGATACTTCTTAATCCACTCCATCTGCTTGCGATTGGTGTCGGTGGTTGTCCAATGCTCGTTGATTGGTGTAAGCAGCGATTCCTTCTCGCATTTCAGGGTATTCCACACAGCGTAGCTGGCGGTTGGCGGACAGGTATTGTCGTTGTATCCCCAGGTGAGATAAGTTGGTGCCTTCACCTTCCGGGCAAAGTTCACCACATCGTAATAAGCCATCGTGTTGAGACAGTCCTTGTTTTGCAGTATCTGATGATACTTGTTGAAGTGAGGATAACCGCCCGTTCTGCCCTTCTCTGCATAACCAGCCATATCGCTGAGCGCCGGATGATTGGCCACACACTGGGTTACTCTGCTATCCAAGCCTGCTGCGACAATCGCCAAGGCACCGCCCTGACTGCCGCCCTGCACAGCCACATTCTTTCCGTCCCACTCTGGTAGAGAGGTCAGGAAGTCGATGCAGCGCACCAATCCCTGATACACATGGCGCATGTAGTAGCGGTCCTTATCTTCCAATCCATTGGCAAGATAACCGCCGTTTGCATCGTTGAATCCCTTGCTTATCTCCAGGAAGGTTTCGGCAGAAAGACGTGGGTCGAGGCCATGGATTTCTATCTCGAAGCGGATAAATCCGCTCTCAGCATAATACTTATTGCGCAGGGGTTCCTTGATGGTCTTGATGCCGGCTCCCGGAGGGGTGAGAACCACGGGATGGCTACCCCGGCTGGCATTCTTGGGATAGAAGAGATAGCCATACATCGCATGTCCCATCTTATCTATCTGAAGTTTTACGAGATAGCAATCTATCTTATCTGTACAATATTCCTTGGCGAGTTCCTTGGTATAGCTCAAAGGAACGTTCTTCAGTTCGTCCTTTGCCTTCTGCCAGAATGCATCAAAATCCTTAGGCTCCTGGGTATAAGGCTGAATCTTATCTACCGAGAATCCTACTTTTATATGATGCTGGTAGGTTTTGCCATCGAGCTTATAGAATAATCTCAAATCTCGGAAGCCCGGAGTCTTTCGGGTACCGATGTTCACGATGGCGCGCCCGTTCTTCAGCTTAAAGCTTCCCTGCTTGTCAGCCTTCAGCATGTCATCGCCAATTTCATAGTTCACCTCGCCGTCACGGGGTATTCCATACATGTAGAAGCTTACTTCCACCATGGCCTGCTCTCCTGTGCGATAGAGCCAGTCGGCATGGTCGGGCACGGTAAGCCAAAGATAATCACTGCGATAGGGATAGTTCTCCGCCTTCACACTTAACACACTCGTCATGTTCATCGCCAGGAAGAACAGGAGCGACAGATAGATAGTTTTTAATTTGTTCATTGCTGTATAGTTTGCTTTATTTTTTATAATTGATGGTATGTTTTATTTGCCTTTTCTCGCGGACTTTGAATTCGACTTGGCAGGCTTAGACTTCGATTTATCAGATTCCGATTTCGACTTGCCGGACTTGGACTTGGCAGGCTTCAAACCACATTCTTTAAAGAACAAGGCATCAGCATCACGCTCATCGTCCTCCTCCTCATCATCCAGCCAATCCCCATCATCCGACCAATTATCAAAACCAAACAAATCATCATTAAAATCATTGGCTTCGCCTTCCGCAAACTCATTCAAAACTTCCTTAAACTCAGCAAACATAATGATTCTATCAGTTGTTCCCTTGGTAAGCAACTTGGTTACACCCTTGATGCCATCCTCGATTTCCACTGGCGGCACACGATAATTCTTGTAGATGTTCTTGATCATAGGCAGCAATTCCACCGCCTTGATTTGAGCAAGAGATTTCACTATCCAATCCATTGCCATGGCTGGCATTGTGAAATCGATACATGATTTCAGCACATCTGTAACCCATGTCAGAACCTGCAGGCGACAGGAAGGATTCTCCACAGCCATCTGTACCACGGCATTGAAAACCGTAGGATAAACTTCAGGCATAAATCCATCCGTATTCATCATTTCCTTCAGTTCCTCAAGATGCCCCACGCCTACGTGAGCCAATATCAGAGTGGTGACTTCTTCGTACCCACTGTAATAGAACTCATAGAAACTTTGATTTTGCTTCAAGGTTTCGAGGATTACGTCGAAAAGACCTGTTAGCTTGAAATCATCAACAAGCTGGAAACCTGCTATAATAGGCAAGCCACTGGTCTCCACGTCTTCATCGAAATCATGAGTCAATCCATCGGCAAGAATGAACATAAAGAAATTGCGCATTGTATCTTCCTGTTCCTGCTGCGAGAGGGAAACCATCGCCTTATGAACCACTTCATACGCCGCAAGAATTTCGCTTGGCATGAAGGCTTTTAATAAGTGCTGAAGATATTCTGCCAAAGGCTTTACTTGCTGGGTATAGTCAGGGCGCTGATAAGTATAAACCGACTCCTGCATCTCACCCAGACTTCTACCCGACGATGCAAAATTTTCGAGATCAGCCATCAGCATCATCTTCTCTTCGGGCGACATTCCGTTCAGCATTTCGGTTAGTGCATCCAAAACAGGATTGCCGCTACTTTTTCCTTTTTTCTTTTTTGCCATTATTTTTTTGTTTTTTATTTTATGAGTTCATTTTGATTTTTAATAACTCGGCATTATACCATGCCTTGGCTCTTGCATCAAACTCCTTGCGAGCCGCACTGCCAGGCTCACCATATTTCTCTCGAAGATGATCTTCGAAAGTACGTAGTTTAGCTAATTTTTCTTCGTTAAACTTAACCATAAGCCCTTTCGTTTATTTCTGTATTCCATGCTGCAAAAATAAGAAAAATATTAGTTACTTCCAAATATTCTGGAAGGAATTTGTTACTTTCTTGCTCTTTTAGTATAATAATATGTGTTGATGCAGGCAAGCGACTTCTCAAAAAAGAGAAAAGTGGTTATTTCCACAAAGGAAACAACCACTTATTCTTATATTATTCCTGTTCTTATACTCTAACTTCTACTTCACCATTTCTTTTTTCACGCTTCCATCGCTATACTTCACGATGTTCAAGCCCTTGGTTGGAGCTGTCAAGCGCTGGCCATTAGCAGAATAGCGAGAGAGTTCCTTGGCATCAGAAGTCATAACCGCATCAGTAATACCTGCATCAACTTCTGCAACTACAATATGCTTGGTTATCTGCGGAGAAGTTTCCCAATTAAAATCTCCATACTGGAATGTTGTTATGTCTGTTTCTCCTACAGCTTTGCAATAAAGATAAAACTTACCGTCCTCTTTTTTAACATCAACCACCTGATTGTCATAGTTCACATACCACATTTCCCTACCTGTATTTACACTCGCAGTTAACTCAACCTTATCACCTACATGGAGATTTGACAAGTCTTGTTCCCAAGTAACTTCCTGTTTACCAGGTTTCACTTCATAATGATAGGTCATTTCGACAGTAAACTCCTTCTCGCCCTTGAATGTACCGACAAGACGTACAGAATCTTCACCAACTTCACTGTTTAAGACATAATCTTTTGTCAAAGAAACCAATTCATAGCCAGGAATATTGCTCGTAAATGTTACTGTAGGAGCCTCTCCTGTATAATAAATAGTTTCTTTGTCAGCTTTTATCATTGATAACAGTTGTCCTCTATTTGTTCCCCAACCTCGTTTTCTGTAACTTTTTGTATTAGGAACATAAAACATACAATCCTTTTCTACTTCAAAAGAACCTTTTGGAGCATTCTTCGCTACACAAATTACTTGCTTCAAAGGAGAAGAGCCAACCCAAATACCAATATCAGTAACATTAGCTGGTATAAACAAAGACTGAAGACCAGTCTCATAGAAAGCACATTCTCCGGCAGTTTCCAACGATTCAGGCAAATCCAAAGCTTTCAAATTTGAACATCCTCTAAATGCCGCTTCACCAATTCGCTTGACGGACTTTCCAAATTTTACGTTTTCCAATGTCTTTACACCAAAGAACAACATTCCTGGCACATATTCCACTTTATCGCCAAATATGACATTTTCAACAGGTGCTTGACAACTTTCATACTGATGATACAAATCTTCCTTTACTTCCTTATGATTAATTGCATTCCATTCTAAAGTCTTCAATTTCGAACAACCCGTGAACAGATAATCAAAGTTCATACTTTGTAATCCTTCACCAACAACAACCTTTTCCAGATTGTCACAATAACTAATGGCTATGCGACCAATTGTTTTCACGCTATTAGGAATAACAAATTTCTTTATTCCATCACATTCGCCAAAAGCACTTTCACCAATACTCTCAACCGACTCCGGCAACTTGATCTCCGCTAATCCTGTACATTGATAAAGGAAATAATTAGGAATAACCCGCACTTTATCACCAATTGAAATCTTATAAAGTGACTTAGAGAATCTGCACCTATCATTATTGACAGAATCCGCATTCCAAACTACTTCGCCTAGAGAAGAACAACCATCAAATACATTCTCGCCTATACGGTCCATGCTATGAGGAATCGTTACTTTTACAAGTAGCTTATTATTTTGAAAAGCGGAAGGAGTAATACTTTTTGTTCCTTCAGGGAATTCAAACGAAATAGGTTCAGCAGTTTGCGTATCTTGTCTATACTGATAGGCTGCATGGTCAAGATATATCATTTTATCTAATTCCTGAGCTCCTAACCAAGAGGTTCCCCTAAAAGCATTTGCACCAACATACTCTATTGTACCAGAAGTTTTTACTGTCACAAGACTTCCACGACCTGCAAAAATATAAGCAGGAACGGATTTCACCTTATCACCAAAATATACTTCTCTAATAGGGCAATAGCCAAACACTTCATAGTTAGAATAACTTACAACATCTGCATCACAATCAATAGCATTCCAATTGATTTTCTCTATTTTGGTATTAGTAAAAGAATTCGCTGCCAAAAACTTCATGTTTGTAGGAACGGTAAGTTCTGTAATACCAGAACAACCACAAAAAGTAGCACCATAATCGCTATAATTTGTCCATGCATCACCAATCTGCTCCATAGACTCCGGCAATTCAAGTTTCTTCAATCCTGTACAACCAAAGAACACTCTATTACCTAAACGCTTCACACCTTCACCAAAAGCAACATCCTCCAGATTGTCATATTCGTAAAAGGCATAGTTACCAACAAACGCAACGCCTCCTTCTATTACAACTCTTTTGATTTTACTCTTCCAAGGATTCCATGAAGGCAACGTTGCATTAGTATTGGTTGGATTGGTAAAATTATTCATTTCGCCTTCTCCACCAATCGTGAGCACACCTTGGTCATCTAAACTCCAATTCACCCCTGTTCCACACACACCTTGTGCCACATTATCTGCCAAGGATGGGATAACAGCCAGAAATAAGGCAACGACTATCAGTTGCAATCTTGCGTTAAAATTTCCCATATTAATTGTTTCTTAGAAAATTTGACTTTGCCACGAATCCTCATTTGGCGATAAAACACACAATTAGCTGACGGCAAAATAAAAAGCGTAGGATTCTACCTGTTACCCATCAAGAACAAGCGTCAAGTAAACACCTTTATATTATGTCGCGATACCAAGCCCCACCCGCTATCCTTCTCAGCACAAAAACCTCTTAAAAAAAGACTCTCCATGCATCGATACGGCGTGAGCGAGAGTGGTATCGCTTGCAAAGGTAATGAAAAAAATCGATTACTTGTATCTTTTTCATGGATTATTTTTAGCAGTTAGGATAAAAAACTGATGTTTGGGCACACAAAGAAGACTTATTGCGCCCAAACACACCATTCTCTTCGTTTTTAAACTTGAATTCCAAATTGACTTTTCAAAATACTTCGTTGATTTTTGCTACAAGTTCCTCTGGCTTGAAGTCTTCCATCTTAGAAAAGGCAAACTGATGCAAGAACATGACTCCAAACCACAGAATCCAATTATCGCCAACATACTCTATAAGAGCAAGATATTGGAGAGTTGGGGACGTGGAATAGGTACAATGGTCGATGAATGCAAACGTGTAGGCTTGCCTGCTCCAGAATTCAATACTGATGGTAATTTTGTGTGGGTCGTGTTTAAGTATAATAGGAGCAGTGTGGTAAACACCCAACAAGCTACCCAACAAGCTACCCAACAAGCTACAAAATTTGTTCAGGAGCTGATTTCTGTTGTAAATACCAATGAATATTCAGTAAAAGAAATCATATCTCTCTTAAAATTAAAGGATAGGGTTAATTTCTTGAAAACTTACCTTGCTCCTGCTTTGGAAGAAGGCTAAATATCAATGAAATACCCTAAAAACCCAAAATATCCGGGACAAAAATATATGCTTACTGAAAAAGGTAAGGAATTATTGAAATAGAAAGATGACAAAGGCAGTGGTGATTTGTTCCACTGCCTTTGTCATTTCTATTTCTGTATCAAGTACTTCAAATTCTCAAATGCAGAACACTCTTTTAATAAGCGCAAGCACCTGTAAGCTAGTCGACCGAGCTAGCAAAAAAAAGACGTTTAATAGGTTCAACGACCTAGGATATTAAGTGCTTGGAGACTCTTTCTAGAAGATTCCCACTAGGCTCAGCAGAGCTGCTGAGCCTAGTCAGCAGGTCTGCCCACTGCAGTCAGCAAGTCTGCTGAGCCTAGTGACAACACCCTTTAACCTTACAACTACGCACCCTTTAGTTGTACGACTATAAACCCTTTAATCGTACAACTACACACCATTTAGTTGTACAACTATACCCCATTTGGTTGTACGACTACACACCTTTTGGTTGTACAACTATAAAGCATTTGGTTGTACAACTACACAACCTTTTAGTTGTACAACTACACGACCATTGATTGTACACCTCGCCTATTTTGCTCTCTATCAAGCTGTTGCTGATATATTTTTCTTTTCAAACCTTTATAATTTACACATTTTCGAGGTTTTCGAAACTGCTTTTTTACACATTTTCGAGATTTTCGATGTTGCAAATTTACACCTTTTCGAGGTTTTCTAAGCTTTCTCCGTTATTACCAGCACATGACTTTCGTCGCTCAGTGTGGTGGCGAAGATATAGATTTCACCACCATCCTTCAGCTTCAATCGCTTGCGCAATTCTGCTACGGAAAGAGGGAAGTTGCGGGTAGCGATGTTCGCCTTGGTGATTCCTGACAGATGGCGCTTCAACTCCTTTTTATTAAAGGAGGATACGGCGATGATGCGGAAACTTCTGCCCGGGAAGGCGGCGATAGGCTCACGGCTCACGAAAAGATGACTGTTCTTGGAAAGCATCCTTGCATCATATCGCTCGGAAAGAACACCGAAACAGCCGGCTTTCATCAACGAGGCATTCGGCTCGTAAAGATACTGCATCTCTTCAAGGGTGGATGGGGCTATCTTCACCTGAGAAGCCTCCATATCCAACTCGTCGCAGACGAAGGATTGCGCATCGTTGATGCAATAAATACGGAGATTTTCGCCCATATTTCGCGCTGACAGCACTAAAAGAAGCTCCTTGCACTCATTGTTCACGGAGATGATATGAACCTCTCTTACGTGGCTTAATTCGCTTATGGCACGGTGCCAGTCGAGCATCGGAGAGAGTTTGATGATAACGTAATCTGCCTTCAAAAGCATCTCTTCCTGCAAAACGGTGACATCGGGTGTGCAATCCTTCAAGGATACCACCTTGTTGCCAGCATCGTCTCTACGGGCGGGATCTATGAAGATTAACTTTAATTCCTTTAACGAATGAAGCACTTCTATTCCATCCTCATTCTTCACGATGGCGTTCTTCAAGCCCAAGCGCTCGAAGTTCTCCTTTGCCGCCTCGCAGAGATGAGCCTGACGCTCCACATACATCGAACTCATTCCCAATCGGGAAGCGATGTAAGAGAAATCTACCCCAAAGCCGCCTGTCAGGTCTACAAACTCTATTTCTTCAGAAAAATCTTCCTGACCAGTTTCGTTTTTTACTTCATTAACATTATCTTCTGATTCCGTTAATATCTGTTTCTTTTCAAAAGTGCCTTCATTTTTGGCGAATTCTGAATCAACCGCCCTTTCGCTCACAAATTCGCAAATTTTAGAAAAGTGAGAATCTGAAGCGTTTCCTGCTGCTTTTTCATTTTCTGATGAAGAAACTGGCAAGCCGAGCAATCTCGCTGCCAATTCTGCCTTATAAAGCGCGGTGGACTCTGAGGAGCATTGCTCCATCGAAATATGAGGGGGATAGATGATGCCATCAATGTTCGCCCAAAGGGGCAACTTGGCACGAGCCATCTTTCGCCCGCGAATCTGGTCGAGGGCGAAAGGCATATCTACTTCCGGATTCTTGCTTCCGAGAAAAGCCAACTGGCGGACATCCTCGTCCTGGTGCTGGCGAATAAAATCTTGTGTTGCCTGGTTCATCATTTCCGTAACTTCACTTTTCAGTAACTTCTCTTTTCTTTAACTACTATTCTATTAATAACCGCAAAATTACGATATTCTGATGAGAATACAAAATAAATAAGGAAATATCTTACCCAAGATCCTGTTTTAAAGCACCACACACCGCTTTTTGCCTCACTATGGCAAAAGATTGCCCTGGCAAGGGCAATAATTTGCCATCCAAAGGCACAAATCAAAAAGAGAACGAACGAAAATCAAAAAGAACAAAGAAAAGTTCAAAAGGGACGAACGAAAAAGCTGAAGCGTATAGAAAGGATTGAGTAAATAGACTACACACTACACTCTTCTTCCATAACATCTTGATTATCAACAAATAAAAGGAGTGCAATACTCATCTGCACACTACACTCACACTTCACCACACTTCACTCGCTAAAAATTTCAGAAGTGTAGTGTGCCCTTAAAAAGTGAAGAGTGAGTGAAGTGTCAAAGGGCACACTACACTCACTCAACTTCTTATACTTCAACCACTTACCCCCTAAAGAGTGTAGTGTGAAGTAGTTTTGGAAAAATTCTCCCGCACTCAGCAAAATCTGCAAGAAAAGCAGAATGCAGGGAGAATATTCTGAATCCTTAATCTATGCGATGGATTAATCAGCCAACTTAGCCTTCAAGAACTCACGGTTCAGGCGGGCGATGTTAGCGATAGACTCGTTCTTAGGACAAACAGCCTCGCAAGCACGAGTGTTTGTACAGTTACCGAAGCCGAGCTCATCCATACGTGCAATCATCTTCTTAGCACGGGCAGCAGCCTCTACACGACCCTGTGGGAGAA
>ERZ1026862.795-NODE-795-length-20685-cov-7.144304_pt1 | contig 20685 bp, 24 predicted proteins | sample MGYA00380161_ERZ1026862 | MGnify/ENA primary metagenome ERZ1026862 (study PRJEB33269, sample SAMEA4719797) | human gut metagenome | biome: human-associated habitat; feature: organic feature; material: feces | place: Cameroon | collected 2013-10 ... | reverse complement strand
CTCCGCACATGGAGTACTCCAAAGAGTGGTGCCGTCTGCTGGAGGATTGCTTCACCGGCAAGGTGAATCTCATCGTGACGCAGAAGGTCAGCAATGTGTCAAGCGACTGGAAAGAGATGACCTTTATGGCACGGATGCTAGCGGCACAGGAGCATCCGGTGGGAATCTACTTTATTTCTGAGGATATTTTTACGCTGGCCTCGTATTACCAGCCTGACCTGCGAGATACAGGTCTGCTGCCGGAGGGCTGGCAGACCCTCCCGGCGGATGAACTGGATGAGCCGATGCTTTCGACCCTGCCGAAGCCTGCCATGCAGAAACAGGCAGAGCAGCTGAGCCTTGTCGAAGAAACGGATGCAATGGAGTGAAGCAAGTGGAAAAGACAGAACTGACTAATGCCCAAAAGCAGAATCGGGTTCGGCAGCGCATCACACAGGCATCCATTGATCCGGATAAGTATGAGTACATTCCGGCGAAAGAGCAGAACGACCATGTGAAGGCCGACCAGTATCAGCGTGTCGCCATCTATGCCCGTGTTTCCACAGACAACCCTATGCAGACCACATCCTTTGAACTGCAGCAGAAGTATTACGAGGAGCTGGTGGCGCAGCATCCTCAGTGGGTGCTGGTGAAGATCTACGCAGACGAAGGAAAATCCGGCACTACCATGCAGCATCGGGATGCGTTCAATGAGATGCTGGCAGATGCGGATGCCGGAAAAATCGACCTGATCATTGTAAAGAATATCTCTCGCTTTGCCCGTAATGTGGTGGACTGCCTGAGCATCATCCGCAAGCTGTCTGAGAAGAAGATCGGCGTGCTGTTCGAGTCGGAAGCAATTTACTCCTTGAACGATGATTCTCACATGGCACTGTCCTTTCAGGCCACCATTGCAGAGCAGGAATCTCGTACCCGAAGCAGGAGTATGGAAACTTCCCTGCGGATGCGGCTGGATCACGGTCTGCCTCTGACTCCGGAGCTGCTGGGTTTTGTGAAGAACGAGGACGGCAAGCTCGTCGTTAATCCGGAGACCTACAAGATCCCCAAACTCATGTTCTATATGTACCTATACGGATATTCCACCCAGCAGATTGCAAACACCCTCACGAAGCTGAGCAAGCGGACGTATCGGGGCAATCTGAAGTGGACGGCATCCGGTGTAGCGGCCAGTATGCGGAACGAGCGCTACTGCGGAGATGTGCTGACCCGCAAGCGGTTCACCAAGTTCGCAGCGGATGTCCACGACCAGAAGTCCTTCAAGAACCGGGGAGAAAAGCCCCAGAGTCATTATCGGGATGACCATGAAGCCATCATCGACAGGAACGACTTTCTGGCAGTCCAGCGCATCATGAACAACGCTAAGTTCGGCGGTACGTCCCTGCTGCCGGAGCTGCAGGTCATCCCGGATGGTCTGCTGAAAGGCTTTGTCATCGTCCACCCCAAGTGGGGCAGCTTCACTAAAGATGACTATATCGCCGCTTGCAGGAGCGTGGACAGCAGCCCGGAAGATGAGAGACGGTTGGAGGTGCGGGAGGGTTCCTTCGACCTGACCGGATATGAGGTGGCAGACTTCAAGCTGTTCAGCGACCAGAGCGTCCCTGCCATCATGCTTCACAAGGATAGCATTGCTTGCAGTGTGGCAGGCATCCGGGAGATGGACCTGAAAGATAATTATGTAGAACTGCTGGTGCATCCGCTACGGAAAGAAATCGCCGTGCGTCCCACCAATAAGGATAACCGCTGTGCTATCCAGTGGGCAAACGGTGTCCGGGGCTATCGCCGTTCCCGTTCGGTAGCCGCCAAGGCCTATATCCAGACCCTCTATCAGATCTTCGGCTGGGAGCAGGACAACAACTATAAGCTCTACGGCCGTATCTACCGGGACGGGCAGGATGCCGCCTGCATCTATGCCGGAACCAACGCCAGCGTGTACATCAAAGATAATGAGGTCACCGTGGAGGATGCCACCGGACAGAACATCTGCCGGCAGGGCAAACGCATCCGTGGTGTCGTGGGGGACTTCGGGCAGGGCATCGGCAATGGGGTATTATGTAGAAAAGAGCATGACTGAGCTTCGAAATCTGACCCGGCAGGAGTGGCAGACCCGGCTTGCCGGACAGATGGTCAGTACCGGAATGGAGCTTCAGGTCACCTCGTATGAAGAATTGCGCAGTTTCATTCAGGAAGAACTGGGGAAACTGTTTGAGGAGGACGTACAGAAATGATGGAAGAGAATTCACAGATGAGTCTGCTGCCGGATGCAGCTGTTGCAACACAGATGACCATGACAGGTGAAGAAGAAATCGACCTCAGTGAATATGAGATCGTCCGCCCGGAGTTCTTCGCTCACATCAAAGAACCGGCATTGACAGTGAATGTGGACAAGATCGGTGTGAATACCGCCTGTGTTCGTCTGATGCCGGATGTGGAATATGTGCAGATCCTCGTCAACCGAAAAGAGAAGAAGCTCCTGCTCAAACCCTGCGATGACATTGAAATCACCGGATACCGCTGGGGTCGGACAAAGGACGGCAAGCGGTATCCCTCCCAGCGGACAGGAGAACTTTTTGTTCTGACTCTGTGTGAGATCATGGACTGGAACCCGGATTATCGGTATAAGGTGCTGGGCAAGATGGTGCAGGCCAATGGGAAAGCCCTGATCGCCTTTGACCTCACGTCCAGCGAATGCTTCCCCAAGGTGGTCAACCGGGACGGCAAAAAGGTCGGCAGCCGCCAATCCGTCTTTGCGGAACAGTGGAGCGGCAAGTTTGGCCCCACCTATTCTGAGAGCCGCCGCTCTCTGGCAGTCAAGACCTTTGATAATTACACGGTCATCACGGTAAACGGGAAAAAGACCGAGGTACATCCGCAGGCACAGCCGCAGGGAAGTATGGGTGATTCCTTATGAAACAGGACAACGAGCTTGGCTTGCGCATCAGTGCCAAGTATAACCGTATCTACATCCACCGCACAACGCTGAAAGCCATGGGAGACCCGGCGTTCGTGTCGCTGGGCATCCACCCGCAGAGCAAAAAGCTGGTGGTGCTGGCGGCAGAGGAGGGAACAGTGGATGCGCTGCGTGTCCGGTGCTGGGAGGATAATTCCTTCTGCATCCAGAGCAAGGTGCTTTTGGACGGTATCTGCACGGTGGCACCGCAGGTCGGGGCACAGGACTCCTGCCTGCTGCACGGAAGGCTGCTGAAGGAACAGAATGCAGCTGCCTTTGATATGAACGACATCGAAACCATCACGGAAGCGGAATGAGGGAAAACACATGAAACAGGTCTGGCAAATCGACCCGGAGTTCAAACGACTGAGCGTTCCACTGTCCCCAGAAGAAGAACGAAAACTGGAAAATAGCCTGATTCGGAAAGGTTGCATGGACCCCATCGCTGTTTGGCACGGATGCATTCTGGATGGGCACAAACGGTATGAAATTTGCAGCTACGAAGAGATGGACTACAAAACAGTAGAAATGAATTTTGTCTCCAGAGAGGATGCCATTATTTGGATATGCAAAAAGCGAGTTGAGGAATTTTCTGCGGACAAAACGATTTATAAGTACCTTGTAGGAAAATGGTATAACGCAGAGAAAACGAGGATTCACGCAAAACGAAAAGAAGAACGAAGAAAAAGTCTGGATTTAGCAATCAAGCAAAAAGGGGAGGAAGGACAGCTGGTAAGCATTCCAGTTAATCGTATATCCAAAGTAATAGCAGTGCAGATTTCAATGTCGTATAATTCAGTAGAGTCGTATGGTATGCTGGCAAAATTTCTGGATGAGATTGCAGAAAAGGATGAAGTCTTTTTTACGGCACTTGTTGAGAACAAAATCGTTGTATCCTTTGAAAAACTGCGGAAGTTTGCACAAATGGATGAAACAAAGCTAATCGGTATCAGGAGAAAACTGCTGCGAGAAGAAGATGTGAAAATGAGACGGAGAAAGCCACACAAAAAACAGACTGAGGAAAGGACACAAGCGGAGGAAAAAAAGCCAGCAACGCCGCTTGAAGTTGGTATCAAAGATATGCCGCAATTCGATCCTGATATGGAATTCCGTGGATTAGCACTGACGATTCCCACATGGATAAATGCCATCGCACGAACCCGGGTAAAGACGGATATCGAGTTGGTGTCCGAGCCGACCAAAGCGCAGCTTGCCGTGATCCTGCGCAGACTGGAAGAACAGATCACGCAGACGCTGGAGGTGATTGAAAAATGATTGCAGGAGATATGCTGACCCAAGCGCAGCAGCGCTGCATCCCGGATGTGTCCTTTGAACTGATCCCCATCCGAAATCTGGTTTCCAATCAGGACTACCAGCGCCCATTGTCCGAAAATCATATCCGAAAAGCTCTGGAAGAATTTGACGTGTACCAGATCAATCCGGTGAAAGTGAGCCGTCGGGACGGTATTAACTATGTATTTGACGGACAGCACACCATTGAGATCATCGCCAGCGAATCCGGCTCCCGTGATACGCCTGTGTGGTGCATGATTTACGATGACCTGAAATATAAGGAAGAAGCCCATATCTTTGCCGATCAGCAAAAGCACGTCAAGGCACTGTCCTCTTTCGAGACCTTCAAGGCGCATATCGAAGCGGATGACCCTAAACAGAAAATGATCGAGGCCATTGTGCAGTCCTATGGGCTGGCAATCACCTCGACCAAAGCAAAAAACGGTATCAGTGCAGTTTCTACACTGGAGCGCATCTATGACAAATACGGGCAGGCTGTTCTGGACAGAACGCTCCGTCTGGCGGCAGCAACATGGGAAGGAGAGAACAACTCCTTCTCCGGCAACATCCTGATGGGCATTGCCCGCATCGTTGTGGCATATGGGGATACTGTCCGGGACGATGTGTTCAAAGACCATGTGGGTCGAGTGTCGGTGAAGGCGATCATCCGTGCGGCAAAAGAACGCCGCCCCGGCGCACTGGGCTATTCTGAAGCCATGATTATCGAATACAACAAGAAAAGCAAGTTCCGCCTTTCACTGAAAACGCTCTATGGCGGGAAGCCGATGAGCGGCGAGGATGACTTCGGGGAAGAGTAAAGTAACAGTACGCTTTTTTAGATGGGGGATGAATCGCAATGTCTGGTTATGACGAAATCGGTGCCATGAGTTTTGCAGATGGCTATCTTGCAGCGGGCGGAACAAGGGATAAGGAACTGTGCGCACTTTTGATGGAAGAATTCAAGCTGGATAAAAAGACAGCCAAATGGCATATTGCAGAGGCTTGGAAAAGAAGTACGGAAAAGATTGAAAAGCAAATGCAGGCTCAAAAATATGCAATGCGTGAGCCAAAAGTGGGAAATAAGTATGATCTGACGTTGTTACAGATTAAAAAGTTTTGCGTTGCAGACCGCAGCAAAATCAAAGAAAAACCGTTTTGGCGCAATGAGCAGATCTGCGCATGGTGCTTGTCTGGACATGCCGGCACAAGAAAAGATGAAGAATTCGGCACAGATGATGAATATTGGATGGGCTTCTATGACGAGGATGCGCCGAGCTATGCGGGTGAATTTCGATTCGATTTTTCTACCTATGGCGGAATGTGCGGCTATCATTTTGAAAAATTTTTCGTGCCGGAATCCATCGAGTGCGAAAATGACCTGAAAATACAGGAGCTTTTCTTGAAACGCATCAATTGGCTGTTGGACGAAGGAATACTAAAGAAACCCTGAACGGTGCCAAAGGAGAAGAACATGGAAAATGAGAAATATACGGTTCACCCAACCTTAACGGAAGATGAATTTGTCGAGAATATTGAATCTGAAAACTTCTTCCGGCGTTTTGGCAATCCTGCCATTATCTGTACAAAATCCGGGGAAAGTATCATCGTGCTGAGCGTCGAATTGTACGATCGTATGGCAGAACTGTGTGGCTTTCCCGGTACAGAGGAGTTGATTGAGCATGAACTGAGAACTTGATGGTTGCAATTTCCGCATCCTTGGGAATGGTGTTTGGAAGTCGGTGTGTTTTACAGATTTGACAAAGGAAGAACGTACGATGGAGTGAAGATGGCAGCGCGGTTTGAAGAAACTGATATAATCGGCATTGTGCCGCAGGGCAGGTCAACTTCCTATGTTGATCGTATTATGCAATACGAAATTACGGATGCCGTACATTTGCCCGATGACGAGAAATCGGAGCAGGTTGCAACCAAAACCATTTGGAAGCCAGAAATAGAATGCAAACTTCTGTAAGGGAGAAAGCAGTAATGAGGGATATGTTGTTAGATATCCAATACGATCCAGATCAGAATAATTACATTTACAGTTTCTGGATGTCTGAGCAGAAAAAGCGTGATTTAGAAAAGCGATTGCAGAGCTATGGTGCAACACTGGAAGAAGCGATACCCAACTATTTACAGGCTGTTATGGATCGGGAAGTTAAAAATACTTAGCCATAAATAAAAATGTCTCCCCATGGGACACATCGAAAACGAGAGGTGTGGGGGAGTCCTGTCCACACTATTATATATGTTAGAATCGAAAATTACAAGGCGGTGAGCACATGATTTATATCACAGGGGATACCCATGGAGATTTCCGAAATGTAGCGCGGTTTTGTAAAAAGATGCAGACCAGCAAAGATGATGTTTTGATTGTTCTGAGCGATGCAGGCATCAACTATTATGGTTCTGAACAGGATAAACGAAAGAAAAAGTATCTGGAATCGCTGCCCATTACGATTTTTGCAATCCATGGCAATCATGAGATGCGGCCGCAGACGATCCCGACCTACCATGAAGCAGACTGGAATGGTGGAAAAGTTTACATGGAAGACGACTATCCGCATATCCTGTTTGCCAAAGATGCTGAACTGTATGAGTTGAACGGCCTGTTCACTTTTGTAGTTGGCGGCGCATATAGCGTGGACAAGAATTACCGCCTGCTGCACGGCCTTGCATGGTGGCCGGACGAGCAGCCATCTGATAAAATTAAACGTCAGGTGGAAGAAAAGCTGGAGGGGATGGATTGGAAGTTGATGTGGTTCTGACCCATACAGCACCATTAAAATACGAGCCGACAGAAGTATTTTTGACGATGATTGACCAGAGCACCGTGGATAAGTCAACGGAGCAATGGCTGGATACGATAGAGGAGAGATTGGATTACCAGAAGTGGTTTTGCGGTCATTACCACACTGCTAAGAAAATCGATAGAATCAAGTTTATGTACGATGATTTTGATGAATTTCCTGAAAAAGAAGATGATGAAATCGATGATGAAGATGAACTGTGCTATGAATGCAGTTTATATGGAGATAACTCGTATTTAGATGAAAATGGTGAATGGGTAAATTGTTGCCTAGAGTGTCCTCTTAATAGAATGAACGATGATGATCAAATGCAGCAGGAGAAAATAACATGGAAACAATGAAATTGGAACAGCTGATTCAAGCAACGAGTGGGCTGAGTAACCGGAAAGAAACATCCGTTCTTGTCAATGGACAGCCGATCACGGAAATTCGTATTTCCATTAAAGATGATGCCCAGTGCGTAAATCTTGTGTCGGAAAATTCTGCAGCAGAGTCGTATGATGTGCGTTGTGCCTTTGATGAAGAGCACAAAGAGTGGCTCTATGTGATTTCTATGCCAGAGAGAGACAAGGCGGTACTTGAAGAAATCTGCAAAGGCTATAAAATAAAGGTAGAAGATTTGGTACGGCAATTTTACTTGTGGGTGATACGAGATCCAGAAGCTGCGGCGCAGTGGCCGAAAGGTGAAACTGAGCGTAAGAAGGTGTGAAAATGGGACGGCAGGATAATGTTGAGATTTTTGAAGATACACAGCGGTTGTACAGCAGCAACGAACGGCTAATCTCTGCAATCAAGCATTCCAGCGCAATGCAGCAGTGCTTTGAAGGAAATGTAAGTTACTGGTATGGTTCGGAGAATCGAATCTACCAAAAGCCTGCAAGAATTGTTTTGAGCCCTAAGCGCACGCTGGAAGCGGCGGCACCTTACGCATATGCCGGAAAGAAAGTATGCGTTCTGAATTTTGCATCTGCGACGAATCCGGGCGGCGGTGTGATCAAGGGCTCGTCTGCACAGGAAGAGGCAATCTGCCGTTGTTCTACGCTCTATCCAAACCTGAAAGCAGAGCGTGTATGGGAGAAATTTTACGCACCCCATCGGCGTGCCCGTGACCCGCTGCATAACGATGACTGCATTTATACGCCAGGTGTCGTAGTGTTTAAGTCAGACGTGGATTATCCGCAGCTTTTGCCGGAAGAAAAGTGGTATCCGGTAAATGTCCTGACCTGTGCTGCACCCAACTTGCGGGAGCGTCCCAGCAACGAAATGAACGCCGGGGATGGCGATGCCGCTGTACATATCAGCAGGGAAGACCTGCAAGCCTTGCATGAAAAACGGATGCGCAGAGTGCTGGAAATCGCATGGAGAAAAGGAAACGAGGTTGTTATCCTTGGTGCCTTTGGCTGCGGTGCATTCCGCAACCCGCCGGCGGTTGTGGCACAGGCAATGAAAACGGTAGTACAAGAATACCGGATGAATTTTGAAATAATTGAGTTCGCTGTATACTGTGGGGCGCAGTGTGACACGAATTATCGTGTGTTTCAGCAGATTCTTGGCGGCATGTGAGCTGCTGCATATGGTCGGTGCGGAGACCTTAAACCCGCACGAGTGCAGGGGAACGCTGCGTAAAAGCCAGGAGATGCGGCGTGCCGGATGGTGCGCCTTTCTCCGTATAATAGACTTTTAGAGCATTTCGTTTCAAACGAAATAAAAACGAAATTTAAAAACGGAAATTTCGCTTATGGCGAAATAAACTGTTATAATAGTTGGGGGGCGGGTATGAGATATTACATAGCAGACTGCCACTTTTATCATAAAAATCTGCTGACGGAAATGGACAACCGTGACTTTGAATCCGTGGAGCAAATGAACGAAGTGATGATAGAAAAGTGGAACAAAAAAGTGCACGCACGGGATGAGGTGGTAATCCTTGGCGATCTGTCTCTTGGCAACGGAAAGGAAACCAACGAAATACTGTGTCAGCTGAAGGGGCGGCTCTACTTGATTCGGGGAAATCACGATGAGCGGTACTTAAGGGACAAGGATTTTGACGTATCCCGATTTGAGTGGGTCAAGGATTATGCTGAACTCCATGACAATAAGCGAAAAATTGTGTTAATGCACTATCCGGTATTCTGCTATAACGGCCAGTTTCGACGTGGGGCGGACGGCACACCGCTGACCTATATGCTGCACGGGCATATCCATAAATCGTCAGATCAAGACATGGTGGACAGATTTTGTGCGGAAACCAGAGCGGCGATGAGGAAAAGTGCTCACCAGGAAGAAGCGCAGCCGATACCGTGCCAGATGATCAACTGCTTCTGTATGTATTCGGATTATACGCCGCTGACACTAGAAGAGTGGATAGAGTATGACCAAAGACGGCGTACCTTTCTCTGTGAGGGGAGCGATTGCTAAAATTTCGCTTCAAACGAAATCAAAACGAAAATTTGAGTTGATTTGTTTCGCGTTACAGGGTATAATCACAGTAAATCATCATTTGGAGGTGCGTTATGGACTATTTATCTTGCGCTGACGCTGCTGAAAAATTGGGAATTACGATCCGTAGGGTTCAGCAGATGTGCAAACAAAGGGAACTTCCGGGAGCAGTAAAGGAAGGCCGGACTTGGATGATTCCGATAAATGCGGTTTCGGAAGATTTAAACGCAAAAAAGAAACCTTTGCCCATAGGCGTCTCTGATTTTAAGGCTGCGACCACTGGCTACTACTATGTGGATAAAACTCTACTGATCCGCGATTTTCTTGATACAAAACCGATGGTATCGCTTTTTACTCGCCCGCGACGTTTTGGTAAGACGCTGAATATGGATATGCTCCGTGTCTTTTTTGAGAAAACGGCAGAGGACACTTCGGTTTATTTTAAAGATAAACAGATATGGCAGTATGGCGATTTTTATACAAGGCATCAAGGTCAGTATCCGGTCGTCTTTCTGACGTTTAAAGATGTGAAATGCTTGACATGGGAAGAAACTTTTCAGAAAATTCGAATATTGATTTCTTTGGAATTTATGCGCCATAATGAGCTGGAAAATAGTTCTGTACTGACCACATATGAAAAAGAACAATATCATCGTCTTGCCAGTGATAATGCAACAGAAGTCGATTGCCAAATGGGGTTGCAGCTTTTGTCACTGCTTTTGCATAAGCACTACGGCAAAGAATGTATTATTATTATTGATGAGTATGATACGCCGATACAACAGGGGCATAATTGCAATTTCTACTCAGAAATCGTAAACTTCATGCGCAATTTCTTCTCTGGTGGCCTCAAAGATAATTCGCATTTGGCTTTTGGATTTCTTACAGGAATTCTGCGTGTAGCTAAAGAAAGTATCTTTAGTGGCATGAATAATTTGAAAATCAATTCAATCTTGGATGAAAGCTATAGCGAATATTTTGGCTTCACAAAAGAAGAAGTGAAGGATATTCTGAGCTATTATGAAAAGGAAGAAAAATATCAGGAAATATGCGATTGGTACGATGGATATCGATTTGGCAATACTGAAATCTTCAACCCATGGTCAGTTATTAATTACATTGCAGATAAGTGCTTTCCTAGAGCATTTTGGCAGTCTACAGGCAGCAACGAGATTATCGGAGAAATCATTTCGACAGCTACACCGGAAACCACAGAAGACCTTTATAAGCTACTCTGCGGTGAGAAAATTACAACTTTTATTGATACCAGTGTGATTTACCCCGAAATACAGAATAATCCCTACAGCATCTATAGTTTCCTACTTATTGCAGGGTACTTGAAAGTTGCGTCAGTTTACCCACAAAATGATGGGAATTTTATGTGTGATGTTGCAATCCCTAATAAAGAGATTGCATTTGTGTATGAAAAAGAGGTTTTAAATCGCACAAATCAAAATAATATCTCTATCTCAATCAGTCAAGCCATTTTTTCGGGAGATACGAAAAAGTTGCAGATTCTTCTGGAAGAGTTTATGTTGAAAAGCATATCTTCTATGGATGGAGTGAATGAGGGATTTTATCATGGGATGATGCTGGGGTTATGTGCTGTCCTCGGAAATCGTTATCGAGTTCGTTCTAATAGGGAATCGGGACTTGGACGTTTTGACATTCAGCTGATGCCTTTGGTGAATGGTATTCCAGGATTCATTTTTGAATTCAAGCATACTAGCGATGCACATGTGGATTTGGGCTCCTTGGCAGAAAAGGCACTTCAGCAGATTGATGAGAAAAAATATGATACAGAGCTGCGTGATGCAGGTATCGATTCAATCGTAAAAATAGGAATTGCATTCCAAGGGAAAAATGCTGTAGTAAGACGAGCATAACTTTTGACCCATGAGATTTTCACGGTAAATAGGCTTTGGAAAAAGCTGCATATAGGAGTGAAAATAATAAAATGCTTGATAAGCCGGATGCCGCAAACTATGCAATGGATACAAGAGGGCGGATATTGATAAAAACAATCATGGAGATAGTAGATAGGTCAGCGATAATTCGAAATGGTTTACGGAGTTTAGAATGGCCATATGTAATAGCTCTGCCCGGAAAAAATCGGAAAAGTTATTACCGCTACAATCTTGAAAATCCTTACTTGCTTGAATTGGTAGATATGGTAGAGAACTATATAGAATGGAATCCGAAGCTGGAGTGGCTATCTCTAAAAGAAAGAGAATACATAAACGATTATGGATTCAGATATACAAAAGATGAAAAGAAAAAGACGTGGAAAATAAATGGCGGTGGTGTTGGAGACTATATGTCGGATTGGTATATCTGGATCACTGGAAAAGAAAAGATTGCAAATCTGCCGCAGCATCGTTGCTAAAACATCAGATGGGAAATAGATGGAGGAGTATTGATTGATTCTTGATTTGATTCAAAAAATTTTATATATTGTGAACGGTTTTCTATATTCGAGGGCTGCATTTATTGATTCTGTGCAGTTGCAGTTAAAGAAGGGAAAGCTTGCATGAGTGACCGTTAGCAATGAAATCATTATACGGTTTTCTATGTTGGTGATAAAGCAGTTGGAATTTGCACAACGCATTTGTTGGAACATTATACAGAAATAGGGAAATGAGATTACGGTTGTATTGTTGTAATGACGAGATACAAACAAAACGATATGCCAGAGAAAGATATTGTGATTGTTCGATTAGGCGTATTGAGTATTCTCAAACTTTATTTGGCAATTATGTATTCAAATATGTTGAGCTAACTAAAGAGAAAAACGGTTGTGAAGATTCAGTCAGTTGAACTCTTGATGATGTATTATCACAAGGCGATGTCATTGAGTATTTGTGATATAGCATTAAAGCAGAATACCAATTTATAAAAGGATGCCTTACAAAATGGGGTGAGTATATGTTTGAAAACGGGTTACAATATGTTCGCGCTGATTTCCACTTACATACTTGCAAAGACAAAGAGTTTGTTTATTCTGGTGAGCAGAATTCTTTTGTAAACAACTATGTTTCTAAACTAAAACTTGCTAACATCAATGTTGGTATAATTACAAATCACAATAAATTTGATAAAGATGAATATAATGCTATTCGTAGGGCTGCGAAAAAACAAGACATATTTATCCTGCCAGGAGTAGAATTGACCATCAAAGAAGGCGCAAACGGTATTCACACGCTAATTGTGTTTAATCCAGAGGAATGGCTTGAGAATGGCAATAATCATATTCAGACATTCCTAACAGCAGCATTTGCCACCATCCCCAATCCAGAAAACCGCAATGTAAAAAGCATATATGACCTAAAAAAGGTGTTTGAACAGTTAGATGCCTATGGACGCGATTACTTTGTGGTATTCGCGCATGTGGATCAAAATAGTGGCATATTTAGCGAATGCAAGGGCGGCTTACTTGAATCCTTAGCGGGACTTACTTCGTTTAAAAATCGTGTTCTTGGTTTGCAGAAATCCAGATCTCGTGACAACCTTAGTCAATTCGAGAGATGTTTCGGCTTTTTGCCTGCCTTGGTTGAGGGCTCCGATCCGAAATCCATTACTGATATAGGTAAGGGAGATAAATGTACTTATTTGAAAATCGGAGAATATTCTTATGCCGCAATCAAATTTGCTTTACAAGATTACAGAGAAAGGGTTAGTGAAAATGTTCCAGAAAACAAACATGGTTTTATAGAATCAATATCATTCCAGGGTGGAAAGTTCGACGGACAAACAATTATGTTTTCTAGTGAGTTGAATACGCTTATTGGCATAAGAGGCAGCGGAAAATCCTCCATTTTGGAAGCGGTACGATATGTTTTGGGACTCACCGCCCAAACGGACAAAGACTACAAAGATTCGCTTGTTAAAAGTGTTTTTGGTTCTGGCGGTAAAGCAACATTAAACATAGTAGATAAACATGGTAAACACTATTCTGTCAGTCGAATATTTGGAGAACGAATAAATGTTCTCGATGAGAGTGGCAATGACTTAAGTATTAATCCGATCAGCTTGTTCGATGGGGTACAGTATTTTGGTCAAAAAGATCTGTCCAGTAGCGCTGATCACGAAAACAGTTTGTTAGGAAAATTGATTAGCGGCAGAATTGGTCAACCCTCTAATTTAGATAGTCGTGTGAGCGAATTAGCCGGAACCGTAGAACATTTACTGGACGTAAGTAAAATCCCACAGCAAATGGTTGAAGCCGCAACACAACAAAAAGAACTTGAGCATAGACTTTCAGTTTTTGAAGAAAAAGGGGTGGCAGACAAACTAAAAAAGCAAAGAGGATACATTACTGACACTACAAAGCTTGATACAGTGAAGAAGAGAATAGATTCGATTTTGTGTGATTTTCGTAATGCGTTTTCAAAAAACTCGATTGCGTCAAGTATTTTAGACGAATATAGTAGTGAATTTAATCCTGATATGTTCGAAGATGTTTCCACGGTATTGTCTCTAATTGATGTTCAGCTCACGCAAATCGGTTCCTGTATTGCTGAAATTGAAAAACAGTGTAACAGTATGGGCGATATTATTTCCCGTTTGAAAGAGCGAACTGATAGTTTGGCAGATGAATTTGCTGAAATTAAAAGAGAGATTAAAGATGAAACTTTGGATGTTGATAGTTTTGTCAAAATGACCGCTGAGCTTCAAAAAACCAAGGAAAAACTACAGCAACTAAGCGAAGAATCATCCTCTAAATCAAAAATAGAAGCATCATTTACTAAGGCAGCAAGAGAACGCAATGATGTCCTATGGGCAACTTATAATGCGTATAAGGATGAAACTGAACGTATTAATCGGAATCAAACTGAATTACGAATTGAAATCATATTCAAGGGAGATCGAGAAGGCTTTAAATCCCAAATAAAAAGTGATTTCAGAGGAACGGGAATTTCAGATAGCAAATACCAAGCTATTTGCGATGCTTTCACCGATTATACAGCGATCATAGAAGACTGGATTATTTGCGATGGGAGCGAGTTGAAAAAAATTGTTACGTCCGGTGAATATGTAAAATTGGAAGATAAGCTTCGTAATCAATACGAAGAATTACTGGGCAGGCAAGTCGAAAACAAAGTAAACATATATTATCATGGAAAATTATTGAGGCAACACTCGATTGGTCAGCGAGCCTCGGCTCTAATATTGTTCATATTGACGCAAGATGATAATGATGTTATCTTTATTGATCAACCGGAAGATGATCTTGATAACAAGGTTATCTATGATGAGGTCATTACTGCCATTGCGAGGAAGAAGCCATATATGCAGTTCATATTTGCTACACATAATGCAAATATCCCGGTGCTTGGCGATTCCGAAAGGGTGTTAGTTGTTGAGTTCCAAGAAGAAAAAATTGATGTTACTCAGGGTAACATTGACTTGGATTCTACGCATAAACAAATTGTTGATATTATGGAGGGAGGGAAAGAAGCATTCGATAAGAGACAACTTATCTACACATCTTGGCATTGAACTTCATTTTTTGTGTCTGACGCAGGTTTGGGACGCGGATTTGAAAGAGGTGCTGCCAGAGGGAACAACGGCTCTGATGATTCCAAATGCAGAAATCAAGGAGCTGTTTGAGACAACAGTAGTCAAGCGGTTTAAGGAAACGGCACTGGAGTGGAACAGAAAAAATTTGTTTGGATGCGATGATAGAATGTATGCAAAGGATTTTGAGGACGATTATGACGAATTGTTTTGCTATGGAATTTCCTTTTTCAAAAAACGCTGTATGGTGAAGAAAAAATGTCAACTGAGCTTGAACATCAAGTGTAATAAACGGGATTCTTCTGAAATGATTCGAAACGAGTAAAACACAACTGAAAAACTGTTATTTGGGCGAATTAACGTGTTTTATAATGCGTTGGTTCGCTCTTTTTTTACCCAACCGGGGCCGGGGTCACTTCTCTGTGGTGAAGTCTCACGAAGACCGGTGGCCCCTTTTGCGTGAAAAACCGCAAAATTCATAGGCCGGGGGTCAGAGGAATAACGGCGCAAAATGAAACAGGAGAAATGTACAGGCATCGGAGCTTCGGTTCCGGTGCCATTCTTTTTCCCCGAAATGAACCAAAGTGTGTGAAACCTCTCGTAAACAGGGAGCTTTCGCACATTTTAGCTTGTTCCGGGAGGAGCGAGGGCGAGCGGGAATCGGACGTCGCAACAACGATCCAACCTGGCGGGGCGGTGCCGATTTCCACTTCGCCGCTTTTCGTATGAATTATGAGATTTTTCTAAGAAACCGCCGAAGAAACGGCGAAAAATGAGAGTGAGGTGAGGACGCTGCGGCTTTCTGGAACGAAACTTTCTCAGATCGCAGAGCAGACGGGAATGCCTGTGGAACAGGTGATGGATTACTGCCGAGAACTGGGATTGCCGGAAATAGGAAGCTGCCATCTGGTGCCGCCGGGCAGAGTGAAAGAACGCAGATGTCCAGTCTGTGGAAGAATCATCGGGCAGAGTGGAAGAGGTGCGCCGAGAAAATATTGTTCGGATGAGTGCTATGCTGAATATGAACGAAGGAATTATAAACGGGAAAAGGCTGGCAGGGTAGCATTCTGTCAGAACTGTGGCCGTCCGTTTACGGCAATCTGCGAAAGCAGGAGTCAGTGGATGTTCTGCAGCAGAAATTGTTATTTTGAATTTCGATATGGACTGAAGGAGGCGAAGGAGCATGAGTGAAAAGGTGATCGGTGTGTTTCCAATGTTCAACACCGGAGGCATCTGTGTACATACGATTGACGAAGCGGAGGAAAGAGTTCTGGCATCCATCAACGGGAAAGACCCGGAATGGTGCAAGATGTCGGAACGACCGCAGTCGGAGAATGGCGGAGACAGCGAAGAATTGGAGTCGGGCTTTTTGTTCGACTCTTTTTTCGTGCCGTTCTCTCAGGTCATGCGTGTGTACTGCATTAAAGAACGCACTGGATGTGTTCCTTGGTCTGTTCGGCACAGACTGGCAGACTGTCTGGGGTAGTATCAAGAGCTTCTTCGAGACCGTGTGGAGCGGAATCAGCAGTTTCTTCTCCAACACAGTTTCTGCCATCCAGACAGTGGCAACTACTGTGTTTACGGCGGTCTCCGGATTTTTTACGACTGTCCTGACTACGATCCAGACGATCTTCAGCACCATCTGGACTGCAATTTCGGATGCTGTTTCTTCTGTACTGAATACGATCCATACCACGGTGACGACTATGTGGACTGCGATTTCTATGCTGAAGGTAGAAAAAGCGGCAATCAACAATCCCCAAATTGCTGTTCTCACCTATGCAGGTGTCGTGGAAGCAATTCGGAAAGGACTGATTGAAATCAGTATTACGGATGACGGCTATTTTGCTATCAGGTCAGAAGATGGACTGGGACTTAGTGAACGATCGGAGTCCAGTACGGTTGAGAAGTTCGCTGAAAATTTGCTCAACTGCGGTGTGACGGATTCTGGTTATCTCTCCTTTGAGACAGAAAGCGGACTGGAACTTGTCTTTTCAATGACAGACACAGGTCGTCTTGTTGTTGAATACGGAAACGGCTGATATAGCCGAGGAAGGAAAGAATATGGCTAAGTATATTGGAAGAAGAATTGTGCCGACCCATGGTGGTGTGTGGTCGAAGGACAAAGCGTATGAGGAATTGACTATTGTTTTTGATAAAGGTTCGAAAAACAGTTTTATCAGTCGTATCCCTGTTCCGGCAGGAACGGTAATCACAAATGAAACGTACTGGATGTTGTACAGTGTCTACAGCGCTCAGATTGCAGAAGCTGTGCAGCAGATGAAAGATACTGAAACAAGCCTTACTGCGCGTGTGAACACAACGGAGCAATCGATGCGCAGCCGTGTTGAGAAAGCTGAGGAACTCTCAAATCAGAATAAGACAACATTGAATACCCGGATGGATTCGATGGATGCGCGTCTGGATGCCAATGTGAAAGCATCCACGGATTCCAGTTCCGATTATGCTGCAGAGGTTGTTGATGCAAGAGTGGACAGCGAGGGAAAACCGCTGGAAAGTCTTGGGAAACACTTAAGAAGTATTTCCAGTGGCCTGCTGCCGAAACTTCTGCCGATGGAAGTCAGTCCCATTTCGAGTGAGGGGAGCAAAGCTACAATTTCAGTAGACGATTTAGTTTGTGATTGCACATTTCATCATGTCACTGGCTATGTTGGCGTTTTTGTCAATTATTTTGGAAGTTATCCCGTGTGGCGGTGTAAACAGAAGATGGGAAAGCGGGAAGGCGAAAAGCCCAGACAGAATGGAACTCCGGACCAGAAGCTGTACTGCAGGGAAAAGCACGGGAGATTGTCGAATGCCGAGAGGAAAGCAGCCAATGAAAGATGCCCTTCGGAAAGCATCCATGAATGCGCACTGGAACAGAGTTTTATGGAAATGCTGTACCGTCTGAAACGGGATTATGAGAAAAATCATGAGGCTTCGGAAATAAGCACTCTTTTTCAAAAAGCTTGTGAACAGGTGTATCAGCAGATGAAAGGAAAGCTTCCTGAGTGATACCAACTTGTTTATCAATGGGAGTTTTGACAGGAAGGGAAGTCCCCGATACCGGGCTTGATTAAAAATGATTTTACAATACCAAGGGGGAAGTGCGCCCTTTTTTGGAGGTGAGAAGATTGCAGGAAAAAGAACAGAAATGGTACTCCGGGATGCTGGGAGTGACATTCAATTCGGAGGAAGGACGAATTACCATCTTCCGCAGCACACTGGAGACACTTGGATGGCCAACTCATTACCGATTTTTGTATAATCGGACGATGGGACAGATTGCAGTACAGGCTTGCAGAGCAGAGAATGCCGGGGCGCATCGGGTGACAACGCTGAATGAAACAAACAGCTGTGAGATTAAGTGTGTGGCCTTTTCTAGAATGATCTATCAGAATGCCCATTGGAATATGAAAAGATCATACAGACTGGTCGGAAAATCATTCCCCGAACAGAGCCTTGTGAGTTTTTCTATCACGGATGCGATTCCGACAGAAAACGGAAAAATGCTAGACGAGGCTGTAAGCCCCACAGTTGCCCCACATCGGGCAGAAGCCAGCCTATTGCAAAACGATCCCAGTTCGGCAGTAAAAACTGACAGTGGGGCTGTCTGAGGGGCGTGTGGGCAAGGCGGTCGAAGAACAGGGGATTAGGATGCCAACTTGGTTAGAATCCAGCCTGCTAAGGAAACGCAGCCAGCAGGATAGAAAACGCCGGGGCAGGAAAATAAGTGATTTTTCTCACTTATCTCAATAAAAAAGTGATTATAATCACTTATATAGAAATGGCAAATAAGTGAGCTTTTCTGTCACCCCATGATAATTACATAAAACGAAATAAGTGAACATAATCACTTATAAACCCAGAAAAGTAAATAAAATCACTTGTAAGCGAAAAAGTGAGTTTTTTGAAAATTGAATAGAAAAATGAATCTCTTGGAGCTACTGATCTGACGGTCGGTAGCTCTTTTCTTTTTGTCTAAAAATGAACGAGAAAATCGAAAATGTACCTACATAGGACGGAAAATGGACATTATACTCCACCCTGTTGCTATTTTTCCGACGAATTAGAGGCGGTGGAAGGCATATGGAATAATGGCGGCGGCTACCGTAACGGCACAGCTGCGCAAGCCTGCTTTACGCCAACGGGGTGAACCTGAAAGAAATCCAGGAGTGGCTGGGGCACAGCGATATCAGCACCACCAGCAATATTTATACCCATCTGGATTTTTCCAGCAAGGTATCCTCTGCCAATGCCATCGTCAGCACTTTCCCGAAGAACACAAAGGTATGATTTGCAACAAAAATAAAGCAGCCCGGAACCTGAAAAAAGTCCGGACTGCTTGCTTGGTGCCGGTGGTGGGGGTCGAACCCACACGTGTTATTAGCACAAGGGATTTTGAGTTTTTATCCGCATCTTCCATCTGGTGTCATCCAGTGATATCTAGTGATATCTGGTTCCCACTGTGCAAAGGCAAAATTCACACCTCAACGAATAATATTTTGAAATATCCACGATTTTTCGATGCGTTTTTCCTCTACTCTGTTTTTTCGGTTTGGACCGCCCAAATGGAAATTGGAGGGATGTTCAGGAGGGATGCAGGGCAAAACGCTCCTCTGCTTAGGCACAAAACGAAAGGAAAGTCAAGGATAATGAATCAAAATCAAGCAAAAGAGTATTATGAAAAATTATTTGTGAACTATCCTGATGTGCTGTCTGTCGAAGAAGCAACAACTTTACTCGGTTTCAAAAGCCAGACTGCCATCATCAGAAGAATCCATCAACATAGAATTCGCTGCCTGAAAGTCGGACGATCTTTCATGATTCCGAAAGAATATCTCATCGACTATCTTTTGGATAGCTAAATTATACAGCCATTATATTACATAGCGCACTACTTTTCAACAAGAAAAGAGTACGCTTTTTATTTTCAAACGAAAGGCGGTCGATTTTTTGAACACAAGCTGGAGCAAAACGTTGAAAAAGCCACATGACCCTTGACTACTTCTACGGACAAGCCGGAGAGCTGTTCTCCTTCTACCGCATTCCAAAGGCTCTGTTTCAGGAGCCACGGTTCCAGAGCCTGTCAACCGATGCCAAGACCCTGTACGGTATCCTGCTGGACCGCATGAGCCTGTCCGTGAAAAACGGCTGGCTGGACGAGCAGAACCGGGTGTTCATTATCTTCACGATAGAGGATGTCAAGAGGGCGTTGTGTTGCGCAGACAACAAAGCGACCAAGCTGCTCCGGGAACTCGAAAAGTTTGGTCTGATTGAACGAAAACGCAGAGGTCTGGGAAAGCCAAGTTTGGTGTATGTGAAGAACTTTTCAGCAGAATCGTCAAAATCAATATTCCAGAATCGTGATTTTCACGATTCTGGAGGCTTCAAAAACGCAAGTCAAGACCCTTCAAAATCACGATGTAATAAGACTAAAGAGAATGATACTGAAATGAGTGAGACTGATCCATTCTATTCTGAAGAAGCGGATGGGATGAGCAAACGCACCCAACTGGAAGAATATTTTTCTCAGTCTTTGGAGATAGACCTTCTGCTCCGGCTCTGCCCGGATGATGAGGACACCATCTATCAGATCGTAGATTTGTTGGTGGACACCTGCGCTCCCAGCTGAGCTATAGGCCCATATTTAGGGGCGTGACTCGGTTGGGCGACCAA
>ERZ1026862.794-NODE-794-length-20702-cov-4.029157_pt1 | contig 20702 bp, 17 predicted proteins | sample MGYA00380161_ERZ1026862 | MGnify/ENA primary metagenome ERZ1026862 (study PRJEB33269, sample SAMEA4719797) | human gut metagenome | biome: human-associated habitat; feature: organic feature; material: feces | place: Cameroon | collected 2013-10 ... | reverse complement strand
CCTCAGCAGCGTGGATTTCCCGGAGCCGTCCGGGGCGCATATCACCGTCACCTTGTCCCGGTAGATATTCCGGAGCAGGGCGCTTATTCTCTTCGGGATAAAAATGCTGTTGATATCCGCCATGCCTGCTCCTTTCCGTATAAGTCCATATCAGAAAAGCGCCCGGTTTACTGCGCCGGGCGCTCTGCAATTACTTTTCTACCTTGATGAAATGCGCGATGTAGCTCTGGAAATCTCCCCACAGGGACGGGATATCGAATCCGCTGTTCATGAGGACTTCAGCGCTGTAAACGCGTCCGGTTTCCTCGTGCTTGTACCAGCAGCCCTTCTCAAGTCCCACCAAGCGGATACGGTGCAGGAACACGCTCGGCTCCTTGAGCACCTGGATATACTCGAGCAGTGCTTCGCTCTTGTCTTTGGCAACGAACATCCATGCGTCGAAGCGGTCGTTGTCAAAGGGATTTCCGATACGGTACTGGTCGCCGGTGCGCACCAGCGGATTGTACTTGTTGAACTCCTCGATCTGCTTGCGGATATTCCACTTGTCGTCGTCGGATATCTTCGTGATATCCAGCTCGTAGCCGAAGGTTCCCACCATTGCGACGCGGCCTCTGGTTTCGAACGGGGTGATACGTCCCACGCAGTGGTTCGGGCTGTCGGAAACGTGCGCGCCGAAGCAGGAGCAGGGGTAGCACAGGGAAGTACCATACTGTATCTTCAGGCGCTCGATGGCGTCGGTGTCGTCGGAGCACCAGATCTGCGGCGAATAGTACAGCATGCCGGCGTCGAATCTGGAGCCGCCGCCTGCGCAGTTCTCAAGCAGCAGGTCGGGGAAGTCGGTCAGCAGGCGCTCCTGGATCTCGTAAACACCCAGGACGTAGCGGTGCCATATCTCGCGCTGGCGCTCGGGAGGGAGTACCTCGTTGCCGACCTCGCACAGCTGGCGGTTCATGTCCCATTTGACGTACTCAATGTTTGCGGAGGAAAGTATCTTGTACATCTGGTCGTAGATGTAGTCGCGCACGTCCTTGCGAGAGAAGTCGATCACCAGCTGCGAACGGCAGGTGGTGCGGGGACGTCCGGGAATATGTATGCACCAGTCAGGGTGAGCCTTGTACAGCTCGCTGTCCGGGCTTATCATCTCCGGCTCGAACCAGATACCGAACTTCAGACCGAGCTTGTTCACCTCGTCAACAAGGTACTTGAGTCCGCCCTTTATCTTGTTTTCGTTCACGAACCAGTCGCCCAGGGAAGACTTGTCGTCGTTGCGGTGTCCGAACCAGCCGTCGTCCATTACCAGCATTTCAATGCCTGCCTTCGCGGATTCGCGCGCGATGTCAAGCAGCTTGTCTGTGTCGAAGTTGAAGTAGGTCGCTTCCCAGTTGTTGATGAGAATGGGGCGGCGGATATCCTTCCACTTGCCACGGGTGAGGTTGTTGCGCATTACGTCGTGGAATGTGCGGCTCATGTTGCCGATACCGTTCGCGGAGAATACCATGATTACTTCCGGAGCCTGGAATTCCTCACCGAGGTCAAGGTGCCAGCTGAAATCATACGGGTTGATTCCGGAGAATACACGGGTCTTTTCGTACTGGTTCACCTCGCAGCCTGCAACGAAGCTTCCGGAGTAGCACAGCGCGAAGCCGTAGCAGTCGCCGTAGTCCTCGGTAGCCTTGTGGTCAACGATGGCGATGAAGTTATTGTGAGCGTGGCTTGTTGAACCACGGCAGCTGTCCACCAGCTGCTTGCCGAAGTGCAGGGGATTACGCTGTACATGGCGCTCCCTTGCCCAGGTGCCGTACAGGGTGATCATGTCGTAATCCTTGCTGTCAAGCTCTACACAGGTGGAGAGCAGTCTGCGCAGCTCGATGGGGTCGGCGCCGCCGTTCTTGACCTTGACGGAGCGTGTGATCACGTCCAGCTTCTCGAATACGCTGTACTGGAGGGTGATCTCAAGTCCGTTGTGGGGGTCCTTGCAGTATACTTCCAGGCTGGTCACCTCGTCGTCGGAGTTGGCGTAGGTAGCCGGAAGTCCCTCAAGCTTCTTCTTGCCCTTGAATATCGCGTAGCTGTCGAAGTAGCACTCGCATGCGGACATGCCGTACTTGTCCATCAGCTGCATGCAGGGCTCGCGGAAATCCGCAACGCCGCTGGTCGGGAACTCGATAGCCGCGCAGTCGAAGGAGTGCGGACCCATTCCGTCATGGGTGGCAGGAACGAACGGCTCGTCGTTCGGGATACGCAGCATGTGCGTGATGTCCGTTTCCGGAATGGACGCGCCGTAATACAGGTGCAGCAGGTTGTTGGAATTCGTCACATGGAACGCATAGGTCGTATTCGGGGTGTCGAGCTTGAATACGCGCTTTTTCTCGTCGTAGATTATCGGCATTGGATTACCTCACTGAAATTGATTTTCCGTTTATCGGATAGATACAGTATAGCATATCCGCATATATTTTTCAAGCGGTATTTTGCCCGGGAACGCAAAAAGCCGTTGACAAACCGGCAGAAATATTGTAAAATATAGTTTGGACTAATTCCATTGGAATTACTGAACATAAGAAAGGAACAGGCAAAATGGCAAAGTTAAATGAAAATTTCTTCAACCTGAAGAAGAACTACCTCTTCATTGATATCGGCAAGCGCGTAAAGGCGTATTCCGCCGCTCACCCGGAAGCAAACCTCATCAGAATGGGTATCGGCGACGTAACACAGCCCCTGGCTCCGGTCGTAGTTGACGCTATGGTCAAGGCTGCAAAGGAGATGGGCGTTAGGGAAACCTTCCGCGGATACGAGGACAGCGGCGCCGGCTATGACTTCCTGCGCGAGGCTGTTTCCAACTACTACAAGAGCTTCGGCGCTGAGGTTGACCCGGCGGTTATCCACATCAGCGACGGCGCAAAGAGCGATTGCGGCAACATAATCGACATCTTCGGCGAGGGCAACACCGTTGTTGTCACCGACCCGGCTTATCCCGTATACGTTGACAGCAACATCATGAGCGGCAACTCCGTTGTTTACGCGAACTCCACCGAGGAGAACGGATTCGCTGCAATGCCCCCCAAGGACGTTAAGGCTGACATAATCTACCTCTGCTCTCCGAACAATCCGACCGGCTCCGTTTACACCAAGGCTCAGCTGAAGGAGTGGGTGGACTACGCTCTCGCAAACGAAGCTGTTATCATATTCGACGCAGCTTACGAAGCATTCATCACCGACCCGGAGCTTCCCAGAAGCATTTATCTGGTAGAGGGCGCGAAGAAGTGCGCTATCGAGATCTGCTCCCTGTCCAAGACCGCTGGATTCACCGGCACACGCTGCGGCTACACCATCGTTCCCGAGGAGCTCGTTCAGAAGAACAGCAAGGGCGAGGAAGTGAAGATCGCCGACCTGTGGAACAGACGCCAGGGCAGTAAGTTCAACGGCGTATCCTATCCGGTACAGCGCGCTGCTGAGGCTGTGTTCACTCCCGAGGGACAGACACAGACCAAGGCTACCATCGCGTACTACCAGGAGAACGCGCGTATTATCGCGCACACCTGCGACGAGCTGGGGATCAAGTACACCGGCGGAATCAACTCCCCGTACATCTGGCTCAAGAGCCCGAACGGCATGGGCAGCTGGGAATTCTTCGACTACCTGCTCAACGAGATCCAGGTCGTTGGAACCCCCGGCGCAGGATTCGGCGCAAACGGCGACGGCTGGTTCAGACTGACCGCATTCAGCACTCACGAACTGACCGCTGAAGCAATGGAGAGATTCAAGAAGCTCTTCAAGAAGTAATCACACAGATAAAAAGCAGGCGGACGCTTAGAAGGTGTCCGCCTGTTCTTGTAATAGAAACGGGAGGGGCGACCCCTCCCGTATTTTATTTGTTGACTTCCTTTAGCAGCTTGTCGAATTCCTCCTGGCTGACCGGCTTGGAGTAGTAGAATCCCTGGGCTGCGTCACAGCCGCATTCGTGCAGGAACTGCGCCTGCTCCTTGGTTTCCACGCCCTCGGCGATGATGTCCAGCCCGATGTCCTGGGACATCGAGATGGTGTGGGAGATTATCTTCCTTCCGCGGCCGCTTTCCATGAATCTGGACAGGAACTCGCGGTCTATCTTCAGCACGTCGAACTGCGTGGTCTTCAGCATATTCAGCGAGGAATAACCGGAGCCGAAATCGTCCATCAGCATGGTGAATCCGGCGCTCTTCATCTTCTCAACGATGTCGGAAACTCCCTGGGCGTCGGTGGTTTCGGTTATCTCAAGCTCCAGCAGCTTTATCGGGATATCGTATTTCTTCACCAGACCCAGCAGGAATCCCACCACGTCAAAGGAGCGTATGTACTCCCGGGAGATATTCACGGATATGGGCACAGGCTCAGTTCCTGCGGCGATCCAGTCCGCGATCTTGCGGCAGGCGCTCTCCCAGATGATCTGGTCAAGCTTGAGAATAAAGCCGTTCTGCTCGAACACGGGCACGAAATCCGCCGGGGAGATCATTCCCTTTTTGGGGTGAATCCACCGGGCGAGAGCCTCGGCGCCGATGATCCTGTTGGAGGAAATGCTGTATTTCGGCTGTAGGAACATCACGAACTGGTTATCTACCAGCGCGGTTTTCATGTCCTCCTCGATGATCTGCTTCTTTTGCAGTTCGCTCTTCATTCTTCCGTTGAAGAATCCGATGTTGTTCAGCGCGCTTCCCTTGACGGACTGCCGCGCTATGCTCGCATTATCGCCGTGGCGGCGCGTATGCAGCGTTCTGTCCTCTGCGATGGCTACGCCGAAAATCAGGCGGTAGTCCATATCGTTGAACCCGGAGAGCAGGCTTTCCAGCTTGTGTATGAAATCCAGCAGGTGCTGGTCGCTGTCGAACGTGGTCACCACCATGAATACGTCCGCGGTAAGGCGGCAGTAGGGCTGTTCCTCGTTGCATATAAGTCCCAGCGTCTGCGTCAGGAATGCCAGCAGTTCGTCGCCGGCTTCCACGCCGTATTTCTCGTTGATGAGTTTGAACCGCTCCACGTCAAACTGAATGAACGCGATCTCCTCGTTAGGGTGGCGCGCCATCATGTCGGAGATCTCCTTGCTGTAGATCTGCGGAGCGCGGTCGGAGGAAAATGCGCGGAGTATCTTCTTGTTGACGATCTCCTTCGGGGTGTAGGGGCGGATAGTCCCGTGGACTGCGGTGATCCTTCCGCTCTCGTCCCGGAGGAAGTGTGCGAAGAATCCGCAGAGCTCCGGTTCGTCGTCCGGTCTGAACTTCATGCGGATATCCACGCTCAGACTGTTGCGGTTTATCCCGGAGATTATCCCTCCCTCGAGCTGGGAGGTGAATACGTTGAACTGGGGCATGGACTGCTCGTCGATGAGTCCGCTCTCCCTCAGGTAATCCAGCGGATCCCCGGTCACGCTGTCGAACAGGTCGCTGCCTGCCGTGGCGATGGTGCCGGCGGTGCAGTCCCACAGGAAGTGCAGGGAGTGCTTATCCTTGTTCAGCATGTCAATGAATAACTGTTTATCCTTTTCAGAGATCTTGCCCATTGTTTCACCACCTGTTCGTTGAGTTATGAATTTTCTTATACAATTATACCACACTTTCACACAAATTGCAATAGTTTTTGTGTAAAATGCACCAGACAAGATGACAAGAATGTCTATTATCTGCCTTTGTTTCGTGATTTATGGCATGATCCGTATGCTCTTGAAGTAGTCCAGCGCGGTAAAGGAGCGCTCCGTCCTGGACAGGAAGTAGTTTTCCGTGACCCTCTCCAGCAGGGCGGCTCCGGCGTCGGAGATACTGAACCGGAATGCGCTGTTCAGCCGCGCGTAGATAATATTGCGCATGGCGGCGAGCATTTCCGGGGTGAGGACGTAGTACCTTCCCTTGTATTCCCGGTCGAAGCAGTCGCCGCAGATCAGCTCGCCGCTGTCCGGCAGGAAGAACATCTCCTGGTGCTCGAATGCGCCGCAGTTGCAGCAGCCGCGCAGGTCGGGGGAGTACCCCAGCATGCAGGAATACCGCAGTTCGAACGCCGCCTTGACCGCGGACAGCCGCGCGGCGGACTGCGCGTTTTCCGCTTCGTAGAGCGCTATCGCGAAGAAGCGCACCAGGCTGTCCTTGCTGCCGTCGCCGTACTGCGCCTGCTCCTGGGGAGTGCAGAATTTCACCGCCTGGGCGAAATAGGAGCCCAGCGCCAGTTTCTCGATATCCGCCCCCAGCTCGTGGAAGCTCCGCTTCGGCTTCGCGGAGTTCACGGTGTAGCGCAGCTTTGTCTTGTTAAGGCAGAAAGTGGCATAAGAAAACAGTCCGCAGGAGCCGAGCAGCGAACTGTTTATTTTCTTTACGCCATGAGCCGTGGCCTCAATGATACCCTGTTCGTCGGTGAGTATATCGAGGAAGCAGTTGCTTTCCCCGATATCGCGCCGTCCGACGACGATCCCGTCATAGGTGAACAGCATGTTTACCGCACCTCCAGTGCTGTGATCATTGCTCGCCGTTTTCCTCCGTGTACATGCCGAGGTCGGAGATAACGCGCTCGCGGTTGCGCCAGTCCTCCTTGACCTTGACGAAGCACTGGAGGTTCACTTTCGCCTGGAGCAGGTCCTCCATATCCTCGCGTGCCATGGAGGCTATCTTCTTTAGCTTCTCGCCGCCCTTGCCGATGATCATGCCCTTGTGGCTTTCCTTTTCGCAGATTATTACCACGCTGATGTCGATTATCTCGGTGTCGCCCTTCATGCGGCTCTTGAACTTCTCGATGTCCACCGCCGTGCCGTGGGGGATCTCCTCCTGCATGACGCGGAGTATCTTCTCGCGGACTATCTCGGAGCACATGAAGCGCTCGGTGCGGTCGGTCGCGATGTCGTCCGGGAAGTAGTGCTCGCCCTCCACCGCGAATTTCTCCAGCACAGGAAGTATCTGATCGGTGTTTATGCGGTTCTTGACGGATATCGGGATTATCTCCTCGAAGTCGTAAAGCTCGGAATACTGCTGGATAATCTTGAGTATCTCGCTCTTGTCCTTCAGCAGATCGACCTTGTTCAGCAGGAGCACCACCGCCGTCCCGTGGGAGGCGAAGCTGCGTATAAGGTCCTGCTCGATGGAGGATATCTTTTTCGTCACGTCCGCCATGAGAATTGCGCAGTCCACGTCGTCAACGCTCCTGCGTATGGACTTCACCATGTGCTCGGAGAGCTTGGTCTTGGGCTTGTGCATACCCGGCGTGTCGATGAAAACGTACTGGATATCGCCCTCGGTGAGCACTCCGTTGATACGGTTGCGCGTAGTCTGCGGCTTCTCGCTGACAATGGATATCTTCTCGCCGACAAGCAGGTTCGTCAGGGAGGATTTCCCGGCGTTAGCCCTTCCGGTTATTGCAATGAACGCATTCTTTGTCATTTCTTATCCCTCGTGATACTTGTATACCAGCCTGAATTCCTCAAAGACAACAGGCGTATTCTCATCTTGACCTTTCAGCCATTCCTCAAACGGAGTGCTCTCTCCGGTGCGGCGGTACATTTCCTCCGTGACCTCGCGCAGCGGAACCACGCGCACCCCGAAAGTCTGAACCACGCAGCGCCCTACGCCGACGGAATCGGTGACGATGGCGTATTCTCCCCGCGCCGGGAGAGAATCCCTGGGAGCGCTGAATTCCGCGCGCTTCTTTCCGCGCATTATCAGCTTCAGCACTACGTCCGCATTATCTCCGCCAAAGGAATGCACCCGGCTGTATTCCGTGCCCTGCGGCATTCCCTTGTCGTTCAGGAATGCGTTCCAGAGCCGCTCGTGCTGTGCACTGACGTAGTTTTCGTACATGTCCGGGCGCTTCCTTGCCGTCACCCGGAGCGCCTCGCGCTGCTGCCATTCCGTCACAGTCCTGTGGTCGCCGGTGAGCAGAGTTTCCGGGACTCTGCGCCCGTGCCACTCCTCCGGGCGCGTGTACTGCGGATATTCCAGCAGTCCGTTGTAGTGGCTCTCAATGCTGTATGCGTCCTCGTTCGGGAGCACTCCGGGCTGTAACCTCGCCACGGCGTCCGCGACGATGAGCGCCGGAAGCTCGCCCCCGGTCAGGACGTAATTCCCGACCGAAAGCTCCTCGCATTCCAGCTCGTCAAGCACGCGCTGGTCGATTCCCTCGTAGTGTCCGCAGAGCAGAATCAGCCAAGGCTCGGCGGCAAGTTCCTGCACCTTTTTCTGGGTGAGAACTTCCCCCTGGGGGGACATGTAGATTATCCGGGGCTTTCCCTCGCGCTGCGACCTTATCGCCGAAATACAGTCGAACACCGGCTGAGCCTGCATGAGCATTCCGGTGCCGCCGCCGTAGGGCTTGTCGTCAACGCGGCGGTGCTTGTTCTCGGTGTATTCCCGGATATCGTGGGAATATATCTCGATGTGCCCGTTCTTTATGCCGCGCCCGATTATGCTCTCATGGATAACGCTGTCGCACATATCCGTGAACAGCGTCGCTATATCTATCCTCATTCGCCGTCCTCTTCGGAAGCGTCGTCGAACAGCCCGGGCAGTGGACGGATTATCATTTCGCCGGCGTCGATGTCGGTCTTCAGTACCACCTCGTCGATACACGGGAACATTAGCTCCCTGCCGTCCTCCTTTTTGATGGAGTACACGTCGCTGGCTCCGTTCTGGTAGACGTCGGTTATCTTGCCGTAGACCTCGCCGGTGTCGGCGTCCTTTACTGTCAGCCCGATTATGTCCTGAATGAAGTACAGACCTTCCTCAAGCTCCGCGTCGTCGCGGTCGAGGTACAGTATCTTCCCGATGAGCGGCTGAGCCTGCTCGATTTTGTCGATACCCTGGAACTTCATCACCACGACGTTCTTGTGCGGAAACGCCCGGGTGACCTCCATGGCGGTCTTTCCCTTGTCGAGGTAGAGCGTGTCGAAGTCGCACAGCACCTCCGCGCTGTCGCAGTAGTACTGCACGCGGACCTCTCCGCGAATTCCCTGGGTGGCAACTATCTTGCCGATTTCAAGAAACTGTTTCTTCATGGCGTTCCTCTTAAAGTCCGATCTTGATTATCTCGTCAAAGCCCTGCTGCTTTGCCCTGGAATAAGCCTTGTCAGCCTTCTTGCGGTTGGCTGCGGCGATGAGCGTTACATCGCTGTCCGCCTGGAGCTCGTCGGATTTCGCGATAGCTTCGAGAATCGCTTCCGGGCTGTGGAGGATAGCGGTCTTTTTCCTGCTTCCTGCAAGCTGGATATTGTTCTCGGTGACGATGGAGAAAATACGCTCGAAGCCGATGGAGAAGCCGACTGCCGGTACGGTGTCGCCGGTGAATCTGCCGATGAGGTTGTCGTAGCGTCCGCCGCCGGCTACTGTTCCGCCGAACTGCTTGCTTGCCACCTCGAATACGGTGCCGGTGTAGTAGCCCTGACCCCTTACCAGGGACGGGTCGAATTCCACGGTGTAGCCGTCGGAAAGCTTGTCCGCGGTTTCAATGATAGTGCGGAGCTGCTCCAGCGTTTCCTTTGCGTCCTCGGAGCAGTACTGCGCCATGTCGTCCAGGGTGAGCTTACCCTTGGCGAGAAGCCCGGAGAGCGCTTCAACAGCGGATTCCGGCATTCCCTTTTCGTGGAGCTCAGCGGCAACGCCGTCGGCGCCGATCTTATCCAGCTTGTCGAAGCTAACGGAAACTGTGTCGAGGGAATCCTCCGGGAATCCCATTGTCAGCAGGGAATTTCTCAGCACGCGGCGGTCGTTCACGCGCACGGTGAATTCACCGATACCGATTTTGGAAAGCGCCTTTGCGGTGACGGAGATAAGCTCGATCTCGCAGCACCAGGAATCGGAGCCGAGTATGTCGATATCGCACTGCACGAACTCGCGGAGTCTGCCGCGCTGCGGTCTTTCCGCGCGGTAAACCTTGTCGATCTGAATGCACTTGAACGGGGAGGGGAGGCTGTTGCGGTTGTTCGCGTAGTAACGGGAGAGCGGCAGGGTCAGGTCATAGCGCAGACCGAGGTCGCACAGCTCCTTCTCGTCCACGGGGGACTTCGCGAGGGCTTCCGCCAGCTTGTCGCCGCGCTTCATTATGCGGAAGATGAGGTTAAGGTTGTCGCCGCCGTCGCTCTTGTCGAGGTTCTCCGCGCTCTCGATCGCGGGGGTGTAGATACGGGTGAATCCGCTGGCGGTGTAGGTTTCGAGGATTATGTTCATCAGGCGGTCGCGCTGTGCGGCTGCCTCCGGTAAGTATTCCTGCATTCCCTTCTGAGGCTTTATGTTCATGTTCGTGTTTCCTTTCGTTTATAGATATTGGATAAATCCTGTTTTTTCAGTCTTGTCGTAGCCTGCGTGCTCGTAGAAATTCAGCGTGCTCTCCAGCTTGGAGCCGGTCATCAGCACAAGCCGGTAGCAGTTTTCGCGTATCGCGATTTCCCGGGCATATTCAAGGCAGGCGGTGGCTAAATGTCGTCCCCGGTAGTCCGGGTGCGTCACGACATTCTCGACCCAGGCGTAGGGCCGCGGTCCGTGGGTGAGATTCGGCATGATAACGCAGGTGATCGTGGATACCAGTCTGCCGTCCTCTTCCGCGACGATCAGGTGGTAGTCCGGGTCGTTCACCAGGCGCTCCCAGAGCTCGCGCGTCTGCGCCGCCGGGGGTATCTCGGTTTCGTGGAGATGGAGGTAAAGCTCCATCAGCTGCTCGTATTCGTCCGGGCGTACTTCCCTTATCATACGCCGCCTCCTTTCATGCACATATATTATATTTTACCACATAAACGCGTTTATTTCAAGTGGTTGACCGCAAAATAATTGACGGCGGACAGGGCGCTGAAAAATTTGCAGGAGCTCTCACAAAAAAATTCAGAAAAAGCCCTTGACAACCGGGAAATTTTGTGGTATCATATCACCAATGAAAGGTTCGGCGGCGTCCAAACCGCCCGGGCTTTAAAATCGAATACGCCCTTACAAACCAGTGAAGTGGAGATAAAAATGCTTGTGCACTCCCAGAGAGCGGTCGTTGCTGAGAGTACCGCAGAACGCAGAGCATATCAAATGGACCACTGAGGGCGCAGTCAAAGGCGGTGTCCAAAGCCGCTGAGTATTCTGCGACGTGTTGCAAGCGTTAATTGCAGGGATATGTTGGTATCCGGCGAGTGTGCGGCGTAACAGCCGCAAATTAAGGTGGCACCACGGTAGTATTGTAAGTGTACTCCGTCCTTAGAAGCAGAGAAATTCTGCGTTTAAGGGCGGAGTTTTTGTTTTCGGAAGGAGCAGAGATTATGCTGAAACCCACACTTGAACAGGCAAAGGAATACACCGGCTACAGCGTTATCCCCGTATGCCGGGAGATCCTGTCGGATTTCACCACCCCCATCGAGGTGCTGAAGAAGCTGCGCGCCGTGAGCCGCCATGTATATATTCTCGAGAGCGTCGAGAACCAGGAGAAATGGGGACGCTACACGTTCCTGGGATACAATCCGAAGCTGGAGATCACCTGCATTAACGGTGAACTCACGGTAAAGGACGTCCTGACCGGAACGGCGGAAACCTCGAAGCAGAGCCACCCGGCGGACTACATCAAGAAGCTGATGGCGCAGTACAGCAGCCCGAAGATCGACGGATTCCCGTCCTTCACCGGCGGACTTGTGGGGTACTTCTCATACGACTACATTAAGTACAGCGAGCCTACGCTGAACCTCGACGCCGAGGACGAGGAGCACTTCAAGGACGTGGACCTCATGCTGTTCGATAAGGTGATCGCGTTCGATAATATCCACCAGAAGATTGTGCTGATAACCAACATCTCCGCGGACAACATCGACAGCGAGTACGCTAAGGCGGAGAAGGACCTCGCGGAAATGGAGCAGCTGATAAGATACGGCAAGCCTGCTGATATCCCCCACGGGAAGCTCACCTCCGAGTTCCGCAAGCTGTTCGACAAGGAGCAGTACTGCGCGATGGTGGAGAAAGCCAAGCACTACATCTACGAGGGCGATATATTCCAGGTGGTGCTCTCCAACCGTCTTGACGCGGACTTCGACGGAAGCCTGCTGGACGCCTACAGAGTGCTCCGTGCGACGAATCCGTCGCCGTACATGTTCTTCTTCTCCAGCGACGACATGGAGATCGCCGGAGCCTCTCCGGAGACCCTGGTGAAGCTTGAGAACGGCACCCTCCACACATTCCCCCTTGCCGGAACACGTCCCCGCGGCGCCACGGACGAAGAGGACAAGCGCCTGGAAACGGAACTCCTCCACGATGAGAAGGAGCTTTCCGAGCACAACATGCTGGTTGACCTCGGGCGCAACGACATCGGCAAGATAAGCAAGTTCGGCACAGTCGAGGTCGAGAAATACATGAGCATTGAGCGGTATTCCCACGTCATGCACATAGGCTCCACGGTGCGCGGCGAAATACTGGACAGCAAGTCCGCGCTGGACGCCGTTGACGCGATTCTCCCGGCAGGAACGCTCTCCGGAGCGCCGAAGCTCCGCGCCTGCGAGATAATCAACGAGCTGGAGAACAACAAACGCGGCGTTTACGGCGGCGCGGTGGGATACATCGACTTCCGCGGAAACCTCGACACCTGCATTGCTATCCGCCTGGCATTCCGCAAGAATGGCAGAGTATTCGTGAGAAGCGGCGCCGGAATAGTTGCGGACAGCGTACCTGAGAACGAATTCAACGAGTGCATCAACAAGGCAAAGGCAGTCATGAACGCGCTCACCATCGCACAGGAGGAGAGCTTATGATACTTCTGATAGACAACTACGACAGCTTTTCATATAATCTGTATCAGCTCATCGGCGGAATAAACCCGGATATCAGGGTTATCCGCAACGACGAGCTGACAGTGGACGAGATAATGGCGCTGAATCCCTCCCACATAATCGTCAGCCCGGGTCCTGGACGCCCCTGCGACGCCGGCGTCTGCGAGGACGTTATAAGGGCAGCAGCCGGAAAGATCCCGGTGCTGGGAGTGTGCCTGGGACATCAGGCAATATGCGAAACCTTCGGCGCTGAGATAACCTACGCGAAGAAGCTCATGCACGGCAAGAAGTCCGTGACAAAGCTGGACACCACAAGCAGGTTATTCCGCGGAATGGACGACACCTGCGAGGTCGCGCGGTACCACTCCCTGGCGGCTTCCGAGGAGGGATTCCCGGAGTGCCTTAAAGTCACGGCGCGCACCGACGACGGCGAGATAATGGCGGTGGAGCATAAGGATTACCCGATTTACGGAGTGCAGTTCCACCCGGAGTCGATACTCACACAGCACGGAAGAAAAATGGCTGAGAATTTTCTGGAGGTAACATTATGATAAAGGAAATGATAAAGAAAGCGGCAGACGGAATTGACCTGACCTACGACGAGGCTGCGGAGGTCACCCGGGAAATAATGACCGGCAACACCACTCCGGCTCAGACCGCGGCATACCTCACGGCGCTGCACATCAAGGGCGAGACTGCGGACGAGATCTCCGCCAGCGCCTTTGTTATGCGCGATGTCGCAACTCCGGTGAACTACTCCGGCGAGGTGCTGGAGATTGTCGGCACCGGCGGCGACGGCTCCAATTCCATCAACATTTCCACGATTTCGGCGCTGGTGTGCGCTGCGGCAGGCGTAAAGGTCGCAAAGCACGGCAACCGCGCGGCTTCCAGCAAGTGCGGCACTGCGGACTGCCTGGAGGCGCTGGGCGTGAATATCGCCACAGGTCCCGAGGGCTGCGTGAAGCTGCTTGACGAGGCAGGAATGTGCTTCCTGTTCGCGCAGAAGTACCACAGCGCGATGAAGTACGTCGGACCCGTCCGCAAGGAGATCGGCATTCCCACCATATTCAACGTGCTCGGTCCGCTCACGAATCCGGCGCACCCGGCGTTCCAGCTTCTCGGCGTTTACAAGCCGGAGCTTCTGGAGCCGATGGCGAAGTCCCTGGTGAAGCTTGGAGTAAAGCGCGGAATGGCAGTATTCGGCACTGACAAGCTGGACGAGATCTCCGTCAGCGCGCCCACTATGGTTCTTGAATTCAACGGCGACGACTTCAACAAGTACGAGATAACCCCGGAGCAGTTCGGTATCGCACGCCACGACAAGTCCGAACTTGTGGGTGGAACTCCCGACGAGAATGCGGCTGCTGCAAGGCGTATCCTTTCCGGCGAGCAGGGCGCAGGCAGGGACGCAGTCCTGCTTAACGCCGGCGCGGCGCTCCACATCGTGAAGGGCGTATCCATGGAAGACGGCATAAAGCTTGCCGCGCAGACCATCGACAGCGGCGCGGCGCTCAGCACCCTTGAAAAGTACATCAGGGTATCCAACGAGGTAAAGGCATGATATTACAGGAAATTGCAGAACGCACGATACAGCGCGTTGCGGACGAGAAGGCGGCGGTGCCGCTTTCCGAGATGAAGAAGCGCGCCGAAGCGCTGGACTCCAACACCGGATTCCCGTTCACGAAGGCGCTGGGCGGCAGCGATATTTCGTTCATCTGCGAGGTGAAGCGCGCTTCCCCCTCCAAGGGGCTTATCGCGGAGGATTTCCCGTACATCGACATCGCGAGGGATTACGAAACGGCAGGCGCGGCGGCTATATCCTGCCTTACGGAGCCGTTCTGGTTCAGGGGCAGCGACGAGTACCTGCGTGAGATCTCGCAGGCGGTCAGCATTCCGGTGCTGCGCAAGGATTTCACGGTCGATGAGTACATGATATACCAGGCGAAGACTCTGGGGGCCTCCGCAGTTCTGCTGATATGCGCGATACTTTCCCAGGAACAGCTGGGCGAATACCTTGAGATCGCGCGTTCCCTCGGACTTTCGGCGCTGGTGGAAGCCCACGACGAGGAGGAAGTCCGCAGGGCGGTTGCGGTCGGCGCGGATATAATCGGCGTGAACAACCGCGACTTAAAGACATTCACGGTGGATATCAACAATTCCGCGAGATTACGGAAGCTGGTTCCGCCGGAGGTGCTGTTCGTTTCCGAGAGCGGAATCAGGACCGCTGCGGACATAGAAGCGCTCCGCAGCAACGGCACGAATGCGGTGCTCATCGGCGAAACGCTGATGAGAAGCCCGGACAAGAAAGCGGCGCTCGCCGAACTCAGGGGACGCTGAAATGAAGATAAAGCTCTGCGGAATGTTCCGCGACTGCGACATTGATTTCGCGAACGAGGCTAAGCCGGACTACATCGGCTTTATCCTGGGATTCCCGAAAAGCCACCGGAATATCGACCGCGAAACGGCTCAGCGGCTGCGCTCGCGGCTCTCCCCGGGAATAACGGCGGTGGGAGTTTTCGTGAATTCCCCGGAAACCACTTGCGCTGAATACGCCAACTGTGGTATAATAGATGTGATACAGCTCCACGGGCAGGAGGACGCGGATTATATCCGCAGGCTCCGGAAGCTGACGGACGCGCCGATAATCAAGGCGGCGAAAATACGCACCCCGGAGGATATCGCGCTGGTGCAGAGCCTTGGCGCGGATTACGTCCTGCTGGACAACGGCACCGGCACCGGGGAGATGTTCGACCACTCCCTGCTGGAGGGCGCTGAAATAAGCCAGCCGTTCTTCCTCGCCGGTGGACTTACCCCGGATAACCTGCGGAATGCGGCGGAGAGGATACAGCCCTACTGCGTGGATCTGTCCAGCGGCGTTGAAACCGACCGCGTGAAGGACCGCGAAAAAATGCTGGCTGCGGTGCGTATCATAAGAGATCTGTAATATATAATGAAAGGATAAATGACATGGCAAAGGGACGCTACGGCGATTTCGGCGGACAGTATATCCCCGAAACGCTCATGAACGAAATACATAAGCTGGAGGAAGCCTACGAATTCTACAAGCACGACAAGCAGTTCAACGACGAGCTGAACACGCTCCTGCGCGAGTATGCAGGACGTCCGTCGCTGCTTTACTATGCGGAGAAGATGACCAAGGACCTCGGCGGCGCGAAGATCTACTTCAAGCGCGAGGACCTCAATCACACCGGCTCCCACAAGATAAACAACGTGCTCGGTCAGGCGCTTCTCGCGAAGAAGATGGGCAAGACCCGTATCATCGCAGAGACCGGCGCAGGTCAGCACGGTGTTGCGGCGGCTACCGCTGCGGCTCTGCTGGGACTTGAGTGCGAGATATTCATGGGCAAGGAGGACACTATCCGCCAGGCTCTGAACGTTTACCGCATGGAGCTCCTCGGCGCGAAGGTGAACCCTGTAACTACCGGTACCATGACCCTCAAGGACGCCGTAAACGAGGCAATGCGCGACTGGACCACCCGTGTGGACGACACGCTGTACGTCCTTGGTTCCGTAATGGGTCCGCACCCGTTCCCGATGATCGTCCGTGACTTCCAGAGCGTGATCTCCAAGGAGGCGAGGGAGCAGATCCTCGAGAAGGAGGGCAGACTCCCTACTGCTGTTATGGCATGCGTGGGCGGCGGCTCCAATGCGATGGGTATGTTCTACAACTTCATCAACGACAAGGACGTGCGTCTGATAGGCTGCGAGGCTGCCGGACGCGGCGTTGACACCGGAGAAACTGCGGCAACCATCGCGACGGGTACTCTCGGCATATTCCACGGAATGAAGTCCCTGTTCTGCCAGAACGAATACGGTCAGATCGCGCCGGTGTACTCCATCTCCGCTGGTCTGGACTACCCCGGAATCGGTCCGGAGCATGCTCATCTCCACGAGATAGGCAGGGCGGAATACGTCCCGGTAACGGACGATGACGCGGTAAACGCATTTGAATACATCGCACGCACCGAGGGAATCATCTGCGCCATCGAGAGCGCGCATGCGGTCGCTCATCTGATGAAGATCGCTCCCACCATGAGCAAGGACGACATCATCATCTGCTGCCTGTCCGGCCGTGGAGATAAGGACGTTGCGGCAATAGCAAGATACAGGGGGATTGATCTGCATGAATAAGATACACAACGCATTCGAGAACAAGAAGGCATTCATCGGCTTCCTGACCGCCGGCGACCCGACGTTTGAGGACAGCTACAACAACATCATGGCTATGGTAAAGGGCGGCGCCGACCTTATCGAGATCGGAATTCCGTTTAGCGACCCCATCGCGGAGGGTCCGGTTATTCAGGAGGCGAATATCCGTGCGCTGAAGAACGGCATGACCACCGACCGCGCATTCGAGCTTGCGGAGAAGGTACGCCAGAGCACGGATATCCCGATATGCTTCATGACGTATCTGAATCCGGTGTTCAAGTACGGCTACGAGAGATTCTTCGCACGCTGCAAGGAGATCGGCGTTGACGGGCTTATCTGTCCGGACATGCCCTATGAGGAGAAGCACGAAGCCGCTGACGTGGCTCAGAAATACGGCGTTTCTGTGATCTCGCTGATCGCACCTACCAGCGAGGAACGTATCAAGATGATCGCCAGCGAAGCCGAGGGATTCATATACATAGTATCCTCCATGGGCGTCACCGGAGTACGCAGCGAGATCAAGACCGACCTCCACCACATCATGGAGGCGGTTAAGAAGTACGCGAAGGTCCCGGCGGCTATCGGCTTCGGAATCAGCAAGCCGGAGCAGGCTAAGACCATGTCGGAACTTGCGGACGGCGTTATCGTAGGCAGCGCTATCGTCAAGCTGGTGGCACAGTACGGCAGCGAGGCTTCCGGACATATTTACGAGTATGTGAAGTCCATGAAGGACGCGATTTCCTGACAAAATCAGGGAGGGGATAACCCCTCCCTTTTTGCTGTTCAAATGAGCAGATACAGATAAAAGGGCTGCAATTTCTTGCAGCCCTGAGTTTGTCGAAAAAATAGATTTTGCCCACGAAGTGGGCTTTTTAAATCAGTTTTTTGCCACGGGTCCCCCGGGGCAAAAAACACTTCTATCCCAGCAAGTGTGCGGGTTGGCGGCAAAGCCGCCAAGACGTGCGCGCAGCTGGGATGTTCGGCGGAAAAGCCCCTTTAGGGGATTTTTCGACGGTCTGAGGGCTGCAATTTCTTGCAGCCCTCTTGTTTTGTTATGGTATCAGTCCACGTCGAACTGCATCATTTCAGCGATCTTCTGCTGAACTCTGTCTGCGACGTCTGCCGGAGCGAGCTTCTCGCTGAAGCTCTTGTCCCGGGCGGATATCTCGATCACGCCGTCCTTGAGGTTTCTCGGGCTGACGATCACGCGGAGCGGAACTCCCAGCAGGTCCGCGTCGGAGAACATTACGCCGGCGCTTACTGCACGATCGTCGTAGATCACCTCAACGCCGCGCTTCTGGAGCTCGTCGTAGAGTGCGTCAGCCTTTTCCTTGACCTCGGCGTCGTCGGCGCGTACTGCGCAGATGTGCACCTGCCACGGAGCAATAGCCATCGGCCAGATGGGACCGTAATCATCGTGGTGTACTTCGCAGACGGAAGCCGCAAGTCTGCCAACGCCAATTCCGTAGCAGCCCATGATCGGCACCTGAGCGTTGCCGTCCTTGTCGAGGTAGGTCATGCCCATGCTCTTGGTGTACTTGGTGCCGAGCTGGAATATGTTGCCGACCTCGATACCACGGGAGATGGTGATGTGCTTCTTTCCACAGCTGGGGCAGATTCCGCCCTCGATGATCTTGGCGAAGTCGCGGTACTCAACGTTCTTCACATCGCGGTCAAGGTCGAGACCGGTGTAGTGGTACTCTTCCTTGTTTGCGCCGCAGGAGAGGTTGTTTGTGTTCTGGAGGGACTTATCAAACAGCACTGTAATGCCTTCGGGAAGTCCCACCGGTCCGATGTAGCCGGGGTTAAGTCCGCACTCGGGAGTGATCACTGCCGGGTGAATATCGCAGCCCAGGAAGTTCGTGAGCTTGGTTTCGTTGATGTCCAGGTCGCCGCGGATAAATACGACAACATAGCTGTCGTCGTGGTTGCGCTGGTAAACTACCGCCTTGCAGCTCTTGTCCTGCGGAGTGTGCAGGAACTCGCATATCTCCTCGATGGTGTGGATATTCGGGGTGTAGACCTCGGTGAGGGGCTGGCTTTCGGCGTCGCGCGTGTTTTCGATGATGGATTCTGCCGCTTCCATATTAGCGCGGAATCCGCAGTCCTTGCAGATCGCGATGGAGTCCTCGCCGATGGGGGTGAGGAGCATGAACTCGTGGGAAATGCTTCCGCCCATCATGCCGGAGTCGGACTTGACGGAAATCACCTCGGGAATGCCTGCGCGCGCGTAAATACGCTCGTAAGCCTTGTGGCAGCGCATGTAGTATTCCTCGAGATCCTCCTGGGAGGTGTGGAAGGAATACGCGTCCTTCATGGTGAACTCGCGCACTCTGATCAGACCGCCGCGGGGACGCGCCTCGTCACGGAACTTGGTCTGGATCTGGTAGATCATGAACGGGTACTTCGTGTAGCTGTTCGCGTATTCGCGGACGAGCTGTACTGCGGCCTCCTCGTGGGTCATGCCGAGTACCATCTGCGCCTTGTTGCGGTCGGTGAATCTGAGGAGCTCGCTACCGATGCTCTCATATCTGCCGGATTCCTGCCAGAGGGTCGCAGGCATAACTACCGGGAAGGATACTTCCTGACCGTCGATGGCGTCCATCTCCTCGCGGATTATCTGCTCGATCTTGCGTGTAATGCGCTTTAAGGGCATGTAGCTGGAGAAAATTCCGTTCGCAACGTACTTCATGTAGCCGCCGCGGATCATCAGGGCATGGCTGTCAATGTTGCAGTCGGAAGGGCGCTGCTTGAAACGGTCGCCGACTAACTTTTCAAGTTTCATGATTTACTTCCTTTCAGATGTTGAATGTTGAATTTTTTTCAGAATACAAAAAGCCCCGAGCATTTCTGCTCAGGGCGAACTGTACAGAGTCCGTGTTACCACCTGAATTCGGGGATCACCCGCGCTTCACGTCATACAACGCTCCTCATTTAACGGTGAGTTCCGGCGCCGCTTACTGCCGGGGATTCCGGGTTCCGGGCGCAGCTCAAAGACGGGTTCGGCAAATCCTCAGTAACGGCTCGCACCGACCGCCGCTTCTCTGGAAAATCAGAAGTGCCTACTGCTTCTTGTCACAGCTTTTCGTATTCATATGGATTGATTATAGCACGATTTTGACGGGTTGTCAAGACATGAAGGATAAATTCTGTTTTATATTTCGCTGAATTTTTCAAATGAGCGCAGTGCATTTATTACGGTTCTGTTTGATCTGTTGCCGAAATCCTCATAAATTCCACCCTGATCATACTTGACAATAATCTGCTTTATGTTTTTTCTGAGTTCTTCCCAGGAGATACCCTCGTTCTCAAGCACTTTTTCTATTGCATAGCAATAGCTGTATACAGTTCCTTTTCTCCCGGAAGGAGTGTATTCCTTGTACCCGGCGGAAACAAGATAGTTGTAAAATGATTCGTACATAATTTTTTTCCTTTCAGTAATTAATTGTCTTGTGTAATGAATGCCAGAAATTGTTGCTATAGAGAAGCCTTAAAATACTGGATAATTTTAGGATTTCTATGCATTTTTCCTCCTCTGAATGTAAGTATATCATATAATTTTGTTTTACACAGGGGGGATTTTCAAAAAAAATTACTATGTGACTGATTGAATTACATATTATGTAAATGCGCGTTCGCGTATTTACAAAGAATTTTCAAAAAACCTATTGATTTTCCGAAAAGAACGTGGTATAATACAATAAGATAGATTAGACTGAAGACTGGGGTTTCGCTCCAGTCTTTAAGTTTTAATCGGGGGTACGGTGTATTCGCGTGCCCGGCTGCATATTCTGAAAGGAGCTGTCTG
>ERZ1026862.793-NODE-793-length-20702-cov-7.299850_pt1 | contig 20702 bp, 20 predicted proteins | sample MGYA00380161_ERZ1026862 | MGnify/ENA primary metagenome ERZ1026862 (study PRJEB33269, sample SAMEA4719797) | human gut metagenome | biome: human-associated habitat; feature: organic feature; material: feces | place: Cameroon | collected 2013-10 ... | reverse complement strand
ATCTGCATCCCGATAGAACATTTCAAATGTAAAAATAATTCTGACCACCTACTTATATATATAGGTGATGTCATATATATAAGTAGGTGTTTTACGGAATATCAGATATCCTTGAGATTTCCAACCAGATAGCGTCTGACATCATCGGGAAGCAGGCCGCGGCGTTTTGCATAGTCACAAAGTTGCGCCTCGTCAATGGTTCCGATGCTGAAATGGCGCGTTGCTGGGTGTCCGAGCATCAGTCCGGCAACGGCGGCGTGGGGTTGCATCATGCCGTTCTCCGTGAGGGTAATGCCGATGCGCTCCAAGGGGAGGATTTTGGCGAAGTCGAAGATGAAACTTTGGTCGGGCATGGAGGGGTAGCCGATGGCGGGTCGGCGCCCTTGGTATTTCTCCGAGAAAAGTTCTTGACAGGAGAAACGCTCGCTGGGGGCATATCCCCAAAGCGTTTGCCTCACTTGCTCATGGAGCCGCTCAGCCGCCGCTTCGGCCAGACGGTCGGAGAGCGTTTGCACCAACAAGCGTTTGAAGTCGTCATGGTCATAAAGATGTTCCATGGAGATTTCGGCGGCAGTGGCAAAAAGTCCGATGACGTTGCCGATGGGCAAAACGTGGATGTCAGCGTCGGAGGGTGGGCGGTGCGGACTGATAAAATCGGCCAGGCAGAGGTATGGGGCGTTTTTTTGCAGGACTTGTTGCTGGCGCAGGAAACACAGGCGGCGCGGTGTTGTGCCGTCGGGGTTTGCCGCCACCATTACGTCGTCGCCGTCGCTCCACGCTGGAAACAATCCGACGATGCTGTTTATGCGGCAGTTTTTTGATGACAGCGTTCTCAGCATCTGTTGGGCTTCGGCATAGAGCTTGATACCCTCGCGGGCCTGTGCCTGGTCGGATTCCGGAAATTGTGCCTGCCAGGCACCACGACATCCTGGACAATCGTGCACTTGTGTCACTGTGGCGAAGCGCGGCGGCATGCCCCATGCGTGGAAGAAGTATATCCAGTTGATGTAGGGCGCGAGTTCCGTAATGGTATATGCTTGGATGTGGAGCATGGCTGGTTGGTGGGTTTGGCTTATGCGGTTGTCGGTGTGAGCTTTTCGGGAGAATGGATTTGAGATTTCTGCTTGCTTGTCAGATGGGGAGTTATCGGTCGAAGGTTACAGGCTGTCCGCGGAATGCCTCGTTCGTGATGCGGCCTTGGTTGTATAGCAGGAAACCGTTGCAATAGGTCTTCTCAACGCGCCAGTTAAAGACGTGTCCCTCCATCGGACTCCAGTTGCACTTGCTCTCAATGCGGTTGGGCGTCAACGTCCAAGGAGCGTGCGGGCGCAACAACACGAGGTCGGCTTTATAGCCTTCGCGCAAGAAGCCGCGCAGTTCGACATTAAAGAGGCGGGCTGGGGCGTGGCACATGAGTTCAACGAGGCGCGTCATTGGGAGTATGCCCTTGTCGACCAATTCAAGCATAGACACGAGAGAAAATTGCACCATCGGCATGCCGGAGAGCGCTTTGGCCGCACCGCCGATTTTCTCGTAGATGGCGTGTGGGGCATGGTCGGTGGCGATGGTGGCGGCTGTTCCGTCGTTCAGCGCTTTGCGTAGGGCTTCGCGGTCGGCTTTGGTCTTGACGGCCGGATTGCATTTGATGCGGGCTCCGAGGCGGGCGTAGTCTTCGTCGCAGAAGAGCAGGTGTGGCACGCAGATTTCGGCCGTTATGTTGGGATGTTCCGGAGAAAACAATGCCAACTCGCGTTCCGTTGATATATGGGCCACATGCAGGCGCGTTCCGTATTTTTTGGCCAGTTCAACGGCTTTCGTTGTTGATGCAACGCAGGCTTCTTCAGAGCGGATGAGCGGATGAAACTTGACATCTGGGTCTTCCCCGTTCTTTTCCTTGCAGGCCTTCATGTTGTCGTTGATGATTTGGCTGTCTTCACAATGGACCATGACCGGCATTTTTGACACTTGGAAAATCTTGCGGAGCGCTTTGTCGTCGTCGACAAGCATGTTTCCAGTTGAGGCTCCCATGAAGAGTTTCACGCCTGCCACCTTTCTCGGGTTCAGATGAAGCAGTGCATCGGTGTTGTCGGTTGTGGCTCCCAAGAAGAATCCGTAGTTGATGCAGCATTTTTTTGCAGCGATGGAGAATTTCTCGCGCAAGGCTTCGGTGGTGGTGGTCTGCGGTTTGGTGTTCGGCATGTCGAAGACGGTGGTGACACCGCCTGCTGCGGCGGCTCGGCTCTCGCTTTCCATGTCGGCTTTGTAAGTCAGTCCAGGATCGCGAAAATGTACGTGTTCGTCCATAACGCCAGGGATGAGGTAGCATCCTTCTGCATCGATGATGGCATCTGTGGCGATGCTTGAATAGTCGACTTCACCTTCGAATATTCGTCCGATGTGTTCGTTCTCGATGAGGAGCGCGCCTTTAAATTCGCGTCCTTCGTTCACCATGATGACATGGTCAATCAGTAGTCTGCGTTGCATGTTGTTCTCGTGGTTGGTTGCAGGGCAGGGGATGGTGTGCTTAGAGTTTCCAAGGTTTGCTCGGTGGATTCTCAGGCTTGCTTGGTGGCAAGCATTTTGATGCAATGCACCGTGCCGCATGCGCCTTATATAGTATATGCGTAAAGGTGGAGCTGTATTGAGCCCCACCTTTTTTCATATTATTGTGTTCTGGTCTTTTTTCGAAAAAATGATTTCAAACAGGAAGAGCCGGGATTTTATTTTCTCGGTTTGATTTTGCCGCAGATGGCCGCCCAGCGAAGGCGTACCACGCCGAAGAGCGCTTCGCCAAAGATGCCTCCGCTCATCTTGCTCGTTCCAAGCTGGCGGTTGACAAAGATAACAGGCACTTCCTTGATTTTGAATCCGAGTTTATAGGCCGTGAACTTCATTTCAATCTGGAAGGCGTAGCCCTTAAAGCGGATGGCATCGAGGTCGATGGTCTCAAGCACTTTGCGGCGATAGCATTTGAATCCAGCCGTGGTGTCGTGGATGGGAACGCCCGTCACGATGCGCACATATTTTGAAGCATAATAGCTCATCAGTACGCGTCCCATAGGCCAGTTGACAACGTTTACGCCGCTTACGTATCTGGAACCGATGGCAACGTCGTAGCCGTCTTTCGCGCAAGCGTTGTAGAGTCGTGGCAAATCGTTGGGGTCGTGGCTGAAGTCGGCATCCATTTCGAAGATGTAGTCGTAGCCATGTTCCAGCGCCCATTTGAATCCGGCAATGTAGGCCGTTCCAAGGCCCAGTTTGCCTTGGCGCTCAACGAGGTGCAACTTGTCTTTGAACTCTCCAGCCATGAGCCGCTTGACGATGTCGGCAGTGCCGTCGGGCGAACCGTCGTCAATGATAAGTATTTCAAAATCGTGTGCTTCCAGTCCGCGGACGGCGCGGATGATGCTCTCAATATTTTCTTTTTCGTTGTAGGTCGGTATGATAACGACGCTATCACTCTTTTCCATATATGACGTTTGTTTGTATTCTGATTATGGGGTGGCTTGAAAATCTCCAGAGAACGGCTCGTGCTCTTTCGCAAAACGGCTCGTGCTTTGATGGCGGAAATCGGGGACCTCCCTTATGCAAGTACAAAAGTACGATTTATGGTTATATGTGCCAAGGATTATGCCGTTAAACTTTCTTCTTTGGGTATTTGTAGTAGCGTTGAGGAGGCGTTATGGCTGTGTTGTGACCGCGTTGCTGTTGCATTGCTGTTGCGCGGTGCAGGAGGCGTGTTGTTGGAACATTCCTTTATGGGGTAGTTTGAAAAAACTTTTAGGAGGAATATGGTGTTGTCCAACCCCTAAAAAGGCAAGTGTGGAAGACATTTTTGCACGAAAGGGCGGGTTGTATGCAATTTATTTGCACAAAGATTTTGTTGCTGTGCAGATTAATTGTACTTTTGCCGCCGATTTTATCAATTAAACAGAAGAATGAAGCAATTTTCAATTCTCGCAGCCTCTTTGCTGATGGCTGCAACCACTGCGCAGGCTGGTGGTTACTTGACGAACACGAACCAGAGCGTTAATTTCTTGCGTAATCCTGCGCGTGATGGTGCCATCGGCATTGACGGTGCCTATTCCAATCCGGCCGGCGTTGGTTTTATGTCGGTTGGTTGGCATTTGGGATTCGACATACAGAGTGCTTATCAGAGCCGAACGACGACTTCTTATTTCGGTCCGCAGAATGCTGGCCCGTTTGCGCTCGGAACGGTCAACGGCGTGCGCAATAATCCTGACGGTGTCAAGCGTTTTAACGGTAAGGCCTCGGCTCCTGTGATGCCGTCTCTCAACTTGGCTCGCGTGGGTGAAAAGTGGTTTGCCACATTCCATTTGGGTGTGACAGGCGGTGGCGGAAAGTGTAACTTCTCCGATGGTCTGCCTTCTTTTGAAAGCCAGGTGGCTATGGTGCCGGTGTTGGTTGGCGCTTTGAGACCAGGTGCGGTGAGCGGTTATTCTTTCGATACGCACATGCAGGGCCGTCAGTATTATTTCGGTGGTCAGTTTGGTGTCGGCTATCGCATCAACCCGAATTTGAATGTCAATGTGGGCGGACGTGTCATTTATGCCAACTGTAACTATTATGGCTACGTGCGCAACATCAATGTAGAAGTGCAGGGACCTGCTGGCGCTGTCAATATGCCGGCTGCGAAATTCTTCCAGTCGCAGGGATTGCCCGATTTCGCTTCCCTGGTTGGAGACCGCGAGCTCAACTGCGACCAGAGCGGATGGGGATTCACGCCGATTGTTTCTGTCGATTACAAAACGGGACGCTGGAACCTTTCTGCCAGATATGAGTTTAAGACACGTTTGAGACTGAAAAACCGTAGCGGTGTGAACACAAGTGGTTTGGACGAGTTTGACGACGGACTGCATGTGGCAGCCGACATCCCCGCCATCCTGGCGCTCGGTGCACAGTATGAAATCATTGACGGATTGCGTGCCAATGGCGGATTCCACTATTATTTCGACCGACAGGCCACGCAGCACAACAGTCGTCATGAGCAGCTTAAGAACGGCGGTTGGGAGGTCTTGGCCGGAATGGAATATGACCTCTCCAAGCGTTGGACGGTTAGCGCCGGATGGCAGTCAACAAACTATGGTTTGGGAAAAGACAGCCGTTTCATCACAGATATGAGCTTTGTGACTAACTCAAACTCCGTTGGTCTTGGAGCTGCCTTCCGCCTAAAAGAGCGCGTGAAACTCAATGTGGCTTATTTCAAGACCTTCTATCAGCACTACCGTAAAGACATGGCCGACTATTGCGATATGAAGCAGAAGTTCAATGGCATGTTGCAGCCGATGGCCGGACAATTGCAGGCGGGTGTCAATCAGTGTAATGCGATATTGGCCAATCCGAATGCCACGGAGGCGGAACGTGTCATTGCTACTGAGAAACTTCAAACCTTCCAGAGGGAGGCTGGGGCGCTCACGCAAATCGCTACGGGTCTCGGAAACTATTCAACGACAGGTTACGACAATTTCCACCGCACCAACGATGTCTTTGGAGTAGGTTTGGAGATTGATTTCTAACACGGGCCTCACCTATTTTATGCTTTAAACAACCCCACATATTATATCCTACAAAAAGAAGGAGACAAGCGATGTGCGATTTGCAAACATCCGCTTGTCTCCTTCTTTCGTTTAGCACGTTGAATTTATGCTGGCTCAACAGAATGCTACTGAGATTGTACGAGTCATTTAAAAACTCCAGCATTTTCGCAATGAAATCAGCGCACCATTCTTGCCCCCTTATAAAAATCGTCCTGCCCCTTATAAAATAATTAATGGAGACACCGGTATTCCGAGCCTCCATTAACCAACACAAAAACTAAACTAGACTTAACTAAACTAATCAAGATGTTGTCATCACGACAAGATTTTATTCGCAAATGTAAATAAATGATTGCAATCGTGGCGCTTCCTTATGTTTTTTTCTTGCGCAACGAAAAAGTATTTAACACTTGACGGTTTTGTTGAGTAAATAATGGTCAAGAATTGTCATTGCAGCCATCGCTTCAACGATAGGTACGGCGCGTGGAAGTACGCATGGGTCGTGGCGTCCGCGTGCCTTGACAATGGTTTCTTTTCCGTGGATGTCCACAGTTTCTTGTTCACGCAGAAGCGTTGCCACGGGCTTGAATGCTACGCGGAAACAGATATCGGCTCCGTTGCTGATGCCGCCTTGAATGCCTCCGCTGTGGTTTGTCCGTGTGGTGATGCCGCCGTGTCCGTTGGGGATGAAGATATCATTTTGTTCGCTGCCGCGTGCGCAAACGCCGGCAAATCCCTCGCCATATTCAAATCCCTTGACCGCGTTGATTCCGAGCATGGCCGCGCCCAGTTCGGCATGCAGTTTGCCGAAAGCCGGCGATCCAAGTCCAACGGGGCAGCCTTGTACCACGCAGGTGATGATGCCGCCGATGGTGTCGCCGTCGGCTTTAACTTCCGAGATGAGTTGCGCCATTTCTGCGGCCTTTTCCATATCAGGGCAGCGCACGGCGTTTTGTTCAATTTGGCTGAAGTCGAGTTCATGGTAGTCGCGTTGCAGGCAAATCGGGCCGACTTGCGATGTGTATGCCGTGATGTTTATGCCGAGTTGTTTCAGCACGAGTTTGGCCAAAGCGCCGCCAACACAACGGGCGATGGTTTCACGTGCCGACGAGCGTCCGCCTCCACGGTGGTCGCGGAGGCCGTATTTGCAGAAATAAGTGTAGTCGGCATGACTTGGGCGAAACGTGTCGCGCAAGTTGTCGTAGTCGTCAGAATGTTGGTTTTCGTTGCGTACAAGAAAACCTATGGGGCAACCCGTGGAGCGTCCCTCGAAAACGCCAGACAGCAATTCGACGCGGTCTCCCTCCTTTCGTGAAGTGGTGAGTTTGCTTTGTCCCGGTCGGCGTCGGTTGAGCTCTTCTTGTATGAAATCAAGGTCAATCTCAATGCCGGCAGGCATGCCGTCAACAACACCTCCGATGCCTGGGCCGTGGCTTTCTCCGAAGGTGGTCAGTCTGAATAGATGTCCAAACGTGTTCATGGGGTGTTTGCTTTGAATGTTGGATGTGAAAAATCGTGCGCCGCAAAGCGCCCGATTTTGAAATTGCTATAATTGAAAAGATAATGTCGGCTTAGTGGCAGTGTCCGTGTCCGCCTCCGCAGCATCCTTCGCCGTGGTGGTGTCCTTCGTGCTTGCCACAGCATTCGCCATCGTGGTGATGTCCTTCGTGTTTGCCGCAGCATTCGCCATCGTGGTGTCCTTCTCCGTGGCATCCGCCTTCACAGCCGCCGCAGTTGCCGCCGCAACCTTCGCCGCTCATTCTGTTGATGAGATCTTTGATTTCCTCGTTGGTTGCTTCGCGTGAAGTGACAACCTGTCCTTTGAAGTGGAGGGCTTTGCCGGCAAGAGGGTGGTTGAGGTCAACGACCACTTTGTCTTCCTTGACATCCGTGATGAGGCCTTGGAAACGGTTGCCGTCGGCATTCACCAAAGGAACGATGTTGCCGGGATAGATGGTGTTTTTGTCAAATTTCCCGTCGATGCAGAAGACAGCCTTATCGAGTTCGATGACGTGTTCTTGAATGTATGGGCCGTATGCCTCGTCAACAGAGAGCGTGAAGTCGAAATTGTCACCTTCGTTCAGTGCGGCGATGTGGCTTTCAAAAGCGTCGAGGGCTACACCAAGTCCAGAGATAAACTGGAAGGGATGTTCTGCCGGAGCTTTCTCCATGAGTTCGTGGATACCCTTTTCGTTGTCGGTGTAGAGTTCGTATGCAACGCTGATGTACTTGTTTGGTTGTTCCATTTTTATATGTTTTCTTGTTTGTAAAAAAATCTGTCAGAGGGAAGGGGGCTTGCTGCCCGCTTCGTTTTTATAGATGAATGGCGGTCTTGGCAAACTGCTGGCAACGCTTCAGCAATGGCGTTGGGTGTGTGCAAGGAAAACCTTTTCACACCGCTTATGTCAACGCCAAATTAAATTCACGTATGAGGTTGACCAAAGCCGGGCTTCTCTTCATCATCGATTCCAAAACCTCCTTACGCGTGTATGCTTTCCGCTCTTCGGAGTGTATGATAAGTCGGTAGTTGAGAGTGATGTGTGAATTGTGGAGGCTCGTTTGCAGATGCTTCGTCAGAGACTCTTTGATTGGGTTCATGAAGCGGATGACCTGCTCGTTTTCAACGGGAATGTCAATTGTCCAGTTGTCAGCGATGGCTGGTTCGATGTTCTTCATGCGCCCAGCCAGTGCGGCCTGCTCTTTCGGAAGCGACAAGGCGTAGCGATACCACTGGTAAGAGAGGTCGCTCATGTCAAATGGTTGGCATTCTTCAATGCCCGTTGATTGTACCGGACTGGCAACTTGCTTCGTAGTTTGAACGTTTTGTTGTTGTCTGTAGTGTTCCGGACGAATGGAGAGCGTGACGATTGGGCGTGCCGATGTTGGCTGATTTTGTGCCTTTGGCATCGGCGGCATTTGGTGTGCTGCCGGTTGTTGGACCTGTCGTTGAATCTGTTGTGGCTCCACCGCCGTTTGAGGAGTGTGCGGTGTTGTTTGCGTTGTTGCTGTGTTTGCGCTTACTGCCGCAGAAGTTGCGGTTTGCGGTGCGGCCGGTTTTGTGGCGGCCTGCTGCTTTTTGAATAGGGGTTTAAGACGTTTCGTAGGGCCAAGCCCACAGCTCTCGTCGTCATCTCCTTGTGCGATTTCAATCAAGGTCAGTTCCACCAATAAGCGCTTGTTGCTGCTAGTGCGGTAACTCAGGTCGCAGCGGTTGCAGAGTCTGAGCGCATGGAAGAGAAATTTCGGTTGGCAGCGTGCTGCTTGTTCTTTATAGCGTTCGCGCACCGAAGCCGCCACTTCGAGTAGTGGCAGAGTCTGTTCGTCGTGGCTGACGAGCAAGTCGCGGAAATGCGTTGCGAGCCCGTTGACAAACAAATTCCCATCGAATCCCTTTGAGAGAATATCGTTGAGCGTTAGCATTGCAGCTGGAATATCCGGTTTGAGCAGCTGGTCGGTGATTTTGAAGTAATAGTCGTAGTCGAGCACGTTGAGGTCTTCAATCACCTTCTTATAGGTGATGTGCCCATTTGAATAGCTCACCACCTGGTCGAAAATCGACATAGCGTCGCGCATACCGCCGTCGGCCTTGTGTGCAATGATGCCGAGCGCTTCTTCTTCATATTCTATGCCTTCCTTTTCTGCCACATGTTTGAGATGGTTGACGATGTCAGTCACCTCCATTCGGTTGAAGTCATAAATCTGGCAGCGGCTCAAGATAGTCGGCAGGATTTTGTGCTTCTCCGTTGTGGCCAAGATGAAGATGGCGTGTGAGGGCGGTTCTTCAAGCGTTTTCAGAAAAGCGTTGAACGCCTGTGACGAGAGCATGTGCACCTCGTCGATGATGAATACTTTATAGCGTCCCACTTGCGGTGGCATCATCACCTGTTCGATGAGTGAGCGGATATCTTCAACCGAGTTATTTGAGGCCGCGTCAAATTCGTGTATGTTATAGCTTCGTCCCTCGTTGAAAGCCTTGCAGCTTTCACATTCGCCACATGCTTCGCCGTTTTCTTTCGGGTGAAGACAGTTGATTGTCTTGGCAAAAATGCGGGCACATGTTGTTTTGCCTACACCGCGCGGACCGCAGAACAGGTAAGCATGTGCCAGTTTCCCTGAGGCAATGGCATTCTTGAGTGTAGTGGTCAAGGCATGCTGCCCAACAACGGTGTCAAACGTGTCAGGGCGGTATTTGCGTGCCGAAACGATATAGTTGTCCATATTTATATTGACGTATATACCTTATTTATATATAATAGGTGTTCTGATGGCTGAGGTGCAGCCTATCTTCTGCAAAGGTAGTGCAAACCGAATGCAGAGCGTCAAGCTTGCTTGTTCGCTATGCTGAGGTGTAGCCTATCTTCTGCAAAGATACAATATTTAATTGAACCAATCTGAATAACTGCCCCTTCAAAATTAAAACAGGACAGCAACTTGTTGTCAAAATCCTTATAAAATGCTTTGCAGACTGATGAATGAAAACTACCTTTGCACCCGGGTTTATAGCCCCACCTATGTAAATAGTATTTTAAAAACAATAAATTCAATATGAAGAGACAATTGTTAGTTGCCACGTTGGCCGTAATGGCCTTAGGTGCGAGTGCTCAGCAGTACACCGTCAGTGGCAAGGCCCCAAAGGGAGTTGCTGTCGTATATCTTCAGAGCGCCGAGTCGCGTCAGATTGACAGTACGATGGTTAAAAACGGACAGTTCTCCTTTAGCGGAGACGCCAAGGGCAAAATGTTTGCCTATGTCCGTGCGAAGAAAACAAACTCTGTGCCTGTTGTTTTGGACGGCAATGTGAAGGTTGACATTGAAAACCAAACCACCAGCGGAACTGCTGAAAACGAAGCCCTGACACGCTGGTCGGCCAGCCACAACGCCAAAATAGCCCGCTTGGCGGTTTTGTCAAAGGAATACAACAGCTACCGTGAGAAGGGACAGGTGCCAGACAGCATCGGCCTCCGCATCAACAACGAGTATAAGTCGATTGTGGAAGCTATGGTGGCAGAGGTGAAGAAGTGTATCGAAGAAAATCCCAAGGCCATCTTCCCAGCTATCTTGTTTCGTTCGGTGGCCGGCGATATGCCACGTGAGGAAATTATTGCCATTGCTGATAAGAAACCCGCGTTTTTCGAAACCAGCATGATGGCCCCCATGCATAAGGCCATCAACGGATGGAAACATCAGGTGAAGGGTTCGCCGATGGTTGATTTCTCTTGTGCTGATACAACCGGCGTGGAACGCAAACTCTCAGAATTTGTGGGACACGGAAAATACGTGCTTGTCGACTTCTGGGCCTCTTGGTGTGGTCCTTGTCGTAAGGAAATGCCCAATGTGAAGGCCGCCTATGCCAAATACCATGACAAGGGTTTTGATATTGTCGGCGTGTCGTTCGACAATAACAAAAAAGCATGGACAGGTGCCATCAAGCATTTGGACTTGCCTTGGCACCACATTTCCGACCTCAAGGGCTGGGGATGTGTGGCTGGCGAAGCCTATGGCATCAACAGTATCCCGGCAACCATCCTCTTTGATCCGCAGGGAAAGGTGGTGGCAACAGGATTGCGCGGTGAGGAACTTGATAAAACGCTTTCTGAATTGCTCAAATAAAATTTAGAAACAAGTCTCGATTCTGATGCGGAAGCGGTGGGCTGCCGGAGTCCGCGTCAGAATCGAGGCTTTGTTTTTGCCTTTGTCTAACGGGCGGAATGCTGGAATCAGAGTAAGTAATGAAAACAGGACACCCCATAAACGTGTCTGCTGAAACATATTTCCAGTTTCTCAAGCCCATTCTGAAACCAGATTACATACTATATATATGACACTTCAAAAACTTCTCGGATTTGACAAGCAAAAAATGTCGGTGAGGGTGGAAGTGATTGGCGGATTGACCACATTCCTGACCATGTGCTACATCTTGGCCGTCAATCCCGCCATCCTTTCCACGACCGGAATGGACAAGGCCGCGCTTTTCACCGGAACAGCCGTTGCAGCCGGCGTGGCCACCGTGTTGCTGGCCTTCATGTCAAGGCTCCCGTTTGCGCAGGCGCCGAGCATGGGGCTGAACGCCTTTTTTGCTTTTACGCTCTGCCAAGCCATGGGTCTGACGTGGCAGCAGGCATTGGCCGTTTTACTTGTGGAGGGCATACTCTTCATTCTTATCACGTTTCTCAACGTGAGAGACCTCATCATGCAGTGCATCCCCAACAACTTGCGCTATGCCATCTCAGCCGGCATCGGTATGTTCATCGCCTTCATCGGATTGAAAAACGCGCACATCATTGTGGCCGACCCCGACACGTTTGTTCGTCTGGGCCGTTTTTCCAATGAATGTCTGCTCGGCATTTTCTCCATCCTCTTCAGCGGCTTGCTGATGGTGCGAGGTGTGAAAGGCGCATTGTTCTATAGCATTTTGATTGCCACCGTTGTGGCCATCCCGATGGGTGTCGTCTCGATGCCAGAGTCATGGAGTCCCGTCTCTCTTCCCCACAGCATGGCGCCCGTGTTCTGCCAGTTTGACTTCTCGGCCTTCGTCAATCCCGAAACGGGATTCTTCAATCTCAAGATGATCATGGTGATTTTCTCCCTCCTCCTGGTCAACATCTTCGACACGCTCGGCACCTTGGTGGCGTTGGTTCAGAAAACCGGCCACTCTGTTGAAGGTAAGGAAACGCCAGAAATGAAGCGTGCCATGATGAGTGATGCCATCGGTACGACGGTTGGCGCTTTCTTGGGGAGCAGCACCATCACCACCTACATCGAAAGTGCTTCCGGCGTGGCAGAGGGAGCGCGTAGCGGACTGACTGCGCTGGTTGTTGGTGCCTTGTTTTTTATCTCCATTTTCTTCGCCCCGCTCTTCCTGCTCATCCCTGCTGCTGCAACGAGCGGCGCTTTGGTGATGGTTGGCGTGCTGATGGTTGATTCCGTCAAGAAAATCAATCTCGAAGATGTGAGTGAGTCGTTTCCAGCTTTCATCACCATGATTACGATGGTGTTGTGTTATTCCATTGCCGACGGCATTTGCCTTGGCATCTTGAGCTACGTCATCATCAAGCTCTGTGCCGGAAAATGGAAAAACCTCAACGTCACGTTGGTGGTGTTGGCTTTATTGTTTATTATAAATTACGCATTAGGATGATGTCTTTCAAAAAATCATTGCTTTTCTTTTCGCTGCTTCTCTGCAGCGCGTTCACTGCCAAGTCGCAGGTGAACATGCAGGTGTTCTACGATTTCGGTTCCGACCGCAAGTTTACCACCCTGACGCTCGAAATGTTCAAGGGCGACAAATGGGGTAACACCTATTTCTTTGTAGACACCGATTTCAATTACGACCAGCACGTTGAGGGTCCCAACCTTGCGCCTGGTGGCTCCTATTTGGAAATTGCCCGTTGCCTGAATTTCTGGCAAAACACCAAACTGGCGCCGTTGAGCCTTCAGGTGGAATACAACGGCGGCATCACGCGCAGCTATCCAATCAACAACGCCTGGTTGGTGGGTGTGGATTATTTCCTGCACGACCAATCGTTTAAAAACACCTTCAACTTCAAGGTGCTTTATAAGAACATCCGGAAAAGCGACAGCAAAGTGCCCATGCAGTTGACCGGTGTTTGGACCTGCCAGGATTTCCTCGGCTTGAAGGGCCTCACCTTCGATGGTTTTGCCGATTTCTGGTGGGAAGACCACGCTTGCGACTTCCAGGAAGATGGCACTTCAACGCTCAAGCACACCGTTTTCGTCAGCGAACCCCAGCTGTGGTATAATGTCGGAAGACATTTCGGCGTTGACAACCTCAATTTGGGAACGGAAGTGGAGTTGAGCAACAACTTTGGTTCTGTTGCCGGATTCAAGTGTCGCCCGTGCCTTGGCATGAAATGGGTATTTTAATAAGTGGGCGTTCAAGATAAGTAATGGTTAAGGGATGTTCTATAAATTAGTTTTAATGGAGATTCTTTATTTAGGATTGACTTGGCCGCTTTTACAGTTCTCACTCGCATCTTGCTGTATTTTAAAGACTCACATAGCTCGCTATGCTCGTCTTTCAAATACAACAATCTGCTTAGCGATAAATGTAAAATCGGCTCAAGCTAATTTATAGAACACCCCTAAAATCTTTTGCCATTACTTAATCTCTGTCACCCCCAATAATCATCATTATGGAAAGTATGCTTTCATTGAGCTGTGAGCGTTTCTCTGCCCGTAAGTTCACGGCCGAACCGGTAAGCCAGGAAGACCTGGAATATATTATGAAATGCGTGCGCATGGCGCCTTCCGCCTGCAACAAACAGCCTTGGCGTTGGCTTGTGGTGCGTTCAGAAGCGGCGAAAAAACAGCTTCAGGCGTGTTACGACCGCGAATGGTTTCGCACGGCGCCGCTTTATATCGTCGGACTGATGAACGTGAAGGAAAATTGGGTGCGCAAGTACGACAATTATCCACACGGTGCCATCGATGTCGCCATCGCTGCCGAGCATCTCTGCCTTGCCGCCACTGATCGCGGACTCGGCACGTGTTGGGTGTGTGCCTTCAATCCCGCCAAATTCAATGAATATTTTGGCCGGGAAGACTTCGAGCCCGTGGTCATCATCCCCATCGGACACATCGCAGACGATTGTCCAAGGGCGGAAAAAGTCAGAAAGGACATGTCGGAAATAATGGAAGAAGTGTAAGCTTGCTTGCTTCCCTTTGATATTGCTTACCACAGCGGAAAGTCGGATGAGGCTTTCTCTGTGGTAAGCTTTTTTTGAATACCTACTTGCCTATATAGAGACAGCATTTCTGAATACATATCAGTCACCTTTTCGTAAAAACGCAGGGGACTCAGATTGTATAAAACTTGTGTATTTATTAATAAATGACTAACTTTGCATGGTTTACTAAGAAATATTGAATAACTATACATGAAAGAAACTCCAAAAACCCCTTCAGCCTTCCTTTCCCTTCTGCCTTTGATAGTCTTGGTATTGATGCTTGTGGCCACTGTTCGTGCCTACGGGAGCGATTCGCTTTCCGGTGCCAGTCAGGTGACCCTTCTTGTCGTTTCGGCCTTTTGCGTGTTGATTGGCATGTGTTTTTTGAAAGTGCCGTGGAAGAAATTTGAAGAAGCTATCGTCTTTAACATCACCAATGTGGCAACGGCCGTTATCATCCTTTTGCTCATTGGTGCCTTGAGCGGAGCGTGGATGGTGAGCGGCGTTGTGCCGTCGCTCATCTATTACGGGGTGCAAATCATCCATCCAGATGTCTTTTTAGTGTCTTCCTGCATCATCAGCGCCATGGTCAGTGTCATGACTGGCAGTTCGTGGACAACCATCGCCACCATCGGCATTGCCCTCATGGGCATCGGTCGTGCGCAGGGATTCGACGACGGATGGATTGCAGGGGCCATCATCAGCGGAGCCTATTTCGGTGACAAAATCTCTCCCTTGTCCGACACCACAGTCTTGGCTTCTGGCAGCGTCAACGTTCCGCTCTTTCAGCACATCCGCTATATGGTCATCACCACTTTGCCCTCCATCGTGATTGCCTCGGTGGTGTTTTTTGTGGTCGGATTGATGTTCGAAGGTTCCGACACGGGCGAAATCGCAGCATTCAGTCAAGCCCTCTCCGGCCGTTTCAACATCACGCCCTGGCTGCTTGCTGTGCCCGTTCTCACGGGAATAATGATTGCCAAGCGGTGGCCGCCCATCATCACTTTGTTTCTCTCCACGCTTTTGGCCGTGGTTTTTGCCTTGGTGTTTCAGAGCGACGTGTTGGGCGAAATTGCCGACGGCGATTTGTTTAAAGGTGCTATGCAGAGCGTCTATGGCAGCACTTCCATTCCAACAGATAGCCAACTCCTGACGGATCTCGTTGCCACGCGCGGAATGGCCGGCATGATGGGAACAATTTGGTTGATACTTTGTGCCATGTGTTTCGGTGGAACCATGGAAGCCGGCGGCATGGTGCGTGGCATCACGCAATTGTTTGTGCGCATGATTCGCGGTCGCACCAGTTTGGTCAGTGCGACAGCCTGCAGCGGTTTGATGCTGAATCTCGCGGTGGCCGACCAGTATATCTGCGTGCTTCTAACGGGCAATATGTTCAAGCGCATATACGACCGTCAGGGCTATGAGCGCCGCCTGCTGAGCCGCACAACGGAAGACAGTGTGACCGTCACCTCTGTGCTCGTTCCGTGGAACACCTGTGGTATGACACAGAGCACGGTGCTCGGCGTGCCAACGCTTACTTACCTGCCATATTGCATCTTCAATCTTGTCAGTCCGCTGGTGAGTATCTGTGTGGCTGCACTTGGCTACAAAATATTTAGGGTGGGAGAGAAGAAAGAACAATAAAAAAACAAAAGCATGGGGCGTCCAAACGGGCGCCCCATGCTTTTGGAAATCTAAGGGGATGTTTCCAATGGAGCTTGCCAGCCTCATTATGTTTCAGGCACGGAAGCAGCGGGAGTCGGTGTGGCTCGTCTGCCGATGCCCTGCCTCTTGCTGGCATGATGAGGCTGCAAGGCAGGCAAACCCCTTTCTCATTTCAGTTCTGGATAAGCCGGGATTTCGCGCAGATATTCCACGCTTCCGGCCTCGTAATCAATGTGGCAGCAATAGTGGTTGATTCCGTTCGTGACGAAGAGATAATCAGCTCTGAGAACACTGTTGTAGGAGGCAATTTGTGTGAAAACCTGCTGCGTGATAGGCACAGAGGGGGCTTTATATTCAACAATGGCGCGTGGGCGGCCTCCGTCGCGGTGGTAAAGCACACTATCGCAACGGCGTGAAACACCGCCAACCTTGAGGCCCACTTCGTTGCCGAGAAGAGCGGCAGGGTAGCCCTTGTGTTCAACCAAAAAATGAACAAAGTGCTGGCGTACCCATTCTTCGGGTGTGAGAGTGACATAGCGGCGGCGCAGGAAGTCGAAAACAAGGGTGCGCCCCCCTTGCACTTTCGTTTTTATATTGAAGGAGGGGAGATTTAATGGAATCATTTGTTTATATTTGCACCACGAACCGTCCCCGTGGCGGCCTTGCGTCGACACTGGGACGGTTGCGGTTGGTTTTAACATACTGAATACTCCGCCGCTTTCAGAGGCGTGCCGTGGAACGGCGCATAGCTTCTGAAAACAGAAGGGGAATATTCGCAAATTTACGAGTTTATTTATGATTACAAAGCAAGAAATTGTTGGAAACTGGCTCGTTCGTTACACCAAAATGCCGCTGGAGGCGTTTGGCCAGCATATTCTTCTGACGAATTTTAATAACTACATAGATTTGTTTTGCGACGAGATGAACGTGCCGCATGTGGGCTTTGAAGCCAACATGCGTGCCGTGACGGCTGGCGACATCACGATGATCAATTTCGGCATCGGAAGTCCGAATGCGGCGCTCATTATGGATTTGCTCAGTTGCGTCAATCCGAAGGCTTGCCTGTTTTTGGGCAAGTGTGGCGGCATTTCCGATAAGACACATCTCGGCGATTACATCCTGCCCTTGGCAGGCATCCGCGGAGAGGGTACGTCAAACGATTATTTTCCGCCAGAGGTGCCGGCGCTTCCGGCGTTTATGCTTCAGCGTGCCGTTTCCACCGCTCTGCGAGACAATAGTCATGATTATTGGACGGGTACGGTCTATACGACCAACCGCCGTGTCTGGGAACATGATGAACGCTTCAAGAGTTATCTTCGCGAAACGCGGGCTATGGCTGTCGACATGGAGACGGCAACGCTCTTTTCTTGTGGATTCTATAACCACATTCCGACAGGGGCGCTCTTGCTCGTGTCGGACAATCCGATGGACCCCGATGGTGTCAAAACGGAGGCCAGCGACCAGAAGGTGACTTCCAATTTCGCGGCGCAACATGTGCGCATCGGCATTGAGGCCATGAAACTGATCATCGGCGAGAGAAAGACCGTTCGTCATCTGAAATACGATTGGTGAGAAGCGCAAAGGAGCGTGGCAGGTGGCCAGCGACAATGGCGCGAACTTGAACGGAGCAGAAATAAGGCGGCATCTGCTGATTTATGGATTTAGGTAGGTGTCCAAAATTATTTTATAGTATCCATGCAGGGGGAAACCAGTTTGAACTAATTTGGAACACCTACTTATTTAGATTAAGTAATGGCATATAATACATCTTTCTCTGCCCGAAAGAAAACGGGTGTGACCTATGAGACCATCATTCGGGAAGTGAGGGCTGGCGAACTGAAGCCGGTTTATTTTCTGATGGGGGAGGAGAGCTACTATATTGACCGCGTGTCGGACTTCATTGTCGACGCGGTGCTGAAAAAAGACGAGCGCGATTTCAATCTTCTTACCTTCTTCGGGATGGAAACTGACATCGACACGGTGATTAATGCTGCCAAAGGATTTCCGATGGGAGCGCAGCGACTGGTGGTTATGGTGAAAGAAGCGCAGGGGTTGAAAAATTTGGAGCGCTTGGAGTTTTATCTGAAGAGCGTTCAGCCCTCAACCGTGCTTATCTTTTGCTACAAAAACGGCAAAATCGACCAGCGCCTGAAGGTGGCCTCGATGATTGAGAAGCAGGGGGTGCTTTATGAGTCACCCAAACTGAACGAGCGTCAGCTCATCGCTTTCATCAAATCCTATGCGCAGCGCAAACGCATTGGCATCGAAGAACAGGCCGTCATGATGTTGGCAGAGTATGTGGGGAACGATTTAAACCGCATGGCGGGTGAGCTCGACAAACTCTTCATCGCCCTTCCAGAGGGGCAAAAAATCGTTACGGAGGCCATGGTTCAGAGCCATGTCGGCATCAGCAAGGAATTTAATATTTTCGAACTGCAGGACGCGCTTGGGCGAAAAGACATCGCCAAAGTGATGCTGATTGCGAAATATTTTGACAGTAATCCGAAAGTGTACAACATTCAAAAGACGCTTCCGATGCTGTTTAAATACTTTTCAAACGTGATGCTGGCCTATTATTCGCCAGATAAGAGCGAACACGGCATTGGCGCGTGGCTTGGAATGTCCGAGTGGGGCGTTCGGAAAAATGTGTTGCCGCCGATGAAAGCCTACTCCGGTGTGAAGGTGATGAAGATCATTGGGGAGATTCGAAGAACGGATGCTCGGTCAAAGGGCGTTGACAGCACATCGTCAACAACGTGCGGCGAACTGATGCGGGAGCTCTTCTATTTTATTTTGCATTGATGGCAAAGTGAAATACAAGGGCAAAGGAAAGCTGAAAAAATACTTATCAAAATAGCAACTAAAAAGCGCCATTTCTTAATAGAGATGGCGCTCTTTTTGTTTAAGGATTTCTGGGAAGAAGGGGAAGGCTGTCATTTGGAGTTTACCGAGAATGGCATTTTCAAAGTGCCGACATCCAGATGGGAGGGACAGAACTTGGATGCGGCTTTGCTGGCAATTTTGTTGCTGCGTTCATCGCTCAAGCCATTGCATGGGAAAATCGCCTGAATTTGTTTTATTGATAAACGGATTGCAGAAATGGGCGAGTTGGCAGTTTCTGGAAATGTTTATATTTGCTTTTCTCGTAAGATGCCCTGTAAACAGGGGCTTTGAGGTATTTCTGTTCGTTTCTTCTCCTATACTTCTTGGCGAACGCGGGGCGAGTCACATCCGCGTCTGGGGGCAGACGCATTCGTATCAGCCCCCAGACGCATTCGTATCTGGGAGCAGACGCGCTCGTATCTGGGACGGCGTTCGTTGGAAAATATAAGGAGAGGATTGGGAGAGACATGGATTGGGGTGGGGAGATTCTTTTAAAATTAGGTATTCCAAATTCTTTTCTACTATTCGCGTAGAGGAATCCCAGGTTGATGTTGCCTTGCCGCATTCATTTACCTCTGCAGCAGTCTTGAAGAAGAAATGTGGCGGGCTACGTGGTTGATGAGAGATTGCTGATGGGGCAAAGGAATGCGGCAAGATAATATGTGTGATCTTAAATATCTACTTATCGCATTGAACATCTGAAATTTGTGGCGATTTTTGAGCGGCGTTAAGTGACATAAAATTGAAGCGAGCTTTGGCGATGTCGTATCTTTGCAGGGAGCGTGCCGTGTTGCATGATCTGATAATAAGTAGGTGTTCATAATTATTTTACAGTATCCAGGTCGGGGAATCCCAGTTTAATATTGCCTTGCCATATTCTTTTGCCCCTATAGTTGCCTTTCATTAGTCACGCAGTCCGCTAAGTTCCTTCTTCAAGACAGCTGTAGGAACAAAATAATACAACAATTCAATATAAACTAATTTTGAACACCTACTTAAAGGGGTGGGGGATGGCAGGACATGATGCCTGGAAAGTCTTGCCGTTTACCTCAGCCGAATGGCAGGATGAGGCGAAGTCTTTCAATCTGTTTCTGCGCGGTGTATGGATTTATCAATGTCTTACCTTGGCGAAAATGGCTTGCAGGCAAACAGGCGGAGAGAAAGCGGAAGACGCTTGCTTAGCATTGGGGCTTGAGCGAAAAGCGCAACAAGGCGTTGTGCAGTCCACAAGAATCCGCCAGGGTGGGGAAGAAGATGAAGGAGAATAAACCAGAATCAATATAAAAAGGTAAATGCTTCAATAGAATGCGGGCAATACCAGAAAAATATGGAATTTGTAATGATAATTAATAACGGAATTGTAATGTATATAAAGCAAAATTATGCAAGGCTAATTTTATTTGCGCGTAACAGGTAAATACTAAAAATAGAAGATGTTTCTTCATTTTCAGGTGTTTAATAAAGAATTGAACGGCCTGAGAATCGCGTAAAATCCTTGGAGTTGAACACTCGGGCGAAATAGGGAAACGGCGGCCAAGTAGAAGGAAAAAATCCGCTAAAATCTACATTTAGCCAATTTTATAATTTACGTAGACGAATCTCTGAATGTAAATCTTTGAATATAGATTTGCAAATGTGCATTCAAGTTACAAACAAATATAGCATACATGGCAATATTCAAATGTAAAATGATGAATTTTCGGATTTATAATCGCGAAGTGTAAATGTAAACTTATAAATATGCACTCATTTTATTGCGTTGCAAGGTGCTGAAACTTAGGAAAATAGCGTTTATTGGCGTTTTGTATGTGTATATATTCATTTCCCTTTTGGTTTAACTCCCTCAGATATTCTTATCCTCGTATCATTTTACAACTGTCTCTTATACACATCTCCGAGCCCACGAGAC
>ERZ1026862.789-NODE-789-length-20759-cov-74.151275_pt1 | contig 20759 bp, 17 predicted proteins | sample MGYA00380161_ERZ1026862 | MGnify/ENA primary metagenome ERZ1026862 (study PRJEB33269, sample SAMEA4719797) | human gut metagenome | biome: human-associated habitat; feature: organic feature; material: feces | place: Cameroon | collected 2013-10 ... | reverse complement strand
CATAAGCCTGGTTATCCTGCAAAATGAGAGCTATCTTCACGATGAAATCGGCCTGAAACAAGTCCCAGTTGTTATGAGGCACACCATTGGCGATGATATTCTCCACCCACTTCTTGAAGCCAGTCTCGATGATAGACTGATCTTCCCTGACGAGATTTTGGATGAGTGGATACATCTGGGTCAACTCATTGATGATATCTTCGTGGATAACCTCGAAGGTGGTCATACCCACTAAGGTTTGCTGATGACCATGGTTCAGATCGATAGGCACATTGCGATAGGCGATGCCTTTCATATAGACATCGAACACCTTAGCCGCCATCTTGCCGTATCGCATATCACCGGTTGCGGCATAGATGCGGGCTGCATCTCGAGCGATGCTCATAATCTGTCGGTTCACACTGGCGATATTGCAACCCGTCTTTGCCGGTGAAGTTTTCTCCATCTTGCCAGAAGCCTTGCTTACATAGGTTACATTACCCAATTCATCGTCATCATAAGGAATCATATCTTCCAAACGGGGACGGTTGTATTGTGAAGCCGTTCCACGGGTTCCGTTATATTTCACGGTTGGTTCCGGAGCACGTTCTCCCCCTATCTTCGCAAAGGTTTCACCATTTACGAAGACATCCGAGGCATGGGTGTTCCAGAACATCTGCAATCGGGAGTAGAGCCAGTCGGGCTGTGCATCCACCTTCTGCATCACGTTTTCTATCTTTCCCTTAAGCTTGCTTATCTCCGGGTCTTCCACCTTCTTCCTGCTCTTAGCCAAGCCATCAGAAGCATTTGTCAGGAGCAGGCAAGTCGCTAAAATCATGTATAAAACTTTCTGTTTCATGCGTTCTTTCTTTTGTTTTTGCTAATAATACGATTGGGAAGGAGGAAATACGTAGCCTTTTATAGAGTTCTTAATTGTGTAAAAAAAATACTTCTTCTATAGGGTTATTCTGTTAACCACTTCCAGATAGGAATAACTTCTATGGTTACACCATCTTCCTCGATGATTTCTTCTTCATCGTATGTTATGATGATGGCTTTCCTGATAGGATAAACCTTATTTAGGGCGATGAGTGCTGCTACTTCCCGCTTTCGGGTATCCATATCTTCAAGACTGAAGGAAGCCTGTATCGCCAGTCCTTCTTCTGGAACGTAGAAATCCACTTCTATGTTCTGGTTATAATAATATAGTTTCGGCATCTCATAGTTTCTGTTGTATTTCTTGTGCAGGGTGATGGCGCATAGATTTTCCAGCAGAGGCGACTTTGAGTCAGTAAGAAAGATACTCAGCAAACCATTATCAGTAAAGTAATGCTTCTTGGCTGTTTCCTTTTCGGCAAATTTTGAGGCATAGTTGTCTAACGTAAATAAAAGACAAGCCTCTTTGGTGTATCGGATGTAGTCGATCATGGAGGCAGTATTGGTAGAAACGCCTGCACTCTTTACCATGTTGGCAAGTCTGTTGTAGGCAGTTGGTTGCATGATATTATCGGCAAGCCGCTTGATGGCAAGTCGTAAAGCATGATCGTTCTTAATATTGTTTCTCTGCACCACATCGCCTAACACGATTTTCTCATAGAGTCCATTCAGCCAATGACGTTTGTTCTTATAAAGAAGAAGTTCCGGGAAACCTCCCCATTTGAAGTATTCCGAAAAGAGTTGCTGCACTATACCTTTTTGCTTGCCATACTGCCAGTTCTCTTCGAGTGTAACACCTTTGGCAACCAGATATTCTTTGAAAGAGAAAGGAAAAACCTTTTCATCAAAGTAGCGGGCTCCCAGAGTTGTGGCGATGTCACGGCTCAGCATCTTGGCATTGGAACCCGTGATGAATACCCTATATTTCTGATTGGCAAGACGGCGTGCAAAGTGTTCCCATCCCTCGATATTCTGAATCTCATCGAAGAATAGGATAGGTTTATAGGAGTACATGGTATTGTATGCCTGCAGAATCAGGTCGAAGTCTTCCACTTTCATTCCGTAGAGGCGTTCGTCGTCAAAGTTGATATAGACGAATTCCCTGATGTCGTGCCCTTCGGCAAGGAATTGTTTGGCACGCTGATAGAGCAGATAAGACTTTCCTGCCTGACGGATACCTACAAGCACATATTTTCCCTGCTCCTCAAAGTCGAAAGATCTCTGATAGAGTTCTATCTCCTGTATTTCGTTTTGTCCCTCCTTGATGAGAGTCTTGAAAACTTCTTTTTGCATGGTTCTATCTATTTGATTTACCGTGCAAATATACGACTTTTATTTTTTGCTACCAAATAAATTATGCTAAATTTATTTATTGCCAATAAACAAATCTGCGACTTTTTGTTTATTGCCAATAAATAAATCTGCTATTTTTTATTTACTGGCAATAAACAAATCCGCTACATATATTCCTGCCATACTCTCCAAGCGGTCCCTCGGGGACCACGTGATGGGGAACCGGTGAACATGAGACGAGCAACCGTTGCTCATGAAGCGGGCAACAAGTGCCCAAACTAATATCCACAATTTGGGCAATACATTATCTCTATTCCTACAGGTATTACAAACATAGGAGTATCAGAAAAGGGTGAAAACCTTAATACACAATACTACACCGTATCTGGCGTACAGACCAATGGCAAAACTAAGGGTGTGTATATCCAGAAGTCAACTGACAATACAGGTAAGGTAATCATCAAAAAGGTGATAAAAAGATAGAATTTTAGATACTCTATACATGAAGTAAGCTTCGACCAACTATGAAGCCTATTTCATCCAATAGCGAAGCCGGTTTCATTGACAGATGAAGTCGGCTTCATTTTTATGTAATTCACGGTCTTTTTTCATAAAATCATAAAAAGAACACCCATGTTCGCATGAAAAGTATTATCTTTGCAAAATAATTAAACCAACAAAATCAATAAACAACTATAACAATGAGAAATTACTTCAAACTTCCCCTGCTTGCCCTTGCATTAGCAATGCCAAGCACAGGCTTTGCCAAATCGTTTCCTAAAGAGAAAGACCTACGGATGGGGAAACAATAAGGGACTCGTGCTGATGAAGTCATGGGATCTGATACACAGGACCCACAAGATTATCAACATCACCGACCTCTCCCCTAAGTTTGCAGAAATAGGTTGTGCCTGGACACCGGAAACCATCTACGACCCTATAGCCAAGAAACTCATGATCTATTTCACCATGCGCTACAAGAACGAATGAAACCGTCTCTACTATATGTATGTGAACGATGATTTCGACAAGATAGAGACGGAGCCTCAACTCCTATTCGAATATCCTATCGAAAACAAGACGGCCATTGACGGCGACATCTGTTATGCACAGGGCAAATACCATCTCTTCTACGTAGCCCACGACGGAACTCCAGGCATCAAGCAGGCAACCTCTGACTTCGAACACTTCAAGCAGTTGGGACGTTTCAACGAGGGCGGCGTGATGTTCTCCACCAACTTCACCCAACCGAAGCATGGAGCCGTGGTTCACCTGACCAAGAAAGGAGCCAAGAAGTTTGCCAAGCAATGGGACTGGACTACAACAAACTGGCAAAGTAAATCAAATAAACTTTGCCCTAAAAATGAGCAAGACATTTACTTGAAACAACTGATAAATCGCAATCTCTTTGCATTTTCCATCAGTATATTAAGTCTTATATTCGTATAATAATAAAGAATCATTAAAAACAAGATCATTTTATGAATAAGACATTAATAACATTAGCTCTCTGCATCATGACTCTCTCTGCCATCGCCAAGGATCGCCTGGTAGTGAGCAAGGCACCAGTAGGCATTGAACTCAAGAAAGACTTCGAGGTAAAAGCCCGCATCGCAAACGGCGAATGGAAAGACATCGATACCTACGCCTTCAAGGTGGATAGGGTGGCTGATGCCAAGCACAATGTAGAGATCACTTCGGTGGCAAAGTTTGAATTCGAAGGTAAAGTTGAAATTCAAGTAAAGAGCATTGCTCAGGATATCAAGAGTTACAAGATTCGTCCGAATTCCTACGGAATAGAGGCTAAGCAGGAGGGCAACACGTTGACATTCTCTCTCAACCGTCCTCGCTACCTCTCCGTAGAAATCAACGGCAACATCTACCAGAATCTCCAAATCTTCGCAGACAACATCCTGGAAAAGCCAAAGGTAAAGAAGAAGAAAGACCTGATGTATTTCGGACCGGGTGTTCACGATTTCAAGGGCGATTCCATCCACATTGCATCAGGCAAGACTGTTTTCATCGATAACGGAGCCGTCATCAAGGGTTGGCTATCCACCTACGGCTCAAGAGATGTCAAGATTCTCGGTCATGGCATCGTGATGCCAGGACACCACGAAGGTATCATGGTGAGATACAGCAAGAACGTGTATATCGACGGCCCTCTCACCACCCAGTTGCCTATCGGCGGCAGCGATTCCGTAACCGTGAAGAATGCCAAGGTGATGAGCTGGTATGGTTGGGGCGACGGCTTCAACATCTTTGCCAGCAACAACATCTATCAGGAGCACCTCTTCGCCCGTACCAGCGACGACTGCTCTACCATCTACTGCACCCGCAAAAACTATCATGGCGGTTGCAAGAACATCACCATCAAGGATTTCGTGATGTGGGCAGACGTGGCTCACCCTATCATGATAGGTCTGCACAGCGAGACGCCTGAGAACGAGGAAATCAGCAATGTGCTCTATGACAACATCGACATCCTGGAGCACGCCGAAAACCAGATAGACTATCAGGGCTGCATCGGCATCAACAATGGCGACAACATCCTGGTAAAGGGCGTAACCTTCCAGAACTTCCGCATCGACAACATCCGCAAGGGTATGCTCTTCAACATGCGTGTATGCTTCAACAAGAAGTACTGTTCTGCCCCTGGCAGAGGCATCGAGGATATCACCCTGCGCAACATCGCCTACACAGGCAAGGATGCTCCTAATATGGGCATCATAGCCGGTTACGACCAGAGCCGAATGGTAAAGAACATCCATTTCGAGAACTTCTCTATCAACGGCAAGGTGATTTCTGACGATATGCCCGGGAAGCCAAAATGGTATAAGACGGCAGATATGGCAAATATCTACGTGAATGACCATGTGGAGAATGTAACTTTCAGCAAATAATTCATCTTTTACAATACTGATTATTCAATAATCAAAAAAGGCTGCCCCATATTTCGGAGGCAGCCTTTATTTTATATTGTATTTTATTGATTGCTTTTTATTTATAGCATATTATTTATTGCTATCATAAGCATTATGTTCTTCAGGATTTAGCAGGAACATTTTTCGGTTTCTGAAGCCTCAAGATCATCTGGATAAAACTTGGTATCATGATACAGAGCGAGAAACCTACAGCGTAATATACAGTCTTCTCATCGCCATGGAAGAGGTCGATGAGTTTACCATCGCTCTGTGGCATGAGATTATTCAAGACATAAGCCATCGTATTGTTCACCCAATGCATCAGAATGCCCGGAACAAGACTTTTGGTGCGATAATACATCCATCCCAAAAGCAAGCCCATCAGGAGGGCATTAATAAACTGCGCCTTATTGCCATGTATCAAGCCAAACGCAGCTGCAGAAATGAAGATGGCAACCCAATGATTCTTCTTGCTTACCATATCAAGCAAAGTACGGAGGATAGCGCCACGGAACACGATTTCCTCTGCCAAAGGTGCCAATATACCGATAGCTACATAGCCCCAAGGTTCCTTCATCAGCGAAGCAAACACCCGCTCGGTATCCGCATCCATCTCGACGCCTATCTGCTCATAGACAAACTCCAATGGAATGATAGCGCCCAGAGTAAACAAGGCTACCCACAGCAGACTGAGCCAAGGCTTAGACTGCAGATAGTTACGGGTAAGGGGAGTCCATTTAGCCTTCAGGAAGATGATGAGGGTGATGACATTACTGAATACCGTAATCAGCGCCGTCAGGATGGCATTATTGCCCGTACCCATAGCAAGAAGCGTAGCCTGATAACCTTCGCCCTTGACAGCAGCCCAAATGCCTGCTCCAGCATAAGTCAGAAATATCTGTACGACTATAAATATAATAATGTATAAAACTATGTCTGTCAGACCTTTTTTAAAATTAATCTTTGCCATTATCAATCTCCTTATTTAAAAATTCCACTACTGTTTTTTCATCTTCCTTCAACTGTTCTGCCAATTCCTCTGGACTGTCAAACTTCTGTTCGCCACGGATTCGCTTGATGAAGCTGACAAGCAGCAGTTGGTCGTAGATATCATCCTCGAAATTGAAGATATGCGTTTCCAGCGTAATCTGCTTGCCATCGAAGGTTGGTCGGTTGCCCACATTCATCATTCCTTGTTTCCAAGTCATAGAGTTCTCTATACGAACCTTTACAGCATAAACTCCTGTAGCAGGAATCAACTGTCCGAAATGCGAAATATCCAGATTGGCAGTCGGGAATCCGAGTTTTCTTCCCTCATGATAACCATTCACGACTTTACCGATAATGGTATAAGGATAGCCCAGACACTGGTTGGCCATCTCTATTTCACCTTCTTTCAGGAAGGAACGGATGACAGAGGAAGAAATATTGATATCATCTATCCGGAAGGCATCATTTCTGATTACCTCTATGCCCATTTCCTCGCCATAGCGCACGTAATCCTCGAAAGTCTCAGAACGATGATGACCAAAACGATGATCATAACCGATGAACAGTTTCCTGACATGAAGATGCTCGTGAAGTATCTTCTGCATAAACTCGCGTGCAGACATTGCAGCCATCGCCTTATCGAAATGCAAGACAACAGCATTATCCACCTCTGTTTTTGAAAGGAGGAGAAGTTTGGAATCGAGTGTACTCAACATCTCTGGCTGATACTCACTCTGCAGCACCTTACGGGGATGCTCATCGAAAGTAATGATAGTGGATTGCAAGTTCTCCTGTCGGGCGGTCTCCACAAGATGACGGATCAGGAACTGATGTCCACGATGCACTCCATCGAAGAAACCGATAGTTGCCACGCAAGGCTGCAATTGCACTGTTTCGTTGTAATGTATAGTATTCATTCTATCTTAATCATTGGATTATCTTCTCTTAGCTATCATTCTCTTGAATGCTCTCCACAGCTCGCCCGCCCAAAGCACAACAGAGGTTGAACCGATGATGAGCAGCCACTCGTGAAGTGACAAAGGTGTAGTGCGGAACATTTCGCCACCGAAGGTTACGATGATCCACTGACCCACCAATACCAGTACAAGCACTAAGATCATTCCCTTATCCTTCAGAAAATGGCGGAATGCGGTGTGATGACTCATCAGCGCCTTGGCATTAAAGAGATTCCAGAACTGTATCATCACGAAGGTAGTGAAGAACATGGTCAACTCATGCACATCTACTCCACCCTTGCCTCTGCGCTCGCAGTAAACCAGCAGGGCAAACATCACGAGGAAGAAGACGATGCCGCAGAACAGGATGCCGAAACCGATGCTCTTGTTGATGATGAAATCGGATGCCTTGCGTGGCTTATCGTTCATCACCTCGTGAGATGGAGGCAATGAGGCGAGTGCCAGGGCTGCGAAGGTATCCATGATAAGGTTCACCCAGAGAATCTGAGTTACCGTCAGAGGCATCTCGGTTCCGATGACAGAGCCGCCAAGCACCAGCAGGAGGGCTGCCACGTTTACTACCAACTGGAAGAAGAGGAAGCGCTGCAGGTTGCGATAGAGCGAACGTCCCCACATCACGGCGTTGGCGATAGACTTGAAGGAATCATCGAGCAGGGTCATATCCGAAGCCTCCTTAGCCACGGAAGTTCCCGAACCCAGCGACAAGCCCACATGGGCATAGTGAAGCGCCGGAGCATCGTTGGTACCATCGCCTGTTACGGCAACCACCTCGCCACGCTTCTGGAGCATGGCCACCAGTCGCTGCTTATCTGTAGGACGGGCACGGCTCATCACTCGGATATCCTTAGCCCGCTCGTAAGCCTCTTCATCAGAAAGCGCCTCCCACTGTTCGCCCGTAATCATCTGCTGGTCGAGCGAAGTCATGGAGCCATCTGCTCCGATATTCTCAGGTTCATCTTCGAAGACACCTATCTGCTTGCCTATCTCCAAGGCGGTGGCAGCCGTATCACCCGTAACCACCTTCACCTCGATACCCGCATGGCGGCACTCCTGCACGGCGGCAGGAACATCCGGACGAATAGGATCGGCAATGGCTGCAATGGCCTGCAACTGAAGGTCGTTGGCATCGAGAAGTGCTACCACTTCGGCAGTAGAGGTTCTGGAAGTTCTCATGATAGAAGTTTCTACCTTCTTATAGGCGAACGCCAGGGTTCTCATAGCCTTATGCTGCCACTCATCGAGTTCTTCGGCTGACTGTCTCAGCATTCTATCTTCGATGATGCATTTCTTCATCACGATTTCAGGCGCACCCTTCACGAAAAGATAGGTCTCGCCATCAACTTCTGCCAAGGTTGCCATCATCTTTCTCTCGGTAGAGAAAGGCAACTGCTTGAGCACGTTCACCTGCTTGCGGAGTTCTTCATAATTCTTGCCCTGGGCATCGAGCCAGAGCAGGAGAGCCGACTCGGTAGGGTTTCCGATAGGTTTGCCATCATTCAACTCGGCTGTAGAGTTGAGGGCGATGGCAGTATCGAGCAGCGCCTCATCGCCCTGCTTGAGTTCCAGGGCGCTCACCTGCATCTTGTTCTGGGTAAGCGTACCGGTTTTATCGGTACAGATCACGGTAACGGCACCCATGGTTTCGCAGGCATGGAGCTTGCGCACCAGATTGTTCGACTTCAGCATTCTTCGCATGTTGAGTGCCAAGGAAAGGGTAATCGCCATCGGCAATCCCTCTGGCACCGCCATCACAATCAGGGTAACAGCCATCATGAAGTATTTCAGCACGATTTCTGCCATATAGAAATAATCCTTGCCGCCCCATGCCGGATTGGTGAGGATATCGTGAATCAGGAAGATGAAGAAGGCTGCCACAGATACCACGGAGCCTACCTTGGAAATCATCTTTGCCAACTTATCGAGCTGCATGTGAAGCGGTGTCTCCACCGAAGTCTGTTCGGTAGATTTCTTCGCCACCTTACCAATCTCGGTAGCATCGCCCACGGCAGTAACCACGAACTCGCCCCTGCCATTCATCACCATGGTAGAACGGAGGATGACGTTGCGAGGATAGGCTCCATCGCCACCGCCTTCCAGAGATTTCTCGGTAACGGGTTCGCCCGTAAGGGTAGATTCATTAATCTGCAGGTCGTTGCAGACGATGAGTTCGCCATCGGCAGGCACCTCGTCGCCCACTTCCACGAGTACCACATCTCCCACCACCACATCGTGGCGTGGAATCTCCATCACCTTACCATTGCGGCGCACCTTTACCGGCTGCTCTTCGCTGAGCGCCGTAAGCAGATTAAACTTCTTAGCCGCATCGCGCTCAAAGTAGAAGCCCACGGTAGTAGCAAGGAAAACTGCCACAAAGATACCGATGGTCTCCATAAAATTCTTTTCGATAAAAGCAAGGATGAGGGATACGAAAGCCGCCACAAGAAGTATCTGGATAATCGGGTCGCGATATTTATCCAAATACAGTTTCCATAATGAGGTACGTTGAGGAGGGGTGAGCACGTTTTTGCCATGCTGTTCCCTACTCTGTTTTACTTGTTCGTCGGTAAGACCGATTCTTTTGTTTTTGTCTATGTCCATTTCTGAATAGAAATTCTTTTTCTTTTTTGTACGATTAATAAGTACATACGCACGTGTGCGCACATAATTTGGTGCAAAGATACGCTATTTTTCTGATTCTAAGAAAATTTTTAAGATTTTATTTGGTTATTTGCCCAAAATCTAGTATCTTTGCACTCGAATTTGATAAAAATTCAACGGACTTGTAGCTCAGTTGGTTAGAGCAACAGACTCATAATCTGGAGGTCCTAGGTTCAAGCCCTAGCTGGTCCACGCTGAAAATCAAGCAGTTAAGCAGAAATAGCTTAACTGCTTTTTTCGTTTTAGGAAACTTGCTTGAAACTACGAATTCAAGCTTGCAGAAAGAATGCATCTTCAAAAAGCAACACCGTAATTCCTCTTTCAAAATTTGGTGGTTTCAATTATTTGCCGTATCTTTGCGCCATACAAATAGGAGAAAGGATTATGGCAAACAAGGAATACAGAAAGCTGCCTACAGGCATACAATCTTTCTATATCATCAGAGAGGAAGGGTATCTCTATGTTGATAAGACTGACATGGTTTGGAATTTGGCGAACAAAGGTCTAAAGTATAATTACTTGAGCCGCCCTCGCCGATTCGGAAAGTCTGTGCTCGTTGATACGCTCCAATGTTACTTCGAAGGAAGAAAGGAACTCTTCGAAGGACTCAAAATCATGGACTTGGAGAAGGATTGGAAAGCATATCCTGTGATTCGACTCGACATGAGCCGTGGAGGAGCCAATGTAGAAACCTTGCGTTCGTACCTGAATCTGCGATTCGGATACTACGAGGAGAAGTATGCCATCACTCCTGACCCTACCACCCAACTTGCCGACCGCTTTGATGCCATCATTACGACGGCATACAAACAGACGGGCTTGAAGGTTGCCATCCTCATCGACGAATATGATTCTCCACTCCAGCACTCTTGGAAAACACCGGAACACGAAGCATGCACCGAGGTATATCGTGAAGTCTTTGCCATTTTAAAGGCAGATGATGAATACGAGCGTCTGGTCTTTATCACGGGCATCACCAAGTTTACGCAGATTTCCCTTTTCTCCGTGCTCAACAATTTAACCAACATCAGTTTCCTACCAGAATATGCAGCCATCTGCGGCATTACTGAGGAGGAGATAAAAGAGAACTTCAAGCCTGAACTTGAAAAATTGGCAGAGGTGAACGGATGGACTTTGCAAGAAACCCACGACAAGCTGAAGGACTACTACGACGGTTACCATTTCAGTCGCCGAAACATGGTTGACATCTACAATCCTTTCAGCCTTATCAATGCGCTTGATACCCAGGATCTCAACAGTTATTGGGCGTCATCGGGAGCCACATCCATGCTGACGAAGTTCATTAAGGATGCAGAGTTGCGCCTACCTGATTTTGAGGATTCCATGATTCTCCGCAACACCTTGGAAACTTCCGATGTTACTGGTGGAGGACCAGAACTCTTCTTATATCAATCAGGTTATCTCACCATCAAATCGTGCGTAGGAAATGTCTATCACTTAGGCTTCCCAAATGAAGAGGTAAAACAGGCGCTATACGAATGCGTACTGCCTGCATTGACCATGCGACAAGAGGCTGATACACAATCTCTGCAAGCGCAGTTGTACCAATATCTGGAATACAAAGAGTTAGACAAGGCGATGAAAGTGCTTAAAGCATTGGTTGCCGATGTGCCTTACAGCAACAAGAAGTTGGCATCCATGGATATGGAAGAGCGTTACCGACTGATCATCAGTACCATCTTGAATGCCATCGGTTTGAAGGTGGAAGTAGAGCACATGCTTTCTACTGGCAGAATCGACCTCGTTGTCAAAACAACTCATCACATCTATATAATAGAACTGAAGTTAAGAAACAATGGAGGCAAGGAAGCTGCCATTAAGCAAATTCAAGACCGCCAATACCTGGAGCCTTTCAAGGCCAACAAGCGAGAGGTAGTAGGCTTAGGCATAGAACTAGACGAAGAAGGCAAAGGCATTTTGGATTGGGAGATGGTAAATGAAGAATGAAGCAACAGCATAGTCATACTTAACAAGAGGGGTCACTGGGTTCTTGCTCAAAAGCTGCTTCTGCATAAGTTAAGCAAATTTTAGTATAGCACATCCACACGCTTTTGCAAGTGACCCAAAAATTAAACATTTTTATTAACAAATATATATTTAAGTTCCATTTCCTCTAAAGAAGTGCAAGTACGAACTCTAACGATGCGCTTTATTAAGGTCTAATGATGCGCATCGTTAGGTGTTAATGATGCGCATCGTTAGGTGCTAAAGAAGCGCATCGTTAGGTACTAAAGAAGCGCATCGTTAGGTCATGTGGATTTTTCACCAGTTATATTACTGAAAATCAGCAAATTACGCTCCATTATAAGACTGCGAACTCTTGCCGCCAACAGGAAGAACAGAAATATAAAAGTTTGTTTCATCATTATATTGTATCATTAAACTATGCTATTGTAAAGTACAAAAACTTTTACAATGAATAAACTATCTTTTGCCCTCTGCTTGGGCAATTTTACACCCTATGCAAACAAAAACATCTCTATAGGCAGCCGATGTTCACTAACCTGCAGCGATGCGTCTCGAAACACGATTTTTCTCTGCTTTTCATGGTTTTGTAACAAATTAATCGTACCTTTGCAAGCGAATTTAAAACATATTACAATATTATCAAGTGAAGAAGATTATGAACAAATTCTTTAAACTTATCTTCGTGCTTTGCGCCTTCTGTGGCATCACACAAGCACAACCAGCACGACCAAAATTGGTTGTAGGACTGGTGGTTGACCAAATGCGTTGGGATTATCTCTATCGATACCAAGACCGTTATTGCGAGGGTGGCTTCAAGCGATTGCTGAACGAGGGATTCAGCTACGAGAACTGCCGCATCCCTTATATTCCTTCCGTCACCGCCATCGGTCATACCTCCATCTATACAGGTTCCGTACCTTCCCTCCACGGCATTGCCGGCAATAACTTCATGAAGGATGGCAAGAAGACATACTGCACTGAGGACAACTCCGTGAAGCCTGTAGGCTCCAATGGTAAAGCTGGCTTGGAGTCACCTCGCAACATGTGGTGTACCACCATCGGCGATGAGCTTCGCATCGCCACCAACGACCGCAGCAAGGTCATCGGCGTTGCCATCAAAGACCGTGCCGCCATCCTCCCTGCTGGTCATCATGCCAATGGTGCCTACTGGTACGACCCTGAGGTAGGCAAATTTATCACCAGCAGTTTCTACATGGACAAGTTGCCTGCATGGGTGAGCAACTTCAACAGAAAGAACTTACCTAAGAAGTATCTCTCTGAGAAATGGAACACCCTCTATCCTATCGACACCTACAAGCAGAGCACTGCCGACGACACCAACTATGAAAGGGAAGTGAAGCCAGGCGTTAAGCCAGTGCTTCCACTCGACCTCCCTGCCTTATACAAGAAATATGGTTACGACATCCTCCGCAGCACTCCTTTCGGCAACAGCTACACCCTGGAGATGGCAAAGGCGGCGATCGCAGGCGAGAACCTTGGCGGTGGGAATGAGACCGACTTCCTTGCCGTGAGTTGTTCCTGCACCGATGTCATCGGTCATCAGGTAGGACCTAACGCCGTAGAGATAGAAGACACTTACCTCCGCTTGGACAAGGACTTCGCAGATTTCTTCAACTATCTCGATCAAAAGGTGGGCAAAGGCAATTACACTGTGTTCCTCAGTGCCGACCATGGTGGCATGAACAATGCCCAGTTCTTGCTCGACCGCCGCATCCCTGCTGGCGACTGGAACACCAAGACAGCCCAGAAGGACTTGAACGAGATGCTCAAGGCAAAATATCCATCAGCAGGCGACCTTGTGAAATGGGTATCCAACTATCAGGTGTTCTTTGATACCCAGAAGATAGATTCCCTCTCCCTCGACTACAATGCCATCAAGCAAGAGGTGGTGAACCGACTGAAAAAAGACAAGCGAGTGCAGTATGCTTGCGATATGGAAAAAGCATCCATCGAGAGCATCCCTGAGGAAATCAAATATCGCATCATCAACGGCTACAACCGTGAGCGCAGCGGTGGCGTACAAGTTATCCTGAAGCCTGCCTACTACAGCAACGGAATGAAGGGAACCACCCACGGCGCATGGAATGGCTATGACACCCACATTCCTTTGGTATTCATGGGATGGGGCATCCAGCATGGAGCCAGCACCAAGCCATGCTACATGACCGACATCGCACCAACCGTATGTGCCCTGCTTCATATCCAGGCACCTAACGGCTGCATCGGCACACCGATATTCTAAATAAAAAGCAAAAAGCTGGATAATAAATAAAGGTTAGGTTCCCCAGAATCGGGAACCTAACCTTTATTATTTTCTATTCAAAAGAGAAACTCTTTTATGCTTCATGCATGATTGTATTCTTTCATGCATGATTTCCCTAATCATCATTCATGATTTCCATATATTCCTCGTAGGAAATATACCTGCCGCCCATCGACTTCAGATGGGCTGTTTCCAACTGGCAGTCTATCATTCTTCCTCCATGTTCTTTCATAAAGCGAGCTAAGAAGATGAGGGCAAGTTTGGAGGCAGAAGGAACCTTTGAGAACATACTCTCACCGATAAAGACCTTTCCTATGGTTACTCCATAAAGACCACCTACCAGTTCATCGGTCTCTTTGTCCCAAACCTCTACGCTTGCGGCAAACCCCTGTTCGTGGAGATTGGTATAAGCCTGTATGATGTCCATGCCCAACCAGGCGCCATCCTCCTCGTTGCGGTGATTGCTTTTAGCGCATTCCATGACTACCTGATCGAAAGCCTCATTGATGCCCACCGAATACCTGTCCTTATTCATGAGCGTCCGCATCGAATGGCTCACATGGATTTCATCAGGAAAGATGACAAATCTCTTCATCGGACAAAACCATAATGGCTCCTCCTGGTCTCTAAAACTGTACCAGGGGAAAATGCCATTGCTATAAGCTAACAGCAGGCGGTCTATACTCAAATCACCGCCCACAGCAAAGCATCCGTCTGATTCGCCAAGATGGGGATCTGGGAAGTAAATCTCATCAGCAGTATCATCTATCTGAAATATCATAACTCAAAACTATAGTCTTTAGCATTATTTCTTTAAAGGACGAACATCCTTGATGATAAGTTCCTTGCCGTCAAAGTCAACGATACCCTGACCGCCTTTCTTCAACTTGCCGAAGAGCAAAGCCTTCACTAAAAGCGGTTTCAGACGATTTCCGATGACGCGGTCCATCTCACGGGCACCATACTCCTTGGTAAAGCCCCACTTCAGCATCTGCTCGAAAGCAGTATCCGTCAGACTAAGACTCACACCTTTGGCAGCCAACTTCTCATCAAGCTGACGCAGTTTCTTATGGAGAATCAACTCTGCCATGTGCTTATCCATATCATTGAACACCACCATATCAGACAGACGGTTGATAAACTCAGGCTTAAAGGTTTTCTTCACCTGTGCAAGCATCGCATCACCACGGGAAACATTACTATTGAAACCGACATTTGCCTGTGAAGCATATTGAGCTCCAGCATTTGAGGTCATGATGAGAATCACATTACGGAAATCAGCCTTCTGTCCCTTATTATCGGTTAATCGGGCATAATCCATCACCTGAAGCAGGATGTTATAGATATCGCTATGCGCCTTCTCTATCTCATCGAGCAGGAGCACACAGTTTGGCGTCTTGCGGATGGCATCGGTCAGGAGACCTCCATCTTCATAACCCACATATCCGGCAGGCGAACCGATGAGTTTTGCCACGGTATGTTTCTCGGTATATTCACTCATATCAAAGCGCACCAACTCTATGCCGAGTTCCTTAGCCAACTGTCTTGCCACCTCGGTTTTTCCCACTCCGGTAGGTCCCACAAAGAGGAGCGAAGCCAATGGTTTGTCATCATCTATCAAGCCTGCCTTTGCCATCATCACAGCCTCAACCACCTTATCTACCGCCTTATCCTGACCATAAATCTTGTCGATCATACGCTGCTGGAGCGTTGCCAAAGCATCGTTATCCTCATCCTTGATGGCAGCTGCGTCAATCTTACAAACCTTGGTAAGAATCTGCTGGATAATCGCCTTGGTAACGTAAGAACGCTGGCGATATTCCACAGGATGCACCTCCAGATAAGCACCCGCCTCGTCGATGAGGTCGATGGCCTTATCAGGCAGACAGCGGTTGCTGATGTATTTGGCACTGGCATGCACGGCATACTCTAATGCATCCTTGCGGTAAGTCACGCCATGATACTTATTATACTTATATTGCAATCCCTCCAATATCTTGATAGTCTCCTCCTCAGAAGGTTCCTTGATGTCTATCTGCTGAAATCTGCGGGTAATACTCTTGCTCTTAGACATATAGCGGTTGTACTCCTCGTAAGTAGTAGAGCCGATAAAGCGGATGTCGCCAGCCTCCAGATACTGCTTGAGCATATTGGAAGCATCCAGACTGCCGTCAGAACCACGTCCGGCACCAATGATATTATGAATCTCATCAATATAGATGATGACATTACCTTCATTGGCAGCACCAGCCATGACCAGCTTGATGCGTTTCTCAAAATCACCACGATATTGGGCACCAGCCAACATCTGTCCGATGTCCATGCTGTAGATGCGGGCACCTTTCAGACGATCAGGCACCTTATCTTCATTGATAAGTTTGGCAAGCCCATAGACCAAAGCCGTCTTTCCTACTCCCGGTTCACCAATATGCAAAGGATTATTCTTCTCTGCACGGCAAAGCACCTGGATGGTACGATCCAGTTCCTGCTCTCTTCCGATGAGCGGATTATGTTCATCCACCTTTCTGGAGATACAAGTTACAAGCTGGTGCCAGTCATCCGGCATATTACGCCCTTCTTCGTCATAATCATCATCATACTCATCGTCCATTTCATCTGACATGATGCCTGTATCAGAAGCATCACCCTCAAGAGGGTAAAAGCTATCTACGCTGGCAAGGAATTCTCCCTGTCTGTCGCCAATAGCCTTTCCCAACAGGAATGCTGCCTCTGAATTTTGCAGCCCCAGCATCGCCTGCACGAAATGAGTCACGTGAACCAGTTTTCTATCTGCAGTCACCGCCAGGGCACAAGCTGTACCAAACATCGTCTTGAAAAGAGATGAAGGTTCTGGCAAATATTTAATTGTTGAAGGAACCCGCTCCTGCTTGGCAAGCCAATTCACCAAATCCTCATGCATTTTCAAACAGTCCACGTTTTCCTCCTGAAGAGCCTGACAGAAAGAAAACTGTCGCAAGAGGGCCAGGAGCAAGTGCTCCGGCATGATAAACTCATGGTCGAAGAATCGCGCTTGCTTGAGAGCATCATCCATCAAGGCACTCATATATCGGGTCAATCCCATACTATCCATCGTAATAACTTCCTTTCTTTTTAGGTGGGAAATTCCCACATTTTGTTTTACTTATTCTGGCATGTAAGTAAGCTTCAGCGGATACTTTTGTGAGCGAGACCGCTCCATGGCTTTCTCCACCTTGCTCTTGGCAATATCATAGCTATAAGTTCCCACCACGGCTTTTTCTTCATGATGTACCTTGAGCATGATTGTTTCTGCCTCTTCAGCCGACTTGAAGAAGATGGACTGAAGGATGTCCACCACAAAATCCATCGGTGTGAAGTCGTCATTAAACATCATCACCACATAACGTCTTGGTTCCTTTAATCGGGTCTTCTGACGTTCTCGAATTGCTGTTTGTTCTTGAGCCATTGTTTCGTTTATTGTTATTTAGTATAGGCATTTACGATTTCCACCACATAGACATCGTGGAATCCACCTTTCTCTCCATACCATTGCAAGAGACTCTTGTCGAGAAATTTCTCAGCAGTCATTGTATCCTTGAAGAGCTTACGGCACTCGAAGGTCATGCGAGCCTGCTCGAAAGCAATGCTTCCGTTGCCGGTTGCCACAGGTGTCAAACCAGTCTCCTTCGCCTTATCGAAATCACGTCCACTCTTAGAACCACAGAAATTATAAATCTTGCGAGCCTCCTCGTTCTTACCGAGGAAAGAGAGTGTCAAGTATTCATTTTCCTCTATCAACCCATGAGTATAACGTTCTGGGCGAATAAAGATGACAGCCACAGGCTTGTTCCACAACCATCCGAGGCATCCCCAAGAAGCAGTCATCATATTAAACTTATCCTTGTTGCCTGCAGCCACCAAGATCCATTCCTTGCCGATAGTCTCGAACACGTTATCATTGAGCGTTTTAACATCAAACTTTTCCATTTGCTTATTCCTTTCTTATATACCTTTTTAATTATAAATTATAGGGGTAGATGAGCAATATCCATGCCATTTTCCTCAGAAGTTAATGCAAAGATAGTATTTTTATCCGAAAGTCCATTGCTTTCTGAGAGATATTTTCAACATTTTTCCTTGGTTTATGCAGAAAAGTTTGGAAGTATCGTATTACGGAAGAGTGAATCATATAACCTATCTAATCTAAACACATCATACAAGGGACAGTAAACACATCCATGCAAAGGACCGTTTTGCAAAAAAATCGAATTTTATTTGGTCAGGTCTGTTATTATCAGTACCTTTGCACCCCGAAAGCCAGCGGCAAAGCGTACCGATGGCTTCCTTTTATTATTTATTTTTAAACATTTTAATTTAATGTACAAAACAATTTTCAACAAGCGTAACAGCTTGAAGTTCAACCGCTTCTCCAACAAGGGCTACGCACTTTTCTCTGTTTTGGGAAGAGAGGTTCTTGTGGGTGCGCTCAGCGTTGCTACTCTGAGCCATGCAAAAGCAGAAGGAGTAAGCACCGAAGGAACTAAAGTAGATTCTACCCTTTATAAGGGCGGAAAGGCTTACGAGCTGGATGCGGTGAACGTTACCGGATCTCGTGCGCCGATGACTGTAGAACAGTCACCTAAGATTGTGTCTGTCATTACCCGCGACGATATTCATCGTGCGGCTGCGCAGACTATCAACGATGTATTGAAATTAGCTACCGGCGTGGATGTCCGTCAGCGTGGTGGCTTTGGTGTTCAGACGGATATCTCCATCAATGGTGGAACCTTCGACCAGATTACCATTCTCCTGAATGGCGTCAACATTTCCAATCCTCAGACTGGTCACAATGCTTCTGATTTTCCTGTAGCTCTTGCCGACATCGACCACATCGAAGTGCTCGAGGGGGCAGCATCGCGCTTATTCGGAACTTCAGCCTTCAATGGTGCCATCAACATCGTAACCAAGAAGGCTAAGAGTGAGGGGGTATCTGCAAGTGTAGAAGGCGGAAGCTTTGGAAGTTTCGGAGCACAGGGACGTGTGCAGACGGCTTTTGAAACGGGCAAGTGGACTCATGCTTATTCTGTAAGCGGAGGTTACAAGCGCTCGGATGGTGGCACAGACAACAGCGACTTCGAGAAAGGACAGGGCTACGGCAATCTCTCTTTCTCTTACGACCAGCGTTTCGATATCAACGCCCAGTTGGGTATCGCTACCCAAAGCTATGGTGCTAATACTTTCTACAGCGCCAAATATAACAACCAATATGAGAAGACAGACCACGGTCTGGCTTCACTCAATCTGAGTCTGCACAACCAGGAGAAGACCTGGGAGATTGCGCCTCAATTCTATTATAACAATTTCAAGGACCATTATCAGCTGATTCGCGGTATGGCTGGAGCCAAGGCAGGCGAGAACTATCACGACCTAGATGTTTATGGTGGTGGTCTGAATGCCAACGTGGCTTGGGCTTTGGGTAAGACCGCAGTGGGTTTCGACATCAGCAAGGAGTGCATCTACTCTACTGCATTGGGCGAGGAACTCGCAGAGAAAGACTATAAGGATATCTCGGGTTCTGACCGTCAATATACCCGAAAGGGCGAGCGCACCAATACCAACATCATGCTGGAGCACAACTTCATCTTCGGCGGTTTCACCTTGTCGGCTGGTGTCTTGGCTAACAAGAATACAGGTTTGGACAACGACTTCCGTTTCTATCCTGGTGTGGATATGAGTTATCGTCCTAACGACAACTGGAAGTTCTACGCTTCCTGGAACAAGGCTTTGAGAATGCCTACCTACACCGACTTATATATAAGTAATGTGGTGCAGCAGGGCGACATCAACCTGAACCCGGAGAAGAACTCAACCTTCAAGGTGGGCACCCAGTATCGCCAGACAGGATTTGCCGCAACTGTAAGCGGATTCTACGCACACGGCACCAACATGATTGACTGGGTTCAGACTTCCGTGACCGAACAGAATGACAGCAAGTATCACGTAATGAACATCGGAAAGCTCAACAACATGGGCTACAACGTGGATGCAACCATCTACATGAGAGAGTTGGTACCAAACAGTTTCATCACCCGCATCAAGTTGGGTTATGCTTACATCTATCAGGATCATAAGACCGAGACCAACATCCTGAAATCACTCTACGCATTGGAGTATCTGAAGCACAAGGCAGTATTCGGTCTGGATCATCAGATCTGGAACAAGCTTTCAGCATCGTGGAGCGTAAGATGGCAGCAGAGAATGAATGGCTATCATCCATACACCAAGGTGGATTGCAAGCTGATGTGGGACGAGAAGAAATACAATATCTTCGTGAAAGCCGACAACATCACTTGCCACCGCTACTACGACCTCACAGCTGTTAAGCAGCCAGGTTTGTGGATTATGGCAGGAGCCAGCGTAAATCTCGGCTGGTAATATAATAAAACGAGCCTTGATGGAGGTTTCTTCCTTCCGTCAAGGCTCGTTTCCTTTTATTCCTTATTCCGGCTATTTCCTTTTATTTCAGTTATTCCGGTTTCTGATATTTTCCGTTCACTTTTATCGGTTCGAGATGGATTCCCACATGGGTATCTGCGCCGAAGTGCTGCTTCAGTTTTGTTTCTATATGAGTAGCATGCTCATGAGCCTCATAAAGCGAAAGAGAACCCGGCATGCGGACGTGCATTTCTATCGCAATCTTGTTTCCGATGCGACGGGTACGCAGGTTATGAATCTCTCCTACTCCCTGCT
>ERZ1026862.780-NODE-780-length-20929-cov-9.066207_pt1 | contig 20929 bp, 18 predicted proteins | sample MGYA00380161_ERZ1026862 | MGnify/ENA primary metagenome ERZ1026862 (study PRJEB33269, sample SAMEA4719797) | human gut metagenome | biome: human-associated habitat; feature: organic feature; material: feces | place: Cameroon | collected 2013-10 ... | reverse complement strand
CACCGTGAGTATAACCAGAAATATCCTTAATCTCCTTGGCATAAATCCATTTTCCCTCTTCAGGAATTGGAGCTGGTCCGTGGTTAGGACCCTTTACGACAACGCACATGTTGTCTACTTCTTTTGAATAAATCATAATCGGTATAATAAAATAAATTATTAATGTAAAAGTCTTATCCATACGCGAGCGACGCTATATCCTATATATAATAAGGTGTAGACGCTCTACTCATTTACGTTTACAAAATTACAAAAAAAGACTTAGACAATACCTATTTCAAGGTACTTTTTTGTTTGTATTTCAGTATTTTCACTTTATTGTTGCAGAATCTTTAGTAACAGCCGTGGATTCCCTTTCCTTTATATCTCCTCTCAGCACCACGTCCTCCGCCTTCTTGCCGCTGTCAGCGATATGCTCCATAAGGAGCCGGCAAGCCTCTTCTGCCATTTGCTCCACTGGCTGTTCCACGGCAGTGATGGTGGGATGTACGAGCGTGCAGAGCGCCGTGCCCGACATACAGCATACGCGGACGTCCTCCGGTATGCGCAGCCCGCGTTTCTGTATGAGGTTCTTGGCACCGATAAGTGACGTTTCGGTGAATCCAAACACTGTATCAAATTTTATTCCCTTATCCATAAAGTCGCTCATCACCTGACAGCCCTCCTCCGCGCTCAACGCCGAAGCCAGCACAAGGTCCGGATTAAAGCTGATGTGGAATTTCTCCAGGGCGTCACGATAGCCACGCAGACGCTCATATCCGTTGCGGATGTGCGACGGTCCAGGGATGTGCACGATGTTACGGCTTCCGCTGCGGATGAGCTGTTCCACCATGAAGAACGACATTATGTAATCGTCATGTCTCACCTGCGAAGCATCCACGTCTTCCACGGTACGGTCGAATAACACCACGGGGATGCCGCGCGACACGATGCGTCGGAAGATGTCGGCATTGTGTTCTTTGTTGCAAACGCTGATGAGCAGACCGTCAACCATGCAATGCTCCATCATCTCCATGTTCTCACGCTCCTGCACGTAGTTCTCGTCAGACGTGGCTATCAGCACGTTATAGCCTTGCTTGCGCAGAAGGGCCTGGGCATGGCTGATGAATGTCATATAGAACGTCGTGACGATTTCGGGGATTATTATTCCGATGTTATGCGAACTTTGCTTGCGCAGGCTCACAGCCATTTCGTTGCGGTGATACCCCATGCGACGGGCGGTCTCAGTGATGAGCTGCATGGTCTCCGCCTTTACATTGGAGGAGTCGCCCGACAGAGCACGTGAGACAGTCGACTTAGAGATGCCGAGTTCGTTGGCTATATCCTTTATGGTGATGTATTTAGACATTATCGTTTTGACTTTAGTTAGTACTAACAGTGCAAAATTAGCAAAAACTTTCCGTTCCGACCTAATATTGACCTTAATATATAAGCATCACCCCTACTCTTGCGAAAAACATCATCCTTTTCTTTCTTTGGGAACGGTTGCGCAAAATGGGAACGGTTGCGGGAACGGTTGCGCAAAATTTCTGATATTTTATTGCTGACAGTCTTGTCTGAAAACATTAACTTTGCGATAGAAAATAACAAAAACCTAAAAGAAATATGAATACTACATCAAACAAAGACCGCGTGCCATTCATCAGCAAGATTGCGTATGGAATGGGAGACGTAGGATGCAACTTCAGCTGGATGTTCGTCAGCAACTTCCTCATGATTTTCTACACCGACGTGTTCGGCATCGGCATGAGTGCCGTAGCCACTCTTATGCTTGTATCGCGTGTCTGGGACGCCGTCAACGACCCCATCATCGGCACTCTCACCGACAAGACCCACACCCGCTGGGGACGCTTCCGTCCATGGCTGCTCTTCGGCGCTCCCATAACAGCCATCATACTCATGCTCACGTTCTGGGCACACCCCCACTGGAGCCAGACCGCCAAGATCGTATACATGTCAGTGACATACTGCATTCTGGTGCTCGGCTATACCTGCGTCAACCTGCCCTACGGCACACTCTGCGGAGCGATGACACAGAACATCGACGAGCGTGCCAAGCTCAACACCAGCCGCTCGGTGAGCGCAATGATAGCCATCGGCGTCCTTAACATCATCACCGTGCCGCTCGTGACATTCCTCGGCAAGGGCAACGCACAGTTCGGCTATCTGGCCGTAGCCATCATATACGGCATTATCTTCGCCGCCTGCCACCTGTTCTGCTTCAGCAAGACCAAGGAGGTGGTGGAGGTGCCGGTCGGACAGAAGCTTCCCATATCCGTGCAGCTCAAGTCGGTGCTCAAGAACCGTCCTTACCAGCTTGCCATCCTCGGACAGTTTCTCTTCGGATTCATCCTCTACGGCCGCAATGCCGACATCCTCTACTATTTCACGTACGTCGAGGGATCGGCCACGCTCTTCAGCTATTACTCCATGGCCATCATCCTGCCGTCAATAGCCGGAGCCGCCTGCTTCCCTTGGATGTTCCGCAAGACAGGCAATAAAGGATATGCCGCCGCTGTCTTCTCCTTGCTCTGCGGAGTGTTTATGGGTCTGCTCTATTTCTTCAGCCCCAACACCACGCCCGTGGAATTCTATGTATGCTCTGCCATAGCATGGTTCTTCTTCTCGGGCTTCAACACAGCCATCTATGCTGTCATCCCCGACTGTGTGGAGTACGGCGAATGGAAGACCGGCATACGCAACGACGGATTCCAGTATGCCTTCGTGTCGCTCGCCAACAAGATGGGCATGGCTCTCGGCACGGCGATGTTCGCCTTGGCTCTCGACTCTGCCGGATACGTGGCTGGTGCCGAACAGAACGCTGACGTCATTGCCATCATGCGCCACACCTTCTCCACCATCCCCGGTGTACTGTGGGTGGTAACGGCTTTCTGCCTCTGCTTCTACAAGCTCCACCGCCATGTCTACAACAAGATTGTGGAGGAACTGAAGGCCATCAAGAGAAAGATATAAACAATGTATTAACACACAAAAGACAACATATAACATCCTTTTTTTAAAACAATACAATTATGAGACAAGCAATATTAGTAGCCCCAAAGCACATCGAGTTTAAGGAAGTTCCGGCTCCCAAGGCTGAAGACCTCAACGAACACCAGATTCTCGTCAACATCAAGCGCATCGGCATCTGCGGTAGCGAAATCCACTCTTACCACGGCCTCCACCCCGCCACGTTCTATCCCGTCGTTCAGGGACATGAATATTCCGCCGTTGTCGTGGCATGCGGCAGCAAGGTGACGGTCTGCAAGCCGGGCGACAACATCACGGCTCGTCCTCAGCTGGTCTGCGGCGAGTGTAACCCCTGCAAGCGCGGACAATACAACGTGTGCGAGCATCTGCGTGTGCAGGCTTTCCAGGCTGACGGATGCGCACAGGACTTCTTCGTCATCGATGACGACCGTGTGGTGAAGCTGCCCGAAGGCATGAGTCTCGACTTTGGTGCAATGGTTGAGCCGGCAGCCGTTGGCGCACATGCCAGCAACCGCACCGACGTAAAGGGCAAGAACGTCGTAGTGAGCGGTGCCGGCACCATCGGCAACCTCGTTGCACAGTTCTGCAAGGCCCGCGGAGCAAAGCGCGTCCTCATCACCGACGTGAGCGACCTCCGACTTGCCAAGGCTCGCGAGTGTGGCATCGCCGACACGCTCAACATCACCAAGCGCCCGCTGAAGGAAGCTGCCAAGGAGCTCTTCGGCGACGAGGGCTATCAGGTGGGCTTCGAGGTGGCTGGCGTAGAGTCGTCCATCCGTTCGCTGATGGAGACCATCGAGAAGGGCAGCGACATCGTCGTAGTGGCTGTCTTCGCCAAGGATCCGGCTCTGAGCATGTTCCATCTCGGCGAACACGAGTTGCGTCTCATCGGCTCAATGATGTACCGTCACGAAGACTATCAGACAGCCATCGACTACGTTTCACGCGGCATCGTCAATCTGAAGCCGCTCGTCAGCAACCGCTTCGCCTTCGAGGAATACGACGACGCCTACAAGTACATCGACACACACCGCGAGACTTCCATGAAGGTTATTATCGATCTGGAGAAGAAGCCGGAGGAAAACAAGTAACACCGCAAGTAGAATACATAAAAAAGTTGATTAGGTTTTAAAAAAAAGCAACATAAAACTACGAAGCACAACAACGTTGTCTTAGTAGCCTTTATGTTGCTTTTGCTATGTAATCATATCATGAAGCTAATCCCTCGGCACGATAATTCTTGGCAACCATGAATGATAATCAATGATTTAAGCCGAGTTCTGTCATCAGTGACAGATAGAAGCCTCTCACGAATTCTTTGGTATCCACATATGCAGTAAACTCGTCATTGTACGGGTAATTCTTAGAAATCCAAAATCTTCCCATCTCCGGATGCGAGCCCACAGTCTGACGTGCATAGTGGAGATTATATCCTGTTAACTGAATAGTGCACACCTCACCCTTCGCATCAATGATGTCTTTCAGCCATTGCTTAATGCCTGGCAAAGACTTGAAAGAAAGAGGCATGCCAAGGACCAGATTATTGATACGGAATGTGATCTGTACACAATCGTCTTTCCGTTCTAACTGATATTCAATATTGTCCTTTCTTGAAAGTGGCGCAGGAGTCCTTTTAGCCAACGGACGCAAACGACCAATCAGACTATTAACATTCTCGTCGATTATCACCTCGCCTATGGTGCCGCTATGGTCTTCGAATGGGGGTTCATAGTACAGCGTGTAACATCTTGGCATTTGCTCCCATATAGCCTTAGCGAAACATAACCCCTCGTAGTGCCATGAAATCCAGTCAAAGGAAGGATCTGTCGTAGTTTCAGCAAAGTCGGTAGCATCCTCGTACCGCCTTACCCATTCATCTATTCCTGGCACGACGATACTGAAACGAGGGCCCAGCCAAGGACTATCGTTACTAATCTCGTCGCCATAAGCACTGGCGCAGCAACTGTCACCATCTACAAACAAGACATCAATATCTGGCGATATGCGAATATAAGGCTTTTTGTTCATAACTATACACCCTAATTAATTATTTACAGAAGTTTAGCAAGTGAAGATACAACAATTACTTCAGATTGGCAAAGCTTTTCCGCAAAAGTTTACAACAACCGTGCAACAAAATGTACTCTCGTTTTATTTATCCCACAGCTGTAAATTGCAGTTTATCGGTGGGATTATAAATGAGCTTGCCGTGACAAACCTAGGAGGCTATGGCGTCTCGCCGTAGCCACGCACCCACGAACGACCAGCAGATTGAGTTTGAGCTGCGGGTTCCGCGGAGCGGGACCTATATAATGAAAACCCACTGCAAGCTGCGAAGCAGCGCAGCTGTGGGTAAATCTGCCCCCCAAATGAGTTCTCCGAAGGGTGACTGACGCATCCCCTATAATGTTGAGGATGATAGTCTGTCCCGCTTTGCGGAACCAAGAGAGGGTGAGGGGATCCCTGTCCCACAGCTGCGCTCCTTCGGAGCTTGCAGTGGGTTTCTGATAGATACGTGTCCCCTTGGGACACGGCGCTGATTGATGACCTGCTATGGGAGGCTGCGGGGCTACGGCGAGACGCCATAGCCTCCTAGGTTTGCCTCGTCTGCTGTAATTCAAAATTCGGTGCAACGCACCGATAAATTCCTGTTTGGCGGTTAGTCTGCCTGACAATATTTGCATTTCTAACGCTCAATACTATGAGTTGAACGCACTAAGAAATCTTTGGTGCGAAATTCTTGAGTTTTGAGCGTTTTGAGATAACATGCTCATACACAACATGTTATATGGCTTTCCAACGAAACACTATGAAATCCAGCTCTCAAATGAGCCGTTTTTTGCTGCAATAGCGCCACTTTTACACTCTAATAGTGCCACTTTTATCATACAATAGCGCCACTTTTACACTCTAATAGTGGCACTATTGGACTGTAAAAGTGGCACTATCGTTAAGCATTGGTGCTGTTTGCTCAGCAGAACACCATAAAAACGGCTTTCTGATTCTCTAGAATTGATTTTTATTTTGTAACAGCTTTTTACCGCTTGTACGATATTTGCATGGTGGACGGCGGTCGCCGTCCGAATTAGGAATTAGGGTTTTGAATTTTGAATTGTGCGCCAAGGCGCATTGTGAATTTTTCAGTTTTGAATTGGTAGAGGAATTGTAGTTTATCGGTGAGATTATAAATGAGCAAGAGTACAAACATAGGAGGCTATGGCGTCTCGCCGTAGCCACGCAGCCACGAAAGGAAGCAGATTGAGTATGAGCTGCGGGTTCCGCGGAGCGGGACCTATATAATGAAAACCCACTGCAAGCTGCGAAGCAGCGCAGCTGTGGGTAAATATGAAAACCAAAAAATGAGTTCCCCGAAGGGTAGGGTGTTCAAAATCCTCATAATTCTTATGTCCAATTTGCCTCCCAAATATCCACCTAACTAACAGTAAATCAATAAATTGCATTTTTAAATCGTGCAGGATTTCCATTCCGATACATTATGCATATAATTGTTGCAGAATATCAATGAGTTATGACGTTTATTGGGTCAAAAATCGTGCAGAAAAAATTGCGGATTTTGAACACCCTACCCGAAGGGGGACTAACACATCCCGTATTATGTTGAGGATGATAGTCGGTCCCGCTTTGCGGAACCAAGAGAGGGTGAGGGGATGCTTATCCCACAGCTGCGCTCCTTCGGAGCTTACAGTGGGTTTCTGATGGGTACGTGTCCCCTCGGGACACGGCGCTGACTAATGTTCTGCTGTACTAGGCTGCGAGGCTACGGCGAGACGCCATAGCCTCCTATGTTTGTACTGGCTGCTAGAGCGGCATCTGTGGGAGAACAATCTCAAGCTGCTAACCGTAGGGCGTAGCCAATTAATAACTAATAACTACTAAAAAATAAATAAAAGAATCTGTGGGAGAACATCGCTCAAGCTGCATCCGTGATAATCCGTGTTCGCTTTATCATAGGGTGCGAGGGAGTCTCCCACAGATTACGCGGATGTACACGGATGTGGGTGCAAAGGATGTTGATTAAGGATGCGGGCAGGAACTGAAAGTCAGCGGCGCAAAGCGGAAAGATAATGCCCGCAGCTCCTACGATTTACCTTTTCTCGCTATTTTTTTTAGTTTTGCACACCCTCAAATTATTTGCATCCCTATTTAAATACAAAGTCAATTGTTTTTGTCAACTTTTCCCCATTTAAGATAACAGTTAAGTCAAAATGATACTCTCCTTTTTTTTCTGGTGCCTTTTTAAACTTTAACATGAATTCTGGTGCGATTAGCTTTGTGTTGTCATAACAAATATCAGCAAGATTCATGTTTTTAATTTCTGCACCCTCTATGTAAGAGTATACATTTAGTCCTTGCGTTTGCAACGCTTTTGTATTTACGATTTTATAATCATTATGAATATAATCATAATAAGAGACATATTGACATTCCACTAAATCAGAAATATCACTTCCAGCTAAATGCGAAGCGTCAAAATCATCAACAGTTTTAATTGTCATCTTACAAACGCTGTCATTTACAGCTATACGTGGTCCATTGACAACATATCTATTATAGGTCAGATCATTGTAGTACTTAGATAATTCATCGAATGTTTTACCAGAAGTTATTATTTTTCCTTTAAATGTTAATTTTATTTCTGAATTAGCATTCTCAACAGAAATAGTTTCCGGCGTCAAGTAACCCGTAATGAATGTTTTGCAGTATGTAGCTCCTGATATAACAGTTTCTTCTGAACAACTGAACAGTAAACCACAGAAAAATAATATTACAATAGAAACATAATTCTTCATTGCCTTCGATTTTTATATTATTAATACATCTGCAAAGGTATTAACAAAAGATGTATTGTGTACATTTTTCAACAAAAATCACAGACGTTTTCTTAAATTTACCTACATATAGGTATTTTCTGTTCGTTTTACCGTTATATTCCTTCCAAAATGTAAAATACCAGATTTTCTTCCGTAACAACTACTCTCGGAAGAAAATCTGGTATCATTATGCATAAAGAACGTCAAATGACGAGCCGTATTTTCTACTTCTTCTTTATCTCATATCCGATTTTCTTGAACGCCTCAACGAAGTCGTCATACTTGGCTTTGCGTGCGTCGTAGACGATGGTGACCTTCTGGTCGTCCACTGAGGTTTCGATTTTCTTCGTACCCTTGACGAAGCGGATGTTGCTCTTTATCTTCTTCTCACAATTCTCGCAATGCATCTGCGGCTGTGTTGTTACTGTCAATGTGTCGGCGGTAGCGGCAAATGTCTTGCCGGCGATTACGAGCATAAATGCTGCTATTAAACTCTTCTTCATATTTTTACTTTTTTTCTTTAAAATGATTGTTATGTCTATAACTTCTCTAACTTGTATCTTATTCCGATGTAAGCCATCGCTCCTGTCACGGGTCCCCACACCTGTGTAGCGTCAAACGCTGAAGTCCACGGATGATGGGAATGGAGGATGGGATTGTCAATCTTGTAGTTGGTGAGGTTCTCGCCTCCTACGTACAGACTGAACTTGCGAAACTCTCGCGTCACCTGAGCCTGCAACTGGAAGTAGGCGGGATAACGGCTGCGGTCGTACAGTTCGCCGTCACCGTTGAGCTGACCTGTTACGTCAAACTGCCAAAGCTCGAGGGGAGTCTTGTATGAGAGTGTGAGCAATCCCTTGTAACGTGAAGTGAGCGGCTTCTGACGCAGCTCTCCGTCGTACGTACACTTCACGTCGTTCAGTCGGAAAGCGGCTGTGGCTGTCATTCCGCTGAACAACGGATAGGTGGCGTCCACCTGGAAGGTGTGGCTATAGCTCTTGCCGTCCAGATTCTCGAACGAGAGCGTGTGGGCGCCTTTGGCTCCGTCGAAGTTCATTATCGTCTGATTCAGGAAGTCGGTGTAATAATACTCTGCATTCAGCTCGAGCATCTTGCCTGCCAACGGTATGTTCATGCTGACGGATGCTCCCATATTCCATGCCTCTTCCTGCTTCAGGTCGGGCGAGACTGTCACGTCACGTCCGCTTGCCAAGAGCGTAACGTTCTCTGCCAAAGCGTGTGGCGAACGATAGCCCTTGCCTGCCGAAGCACGGAGCGTGATGATTTTCGAGGGCGAATACTTGACGTGCAGACGGGGCGTGACGAAGCTGCCATAACGGTCAGAATGGTCCCAACGCACGCCTGGCATGACCGTCAGCTTTTCGCCCAGCTTATAGGTGTATTGCGCATACAGTCCGGGAGTGGTTTCGCCGGTTACCGAGGTTTCGGGATTAGGCTTTGTGCCCAACGGATTGAAGCGTTCGTCGTAACGGTCATAGTTGAGCGATGCGCCTACGCTTATGTTATGGTTCGCCGTAACGTCTGTCTCGAACATCAGCTGAGCGTAACCGTTCTTCTGCGTAACGTCATAACGTGTCAGTCCGAACTGGTTCTCGGCATCGTGCCACGATCCGTGGAGCATCAAAGCCACGGAGGTGTTGTGGTCGGCATTGAGCGTAAAGCCGTTCTTCCATTGCATCTCGTAGCGGTTGGTCCTGACAGAAGTAGAATAGAGCGGTTCAGACGAATACACGTCGGCATGCTTACGGCTTTGTCCGCCTTCGCGCTCGTCATGCAAGCCGCGCAGCATCAGCTGGCTAATCCAGCGTGGCGAAACATACGCCCATCGGTGCATGACGTTGTATTGTCGCAGCTTGGGCATATCCATAAAGCTGTCATCGTTGCCGTCATGGTCGGTCTGACGGTTCTCGAAATGGAGCAAGGTGGAGGTGGAGAGACGGTCGGTCAGGTGTATGCTTCCGTCAAGATTTACTTCCGTCTTCAGCTCGCTGTCCTGATAGACGTTCGCCCTGAGTCCGTCCGTGCCCTGCGGCTTCAGAAACTCAATGTTTATCTGACCCGTGGTGCTCTCATATCCGTTTTTGACGCTGGACGCTCCCTTGCTCACCTGTATTGACTGCATCCAAGGGCCGGGCACGTAGCCGAGGCTGTAGGGCAGAGACGCGCCTCGCAGATTGGGCACGTTCTCCGTGAGCATCTGCACGTACGTGCCGCTCAGTCCGAGCAGCTTTATCTGCTTGGCACCGGTGGCAGCGTCGCTGTAGCTGACATCCACCGAAGGATTGGCTACGAACGACTCGCCCAGATTACAGCAAGCAGCACGTATGAGCTGTCCCTGTCCGATGATGTCCGCATTGTCCACACGGTATTTCGACTTGATGCCGTTAGTGGCTTTCACAACCACGTCCTTCAGCTCGTGTGTGGCGGCTATGCTGTCAGTCTGCGCAGCCATTCCCTGCGACACAAACATACATCCCAACACACCTATCATTGTTTTTCTCATATTCACTTAATTATTATAACCTTCTCAAAAAATTATTCTTTATATAATTTATCCTGTCACTATCCTTATAAAGCATCGAGGGAGATTCTTTTATGATGTCCGAGTTCGCGAAATTCCTTTGGCGTCATGCCCGTCACTTGCTTGAACTGTGAGGAGAGATACGCCGGCGAGCTGTAACCAAGCCTGTAAGCTATCTCGCTTGTGGAAAGCTGGCTGTAACATAGCAGTTCCTTCACGTACTCGATGCGATGGATGATGGCGAAGCGCTCGATGGTTATGCCCTTCACTTCGGAGAACAGCTTGCTCAGTGCACTATAGTCTTTGGAAAGCTGACACGAAAGATACTCAGACAGCTTGGGACGCTCTTCCTCCATGCGCACCCACTTCAATACAGCGACGCGTATCTGCTCAACCAGTTGGGAACGCGGGTCGTCAAGCAGTTCGAAGCCTATTTCCTGCAACTTTTCAGCCAAGCACTGGCGTTCTTCGGCAGACAGACTCTCCTCTGTCTCCACTTCGCCCAAACTGACAGACTTCACCGTAAAACCTTCTGACACCAGTATTGACTTGACCGCTGAGATGCAGCGTGGACATACCATGTTCTTAACCAATAGTCTCATAGGCGATTATATATATTTCTTGATATCGTTTTTATTTTTGTGCAAAGATATATCTTTTCAGATAATTATTTATACAATATTAGGGATAAAACTTATGGGAACGATTGCGTAAATTGGGAACGATTGCGGTAACGTTCCCATAAAACTACGTGATGCCTGGTTTTGCAACGTACGTTTTATAGCATAAATTTGCAAGCGTAAACAATATACATTAAACCTAAATCTTGCAAATGAAGCAATTCACCACTTCACTCATTGCCTCGGCAATATGCCTGACGGCATCAGCTCAAATCCACCTTACAGCAGACCTGCAGAACAACCATCTGTGGCGCGGCATGGAGGTGGCGGACGGATGCGTGGTTCTTACTGACCTCGGCTATACGTTCGCAAAGGGACACGTGACGCTCGGTTTGTGGGGCGGCACCAACACGCAGGGCACATACAAGGAGCTAAACCATTACGTCACATTTCGGGGCGCCGGCTTCGAGTTTTGCGCAATGGACACTTACAACTTCTCGCCCGGTGCCACGTACAACAACAGACAGTACTTTAACTATTCGGCACACGAGACAGGACGATTCCTCAACTGTACGCTCAACTATCGCTTCCAGCAGCCAAGATTCCCATTGCTGCTGAGCTGGTCGACCATCCTGTTCGGACGCGACAGGTCGGCGGACAACAAGGAGCAGAAATACACGTCCTTCGTGTATGCCGAATATCCCATCTATCGTAAGGACGGATGGACGGTGGACGCTGGCGTAGGCGGAGCTTTCGCCCTTAACGAAGCTGGCGAGAAGCAACACTTCTACGGCAACACGGCGGGCATCGTACACACGCAGCTGAAGGTCAGCCATAACCTGAAGATCGGTTCGTACACGCTGCCCGTACATGCAATGGGACTTTGGAACCCGCAGTCGCAGAAGGCTTACTTCCAAATCGGAGCACAGATCATCCACTTGTAATACATAGATTATATATAATAAAAAATCCAAAGACATTATGAACATCAAAGATTTCACAACCGGTGTACAGCACATCGGCATCCCCACCAACAACATCGAGGAGACCATCAACTTCTATCAGACTCTCGGTTTCACCACTGCTCTTCGCACCATCAACGGCACGGAGGAGGTGGCGTTCCTCCAGCTCCACAATCTCGTTATAGAGACTTATCAGAACCGTCAGGCTGCCATGGCATACGGCGCCATCGACCACATCGCCATCGACGTGAAGAACATCGACGAGCTTTTTAAGGTTGTGCAGCGTGCCGGACTGAAAATGCTCGACACCAAGGTGAACGGACTGCCGTTCTGGGAAAACGGCGTGAAGTTCTTCACCATCGAAGGACCAAACAAGGAGAAGATAGAGTTCTGCGAGAAGCTTTAACAAGTTGAGATTTTAGAATTGGGAGTTGAGAGTTATGATTAGCATACTACTCTCAACTCCCAATTTTCAATTCTCAACTTTTATATACAAAAAATGTTATTTTTATTTTCTGTATCCTCTCAGTCCGTACCACAATATCACGAACTCGCATACGAGCGACACTGTCCACGTGAACTGCCACGAACCTATCCAGTCAGCCAATATTCCCTGAAGCACCGGGAACACTGCTCCACCGAACACACCCATCATAAATACGCCAGATGCACGCGATGTGTATTCGCCGAGTCCGTCAACGGCAAGCGTGAATACGCAGCTCCACATTACGGAGTGGAAGAGTCCGACGGCAGCAAGGAGCCAAAGATTCTCGGTAAGCATTGCGGCTATCATGAGCACTATTGCTCCGAGCGTAACAGTTAGAAGCATAGGACGAGGCTTGACGTTCTTCATTGATGCCGACACCATTCGTCCTATCAGGAATCCTCCCCAGTAAATAGTGGCAAGCAAGGCTGGCGACAAAGCTGCATTGCCGGACGTCAGTTCCATTGCATGCAGGTTGATATTGTTGCCGATACTGACCTCCGTACCGACATAGAAGAAGATGGTGATGACACCATACTTAAGATTGCGGAACGACCATACGCTCTTTGTTTCTTTAGCAGAATCAGAAGCTGCAGAGTCTGCCGAAGCCGACCGTGTGCCTTCAATGTCAGGCAATGCAAGACGGCGCGTGGTCATTGTCGTGACGACGATGCAGACGGTCATGAGTATGAACGGAAGGGTAAGCTGCGATGCCGTTACGCTGTCGAGCGGCACACCTGCGAACATAATGCCCGTAACGAAAAGCGGAGCGATGGTGGTGCCGAACGAATTGACGGCGCACGTGAAGTTCATGCGCTGCACAGCACAGGTTCCCGGCAACGGATAAGCAGCGATGTAAGGATTGATGACCACCTGTAGCATTGCGGCTGCCGTACCCATAAGGAACGATCCCATGAGAAATACGAAATAGCCGAACGGCACGAAGTCGCCATTCACCACCACTCCCTGATCTGGTACGTATTCCGCACAAAATGCAGAGGCTGTATAAAACACCAGTCCTTCTATCATCACCACAAGCGAACGAATCAGCGTGCGCTTATAGCCAATAAGATTGAGCATTAGTCCTGTGCGTGAGCTGTTGATCAGATAGCCGAGAAAGAAGGCGAAGGAGATGAGAGTGGTCAGCGAGTTGCGCATCGTGACAGCATCGGAGAGAAACGCCACTTTGAGCGGTCCCTGACATTGTCCGTTGACGGTGGTCAGGAATCCTACGATGAAATATATGAATGTGAGCAGCAGAAACGGTCCTGCTGTCTTAAGGCTAAAGGCTTTCATTTTGTTATTAGGTTTTGAATTGAGAGTTGTTTTAGTTGAGAGTTGAAAGTTGAGAGTTATGATATGCTTTAACATTAAACGTTTAGCTTGGTTATCATAACTCTCAATTCCTAACTCTCAGTTCTCAACTAAAGATTACAGTATCTCCTCAAGAGTCTTCATTGCTCCCTTGCTCTTTATGCTTTCCACCATTCTCAGGTAAGGCTGCGTAAAGTTCTCAGCTGCACGTAGGTCTGTGCTGCGGAACGGAGAGAGAGCGAGGAAGTCGAGCGGTTCGTCGCTTGCGATGAGCTGCTGGTCGTCAGCAGTGAGCCACGGGTCAGCCACCTCAAACTGCTCGCCGTTGTCGTCGGTATGATACTTCAGATAATGACGATAGGCAGCGAAGAGATAAGCCACGCGGATGAGTTCCTTATCGTCTCTTACCATCTTCTCGAGGTTTGGCATTACATAGACAGGGAACTTTGAAGCGCCGTCAAAACAGAGACGTGCCACCTGATCACTCACAGTGCGATTGCCGAAACGCTCGCAAAGAGTCTGCTTGTAGAGTTCAAGGTCGGTGTCCTTCGGAGCCGGCACGTAAGGAGTGATGTCAATATCCATAAACTGACGCACGAACTTGGCAATGCGCTCGTCATGCATGGCAGCGTCCACTTTGCGGTAGCCATAAAGGAATGAAGGATAAGAGAGCAGCGTGTGTGAAGCGTTGAGCAAAGAGAGCTTCATGTTCTCGAAGGCTGTCACATCGTCGGTCATCTGTGCGCCAACGTTCTCCCATGCCGGACGACCAGCGGCGAAGTTGTCCTCCACCACCCACTGTATGAAGTCCTCGCAATATACAGGAGCCTGGTCGTCGGTGCCGTTCTCTTCATTGAGACGCTTGATGTCCTCGGGACGTGTAGCCGGAGTGATGCGGTCAACCATTGAGTTGGGGAATGTCACGTTCTCCTCCATCCATGCTGCCAGCTCCTTGTCCTGAGCCTCTACGAACGACATGAAAGCACGGCGAGCCGTATTGCCGTTGTGCTGGAGATTATCGCAGGAGAGGATGGTGATAGGACCTGCGCCGGAAGCCTTACGGCGACGAAGACCTTCTGCCACATAGCCGAACGCTGTCTGCGGGTCGCGAGGACATTCAATGTCGTGAGCCACCTGCGGATTGTCGAGCATGAATTCGCCTGTCTGACGTGAGATGTTATATCCGCCTTCGGTGATGGTGAGTGTGATGATGCGGATGTCAGGGTCAGCTATCTTGTTGAGAATGGCGTTCTTCTCCTCTACACCCCAGTAAAGCTCTACAAGAGCGCCAAGACGATAAACCTTGTTCTTGCCGTCACGTCCGCAAACGGTCAGCGTATACTCGCCGTTCTGTGCCTTAAGTGCCTTATAGAGAGGCTCGTCTCTCTCCAGAATCATCGCTCCACAGATGCCCCAAGCGTGCTGCGTGGGGTCTTCGAGGAGTTGGCTTGTCATATATTCGAGGTGTGCACGATGGAAGTTGCCCACGCCGAAGTGAAGGATGCCAGCCTTGACCGAATTGCGGTCAAAAGAATACGAATTGACTACTTTTGTTGCCATAATCTTTTTAAGTTTTTTAGTTATTATTTCTTTTATCTGTTTCTCTTTTCGATTGCAAAATTAAACTGCAAAAAGATTATGGCAAAGAAAAAAAATAAAGCAAGTTTTGGGAACGTTGCCGCAAACGTTCCCAAAATCTGCAAACGTTTTAAATCAATATTGTAGCAGATGTCTCTGTTCTTCGCTACATCCTATTCTCCAGTGGATGCCCTGCACTTCATTTCTGTACGGAGCACTATCTTACGGTTCTCAACCTCCGGATTGCGCACCTTCTCAAGCACCAGTTCTGCTGCACGTTGTCCCATCTCCGTGAGTGGCGGTTCCACGGTGGTGAGCTTCGGATATACAATCGTAGACAGTTCCGTGCCAGAGAATCCTGCCACAGCCACATCCTCTGGTATGCGACGTCCAAGTTCGCGCAGCCGATTCATGGCTCCGATGGCAAGCGTATCGGTGAAGGCATACACGGCATCGAACTCGATGCCTCTACGCTCAAGTTCGTCAACAGCTGCTGCACCGTCGGCAAAGGTCATGCCCGTCCTGATGACAAGCTGCGGGTCGTATACATGGAATTTCTCCATCGCCTCGCGGTAGCCACGTTCGCGCTCCACCGCATTATAGACATCATCGGGACCATACAGATAAGCAATGCGGCGCCTACCGAGACGTATGAGATGTTCAGCCATGAAATAAGAGTCGTTATTGTCGTCCACCATCACCTGGGGCATATCGTCCAGTCCGTGCGGTATGCGGTCGTAGAAGACAATGGCCATGCCAGCGGCTGCCAGACGGCGATAAACATCAACGTTCTGCTTGTAACTGCAAAGACTGACAATCAGACCGTCCACCATAAACTCCTCCATCATCTGCAGACTCTCACGCTCACGCAGCGGACTCTCGTCCGACTCGGCTATCATCACCTTCTGATTGTTCTTATAGAGTACGCTCTGAATGCCTGCCACCACCTGTGAAGCATAAGGCGTATGCATCTCAGGCACTATCACGCCGATGGTGTTGGTGCGGCCCATCTTGAGGTTCATCGCCACTGGATTGCGGCGATAACCGAGACGCTCCGCCTCGCGCAGCACAGCCTCACGGGTTTCGCGCCTTATGTTCTTGTCGTCGGTAAGGGCACGCGACACTGTGGAAACCGAAATGCAAAGCGATCGGGCTATATCTTTTATTGTTACATGTTTCATTGCCGGTAGAAAAAGATAGGTTTCGTATTATAATACTGTATTAACTGCAAAAGTAACATTTATTTAAAAGAAAATTCGTAACTTTGTAGAGAAATTCAGGATAACAACATAATATGTATTGCAAACGTTTGCGGACTTTGGGAACGTTACCGCAATCGTTTTCATAAAAATACAAAAACTCAAGTAGTATTGTCTGCTCAAAAATGGCTAACTTAGCCGTCACAATGAGCAACCAAAAACCTTTATTATAAAATATGAGCATCAATATCCAGAGAAATCAGAAGAAAAGAGTAGTTATTGTTGGTGGAGGACTTGGCGGGCTGCGCCTTGCAGAAGACCTTTACGGGTCGGGCATGCAGGTGGTGCTGATCGACAAGAACAACTTCCATCAGTTTCCACCGCTTATCTATCAGATAGCGTCGGCAGGTATCGACCCAAGTAGCATCTCTTTCCCCTTCCGTCAGATTTTCCGCAAGCGTAAGGACTTTTATTTCCGCATGGCGGAGGCACGTATGGTGGACACGGAGAAGAAGATTCTGCAAACTTCCATCGGAAAGATTGACTATGACTATCTGGTGCTGGCAGCAGGTGCTACTACCAACTTCTTCGGCAACAAGAACATCGAGGAATGGGCTATACCGATGAAGACCGTGCCTGAGGCGATGGGACTTCGCAATGCCTTGCTCTCCAACTTCGAGCGAGCGCTGACTTGCGCCACTGAAGAGGAACGTCAGGAACTGCTCAACGTAGTAATCGTGGGCGGCGGTGCCACTGGTGTGGAGATTGCCGGAGCGTTGTCGGAGATGAAGCGCTACGTCATTCCTTATGACTATCCTGACATGGACTCGTCATTGATGCACATTTACCTCATAGAAGCCGGCGACCGACTGCTTGCCGGCATGTCGCAAGACTCATCCAAGAAGGCATACGACTTTCTTAAGAGCATGGGCGTGGACATACAGTTCGGCAAGATGGTGACTGACTATCGCGACCATAAGGTAATCATGAAGGACGGCACAGAGATTCCTACACGTACATTCCTTTGGGTGTCGGGTATCAGAGCCAATGCCATGCCTGGTATCAGCGAAGATCATTTAGGACGTGGATTCAGATTCAAGGTAGACCAGTTTAATCGTATTCCGGGACTGAATGACGTGTTTGCCATCGGCGACCAGTGTCTTCAGACCACAGACCCTGCTTATCCTAACGGACATCCGCAGGTGGCTCAGGTGGCTATACAGCAGGCAAAGAACCTTGCCAAGAACATCAAGCGAATAAACGAAGGACATGCTGACGACAACAGCCTTACTCCGTTCAAATACAACAACCTCGGATCGATGGCAACCATCGGTCGTAACAAGGCTGTTGTGGAGATTGGCAAGTTCCGCAGCCAGGGCTTCTTCGCATGGATTCTGTGGCTCGTGGTTCACCTGCGCTCCATCCTCGGCGTGAAGAACAAGATGATGGTGCTGCTCAACTGGCTCTGGAAATACGTCAGCTATAACGACTCCATCCGCATGATTACCTACGCCACCAAGCCGCGTGAGGTGGTGGAACGCATGGAACGCGAACAGACCACGCACCTCGGAGAGGACCTTATGGAATAATGCGTCAGGCATTATAATATACAATAACAGCCACGATATATGGATTAAAGACATATACCGTGGCTGTCTTCTTTTACAGCTATACCAACTGTATCTGCTGCTTAGAGTTTCACTTTCACGATGAGCTTGCGAATCTTGCCCTCGCCTATCACCGGTGCATGCGGATCCTCAGGCCAGACTATCATGAACTGACCGGGACGAAGCTTCACGTAAGCGGATGCCGGCTCGGTGTAAAGAGCGCAGTCTGCATCTGCGTCGTAGGGCTTTGTGAGGTTGGAACAGTCTTCTATCGGCTTCCAGCCTATTGTCTCCTCACCCTCAAGGAGGATGTGGATGTCAATATACTGATGGTGCACCTCAAGCACCTGCTGCTCTGCCGCTACACATTCAGGATTGACGTTATTTATGAACAGTCGGTCGCCGTCAAGCTCTATGCGGCCACAAGGCTCGTTGAGAAGGTCATGACTCTTAACATAGTCGAAGACTGTCTTAAACAAGGGATGGAGCGACTCGATGCGGGCGCTCTGTCTAATATCTGATACTATCATAATATAAATGTATTATTGTTTATATTTATAAAATTCTTATTTTACTTTCATTCATCTCTTTTATTCTGTCAGCGTGGCGGAGAACATCCACTTCACGAGACGTGTCTCCTTGGACGTAAACTTGCCGACGGGCAACTTCAGCACAATCTTGTTCCATCCCTTCCGGAGCTTTACCTCCACGGGCGGTCGCGACACGCAGTTCTCGTTACGCAAGGGCAGTTCGTTGCTGCGCTCTGTATTGGTGTTCTCCCATACCGGCGGCATTATCTCCTCGCCGTTTATCCAAGCACGGCTGCACTTATAGTCCCATGTTCCCTGGCGCGGCGGAAGGTCGCTTTCCGAGCGGCTGTAGTTATAGAACTCAAGGCTCAGCTTGGCTGTACGTGCCTTCTTGGAGTAAACCCAGCGCGTGGCATAAGCCGTATGGTTCTCCTCAGGATTGGCGTAGAAACCGGGGACGAGAGTTCCCCACACGTGTCGCAGATAAATGCCGTTGCCGGTCACCGTACCCGAGCCGTACGTCTTGCCTTCATACTCATAAGAGGTGAGGTCTGCCTTAGGACCTCCGTCAGCGGAAAGATGTTCCTCAGGAGGGAAAGATCTGGTCAGGTCGCCTTCGTTCGGGAATGCATCGGTGATACGCCACTGTGCATCAGTCTGACGACAGTAAGAGAAAGGTTCTCCCTTCAGCGTGTGGTCTTTATGCCACAGCATACGGTTCTCAAACTCGGCAAAGGCAACCTTCTGCTCAGGCTCGTCGTCCCAAAGGAGCGTGCCCTTTCCGTTGAAGTAACAGGTGCCTCCGCCTCGCCATGCTCTTTCGGCAAGCGTAAGCATATAGGGATAGAAATTGTTTTCGTCAAGCAGCTGTCGGGTGTTGTCAATGTTGCGGTCGTTCCAGAACGCCACGATGCAGCCGGCTATGTCGTCGCTGCCCTTCGGCTGGTCGAGAATGCGACTGTTGAAGAGCGCCACAAGGTCAGCGTAATTGTCGAAGTGGTTGGCATAATGGAAGCGGCAGTCAATGGCAGGGATGCCCGGTTGAGCCTTGCCACGATAACTCCACAACTGCGTCATGTCTATCTCGCCCTTCTCATAGTGCCATCCGGGATTCCATGAGATGGCCTTTTTTCCTTCAGAACGGACGAAAGCCACCATCTCAGGCACAAAAGTAGAGTCGGTGAACTGCACCTCGTCCGTACCTATATGAATGTAGGGCACGTCCAGAGCGTCACACGTTTCAGCCAACAAATCCTTCATTATGCGCTTGCCCTCCACCGTCTGCATGCCGAAGCCGAACGTGCGCTCAAAGGCTTCACTGTGACCTGGCATATCTATCTCGGGGATGAGCAATACATAATGCTCACGGCAGAACTCCGCCAGCTGACGCGCCTCCTCAAGCGTATAATATCTTCCCTTGTCACGCTCCATATTCTCCGGAGCATTGAGCATCGGATAAAGCTTGCTCTCCAGACGCCAAGCCTGATTTTCGGTAAGATGCCAATGGAAGACGTTTATCTTGAAACGGCTTAATAGCTCTATCTCCTTCTTAAGTTCGTCCATCGGTATGAAGCTGCGTCCGATGTCGTGCATAAATCCACGTACACGGAATGCAGGCCAGTCGGTTATGTCACAGACGGGAACGTACTTATTGCCTTTACGTATAGCAGTAAGCTGCTCCAACGTCTGCTTGGCACGGAACATTCCCACATCGCCTGTGGCGTATATGCAGACTTTATGCTTGTCAACAACCAAGCGATACGCCTCGTCCTGCGACTCAGCACCTTCCACTCGGTCCACCTTCGTAAAGCATACATCTCCGTCAGCCGTGACCCACTTGTCAGTCATGCTCACCTTCTGGGGCATTGGCAACAATGGAGGAACATCAGCGCTAACTGGCATGCACAAGACAAGCAGCAGTGCCATTGCCGCCACAATACGACAGATTCGTCCACCACACATACGTGTCAATGGCAAGATAAGACTATCAAAGAAAGATCTGTTTATAAATTTGATAAAATACATTATAACATTAAAAAAATCGTAGTAGATCAGTTTACTATATAATGCAAAGTTAAGAAATAATCGGCGGAATAGGGAAACTAATATATAAAATATGTAAACAAGTCAAAGAACGCTTGCTCCTGATCAGACCGAGCTAACCAAAAACGGTTGCAAAGATACAATCTGGCACAAGCGCTGTCAAGAGTGAAACACAAAAAAAGGTCTCCAAAGTCGTTTGACTCTGAAGACCTAAAGTAAAAGAAGGC
>ERZ1026862.773-NODE-773-length-21007-cov-7.612066_pt1 | contig 21007 bp, 17 predicted proteins | sample MGYA00380161_ERZ1026862 | MGnify/ENA primary metagenome ERZ1026862 (study PRJEB33269, sample SAMEA4719797) | human gut metagenome | biome: human-associated habitat; feature: organic feature; material: feces | place: Cameroon | collected 2013-10 ... | reverse complement strand
ACTTCCCCGCGACCCGCAAGCCAACCACATCGACTATGTCGACGGAGAAATCATCGGACTCAGCTAAGCTAAGAAAAAAGAAACTTAACTAATTACTGACAGCGATTCGGATGATACCCAACAACACCATCACCCGAATCGCTTTATTTGATTTATCATGAAAAAGATTCTTTCCATCTTCTTTGCCTTCGTCCTGGGCTTGGCAGCAGCAAGCGCCCACGACTTCAAAATCGAAAAAGGCAAGTTCTGGCTCGACGGCAAGCCCGTCACCCTGATATGCGGAGAGATGCACTATCCGCGTATCCCGCAAGAATACTGGCGCGACCGCATGCTTCGCGCCAAAGCCATGGGCATCAACTGCATTTCGACCTACGTTTTCTGGAACATCCACGAGCGCCAGCCGGGCGTCTTCGACTTCAAAGGTGAGGCCGACCTCGCCAAGTTCATCCGCACGGCACAGGAATTGGGCCTCTACGTTGTGCTCCGTCCCGGCCCATACGTTTGTGCGGAATGGGACTTCGGCGGTTTCCCCTACTGGCTGCAAAAAAACAAGCACATGGTTTGGCGCAGTGACGACCCCGACTTTTTGGCTGCCTGCGAAAGATACATCAACCGTTTGGGCAAGGAAGTTGGAAAATACACCGTCAACAACGGTGGCAACATCCTCATGGTACAGGTTGAAAACGAATATGGTTCCTACAGCAACGACCGCGTCTATCTTGGCAAGCTCAAAGACATGCTTCAGAAAGCCGGTTTCAACGCGCCTTTCATCACCTGCGACGGTGCCGGACAGATGCCAAACGGCTATATGAAAGACGTTCTGCCAACCGTGAACGGTTCTGTTGGCGAAGAAGTGAAACGCGCCATCGACCGTTTCTATCCCGGCGGCCCCTACTTCGTGGCTGAGTTCTATCCTGCTTGGTTCGACGTGTGGGGCACCCCGCATTCGAAGCGCGACTATAAAAGCCCTGCCAAGCAAATCGACTGGATGCTGCAACACGGCATTTCTGTGAATATGTACATGTTCCACGGCGGCACCAACTTTGCTTTCACCAACGGCGCCAACACTGTCGGAAGCGGCTATGAACCGCAGCCAACGAGCTACGACTACGACGCCCCTCTGGGTGAATATGGCAACATCACGCCGAAATACATGGCCTTCCGCGAGGTCATCCAGAAAAACCTGCCGGAGGGAGAAACCCTGCCAGAAGTGCCGGCACAAAATTCTGTCGCCACCTTCGCACCGATCAAACTGACGGAAACGGCTCCCTTGGGCGCCGCCTTTAAGCGCCGCGTCGAAGCGGAACGTCCGCTGACGATGGAAGATGTTGACCAAGACTTCGGTTACATCCATTACGAAACAACCATCAAAGATGCCGTCAAAGGTCTGATGGTCATTCGCCAGGTTCGCGACTATGCCATCGTCTTTGTCAACGGCAAACGCATCGGTACGCTCGACCGCCGTCATCGCCAAAACAAGATGCAGGTGGACATCCCCGCCGGTGCCAAATTGGAGATTTTGGTTGAAAACGTCGGCCGCATCAACTATGGTCCCGACCTCCTCGACAACCTGAAGGGCATCACCGAAAATGTGACCATTGCTGGCAAGGAAGTGAAGGGATGGACCACCACGCCGCTGCCGCTCTACAACCTCAAGAAGATGCCTAAGGGCAAAGCGCAAGACGGCAACCTCGAAGGTGTGGGCTTCCACCGCGGCACCTTCACGCTCAGCGAGCGCGGAGATGTCTTCCTCGACATGAGCAACTGGGGCAAGGGCGCCGTATGGGTCAACGGCCGCAGCATCGGCAAGTTCTGGCAAATCGGTCCGCAGCAAACGCTCTACGTGCCTGGGCCGTGGGTCAAGAAGGGCAAGAACGAAATCATCGTGTTCGACCTCGAAGACAAGGGCAACCACACCGTTGCCGGCCTGCCGGAACCAATCCTCAACACGCTCGGCACCGACCACAACGCACACAAATCCCAACAGCGCACGCAGCCGGAAGGCCAGCCCATCGTTGAAGAAGGCGACTGCCTCCTGAAGGCCACGCTGAAGAAGGAAGGCGGCATGCAGCGCTTCAACTTCAAGGGCGCCAGCACCATGCGCCACCTGCTCCTGGAGGTCAACTCTTCATACGATGACAAAAATGCCTGCCTGGCCGAAATCAACCTCATCGGTGAAAACGGCAAACCAGTTGCCAAGGACGCATGGACCGTTGTTTACGTCAACACCGAACAGGCCGACGAGGGTCCGGCTGAATATCTCTTCGATGAGTCAGCGCGTAGCTACTGGCATTCCCAGTGGAAGAAGGAGCCAACCACGGCTTTCCCACACCGCATCATCATCGACCTCGGAGAAATCCAGACCATCACGGGCATCGAAATCCAGCAACGCAACCCGAACATGCCAGGCTGCGTCAAAGACTTTAGTGTCTACGGACGTCCGCAGTTCTTCTTGTTCAACAATGCGAAGTAATACATAAAAGGGGGATTTGCAGGTCGGCTGACCTGCAAATCCCCCTTTCTTTCTTCATCCCCCTTAACTCCAACACTCCTCCATGATAAAACAAAACCACTCATCTGCAAAAGGCATCATCGTTGCCGCTGCGCTCGCCCTCGTGCTTCCTGCCAGTATGCCTGCACAGACGCTGCTGCCCAAGCCAACGCGTTGCAATTTCGCCAAGGGCCACAACGCCATTGCGCGGGTTTTCTCTCTTGAAAATGCCGACACGACAACCTCCAACGCCTTCCTGACCTGGGCCAAGGCGCAAGGGGCGCAAACGAAAAATGCCACGCAGAAAACCGAACAGTCGGCCTCGCGCAAAAAGTCGCAAACACCGGTGATGAAATTCGCTGCGCTCAACGGCAACAACAACGAAGCCTATAGTCTGCGCGTCACGCCCGACTCCATCATCGTCTGTGCCGACAGCGACCTGGGATTTCTGCGTGCTTCGCAAACCGCCGCCCAACTGCTCCACAAAGGGCAACTCGCCTGCGCCGATATCTCCGACCAACCCGCCTTTGAATGGCGAGGCGCCATGATCGACGTGTCGCGTCATTTCTTCCCCATCTCTTTTCTGAAAAAGCAGGTCGACATCCTGAGCCGATATAAAATCAACCGCCTACACCTTCACCTGACCGACGCCGCTGGCTGGCGCATTGAAATCAAACGCTATCCGCGACTGATGACGGAAGCGGCATGGCGCACTGAGGCTTCGTGGAAAACCTGGTGGAACGAAGGCGGACGCCGCTACTCGGCTCCCGACTCCATCGGTGCTTACGGCGGTTTTTATTCGCAAACGGAATTGCGCGACCTGGTGGCCTACGCTGCACAACGCGGCATCACCATCGTGCCGGAGATTGAAATGCCGGCCCACTCAGAAGAGGTGCTAACGGCCTATCCTGAGTTCTCCTGCACCCATGAGCCCTACAAGCAGGCCGACTTCTGCATCGGAAACGCTGGGAGCATTGATTTCCTGGAGCACGTGCTCGACGAGGTGATGAGCGTTTTCCCCTCAGAATACATCCACATCGGCGGCGACGAAGCCGGCATGGCGTCGTGGCCTTCCTGTCCGCTCTGCCAGAAGAAACTCAAGGAAATCGGCGGCAAGGAGGTGAAGGCGCTTCAGAGCTACCTCATCCGCCACATGGGCTACTATCTGAAACAACACGGACGCAAGATGATTGCCTGGGACGAGGTGATCGACGATAACCTCATGCCAGGAACGACCGTCATGGTGTGGCGCAACGCCTCATACGCTGCCGAAGCCACGAAACGCGGCTACAAGGCCATCCTCTCGCCTGGCGCCTTCTGTTATCTCGATGGTTATCAAGACGAGCCGCGCACGCAGCCGGAAGCCATCGGCGGCTATCTGCCGCTCAAAAAAGTATATGGTTTCAATCCGCTGGAATCGCTGACATTGGAAGAGCAGAAAAACGTGACGGGCGTACAGGGCAACCTCTGGACAGAATACGTTCCGACGCCGGAACATGCGGAATACATGCTCTACCCGCGCATGCTGGCGCTCTCTGAAATCGGCTGGAGCGGAAACCAGACGAAGGACTATGCCGACTTCCATGCCCGCATTCTGAAGGAGACGGAGTGGCTGCGCACGCAGTCGGTCAGCGCCTTCCCGATTGACAAAGAGCGGGGCAACCGCAAAGAATCGCTGCAAAGGGCTTTGAAACACAAAGCCTATGGCAAAAAAGTGACCTATAACCATGCCTTCCACCCCAACTACCCTGCCGCCGGAGTAACCTCCTTGACCGATGGTCTGCGTGGCGGTTGGGCCAACACCGACGGCCGCTGGCAGGGCTTCATTGGAAGGCATTGCTTCGACGTGGTCATCGACCTGGAGAAAACGGAAAACATCCGCCGCGTGTCGACAGACTTCATGCAAATGTGCGGTCCGGAGATTTTCTATCCTTCGTCGTTCACGGTCTCTGTAAGCACCGACGGCAAGACCTTCAAAGAGGTATGCAACATACAGAACCCTTCAAAGAAGACCATCCAACCCAATGTGCGCACCTTTGAATGGAAGGGCCACAGCGTCAAAGCGCGCTACGTGCGCCTCCAAGCCGAACCGAGCAATTTCGGCGGCTGGCTGTTTGCCGACGAAGTGATTGTGGAATAAATCGGGCCATCTGGCGTTCCGTCAAAAAATTCAACACCGCCGCCAAATGGCAACACACAGGTGTTCAAAATCGTTTTTTCAACCCTTGGTCTTACAAGATAATTTGAATACCTACCGACACATAAGGCGTGCTCAAACCTCACGTTCAAGCACACCATTGCAAAAGGGGAATGCGCACACAACGCATTCCCCTTTTATTGTATATTGCCAAAAATCACTGGCAAAAACGCTTTCAAACGCCCGAGAAAAGACTCTGACGACTCCCAACAAGTTGCCATCTTCTGGAATTTCTGCAAACCCTAATAGAAGTCATCGATTCGCGGCCGCGAATCGTGCTACTCGCGGCCGCGAGTAATGCTACCGTCGGCCGCGAGTAGCGCTACCGGCGGCCGCGAATCGATGACTTGTCACGCTTTTCAGAAAGACTTCAACTGAAAAATATTTGTTTTAACGGGTGTTGCTACTCCCATGTGCTGTAAGTCTCCTTATATTCTCCCCTTCCTCCACACATTGTGCATGCGCCTGTTCCACCGCAAATGCCACAAACATTAAAAATCGTACCTATGTAACTACCTCCTTGTCCATGACAATAACGGCAATACCCTTTTCTATTGGGATCACAGGACGTACAATTTCTCCACCGTTCTCTCCATACTTGGCGCTTTTGAGGTGTGCTATTTGTGCTTGAAGATGACGAACTTGAAGATGAGGAACTTGAGGACGAAGAACTTGAAGATGACGAACTGCTTGAGTCACTTTCCTTAGGAGCTTTATACGGATAATAGATTCTGTCGTAATTGTCATAATTAAACCGCGTATTCTCAGAAAAGGAGCCATAGATAACGTTGTCATCGTACAGGCCATTTTTCTCCCCTATTATTTCTAGCCTATCCTTATAAACAAACACTGAAGAAGTTGCGCAAGGACCTACCAACATATTGCCATTCAGGTCATAAGCACCCGTCAAATGGTCTTTTATAAAATAGATGTGCATAATATCATATTTACAAAAAGCAGCAAAAAACGCATCCATAGGAGCTATTACCTCATTGCCCCGGATATCATAGAATGCACATTGTCCGTTATTATTTTTACATTGAACACCCAAAAAAACTTTGCCCGCATCGTTTTTTTTACAAACAACGAAAAGGGATGTAAAATGTTTACTCGTCGGAATAATACAAGTACCCATCCGAGTATATAAGCCTTCAAAGTCTCCTTGTCTTACTGAAAAATAATGTCGATCATCTAAGCAGTCTACATACAACACCCGATCATACATTATTGGAATTATCGTTTTCCCTTCTATATCAGCTGCTCCATAAAAGTTACCTTTCTTAAGCTGATACCATATAAAACCATCCTTGCCAACACAACGCTTTTTCTCTATTGTAGGTTGTACTGGCTTTTTAACGACCGTTGTTGTCCCCCTGCGTTGACCTGTAGTTCTATTGCGTTGCTGTGCACCTGAATGGACGCTGAAAAGCACCAAGAACAGGCACAATGTTATCATGTTCTTCATACTGCATTCTGTTAATTATTGGCACGTCTTCACTATTTCTCTACATAAGGCGTACCACCATTTTTGTCTTTAAAATTATTCCTTTTTTGTTCTATAAAACAAGAACCGAAGCATATTCCATTGTCTGAAAAGTACAGCATTTTCTTTTATCGGTATCTAATTACCGCCACATTCAAACAAAAAACTGATAACATCTAAAATCCAAGGAATAAGCCCCGACTGGAAATCCATAAGACAACAAACTCAACAACGTATTATTATCTTATGGCGTTTCTCACTATAAACTATAAACGACCTCTTTCTTTTGCCATAACATGGTGTAATTACTCCATCTGGCTTCCTCATGGAAAGTTTCTATTCTCCAAACATTAATATACACAAACAAGAAACGTGGAGCCAGTCTGTCACTCGTTCCACGTGTTAAGGCCTTCGCATTGCCCGGATTGTCGAAACGAGCAACGTCGAAAGCCCCACGTATGATGTAAATATATATATTCCAACATGACATTGAACGGCAGAACCGCTCAAAGCCAATTAGGACTGTATACAATACACCCCATGGGGCGTTCCCGTTGCTTTGTTTTTGACAATCCATAGAGTTTGCGAAGTTCTAACACGTCAAAACCAAAGCGTACAGTTACGCCTTATATGTATATATGCCTGCCAAACCTCTGCCCATAAGGACTTCGGCATGGTAGACATTGCAAAGATAACGCTTTTATCTTAAACCTTCCCTTAATTCAAGCAAGAAACTCGAAAGTTTATGCAAGATACTGCAACTAAAGCACCGCAACAGACTTGCGTATCTGGTCTAAAGAACAGATAGTTTTTTACTTTTCTTGGCTGTCCAATAATTATATTGGGTCTGAAGTTCCATCCAAATATAAGCCTTAGTCCCCATAGCAGCTTCTATCTTAAAAGCCAATTCGGCTGTGATGGAGCGTTTACCCTTTATCACTTCATTCAGTACAGGACAAGAGATGCCGATGATTTCGGCAAACTTTCGCTGTGTAAGTCCACGGGCTTCTAATTCATCACGCAATAGTTCACCAGGATGAGTTGATTCAAAAGGCTCTAATTCGTAAGGATTGTATATGTTGCTCATACCTTGCTGCTATTTATAGTGATTGCTTAATCTCGCAAAATTACTCCCCAAATTGAGGAGCAATTTATGCAAGATTTTATTTTATATCCAACAACCCTCTCACTTCCTTATCAAAGTCCGAATCTATGTGTTGCGTCTTATTGAAAATATCGTATTCATTTTCAGCTTTCTTCTTAGCTTGTGCTGCCGATATTTTGCCTTTGTCGGGTAGAATCTTGTAGTCGTTGAACGTGAGGAACTTGTTGACGCTGGCTGCAAATTGCTCCATATTGAAAACGTTATGCCTCTCTATCTGGTTTTCGATGTAGTCGAAATAAGAAGATACGGCACGTTCAAGTTGGTGAATCTCCTTCTCTTGCAAATAGTTCTTAGCTATGCTGACATCTGATTTTAGGACACGACCGTCTGGGGCGTGCTTCCAAGTGGTCAATCCCATGTTTTTCTTTGTGTGGTCGGCCTTGGTATAAATGATTTCCGCTGCCGTTTGGCCCGTGATGGCATAGTGAAAGCGGTTTTGTATCATCGCATAGAAATCCTTTGTCGTCGGCGAGTTCCTGTCATAGTCGGTGCTGCATTCAGCGTAGATGTCTGTTATCTGTTGCCAAATGCGGCGTTCACTTGCGCGAATAGAACGGACGCGTTCAAGTAATTCCCGGAAGTAGTCCTTGCCGAAAACCGCCGTTCCTTGCTTCAAACGTTCATCGTCCATGGCAAAGCCTTTCCTGATATACTCGTTGAGTATCTTTGTTGCCCATTGGCGGAAACGCGTGGCTTTCAGCGATGACACACGATAGCCTACGGCAATAATCGCATCAAGATGATAGAAATCCACGCTGTGCGTTTGCATTTTATCCTCAATGGCACCATGCTGAGTGGTTATTTCCATTTTGGAAACAACCACTTCTCTGCTAAGTTCGCCTTCTTCAAAGATATTTTTCAAGTGCTTACTGATTGCAGGCACCCCCACCCCAAAAAGTTGCGCCATAGCCTTTTGGGTACACCAAAGCGTTTCTTCCTTGATGACCACTTGCACCTTGCCATCGGCCTCGGGCATGTTGTAAAGCAAAAATTGTATCTCATTACTCATCGCTGACTTCCTTTCCTTCATTTACGTTAAAAGCGAGACTATCCAAGTGTTTCAGAATCCAATCAGTGACTTCTCCGCATACCGAACTTTAGGTGTATTCTTTGAAAATTCACCAAATCTTTCCACCATCGACACAAGAGCACTGGAAGTAACTGCAATTCAAAAATTCATCGAAAATCACAAGTAACAACTAACTGATTTACAACGAAAATAAGATTCTTATTATAGATGCAAATATAGACATTTTGAACGAGCTTGCCAAGGTTTTATTAGCCAAAGAACAAGTCCAAACAACATTTTGATGTCGTGCTGGCGTAGGGAAACGGTAGATTCGTTCTACATTTCATATCCGCTCTTCGCTTTCATAGCATCAACAAAAAAACGCTGACTGAGCGAACTCAATCAGCGTCGTTTTAGTTGGGGTACCCGGACTCGAACCAGGAAAGACAGGACCAGAATCTGTAGTGTTGCCAATTACACCATACCCCAAACTGGCTTTGTAATCAGGTTTCCTGCTTGATTACGGGTGCAAAATTAGGGATTTATTTTTATACCTCCAAGCTTTTCACGAGATTTTTTTGATTTTTCTTCAAAAAAAATAATTTCGAGCCTTCGCGCCCCTGGTTTTCCTTGATTTTCGGGGGAATTTCTCGGGAAACGCGGAATCTTCCATAACTCACTCCTGTTCCAAATTCTCGTCCTCCACCAATTCTTTTTGCTCTTCGGGCCAATTGACGAGATAAAGCCTGTCGGTGGTGCGGGTGAAAGCGGTATAAAGCCAGCGCAGATAAGACGTGCCGCCCATTTCTGGGGCGATGTAGCCCTGGTCAACGAAAACACGGCTCCACTGTCCGCCCTGTGCCTTATGGCAAGTCACGGCGTAAGCATATTTGATTTGCAGGGCATTATAATATGGGTCTTCGCGCAAGCGTTTCATGCGTTCTTTCTTCGTCGGAACGTCGGCATAGTCGGCCAAGACGTTTTCATAGAGGCGCATTGATTCCTCGGAGGTCAGCGCTGGGGATTCGGAAGTGAGCGTGGAGAGCAAGACGCGGCAGTCGATCTCCGCATCGTCATAGTCGGGAAAGCGCAGTGTGGCATCGGCAAACTGGAAGCCGTGCATCTCATGAACATTTCTCAACCGCACCACCTCGGCTGTATCGCCGTTGGCGATGAAGGAAAAGAGGTTGTCGGTCTGCGGAGCACTTTGGCCGTCGGCCTGTTTTTCCTTTGATACCTGCATGGTCCAATAATAATTGTTTTTCACGGCCATCACGATGTCGCCACGCGTCAAGAGTTCTTCGCGGTCGAAGATGCGGGCGCGAATGCCGTTATTATAGACATTGGCACGCTTGTTGGAACGTGTCACGACAATGGTGTCCTGCGTGCCACAATCGGAATAAGCCGACTCAAGGGCCTCTATGAGTTCGTTGCCTGGCAGAAAACGCACCTCGCCGTGGCGACTGGCGGTGATGCGGGGCAAGAGTTCCGCGCCCTGCGAAAGATATTCGCGCAAACGCGTGGCGCCAGCAAGCACGCCCGACTCTGCCGACTGGCGCACCACTTCTGTCAGTGTGACCTCCGCCACTTTTAGGCCATAATTCTGCAGCAATTCCTTGTTGAGCGCGGGACTTTCTTCCTCGCCAACTGGCGGCAACTGCGCGGTGTCGCCCACGAAGAGCAAGCGACAGCCTTCACCTTCATAAACGTAGCGCAACAAATCATCGAGCAACACACCAGACCCGAAAACGCCAGATGCTCCCGAACCGCTGCCAATCATGGATGCCTCGTCAACGATGAAAAGGGCATGCTGCAGTTTATTGAAACCCAACGAGAAACGTGTGCCTTCGCCCTGAAATGTCTGCTGACGATAGATGGTCTTATGGATGGTGTAAGCCCGCTCTCCAGCGTGGGCTGAGAAAACCTTTGCCGCACGGCCCGTCGGCGCCATGAGCACCACGGTGCGTTGCAGGCGCTTCATGGTCTTCACCAAAGCCCCCACCAACGTGGTTTTCCCCGTACCAGCATAGCCCTTCAAGATGAAGGCTGCCTGCGGCACGGGGGTGGTGAGAAAGCGCGAGAGGTATTTCACGGCCAAAGCCTGGCGTGGGGTGAAATTCATGGAAAAATCGTCGGCGATAAATTCGGCCAGAGTGTCTTCAATCATCAGAGTAACGCTTTAGGGGAGAGGGGGTTGATTGGCGCAAGGCCCTATTTGAAGCCCATATTTCCTACAAATGTAACATATTTATAGTAAATAATTGGATTGTTCAAACAAAAATACGTACTTTTGCAAAAAGTTCATACATCACGAAACATTTCATGGATTTACCCAACGACCCGATGATGCTCTTCAGCGTCATCAATATGAAACTGCGCGACCAATATTCTTCGCTCGACGAACTCTGCAAAGGGATGGACATCGACCGCGAAGCGCTGGAAAAGAAGTTGGCGGCAGTTGGTTTTGAATACAGCGAGCAACACAACAAGTTTTGGTGAACGGACGGTTGGTATGCACAGACGATTTCCGCCACGACGCATGCCCTCACGGTTTCCAACCACCGATTATGATTATCCACTCGATGCCAACATGACGAAAAAAGAGTTTACAACACTTGTCTGGCGCTTCCTGAAGCGGTATCCGTTGGCTTGCTTCTGCATTCTCCTCACGTGGTATCTCTGCCTTTTCAAACCGCCACACACGCGGCTCGACGAAATCCAGAATATCGACAAGATTGTTCACGTGACGATGTATCTCGGCACTTGCACCATCATCTGGATTGAATATCTCCGCAGCCACTTCCGCGAACAGACGCGCAAAATCATCCTGTGGGCCATCATCGCCCCCATCCTGATGAGCGGCGTCATCGAACTGGCGCAAGAATACTGCACCGAAGCGCGGTCGGGCGAATGGGCGGATTTCGCCGCCAACAGCACTGGCGTGGTATTGGCGGCCTTGCTCGGCCACTTCGTTTTGCGCCGACACATCCATCCCAAAAACAAAGACAACGACTCCAAAGAACAAGGAGGAAGAGCACGGGATTAACGGTCCTTCTCCCTTAACCTCAAAACATATTGAACCTCAACGCATCATGTCAAATCCCCTGCCAGAAACGTTATTTCTCCGACTGTCCGGCAATGCCCTCCACATGGCACGCTATGACGCAGACAATCCGACAAATTTCGCCTACTCGGCCTACCGGCTGAATACGCAGATTTCTCTGGCAGCAAATTTGCGCGAGGCGGGACGCACCGAAGAACTCATGCAGGCACCACTGCGAGGGATGGTACAGGTGTTGGTCGACACGCCGGTCACCTATGTGCCGCTGGCCGACTTTGAGGAAGACCACTGCGAAAGCACTTACAACCTGTGCTACCCGCCGGAAGGACGCCGACGCATTTTCTATGACGTGGTGGCCAACATCAACACGGTGGTGCTCTTCTCGCTCCGCGAAGGTATCTGCCGCGCATTGGAGGATTATTTTGAGAGCGTCAACTATGTCTCCACGCTCACCGCTCTCGTGCGCTATTTCGCCACGAAGGGGCTCGGGCAAACGACTGAAAAGCGTGAATTTGTCTATCTGAGCAGCAACCACGCCCATGTCTTTGTTTACGAGGGCAGCCGCTTCCTGGTGGGCAACAGTTTTGCGACACACAACCAGCAAGACACGGTTTATTTCGCCTTGAACATTGCCCAACAGATGGGACTGAAACTGGCGCCGAAAGACGAAACGGACGACGAGGGAACTGACGAGCGCTGCGACCGCTTTTATGTTGCCGGCGAGACGACAAACCGCAACGCGATTGCCAAAATGCTGGAGGACTATGCAGTCAACGTGGTCAACATCAACGCCAGCGCGGAATTTAACCGACACCCTGCAGCTGCCGCGCCCGACATCCCCTACGACCTGGTCACCCTGCTTTTGGCCAACACGAAAGGCGCTTTCTGAGGCACACAACGGATGCCTGCTTTCCCAAACATCAAATATTCTGAGGAGCACTTCTCTGCTTCTCTCAACAACAAACATACAACCCATGCGCATCATAACAGGACAATATAAAGGAAGACACTTTGAAGTGCCTCGTTCGTTTAAAGCCCGCCCAACGACCGACTTTGCGAAGGAGAATCTCTTCAACGTGCTCCGCGCCTACGTTGACTTCGAGGAAACGCGTGCGCTCGACCTCTTCGGAGGAACGGGCAGCATCAGCCTTGAACTCCTCTCGCGCGGCTGCCGCCAGGTGGTGACCGTTGAACGCGACCGCCAACACGCGGCCTTCATCCGCTCCTGCTTTAAGGCGCTGGACGATTCTGCAGCCACATTGCTCTGCGGCGATGCACTGCGTTTTATTGAACGTTGCCGCGAATCGTTTGACCTGGTCTTTGCCGACCCTCCCTACGCACTCAAGGAATTGGGCGAACTGCCCGACAGGGTGATGAAGGGGAAGATTGTGGCTGAAGACGGTTTGTTCGTGCTCGAACACGGCAAGGACTACGACTTCAGCAACCACCCTGATTTCATTGAACATCGCGCATACGGCAGCGTGAATTTTTCTTTTTTCCGACATTCGCACCACGTCCACCACGACGGGAACGAAATGCCGGCTAATGACGTATGTACCCCTGAGGAACCTTAGTTGCAGCTTTCACACAGAAGAATCTGTGGAAACGCCAACAAAAGGGAATCGCCACACCATCAGAGACATCACACAACACAAAAAATAAAAGCAGCCTGCATTTCTACACTTGAATGCAGGCTGCTTTTGTTTAAGGATGTTCCGAAGGGCGATGACTGCATTCTTTGCAGGTCTCTATTTTTCATCGAAACAAAATTTCCAGAACATCCCAATATATAAACCCCATAACAATATGCTGAGAATTGCTATTCAGGCCAAAGGCCGACTGAATGAAGACACCACTGCCCTGCTCACCGACGCGGGCATCGCCATTGCTTCAAGCAAACGTAAACTCATTGCCCGCGCAAGCGGATTCGAATTGGAAGTGCTCTATCTGCGCGACGACGACATTCCGCAAGCTGTGGAGATGGGCGTGGCCGACGCCGGCATTGTCGGCAGAAACGAAGTGGCAGAAAAAGGCATGAACGTCAGAGAGGAGATGTGTCTCGGCTTTGGCGCGTGCCGCATCTCGCTGGCGGTGCCGCGCGACACGGACTACAACGGACTGCAATGGTTCAACGGGAAACGCGTGGCCACGTCCTATCCGAGAATCCTCAAGCGTTTCTTCTCAGAGAAGGGCATAGAGGCTGAAGTTCACGAGATTGCAGGCAGCGTGGAGATTGCACCGGCCGTTGGCATGGCCGACGCCATTTTCGACATCGTTTCTTCTGGCGGCACATTGGTGCAAAACGGATTGCGCGAGGTGGAAAACGTTTTTCCCTCGGAGGCCGTGTTGATTTCAAACACGGGACTGCCAGAAGAGAAACGCGCCGAAATCGAGAAACTCAAATTCCGCTTCCGCTCCATCGTTGACAGCCGCGGCATGAAATACGTGTTGATGAATCTGCCGAAGAACCGCCTGGAAGAAGCCGTTGCCCTGCTGCCAGGCATGCGAAGCCCAACGGTGCTCTCGCTGGCCGACCCTGAATGGTGTAGTGTGCATTCCGTTATCAGAGAAAACGAACTCTGGGAGAAGATTGAACAGCTGAAAGCACTCGGCGCTGAAGGTATTCTGGTACTGGCTCTGGAAAATATGATACGATAAGTAGGTGATCAAACAGAAAACAAAATTTCATGGAAATATTGAATAACCCCTCACGCGACACCTGGGATGCTCTGACGGAGCGCAATATCCCGAACGACGCGGCCATAGAGGAAAGTGTGCGAGAGATTGTCGCCACTGTTAAAGCGCAGGGCGATGAAGCACTGCGCACTTATGCCCGGAAATTTGACGGAGCAGAGATTACGGAGATTGAAATCAGCGAGGCGGAACGCCAAGCGGCCACTGCAAAGGTGGCGGAAAACGTGAAACGCGCCATTGCCGCTGCCGCCAAGAATATCGCGGCTTTCCACGCCGCGCAACGTCCGGCTCCCGTTGAGGTGGAGACGGCAAAAGGCGTCTGCTGTTACCAACGGGCCGTGCCAATCCAACGCGTTGGCCTTTACATTCCAGGCGGACAGGCACCGCTTTTCTCCACCGTCTTGATGCTGGGACTTCCGGCACGCATTGCGGGCTGCAAGGAGGTGGTGCTCTGCACCCCGCAAGGACATGAAGGAGAGGTTGCCCCTGAAATCATCTACGCTGCGAACGTTTGCGGCATCACGCACATCTACCGCGTCGGAGGAGCGCAAGCCATCGCGGCAATGGCCTACGGCACGGAGAGCATCCGCCGCGTTGACAAGATTTTCGGACCGGGCAACCGCTTCGTCACGAAGGCCAAACAAATCGTGAGCCAAACGACGGCCATCGACATGCCTGCTGGTCCCTCGGAGGTGCTGGTGATGGCCGACTCGTCGGCCGTTCCCGCTTTTGTGGCTGCCGACATGCTTTCTCAGGCGGAACACGGGCGCGACAGCCAGGCCATGCTGGCGTGTTCCTCCGTGGAAATCGCTGAAAGGGTGAAAACGGAAATCGCCCGACAAATGCAGTTGCTACACCGACCAGATGCGTTGGAACATTCTCTTTCACACAGCCGTCTTCTGGTGTTCAACGACACGCAGACCATGATTGACTTTGCCAATGCCTATGCGGCAGAACACTTGATTATTTCCATGGAACGTCCTTGGGAAGTGGCTCAGAAGATTACGGCGGCGGGGAGTGTTTTCATCGGTAACTACTCTCCAGAGAGCGCCGGCGACTATGCCTCTGGAACGAACCACACGTTGCCAACAAGCGGTTGGGCACGCTCTTTTAGCGGCGTAAATCTCGACAGTTTCCAACGCAAAATCACGTATCAGGAACTCACAGCTGAAGGACTGAAGGGCCTCTCTGAAACCATCATCTCTATGGCGGATGCCGAAGGACTGGACGCTCACGCCGCTGCGGTGAAGGTGAGAACTGGAATGATTTGACATTGACAGCGGAGGCCGCGCCTGCAGGTTTAACTCCGCGCAAACAGTTTGCAAGATATGACTGAAAACAAGCATCCTCTACAATATGTGAGGCCAAATATTCTGGCCCTCGCGCCCTACTCCACCGCCCGCGACGACTATCAAGGCGGCGACATTTCTGTTTGGCTCGATGCCAACGAGAGTCCGTATGAGAACGGTGTCAACCGATACCCCGACCCTCACCAGAAAGCACTCAAGGCATTGATTTCTGAAATAAAGGGAATCGGCGTGGAGCAGATTTTCGTGGGCAACGGAAGTGACGAGGCCATCGACCTCTGCTTTCGGATTTTCTGCCGCCCTGGCATCGACAACGCCGTGGCCATCACGCCGTCGTATGGCATGTATGAAGTGGCGGCGGCAACGAATGATGTGGCACTGCGACAGGTGGCGCTCAACACGGATGATTTCTCGCTGCCGACGGAACGCCTGCTGGCGGCCTGCGACGAGCACACGAAACTGCTGTGGATATGCTCGCCAAACAATCCGACGGGCAATGCTTTTCCGCTTTCCCAACTGGAAGAACTGGCGGAGAGGTTCAACGGGATGCTCGTTGTGGACGAGGCTTATGCCGACTTTTCCGACAAGGGGTCGCTGCTCGCCACGATGGAGCGCCACGAGAACCTGATCATTCTGCAAACGCTCTCCAAAGCATGGGGAATGGCAGGATTGCGTTTGGGACTGGCCTTCGCCCATCAGGAGGTGGCGGCATTGTTTGCCCGCGTGAAATATCCATACAACGTGAACGGGCCGACGCAGCGGGCCGTGATGGAACGGCTGAGAGCGGGCGTCGACGCACAGATTGCCGAAATCCGCTCTGAGCGCGAACGCCTTGCAAAGGTGCTCCCAACGATAGGCATCGTGGAGAGGGTGTTTCCAAGCGACGCGAATTTCTTCTTGATAAAAACGCCTGATGCGACACGGGTGTATGAGGCGCTGGTCAGACAGGGCATCATTGTGCGCAACCGCAACAGCATGACGGGATGCCAGGGCTGCCTGCGCATCACCATCGGCACGCCGGAGGAAAACAACCGACTTATCAACACGCTGAAATCTATCACGCATGAAATCTGAAGACACGAAAAGAGAGGGGCGCAAACGCGCCATATTCATTGACCGCGACGGGACAATCATCAAGGAACCTGCCGACGAGCAAATCGACAGTTTGGAGAAACTGGAGTTTGTGCCGGGCGTTATCTCTGCCTTGGGAAAGGTGGTCGGCCAGGGCTACGAACTGGTCATGGTGAGCAATCAAGACGGTCTCGGAACGCCTTCGTTTCCTGAGGATACGTTTTGGCCGGCCCACCAGAAAATGCTCGACACGCTGAGCGGCGAGGGCATCTGCTTTGACGCGCAACTCATTGACCGCCACTTTCCTGAAGACAACGCGCCGACACGGAAACCGGGAACGGGAATGCTCACGGGATATATGGACGGGAGCTACGATTTGCAACGCTCGTTTGTGATTGGCGACCGCGCTTCCGACATGGAACTGGCACACAACTTGGGCGCTCAGGGCATTTTGCTGCAAACACCGAAATGGGCTGAAGAGAACATGGGCGAAGAGATACGGAAGGACATCGTGCTCGCCACGCCACACTGGAGCGAGATTGCGGAACGGATTCGGCGCACTGAAAGGCGGGCTGAAATCAGACGCAAGACGGCGGAGACGGACATTCACGTGGTTGTGGACCTCGATGGCGCCGGAGAGACGCACATTGACACCGGACTGAAATTTTACGACCACATGCTCTCGCAACTGCCCCACCACGCTGGCATCAGCTTGACGGCGGTGTGTCACGGCGATTTGGAAGTGGACGAGCACCACACGATGGAAGATGTGGCAATTGCCATCGGCGAAGCCATCTACGAGGCTTTGGGCGCGAAGCGCGGCATTGAGCGCTACGGGTTTGTATTGCCGATGGACGAGAGCCGCGCGATGGTGTTGCTCGACTTTGGTGGCAGGGCTGATTTCTCCTGGGACGTGGACTTTACACGCGAATACATCGGAGACACGCCGACGGAAATGTTCCGCCACGTGTTCCACAGTCTCTGCGTGGCCATGCGCTGCAACCTGCAAATCAGTGCGAAGGGCGAAAACCAACACCACCTCATCGAAGGGGTGTTCAAGGCGTTTGCACGCGCCCTCCGTGCTGCCATACACCGCAACGTCTTCAACTATGACTTGCCATCGAGCAAAGGGATGCTGTGAGGCAGAATACACTTGATTTAGTGATAGTACTTATTTACAGACACCACCAATCATGATAGCAATCATCGACTATAAAATGGGGAATCTGCGTTCGGTTGAGAACGCGCTTCAGCGTCTGGGGGCGGACTTTCAGGTCACGTCTGACGCCGCCGTCATCCGTCGCGCCGACCGCGTTTTGCTGCCAGGCGTGGGAAACTGCGGCAAGGCGATGGAGAATTTGAAGGAATCTAATCTGATTCCTGTGATAAAGGATTTGCGCCGCCCTGTGCTCGGCATCTGCGTGGGCATGCAGGTGATGTGTCGCGACTCTGAAGAGGGCAACGTGGCGTGTATCGGACTGTTTGACGCACACGTGCGGCAATTTGAAGCCACAGCGGAAGTGAAGGTGCCGCACGTGGGATGGAACCAACTGGGGAACCTGGAAAAGGCGTTGTTTAAAGATGTTGACAGCGGTAGTTTTGTTTACTACGTCCATTCTTATTATGCCAATCTCTGCCCCGACACCATCGCCACGACCCAGCACGGACTGCTCTTCAGCGCGGCACTGAAATATGAGAATTTCTATGGCACACAATTTCACCCCGAGAAGAGCGGAGACGTGGGCGAACGTATTCTAAAGAATTTTCTGGAACGCTGTTAGACGGCACGCAAAATCGCCAAGAGAACTCCGCGAAGTAGACTTTGTTATCTATTCGCGGCCGCGAGTCGTGCTACCATCGGCCGCGAATCGTGCTACCACCGGCCGCGAGTCGTGCTACCACCGGCCGCGAATCGTGCTATCACCGGCCGCAAATCGATGACTTTTTATAGGGCTTGTGCTTTCTGGCAAAACAGGTCAACTTATTCTTTCACCATTACCTAACGCTTTGACATGATACAACTTATTCCTGCAATAGACTTGATTGAAGGGCGATGTGTTCGTCTCTCGCAAGGCGACTACAACCGCCAAGTGGTTTACGATGCGTCGCCCGTTGACATGATGCGCCGCTATGCTGACTGCGGCGTAAGCCGAGTTCACGTGGTGGACCTCGACGGGGCGAAGGCCTCCGAACCGCAGAATCTGCGGACGCTTGAGAAAATGGCCCTGACGGACGGCATTGAAATTGAATGGGGAGGCGGCATCAAGACGGCGCATGCCGTTCATCAGGTGTTTGACGCTGGCGGAACTTACGCCATTGTGGGAAGCACGGCGGCCAAAAGGCCGCAACTGTTTGCCGACTGGCTGAAAATGTTCGGTGCCGACCGCCTGGTGCTCGGGGCCGACGTGAGGGAGGGCAAGGTGAGTGTGAACGGCTGGCAGGAAGACCTCGACCTGTCGATCGACACGCTCATTGACAGATTCACGGCGCAAGGGCTCTCACAAGTGATTTGCACCGATATCACGCGCGACGGTATGCTGCAAGGGCCTTCGTTTGACCTCTATACGCGCCTGCAAGAAAAATATGCGGACATCGTTTTCACCGTGTCGGGCGGTATTTCTTCTATGGGCGACATCGAACGGCTGGCCGAACTGCAACTGCAACGCGTGATTATCGGAAAGGCCATCTACGAGAACCGCATCACGCTGAAAGACATTGAAAATTTTATTCTCCAACAACACTAAACCTGCAAGACAATGGTTGCCAAAAGAATTATTCCCTGCCTGGACGTGAAGGAGGGACGCACCGTGAAGGGCGTAAACTTTGAAGGACTGCGCGACGTGGGCGATGCCGTGGAACTTGGTAGGCACTACGCTGAAGAAGGGGCCGATGAGTTGGTGTATCTCGACATCAGTGCCACACGCGAAGGGAGAAGCACTTTCACACGACTGGTGGAACGCATTGCCGACGGCATCAACATCCCGTTTACGGTTGGTGGCGGCATTTCGTCGATTGACGATGCTTCACGCCTGCTGGATGCGGGGGCCGACAAGATTTCCATCAATTCTGCCGCCATCAGGAATCCCCAACTGATTGACGAAATTGCAACGCGCTACGGAAGCCAGTTTGTTGTGCTGGCAATTGATGCACGACTGGAAGCGGACGGCGTTTGGCACGCCACAACGCACGGCGGAAGCCAAGCATCAGACCGCGAACTCTTTGCCTGGGCGAAAGAAGGGGAGGCACGCGGTGCTGGCGAGATTCTTTTTACCTCGATGAACCACGACGGCACGCGCTCTGGCTATCCCTGCGACACGTTTGCCCGGTTGTCTGAAAGCGTTAACATCCCCATCATTGCCTCTGGCGGAGCGGGGTCGGCAGGCGACATCGCCGAGGTGCTGACAAGCGGTAAGGCCGATGCGGCACTGGCGGCAAGCATTTTCCATTTCGGAGAGATTTCTATCGGGGAACTCAAAAGACAACTGCGGGAGCAGGGTATTTGCGTGCGATTATAAACGGAGGGCAACGGCAAATAGTTCTTCCATAGAACAATATTTTTTACTACCTATTTATACCTATCACTGCAACAGCGTTCGGAACGCCACACCACGCAATTCCGATGCGCCGACTCAACCAATAACACTCTGAAACTATGCAATTTTCTGATTTTAATCTTTCCAAATGTGCCGACGGTCTGCTTCCCGTGGTGGTGCAAGACGCCGTGAGCCTCAAAGTCCTCATGCTGGGCTATATGAACGAGGAGGCATTCAATATGACACAGGCAACAAAACACGTGACCTTCTTCAGCCGCACGCGCCAGACGCTGTGGACCAAAGGGGAGACTTCTGGACATTTTCTGAACGTGGTCGAGATGTATGGCGATTGCGATGCCGACACTCTTCTGGTGATGGCCAATCCCGTCGGGCCAACATGCCACCGTGGCACGACATCGTGCTTTGACACGCCAGAGGACGAAGGCTTTATCCGCCGCCTTTCAGCAATTGTCAGACAACGCCACGAGGAGATGCCGGAGGACTCATACACCACTAAACTCTTCATCAAGGGCGTCAAGAAAATCGCGCAGAAAGTGGGCGAAGAAGCGGTGGAGAGCGTTGTGGAAGCCGTTGACGGAAACAGAAGCCGATTTATCTACGAAGCGTCTGACCTTATGTACCACTATCTCGTCTTGCTCGAACAAATGGGCTGCACGCTGGAAGACATTGAGCGCGAACTGGCTTTGAGACACCGATAAAAACTGATGAGGCAGCGTTTCTGAAAGGTGGGGGGGCAAAATCCAGGAAATCTCTGCGCGGTTTTGAGCCAAATAATATGGCGAGTGCGGCATCGCTGCAAAGGGCACTGCGCGGGCATTTGGCGGAGGTCTGAGGCGAAGCACTGTAGCTCACTTTGCTCGCAAAGTGAGGGGGGCGAATATTGTGGCGGCCAAGCACGAGCTGAAAATTCAACAAAATCTTGCCCCAGAGCGCTGGTCATGTTCGCTACGTGTTCGTGGCCCTCACTTTGCGAGC
>ERZ1026862.767-NODE-767-length-21048-cov-3.918687_pt1 | contig 21048 bp, 14 predicted proteins | sample MGYA00380161_ERZ1026862 | MGnify/ENA primary metagenome ERZ1026862 (study PRJEB33269, sample SAMEA4719797) | human gut metagenome | biome: human-associated habitat; feature: organic feature; material: feces | place: Cameroon | collected 2013-10 ... | reverse complement strand
CTGTTTTTTTTGCTTTTCCACCATAAAACGTTAAATTTGCAACATTGATTCATGCACGAAAAAAATCTCGAGTCAAGATGTTTTTTTACTTATTAATTTGTTAAACGGGCACATTAACAAAATTAGCCTTCTGTGATAACTATAGTTCAAGTTTTTCTTGCACTTACGGGAAATTGTTAATACATTTATATGCAAAGCTCATTTTTATTCACTTCTATACAAATTTCTGTTAAATGAAAAAGAATCGCACTTACAGAACGAACGCCTTTCTCGCGATGATGCTTGCAGGGTCTTTCCTGGCAGGAACGACCTCGTTAGCGTCTGAGTCCAAGGCCGGTTCGTTGTCAGAGGCGGCCGCCTCCCAGCAACAGAACCGCACTGTAACCGGGAAAGTCATAGACGCTTCCGGTCAGGGCGCTGTCGGCATCGGTGTAATGGTGAAAGGTACCTCAAACGGTACTCTGACCAATCCTGATGGAACCTTTACTCTCTCGAATGTGGCTCCCGGAGCCACTATCGTGTTCTCCAGCATCGGCTACAAGACGGTCGAGGTTGTCTATGAAGGCCAGCCTGTCAATGTGACCATCGCCGAGGACAACGAACTTCTTGATGAATCCGTAGTGACCGCCCTCGGAATCAAGAGGGAAAGGAAGTCCCTCGGTTATGCTGTGGAGGACATCAACGCCTCCGAGTTGATGAAGAACAAGACCGCCAACGCGATCAGCTCGCTCTCCGGTAAGATCGCCGGTGTGAACATCACACAGTCCTCTGGCGCCGCAGGATCCGGTGCTCAGATCATCCTTCGTGGTGGTACTTCCGGTTCGGAAGGCAAGGATAACCAGCCTCTGTTTGTTGTGGACGGAATCATCTACGACAACTCAACGAATGTTGTGGGCAACTCTGCCTTTGATGGCAGTATGAGATCCGCGACAACTTCATCCAACCGTGTGATGGACATCAATCCTGAGGACATCGAAAGCATGTCAATCCTTAAGGGACCGGCCGCTTCCGCTCTTTACGGATCACGCGCCGCGAACGGTGTCGTACTTATCACCACAAAGAAAGGTAAGGACGGCAGGATTGAGGTGAACCTCAATTCCAAACTCTCCACTTCTTGGGCGACTAATCTTCCTAAGGTTCAAAAGGAGTATACAAGAGGTTACATGCAGGATAATTATGTGAAGAACAAGGACACGGGCAAGACAGAGTACAAAGGTACGACATTCAATGACTTCGCATACACCTCATGGGGAGAAAGATCAAATGCCAAGACTTACGATAACATCGGTGATTTCTTTCAGGGCGGCACGATCCTGGACGAAAGCCTAAGCATTTCTGGAGGTACGAAGAACAGCAATTTCTACCTTTCAGGCTCCTACTATGATCAGGATGGTATTGTTCCGAATACAGGTTATACAAAATATTCATTCAGATTCAACGGAGAGCAAAAGGTGGGAATATTCACGTTCAACGCCAGCGCCGCATATTCTGATGCTCATACGGACAGGACTCTGACAGGCGCCGCGCTTTACGGCTCTTCAGGTACCGGTGCTCTTTATGCTGTGTATAACTGGTCTCCGTTTGATGACATGAAGCACTATCTGAACGATGATGGCACTCGATATCGTATGTTTGACAACAGGCTTGATCCTTGGGAGGAGAGAGACAACCCTTATTGGCTTGTGAACAAAAACCATATGTACGATAACGTTGAGCGTTTCACCGGTAGCGTAAGCGTGAAGGCTGACATCGCTAAATGGTGGTATGTCCAGTATAAGGCAGGAGTTGACTCATATACACAGACGGCATCCAACAGAATCGCAGCCAACGGAGCCATCAAACAGGTTTGGCAGAAAGGTATGATGAGTGACAACACATCGCATTTCAGATACATCTCCCACAACTTCATCTCCAATATGAACAAGCAGTTCGGAGACTTCGACCTGAACCTGCTCCTTGGAGCGCAGTTGGATGATACCAAGATTGACAGCAATTACAAGATGGCTTGGAACTTCTCCGTTCCGGATTTCTTCTCTTATGCCAACACGACGACGAACAACAAGCAGTTCAAGCATTCGGCTTCGCTGAAAAGGCTTGCAGGTGTCTTCGGAGAGTTCAGAGCATCTTGGAAGAATATGCTCTTTTTGACTGTTACTGGGCGAAATGACTGGACTTCAACTCTTCCTAAGGAGAACCGTTCATATTTTTACCCTTCGGTAAGCGGCTCGTTTGTATTTACCGAACTGCTTCCAAAGAACACTGCATTGTCGTATGGAAAGCTCCGTGTATCCTGGGCTAAGGTCGGCAAGGACACAAATCCTTATGAGACAGCCACAACACTTTGGCCTACCGGTGTTTATCTTGGCGGCAAGGTTGGAGTCGGCAATTCTTGGTCAAAGGGAAATCCTATCCTACGACCAGAGATGACCAAGTCAACGGAAATCGGTCTTGAGATGAGCTTCTTGAACAACAGGCTGCGTTTTGACTACGCTTACTACACCAACGATTCGTATGACCAGATTCTCAGCCCTCGCGGCCCTCAGTCAACAGGATATATATTCTTCTCGATGAACGCCGGTAATGTCTATAATAAAGGTATGGAACTTACCGTTTCCGGAATTCCGATCGAGACAAGGGATTTCAGGTGGGATGTCGGCTTAAATATGGCCGGGAACCGCGGTACGATCGGCAATCTTCCGCAAGGACTTGACGTGATGTATGTTACTGATGTTCAGTATGCTGGAATGCAGGCCGCATCATTCAATAATGGCAACTTTATGGCCATCGCTGGTAAGAAGTGGTACAGAGACGACAACGGAAATGTCATTCTAGACAAGAATGGAATGCCTACATACGACAACAAGACGTTGTTTGAGGTCGGAAACCGCGAGCCTAAATTTACTGGTGGTCTGAATAATACACTGACCTGGAAGAACCTGTCATTTAATATGCTGTGGGAATTCAGAGTTGGTGGTGATGTTGTGAATGGTACCCAGTATGCGATGGATGTAAACGGAACCGGCAAGTTCTCCGGTGACATCAGAAACCAGGCACTGACAATTACCGGTGTCAACAGTGCAGGCGAACCTGTCAGCAATACTTGGGAAGCGGACAAGACCTATGTATTCAACGGAAACGAGATGAGTGGCTACAATATCATAAAGAACTACTACACTAACTATTATACAGTCGAGGCCGCTAATTACATCACGAAAGTAAACCTGCTGAGACTTCGTTCGATTTCCATCAATTACGAACTGCCTCAGAACTTATTGAAGAAGGTCGGCTTCATCAAGAGAGCTTCCGTTTCTGCTTCTGCCAACAATCTGCTCTTGATAACGAACTACAATGGTGACCCTGAGGTTGCCGCCGCCGGAGCGGGTGTTGGTGGATCTTCATCCGTAGGTTTTGATTACTGCGGAGTGCCATCAACCGCAGGAATGACATTTGGCGTTAATCTGACATTCTAACATTCATTCAGACAATTATGAAAATATTAAAAACCATATTATTGAGTGGAGTTGGCCTTGTAGGGCTGACACTCTCTTCGTGCGATAGCTGGTTGAACGTCAATGAGGATCCGGAGAATCCAACCAGTGATACCGCACCTTATCAGTCCCGTTTGGCACATATTGAGTTCTACACCAACAGCGCAAATCAGTTTGCCGCTTGGCGTTCAAGCATGTCAATGGGAGATTGGACACGATATTACGATGGCGGTACTTATTGGAATATGTCCCTGTGGTATCCAACATCCAGCATTGTGACAACTTCATATCAGTGGTGGTTCTGCGGTGCCGCCTGCAATGTTGATGATATGTACCAGAAAGCAATGAACGCTGAAGCCTGGCACTACGCCGGGGTCGCCAAAATCATCAATGCGTATGGATTTATGCTGATGGCTGACATCTACGGAGAGATGCCATACACACAGGCCTGCGGTCAGTATGCCCTTCCTGAATATGATAACGGTAAGACCATCTATCTCGGATGCCTGAAAGACATAGATGAAGGTCTTGAACTCCTTGCAAAGACGCAAGGTACCGGTCTTCCTACTTTGTCAGAGGGTGATTCCTGGAACAATGGTGATGTTGATAAGTGGATAAGACTTGGCAACTTGCTGAAGGCGCGCTACTGCTTGAAACTCTCTAAAAAACAGCCTGGTAGTTATAGTGAAGGCAAATACGACGTTGACGCGATTCTCGCCGCTCTTGCCAAGGGACCGCAGAGCAATTCCGACAACACCGTTGTATGGCACACCGATGACAATAGTGCGACACACGACAATTTGGGTTGGGACGAACCGGTTGATTACTCTCCTCTGTACTCGGTCTGCGGAATGAATGGTGGTTATATGGTGACAAAGATGCTCTACGACAACCTTACCAATTTCGCTGGTTATGGTGTGGAGGATCCAAGAGCTGACAGAATTATTCCTTGGGCTCTGTCGAAGAAATCAGACAAAGCTGTCAAGGAAATCAAATGGGATGGCAATTGGAGACGCTCGCTCGGTGTTGATATGACATCAGATGCCTGCCCTAATTTTCAGGGAGGCCCTCTCAGAGCAGGCTATGGCGAATCAGGATGGTGGATTGATTCAGAAGAACCTTCAAGGCTTGGTGACACCGTTTATGTTGAGTGTACCAGCACATCCAAAGGATATGCCGCGGCTTCCGATCTTCTCTATAGAAGAAACAATAAATATGATAATTCTAAGGAGTCTGGATCTTTTTACACACGAGTGTCTTCACCTACCTACATAGGAACATATTCCGAGGCTTGTTTCATTAAGGCTGAGGTTCTTTTCAACAAAGGCGACAAGTCTGGTGCCTACGAAGCTTATAAGGAGGGAATCAAGGCAAGTATGGAGCAGATGAATGTGTCTCTTCAGTCTTGGGTCAGCGGTGACCAGAATCTTGCGGATTGTCCTTCATTCAGGCCTATGAGTCAAAGCGAAATGGACAACTTCCTGGCAAATGGTATAGGAACTTCAGGAAACCTTACCCTTGGAAAGATTTTAACTCAGAAGCGTATCGCCCTTCATTTCTCTGTTGAGATCTGGAATGATATGCGCCGCTACGATTTTAACCCGGAATACTTCCTTGGTTGGGCTGTCCCGGCATATCACTCTCAGGTCGTAAAGGCGACGCAGGCTATTCCTGACGGAAAGCAGTTCCGCCGTTGGATCCAGTGCTCGCACGAGTTGAACTATAACTCCAAGAATCTTCACGCCATCGGCAATCAGGTTCCCGGAGCGGATATGGATCGCGAGCAATGGAATGCCGCTGAGGATGCGTGGACCATCAACGTTTGGTGGGATTCCGACCAGCAGTAATTCAGATTACTCTATAACTCTAAAAGAGGACGGCCATTCTGGCCGTCCTCTTTCGTTATTGATCACCTCGTCAACATAATCAACTAATTTGCTGAATTTTTCATCATATTTCGACCTCGATTTGGCTAAGTGTGGCGAAATTTCCGAAGATGGTGGGGAATCCGGGAATATTCATTATCTTTGATGAATGGACATCAAATGGTTGGCTGTATGGAGGCGAAAAGGATAAGGTACCCGATCGGGGTGCAGACTTTCAGAGACATTGTCGAGGGAGGGTACCTCTACATCGACAAGACAGGAATTGTACACGACTTGGCGGAGACATACAAGTATGTGTTCTTGAGCAGACCGCGACGTTTCGGGAAATCGCTGCTGTCCTCCACATTCCACAGCTACTTCGCCGGGGAGAAAGACCTGTTCGAGGGTCTGGAGGCGGGACGGCTCAGGAAGGAGTGGACACGACACCCGGTGTTCCACTTTGACATGTCAACGGCGAAACATCTTAATGGAGGGCAACTGCAACGTATATTGGGTTACAAACTATCCGAATACGAGAAGAAGTGGGGTGCGGATTCCGGAATCGCGGAAGATGACATCAACGCGAGATTTGAGCGTCTTGTCAAAGCGGCTGTCGAAAATACCGGCGAGAAGGCGGTCATAATCATTGATGAATATGACGCACCGCTGCTGGACGTGATGAACGACAGGGAGAGGCTGGCCCCGATGCGGCAGATAATGAGGAACTTCTATAGCCCCATCAAGAGCCTTGACCCTTACGTGAGGTTCGTGTTCATCACAGGGATAAACAAGTTCGCCCAGCTCAGCATATTCAGTGAGCTGAACAACCTCCAGAACATCTCGATGATGCCGAGGTACTCCGCCATCTGCGGCATCACGCAGTCCGAACTGGAAAGAGATATGAAGGAGCCTGTGCGTGATCTCGCCGACAGTCAGGGTGTCTCCTACGACAACGCGTTGCAACTGCTCAAGCACAACTACGACGGCTATCACTTCTGTCACGAGTCCGAGGACATCTACAACCCTTTCAGCCTGATAAAGTGCCTTGACGCACGGGAGTTCGGCTCCTACTGGTTCGAGACCGGCACGCCCACATTCCTTTTGGAAAGGTTACGGATGAATTCTATGGACGAGACAAAACTGGACAAGATGACTGAAATCGCCCAAAGCGACTTTGACATCTCTCCGGAGCTGACGGAAGACACCCTTCCAATGCTATACCAAACGGGTTATCTTACAATCAAAGGCTACAACAGGGAAGATCATTCCTACACACTTGGCTACCCGAACAGGGAGGTTCGGGAAGGCTTCTTGAGAGGTCTTCTCGCTAACTACAAAAGTTCGGAGGGAATGAGTGCGTCATTCGTGCTGAAGTTCAACAAGGCTCTGAAGGACAACGATGTGAACGGTTCCCTTGAACTCCTCCAAACCTTCATGGCCGGCATCCCCTACGATCTGGAGAACAAGACTGAGAAACACTACCAGACAATCATCTACCTTGTCTTCTCACTGCTCGGCTACTACACCCAGACCGAAGTCAAATCAGCCGTCGGACGAGCGGACGCCGTCTGCCGGACAAAGGACCGCACCTACGTCTTCGAGTTCAAGGTGGACGGCTCGGCGGAGGAAGCCCTGAAGCAGATCGACGAAAAAGGCTACATGATTCCATACAAAAAGGAAGGCCGGTGCGTCAAGGTAGGGGTGAACATCTCCTCCGTCACAAGGACACTGGACTCTTGGAAGGTTGCCGAGGAGGTGTAGTGGCACAGGAATATTCATAGTGCGGATCAATGACACCGCTTCCCCGTGAGACTCTTTCCCGAAGACCCGGGCGGATCTTGCGGCGATTTTGCAAAATGCCTTCAGGTCAAATGCCCGCGGAAGGCCTTAGAGCGGAACATTGGATGAATAAATACGAGGGCAAGTCAAGACTTTTTCATGTAAGCCTGCAAATCAACCCACTCAGAGGCATTTGAGGCTGAACGTGTTTTGTAAGATGTAACCTTGCATAAGATCAATAGAATAATAAAAAGCGTGGCCGGGAGTACCTAGCCACGCTTGTGATAGAGTCTATTTAACTCTGTGGAGAGTTATTACTTGTCCCAACCGTAGTTGTTAGGGAGGAGCTTAGGGTTAAGATCTGACTGACCTGAAGGGATAGGCTCAAGATAGTTCTTGGCATCGTAGATGCGTGTGCCGTAGTCACCCTTTGCCGCGTCGATGTAACCGTTCTCGTCAACGTTCGCGTCTGCCTTGAGTGTACCGACCCATGCGCCCTTGAAGATGTCAGGGTACTTCTGTGAGTCAAGTTTGTCAAGCTGATGCCAGCGGATAAGACTCCAGTAACGATCGTTCTTGTCGTACATAAGTTCGACTCGGCGTTCGCGGCGGATTTCCCAAATCAAATTGCTGACACCCATGTTATTGGCAGGGTCTGCCACTGGAGCGACCGTCATGTCAGGCATGCCGACCCTCTTGCGGAGAAGGTTGATTGATTTGTCAAGATCGCTCTGTGTGCAATTCCCAAGCTCGGCGCAGGCTTCAGCGTAGTCAAGATAAATCTCTGCAAGCCAGAAGATAGGCGCATCGGTTTCGTTGCTGTTTGTCTGGTTCCTGAAATTTGTAGGAATGCTAGAGTTGTCGAACTTGTAAACACCATAACCTGAAGAAGATGTGGAAACCATACCTTCACCGAAGCGGGTGTAACCATTGCCAGGATAAAGAAGTACAGGGTCAACATGTGCGGAGAGGCGTGGGTCACGTGTCGCGAGCACGTTCTCTATGTTGAGTTTCTGCTGTCCGTCATCACCCTTGAACTCAACACCGTGGTCGTTGGTGTCCATCTTGGTTGTGGCCTTAGGGAGACCGTCGGTGAAAAGATAGGAGTCGAACGCTGCCTTTGACATACCGCTCATCTGAGTTGAGGAGCAAGTGTAGTCAATAAGTGAGTGGAGCAGAACGCCTACAAGATATTTCTTGTACATGATCATCTCCGTGTTGCCGGCGAGGTCGAGTGAGTTGTAGTTGGCTTGATAGTCATCATTGAGTTTGTACATGGAATTGCCCATGATTGCCTCGCAGGCTGTCTTGCACTCCTGGAGGTATTTCTGTGCGCGGGCAGGATCAGCGGCCTTCTGTCCGTCAGCGCTGCTGCGGTACTTGCAGAATGTTCCTTCGTAAAGACAGATCTCCGCCTTCATCGCCTGAGCCACAGTCGCGTTGTAGGCTGTCCTTGAGCTTGCGTTCTTGGTGATGTTTGCAATTGCGAAATTGAGGTCCTCAAGAATGTTGTCCATGACGGCGTCCCTGTCTTGACGGGCTGCATAAAGGTACTGTTCCTTGTCTTCCGCAGTAACGTCAAGGGTCTTGCCAACCCAGATGCAGTCTCCGAATGTGCGGACAAGGCAGTAGTGCTGCCATGCGCGGTAGAGTCTTGCGATTCCGAGCCAGTTGTTCTTGGTGGCGTCATTCATTGTGGATATTCCAGGAACCTTCTCAAGCATGATGTTGGCCCTGCGGATCTCAGTGTAGCATGAGTTCCATGTGCCGGAGTTGCCCGGAACAGACTTTGTGAATGTGGAGAATGATGATCCTACCTGATTGTCGTTTAGGGTAGGATAGTAGTAACTTCCGCTGCCACCGCCATTACCGTAGCCGGTCCACTCTGCGTAGAAGTAGTTCGCGTACATCTCGACATTGGCCTCTTTTGTCCAGAAGTTGTCGTTGGTGAAACTGTCAAGAGGCTGTTTGTCAAGGATATTGTCACAACCGATGAACATGGCTGAAGACAACATCAAAGATATGATAATATTCTTTTTCATAATTATCTATGATCGTTTTTAGTTAAAAAGTGATCTGGACACCACATGAGACAGTGCGGTAGTAAGGATCTGTACGTCCGAACGCGCCAGCGTCAGCGCCGGTTCCCTCTCCCTTTCCGATTTCAGGGTCAATGCCGTACTTCTTGGTGTGGTTGATGATGTCAAGAGCGTTGTTCACGTTGAGATAAACTCTGACTTTCTCAATGGAAATCTTGTTGGTGATGAACTCAGGGATGGTGTAGCCAACAGTGATGTTCTTAAGACGCAGGTATGCCATGTTGAGGAGGTACTTGGTCTGTGGATAGAAGTTGTACTTTCCACCGTATTCCTGGATGTTGCTTGACATCTGTCCTCTGGCACCGTTGCCGGCGAACATGCGTGGGTATGTCTTGGACTGGTCGATGTTGTTGGCCTTTACAGCCTCCTCGGAAATGTAGCTGGTCTGTGTTGAGTAGATGGCGTCAGTTCCTCTTGAGAATGGAATCACGAACGCGGATGTTGACCAGTAATCTCTCTTGCCGACTCCCTGGAAATACATGTCAAGGTCGAATCCCTTCCAGGCACCGCCCAGACGGAGTGAGTACTGGTAGCGAGGAGTAACATTACCGATGACCTTAAGGTCGCCGTGCTTTCCCTCTGTGCCTTCGCCCCATGTTATCTCGCCATCTCCGTCAAGATCCTTGAACTTGATGTCGCCAGGACCATAAGTGAATGTTCCGGATTCAAGGAGCTTCTGGCTTGGAGAGTTCTTGACGTCATCTTCTGATGTGAAGTAACGATCAGTCTCAAATCCCCAGATCTGTCCGTAAACCTTACCGGAGTACCTTGTGTTGAGCTGAGGGCTGTCGTTGTCCCACTTGGTGATGACAGTCTTGTAGTCGGAGAGGTTACCGATGGCATAGATGGAAAGACCATTCTCGAACATGTGATGGTAATCGAGAGTGAGTTCCCAACCTCTTGTCCTGAGCTCTCCACCGTTCTCGTAGGCGGCGGAGGTTCCGAGGATTGACGGCATTGTCTGACCAGGAGCGAGCATGTCGCGTGTTGTTCTCTGGAACCAGTCGAATGTGGCGTTGAGGTCACCGTTCAGGAAGCCGAGATCAACACCGATGTTGGTTGTGGCGATTGTTTCCCAGGTGAGGTCAGCTGAAACGAGTGAAGGCATTGTGAAGTAGCTGTACTTTTCTTTGCCGGTTCCAAGCCAGTTAACGCTGTTTGACCTCTTTGACATGGTCTCGAGGAACATGTTGTTGCCGATTTCCTGGTTGCCGATCTCTCCGTAGGAAGCGCGGATCTTGGCATTGTTCACAATGTGCTTGATCGGAGTCCAGAAGTTCTCCTGTGAGATGCGGTAGCCGGCTGATGCTGAAGGGAAGAACGCCCAGCGTGAGTTCTGAGGGAACTTGGATGAACCATCGTAACGTCCATTGAGCTCAACGAGGAGTTTGTCAGCGTAGTTGTAGTTGATTCTTCCGAAGAAACCAGCGGAACCTGTGTGGGTGTGTGACTGGCTGTAGGAGTAGAATGTCGGAGTGAGAGCCAACTCTGGAAGGCTGTAGTCCATGATGTCGTGGTTCTCATAGTAGAGGTACTCATACTCATCCTCGTCCGCGTTGAAACCGGCCATGAAGTTGAAATGGTTCTTGTCTCCAAGATCAAGGGCGTAGTTGCCGTAGATGTTGAGCACGTAGTTGTTGTAGAATGAACGGCTTGTCTCTACAAATGAAGTTGAGCTTCCGATTGTGCCTGGGGTTGACTTGTCAACACCCTTGAATCCACCCCAAGTGTTCCATCCCTGCGCAGGGATACCGACACCCTTGTAACGTGTTGTCTTGTAAGTGTAGGTGTAGTCAGCGTTGAGGGAAAGTCCCTTGGTGATGTCGATCTTGGTGAATCCACCGATGCGGAGGTTGTGCACCTTGGTGTAGGCGTCACCAGCCTCCTTTCGGAATCCGATGGCCTGACGGCACTCGTACTGATCCCCGTTGGCGTCCTTGATGTAGCCCCATGGTCCGAAGAATGAACCCCAACGCCACATGTACTGATAAGTGTTGGAACGGAGGTATGGGTAATCGTACTTCTTTTCGGAATAGTTTACCCTGGCACCGATCTCAAGCCAATCCTTGATCTTGCTTGACACGTTGACAGTGGCGGTGTACTTGTTGGACTTGTCAGGGTTGAAGTTAAGAAGACCCTGCTCCTTAACCGCACCGAGAGACATGTAGTAGTTTGTCTTCCCGCTTGTACCCTGAACTGAGAGAGTGTGGTTCTGTGAAGGGGTGGCGTTGTTGAACATGATGCCGACAACATCCCAGTCTGCTACGTAGTTGGCGACACCGTTCTTGTCGAAGATGTAGTCGTCGCCGGCGATCATCTCACGATAGCCTGCCTTTCCACCGTGCTTTGACTGCCAAGCGTCAACAGCATTGAGGAAGTCGGAACCGTCCGTGTACATACCGAACAACTCGCAGTCCTGTCCCATACGCTTGTTGGCGTCGTTGAAAGGCATGACCTGCTCCCTAACAGTAGGGTAGTTAGGAAGGTTGATGGCGCGGCTCCAACCGATGTTGTTGGAATATGAAACCACGGCCTTTTCAGTCGTGTTTGCTGACTTTGTGGTGATCATCACAACACCGAAAGCGGCTCTTGTTCCGTAGATTGAGGCGGAAGCCGCATCCTTGAGGACTGAGATGTTGGCGATGTCCTGAGGGTTCAGGTAAGAGATGTTGTCAATCGGAACTCCGTCAACGATGTACAGAGGGGTTGATGTCCCGCTGTTGGAGAGGGTACCGATACCACGGATGACGATTGTCGGCTCATCGTTGATGTTACCACTGGTGGAAGTGATGGTAAGTCCAGGGACCGCTCCCTGCAGGGCCTTGCCGACTGATGCGATAGGCTTGGCGTCAAGAGTCTTGCTGACATCGACTGAAGAGACGGCTCCCGTGAGGTTGGCCTTCTTCTGTGTGCCGTAGCCGACGACTACGACGTCGCTCAGCATCATGGCGTCTTCCTTGAGGACTACCTTCATGCCGTTGCGGGCGGTTGTGGTGACCGTGGTGTAGCCGAGGCAGCCGATTTCTACCTTTGTGCCTTCGGCGACATTGAGCGAGAAAGTTCCGTCAACCTGGGTGACGGTTCCCGTGGTTGTGCCAGGAACCATCACGCTGGCTCCCGGGATCGGGTTGCCGTTGACATCGACGATCGTTCCCTTGACTAGCTGCTGCTGAGCTGCTGCCTCGGGCAGTAAACCAGACTCGGAGGCGGCTGCCGTGGCGCTGAATGACAGCGTGCCGGCGAGCAGCATCATGAGAATGGCGTTTACCTTGTAAGTGCGATTCTTTTTCATTTACTAAAAGGTTTTGTATTAACTTATGGTTGTTAATGTGCCCGTTTAACAAAAACTCACGATCGTCAAAACGCGCAACGTAATCAATTAATTTCAAACTAATTAGACAATACCGACAGTCAATTCGGGCGGGCAAGATTATCGAATATACTGACTATTAACGTCTTACAAATCACGAAATATGAAAGCAGATTAGATTCGCTTAGGGCTCGTGATTTTATTCTTCCAATGGAATTGATTATCTTTGTAAGTTACTATTAATTGGCTACTGAATATGTTCGATAACTTACAGGAGAGACTTGAGAGATCCTTCAAGATTCTGAAGGGTGAGGGTAAGATCACTGAGATCAATGTCGCTGAGACGCTGAAGGACATCCGGAGGGCGCTGCTGGACGCGGATGTCAGCTTCCGCGTGGCCAAGGACTTCTGCGACAGGGTGAAGGTCAAGGCCATGGGACAGAATGTCCTCACGGCGGTGAAGCCACAGCAGATGATGGTCAAAATCGTCCACGACGAGTTGGCCGAATTCATGGGCAGCGCTTCACAGGACATCAACATCAAGGGCAATCCCGGAATAGTCCTGGTGGCGGGTCTCAACGGTTCCGGTAAGACCACGTTCTCGGCCAAACTGGCCAACAACATCAAGAGCAAGAGAGGCATGAAGGTGCTTCTCGCCGCCTGTGACACGTTCCGTCCGGCGGCCATCGAACAGTTGAAGGTTCTCGGTGAGGGGATCGAGGTTCCGGTCTACACGGAAGAAGGTGTGAAGGATCCGATCCGGATAGCGAGGAACGCCATTGCCAAGGCCAAGGCGGAAGGATATTCAGTGGTCATCATCGACACCGCCGGCCGCCTTGCCGTGGATCAGGAGCTTATGGACGAGATCTCGGCCCTGCACAAGGCCGTGAATCCGACAGAGTCATTATTTGTCGTAGACGCCATGACGGGTCAGGATGCCGTGGAGACAGCCAAGGTCTTCAACGAAAGGCTTGATTTTGACGGTGTTGTACTCACGAAGATGGACGGTGACACCAGAGGCGGCGCCGCGCTTTCCATCAAGTACGTCACCGGCAAGCCGATCAAGTTCATCTCCTCGGGAGAGAAGATGGAGGCGATGGATGTGTTCCATCCTGGACGTGTCGCCGACAGGATCCTCGGAATGGGTGACGTTGTGTCTCTCGTCGAGAAGGCACAGGAGCAGTTTGACGAGAAGCAGGCCAGGGAGACCAGAAAGAAACTGGCCAAGGACAAGTTCGGTCTCATGGACTTCTACAACCAGATCCAGCAGGTCAAGAAGATGGGCAACATCAAGGATCTGGCCGGGATGATTCCTGGACTCGGCAAGGCCATCAAGGACATCGACATCGATAACGACAAGGCATTCAAGGGGATAGAGGCGATCATCATGTCAATGACCCCTGAGGAGAGGGACAATCCGGAGATCATCAACGGAAGCCGCCGCAAGAGGATCGCGGACGGAAGCGGCACGAATGTGGCCGAGGTCAACAAACTGCTCAAGCAGTTCGAGACAACCAGAAAGATGATGAAGACCGCGCTGACTGGAAACCTCGCACAAAAGCTCCGCGGATTCAGAAGGTAGAATCATAAACAGCAAAACAGCCGCCTCTTCTTTCCTAGGCGGCTGTTTTTATATTCATAAAGCGAAATAATCCTTCCGGCGGGGGGCTTCAAGCAAGCGGTCTGAATATACAGCCGGGGCGAACGGACGCATGTTGTAGTGCGAGGCCATCACCTGACCGTAGGCACCGGCGCTGCGGATGGCTATAAGGTCTCCCCTGCGGCTCTCGGGCAACGAACGTTCCTTGCCGAAAGTGTCGGCGGACTCGCAGACCGGACCTACCACATCATAAATGCTTGCCGAACGAGAATCCCCGTCCTGATAATGAGCGGTGATATTCTCGATCTTATGGAACGCTCCGTATAGGGCAGGACGGATAAGATCATTCATCCCGGCGTCCACCATCAGGAAATTCCTGCTCTCCCCTTTCTTGACAAAAACAACTTGGGTGACAAGAGATCCGCACTGAGCCACAACGGAGCGTCCCGGCTCAACGTGGACGGTCTGGTCAAGCCGGCGGGCAAGTTTCTTGTCTATGGTTCTGAACCAGGTCTCGAAATCAGCCATAGGATCCGAATCGGGGTCGTCATAATTGACCCCAAGGCCGCCGCCTAAATCTATATTCCTGACAACCAACCCCTTTGACTCAAACACTGAGACAATCTCGTTAACCTTGGCGCACTCAAGCCCGATGACATTCTCGACATCCAGAATCTGGGAGCCAATGTGGAACTGGAGCCCGAAGAAATCAAGGGCGGGATCTGACTTCAGCATCTCCACAGCCCCGTCAAAACTCCTGTCTGATAGGCCGAACTTGTCCTCATAGAGACCGGTGGTGATGTACTGGTGCGTGTGAGCGTCTATATTCGGATTGATCCTGAGGCTGATTGAAGCCTTGCGGTCCAGCCTACGAGCCAAAGCGCTGATGATTCCGATCTCCTCCAGCGACTCGACCACGAATGCCCCGATCCCGGCCTGGAAGGCCTGGCAGATCTCACGGTCGGTCTTGCCGACACCTGCGAAGAAAATCTGCTTAGGATCGTAACCGCAGCCGACCGCGAACTCTATCTCATCCCCGCTGACACAGTCGGCTCCGAATCCCTTGGAACTCAGGATATCGTTCAGACGACGGTCCGAATTGGCCTTCACTGAATAATGGGCGTGGATTCCATAGCGCGCGGAAAGCTCCGCCACCTTGTCGGCCGTGTTCTGGAAAAGATCAATGTCATAATAATAGAAAGGTGTGGCCACCTTGCTGAATGATTCGTAATCGCCTATCTTTAGCATATTCGGAAAATCACTTCTTAAGTAATCCTTAAAAAATAACTTGGTAATCTTTGATTGTCTTTTCGGTCTATATGTCTTTTCTCATCAGTCATGTGCCACCGGCACACTCCTTCTTCCAAAAGACATCTATCCTCGAAAATACCGCCAAATCTTTACCAACTTATTTTTTAACGCTTACTAAGTAACATCAAAACAGTTTCTTGTCTGGCAAATATTCATTAAGAATAAAACCTGTTCAAAACCAAAACAATTGCAAAAGTAATCTAAAATTTCTAAATTCGCATACTATTGTACGTTCAGAGGGTTTTTCTGACACGAGATAGCATTAGAAAAAAACACTTTTAACATTAGGACAAAAAATGGAAAAAGGACCTATTTCACAATTCATCACCCACAACTACCGCCACTTCAACTCGGCGTGCGTGGTTGACGCCGCGAAGGCCTACTGCGACCTTCTCGACAAGGGTGGAAAGATGTTCCTTGCTATGGCCGGTGCGATGAGTACCGCTGAAATCGGACTTTCCCTCGCGGAGATGATCCGTCAGGACAAGTTCTCGTTCGTCTGCTGCTCAGCCAACAACCTCGAGGAGGACATCATGAACCTTGTCGCCCACTCACACTATTACAGGATTCCGGGCTACCGCGACCTCACTCCTCAGCAGGAGCAGGAGCTGCTTGAGAACCACTACAACCGTGTGACCGACACCTGCATTCCTGAGGAGGAGGCTTTCCGCCGTCTTGAGGGCGCGCTCGTCGATGTGTGGACAAAGGCGAAGAATGAAGGAAAAAGGTATTTCCCTTATGAATATATCTACCAGCTTCTCCGCAGCGGCGTTCTGGAGCAGTACTATGAGATCGACCCTAAGGACAGCTGGGTAATGGCTGCCTGCGAGAAGAATATTCCGATCATCTGCCCGGCCTGGGAGGACTGCACAACCGGTAACATATTCACAGCCCACTGCATCCGCGGCGAGTTCCCTACCGACCTCGTGAAGACAGGCGTCGAGGTGATGATGTTCCTCGTTGACTGGTACAAGGCCAACGCCACGGGAGCCGGTGTCGGATTCTTCCAGATCGGTGGCGGCACCGCCGGTGACTTCCCTATCTGCGTCGTTCCTATGATGGAGCAGGATCTCGGATGGAAGGGCACACCGCTTTGGTCATATTTCTGCCAGATCTCCGACAGCACCACATCCTACGGTTCATATTCAGGAGCCGTTCCTAACGAGAAGATCACCTGGGGCAAGCTGTCCCCTACCACTCCGCGCTTCATCGTGGAGAGTGACGCGACAATCGTGGCGCCGCTGATCTTCGCCTACGTGCTGGGCTGGTAGTCCATCGCTGACTTTATGAAGGTGATGGCCATCTAACCAAGGTCATCACCTTTTTTATATTCATTAAGAATTGTAGTTAATCCTTTAAGGATTGCTTTTGTAACCACAAACCAGAGGAACGCAAACGGTTTTCGTTCCTTCCAACCGACCAAAGCAAAATGAAAGGAAATTCCAGCAAAGGGAATCCCCTTATCGCGGCTATATCCAAGCGGCTGCGCAGAATCAGAGGCGACAGACTCGCCGCGATCCAAGGAAGAATCAATTCCAGAAAGACTCTTGAGAAAGTTGAAAAACACCTTGCCCGTTGGGTAAGGGACGGCAAGCATCATGAGTGCTACGACTCTATGGAAGAAATCCTCGATGAACTTGACTTGACAAATCAAGAGCTATCGTTCTATTGCTCCCGCATACTCAATAAAAAGTTCCTCACATGGAGGAAAGAGATCAGAATCGAAGACGCGAAAAAGCTCCTTCTGGAGCATCCTGAGGCTCCTGTACGTCACATTGGCTATGTCGTGGGTTTCAGCGACAAATCCAACTTCAGACGACAGTTCAGGGAAGTAGTCGGATGCACGCCTACCGAATGGCGGGAGTCGAAACTTAAAAACATCCAAAAAATCTTTTGATATTCAAAAAACATCATTATCTTTGCAGTGTATTAATAAACTATTACACTAACAAGATATGATTGAAATCAAAGATCTGGCTTTCAGCTACGGCAAGACGCCCATCCTGAAAAGCATAACGACAACGCTTGAGGAAGGCCGTATCTACGGTCTTCTGGGCGAGAATGGAGTCGGCAAGACGACCCTGCTGACACTTCTGTGCGGCCTGAAGAAAGTTTGCTCCGGCAGCATCACCACCGATGGGGAGAATCCTTTCGACCGCACCCCTACCTTGCTCCAGAACCAGTTCTACCTTCCGGACGAGGTCCTTCCTGTAGCGATGAAGGCGGAGTGCTTCGCAAAGGAAAGAGGTGCCTTCTGGCCGGACTACGACCATGCGAAGTTTCTTGAGATCATGAAGGAGTTCGAGAACGACCCGGCCAAGAAGATGAACCAGATGTCCGCCGGACAGTTGAAGAAGACTTATATTTCTTTAGCGTTGGCCTGCGGCTGCAAGTACATATTCATGGATGAGCCGACAAACGGTCTGGACATTCCTTCCAAGACGCAGTTCAGAAGCGCGATCATGAAGTACACCACCGATGATTCCACAATCGTGATCTCAACCCACCAGGTGAGGGATCTGGAGAACATCATCGACCCAATCATAATCCTTGACCGTCAAGATGTTCTGCTGAACGCAACGGTGGAGGAGATCACAAGTAAACTGTACTTTGACTACGGCACGCAGCTTCATCCGGAATCCCTTTACAGCGAGCAGCTTCCGGGCGGATTCATCCAGGTTTACCCCAACTCGACCGGCGAGGACAGCAAGATCAATGTGGAGGCCCTTTTCAACGCTGTGCACAAGAACAAGGAACTGATCAAAGGAATGTTCAGCAACAAATAAGGAGGAATGAATATGGACAATACTTTTAAAATAAGCAGGTTCAGAAAATATTTCGTTTACGACCTCAAGAGACAGTGGAAGAACATCGGGATGCTGATGCTGATCTTCTCCCTGTTCCCGATCATATTCTACATGATATATATGTTCTTCGCGGCGATGTTCGACGGAGGGCTGATGAAGATCTTCATCGGCCTTGAGATTGACGGTCCCGCGGGAGGGACAAGATTCGGAGTGTTCGCGGTGATGAGCACCATTTTCGTGATGCTGTTCCCATCAAGAGCCTACGGAGAGATCACCAACAAGGCGAAAGGGTCCGAATGGCTGATGCTGCCGGCTTCCAGACTGGAGAAATTCACGTCAATGATGCTGATCTCACTGATAGTCATCCCCCTCGTTTACGTTGTTGTCTATTTTCTCAGCGACGCTTTTGTCTGCCTGCTCGACAAGTCCTGCGGTGATTCGCTTATGTCATTCAGAATCAACAAGGAGATCGGTTCTTCAGACTTTGTGATCCCTGCCAACGGCTTCTGGATTCTGGCCTCCAGCATTGTGGGAAACGCGATCGTGTTCCTGCTCGGAGGCTTGATCTTCAAGAAATGGAAGGTTGTGGGCACCGTGCTTGTGCTCTTTGCGCTTCAAATGGTGTTTTCCGGCCTGTTAAGCGTCTTCATCACCAACGCTGACCTCGAATGGTGGGGAAATTGGTTCGCGGACTGGACAATAAGGCACGCCGACAGCATCGACATCTGGCTGAACGCCTTCATCAACTTCTGGCTTCTGTTGATTCTGGCAATCTGCGGGACGTGGTCTTGGTTCCGGATCAAGAGGCTTCAACATTAATATTTCAGGCTATGGAGTTCAATTCAAACAAGGCGATCTATCTACAGATCAGCGACATGATCTGCGAGAAAATCCTCTCCGGCGAGTTGAAGGCTGATGACAGGATCCAGTCCGTCAGGGAATATGGAGCCTCTATCGGCGTGAACCCCAACACGGTGATGCGCACCTACGAGAAGCTCACCAACGAAGGGATCATCTACAACAAACGCGGCATCGGCTACTTCATCGGCGAACGGGCAAAGGACATCGTGCTGGAGAACGACAGAAAGGAGTTTCTGGAAGTCGAACTGCCGGCCTTCCTCAAGAAGATGGAACTTTTGGGACTCGATCCTAAGGAATTAATTAGCAAGAAATGAATCTGTAGGCAATCAACGAAACAGCTGATTTTATGAATATTATGAGAATATTTAAGAATATCCTGACCGCCACTGTGTTGGTCATTATGGCGGTGGGCCTGTCATCCTGTTATTTCAGGCTAAGCGATGACGCGAAGAAACAGTTCAAGTACGACTTGCGATACCGTATGCACACTGCTGAAGGAGAAGTTGACACCGTGACCTACAATCCAGGTGAGTTCCATTCGGTATGCAGCAAAGGTGGCATCGATGACGTGTTGGTCATCCAGACCGAGAACGAGTTCAAGGTTGAAGTGATCTCTTACGAGATGATGACCGACTCAATCCGCGTGACAAATGAAAATGGGATCCTGACGGTTGGACTCACTGACAAGACCGCAAGAATCTTCGGCCCGATTCAAATTCGGGTCTATGCCCCGTCTTTGACCGAAATCACCTCTGCAAAATCCTGTAATATGCGAATCTCTGACTACAAAGGTGATTCACTGATAATCGAGACTGTCGGCTCTGGAGACCTCAAGGCGTTCAATCTTGACATTACCGGGAAGCTGACAGTCCAGGGGACCGGAAGCGGTGACCACGAGTTAAAGCACATCACCGCCGGAGAGATGGTCATTAACAAGAAAGGTTCAGGAGACGGAGAGTACAACGACCTAAATGTTGGCACGCTATCTGTTACATCAACAGGTTCTGGAGACGCGACACTTTCAGGGAAGGCGGAATCAGTCACCTTCAGCAAAACAGGTTCAGGTGACATTGATGCCAGCGAGCTGAAAGCCAAGAATGTAAGCACTCAGAGAAACAGTGGCAGCGGAGACATTACAATCAACCAGTAACCGGAAATAAAGTAACTAATTTCAATGAATATGCGAAAGACATTATTCCACATTGTGGCCATGGCGACGCTCGGCCTCACATCCGCCGGCTTTTTGAATGCCGGAACCATCAACGCCAATGATGACGATGACTACAAGACCAAGACCTACGATGTAGGCACAATCTCGTCCATCGACGCAAACGGCCTGTTCAGTGTCATCTACGAGCAGACTTCGGGTGAGACCGATGTTTCGGTCAAGGCGAAGGACAAGGTGTTCGAGTGTCTGGATGTCAAGAATGATGACGGTATGCTGGTTCTGAAGCTTAATCTGAAAGACGGCAAGAGCTATACTCTGCCTCCGATCGAGGTCAAGGTCCGCACCAAGCATCTGACCTACGTGGAGTTGTCCGGTTCCGGCAGTTTCACCTGCGAGAGCGGCATCAAGACCGAATCCCTGAAGATCAGGTCGTCCGGAGCGGGTAGCGTTGAGATCAATGACCTGTCCGCCAAGAACTCGATTGAGATAATGACCTCCGGAGCCGGCAAGGTCAATCTGGACGGTGCCAAGGCCAAGGATCTCAGCGTCGAGATGAACGGAGCCGGCAAGGTGGAAGTCCAGGGAATCGAATCCAAGACCGCCACCGCCATCATCCGCGGGGCCGGCAAGATCACCCTCGGCGGCAAGACCGGTAACGCCATCTACAAGCTGAACGGAGTAGGCGTGATCGACGCCGAGTCCCTGAAAGCCGACAACGTCCGCTCCGACCGCGCCGGCATCGGCTCCATCCGGTATTAGC